>JAABUR0100005290.1_pt1 | contig 16578 bp, 12 predicted proteins | sample 5560091 | NCBI WGS metagenome assembly JAABUR01 (sample SAMN10711879, study PRJNA513375) | rock metagenome | isolation source: Antarctica rocks | place: Antarctica: Victoria Land, University Valley sud | reverse complement strand
CCGCCGCGCCCCCCGTGACCATCCCGGCCGCGGCACCGGTGGCGCGGGCGATGAGCGCGCTTGCCCGCTCCTGCAACTCATCGAGGACGATGTACGCGCCGGCGGCCTCGCGCATCGCCTCGAGGACCTCCGGTGCCATGAGCGAACCCCCGAGGCGCGTGTGCGTCCCCCGGGCGTTGATGATCGTCCGGACCCCGAGTCGTTCGTAGATCCCCACCATACCTTTCCCCCTTAGCTCTCGTGTGCACCCCGCCTCCGCCTAGAGGGTGTTAGGCACCTTGAACGGACGCTTGTACGGGGTGCATGCACGCTAACGGCGAGGCTGACGAAAGAGGCGGGGCGAATCATCTGTGATTGCGGCACGGCACGGTGACAGGCCCGTTGAAGGCGCGTGATTGCGTCAGCGGTTCGTTACCAACCACCTGATAGTGCTATAGATTACACAACTAGCAGTTATAAGTTCCTAACACCCTCTAAGGTGGTTCTATGTCTGCGTGCTTCCGTAATCAATCGCCCCATACCGCGCGACTGCCGTGCGCCCATGCAGCGGTATGGGGCGGTAACATCCGCGTGCTATCGCAGGAGATACGGATCGAGCGCGTCGCGCAACCCATCGCCGATGAAGTTGATCGACAGGACCGCGAGCGCGATCATGACCCCGGGGGGGATCCAGAGCCAGGGCATCGACTCCAACACCGTGAGCGACTGGGCGTCGGTCAGCATGTTGCCCCAACTGGGGGTCGGCGGCTGCACCCCGAGGCCAAGGAAAGATAGCCCCGCCTCCAGGAGGATCGCCCCCGCCATGCCGAGCGTCGCGGCGACGATCACCGGGGCGATGGCGTTGGGGAGCATGTGCCGGAAAATCAACCGGCTATTCGACGCCCCGATCGTCCGGCCCGCGAGGATGAATTCGCGCTCGCGCAGGCTCAGGAAGAGGGCGCGCACGATGCGGGCGATCGGCGGCCAGCCGAGCAGGCCGATCACCAGCATGATGTTGTAGATACTCGGCCCCAGGAGCGAAACGATGGTGATGATCAGGATCAGCGAGGGGAAGGAGAGCACGATGTCGGCGAGGCGCATGATGGTCGAATCGACCCACCCGCCATAGAACCCGGATAGCGCGCCGAGGACGACACCGATCGCCGTGTAGATCGTGACTGCGACCAGGCCGACCGAGAGCGAGACGCGCCCGGCGTAGAGGAGGCGGCTGAACACATCCCGCCCGGACGAGTCGGTACCCAGAGGATGTCCTGCTTGTGGCCCCTTCCGGTAGGCACTGATGTTCACCTTGTACGGGTCGTTGCTCGCGAACAGCGGCGCCCCGACCGCCCCGATGGTGAGCACACCGAGGATGATCACGCCGATGACCGCCACCCGGTGGCGACGGAAACGCTGCCAGACGACGCTCTTCGGCCGACCGAGCTTGGCGGTCGTCGCGTGGGCCAGGGACCCGTGCCCCTCGACCACGCCGCGTTGCTGCCGGACCGGTCGCTCGATATGCGCCATATTTCCCCTCTCGTCTCCCGCCCGGCGCTGGACCGCGCCCCCACTGCTCGCACTGAGTGGGCCCGGTCTCTTGGCCCGCGTGGGGGGTCCGCCTCGTCGATGAGGACGGGTGCCGAGTCGGTGTCAATTCCTTAATCTTGAGCACGGTCGCTGGCGTCGCGCCCCGCATCGAACATCTCAGCCACCGGTCGTTACCCACCAATCCTCGGCATTCCACATCTGGTGTTCGGCGTAACTCGGCGGCTTGAAGCCGCCGAGGCGTTTGTTGTGCGCGAAGATCGAGTTCGGTGACCACAGGAAGACCCAGGGGACCTCGTCATTCAGAATCGTCGCGACCTCGGTGTAGATCTCCTTGCGCTTCGCTGTGTCAGGGGTTGCGCGTCCCGCCTCGAAGAGTTGATCGAGGCGCTTGTTCGAGTAGTGCGAGTAGTTCGCCCCGGAGGGGACGAAATTCGCCGTCTCGAAGTACTTTGACGAAACATTCGGATCCTGCCGGAAGACGCCGCCACCGACGAACGCCAGGTCGAAATCATGGTCGGTGTTGCGCTTGCGGATATACTCCGCCAGTTCGACCTGGCGCAACTCGATATTGAGTCCCACCTCTTTCAACTGCTGCTGAATGATCGGTGCATAGGCGTCCTGTTCCCGCGTGCCAGGAATATAGATCGTCTCCAGTTTGCGTCCGCTGTCCCAGCCTACTTCCTTGAGGAGTTGTTTGGCCTTGTTGGGATCGAACCGGTACTCGTTACCACCAGGGATTCCCATCCAGTCTGGTCCGATGACTGTGTGATTCGTCACGGTTGCCTCGCCTTTATAAATCTCCGTAACTATTGACTCGCGATCGATGCCATACATCATGGCCTGGCGCAGCCGTTTGTCCTGCAGGTAGGGTTTGGTAAGATTGGCCGTAATGAACGAGACGCTCGGACTCGGTACGCTCAGTACCGTCAGAGTGGGGATCCTCTTGAGGCGTTCAACCTCTGCCACTGGCACGAGCATGAGATCCAGCGCGCCCTTCTCCAACTCTGCCAGGGCCACATCCTGTGGCAGGATCTTGGCGAAAATCTTGTCCAGTTTCGCCTTCTGACCGCCGTAGCTCTCGTTACGCTTCAATTCAAGGTACTGGTCGGCCTCGTACTTGCTAAACTGAAAGACTCCTGCGGAAACGTTCGGATTGAGGGTGAACGGGTGGGCTTTGAGCTGGTCCGGCGCGACATCCTTGAGGATGTGCTCGGGGAGGATGCCCAGCGCTGCCTGGTCGCCGAGGGTCAGTAGCCAGGTCGAGTCGGGCGCCGTCAGCGTCATTTTGACGGTGTAATCATCGGGCGTCTCGAGGCCACTGATCGTCGCGGCTTTCTGATCGCCGTACTCGGCCGCGCCGACGATGCTGAGTAGTCGACCCCGCCAATAGCTGCCAACCCGTTTATCGACCGCGCGCTGGAGGGTGAAGGCAACATCCTTGGCCGTGAATGGCACACCATCGGTGAACCGAAGGGGCTTACGCAGCGTGAAGGTATAGGTCTTGGCATCCGGTGAGACCTCGATCTTCTCGGCAATATCCGGCACAGCCTCAAGCTTGTCGTTGACCTTGACCAGCGCGCCGAAGAGGAGCCGCTCCACTCCTTGCTCCGCGCCGACGATAGAGAAGAGCGGGCTGAAGGTGACCGGTTTGATCCAGCGGAAGCTCACCTGACCGCCAGGCGCCCCCCCTGCGGCCGTTGCGGCGGTCCCGGCCGCTCCAGTTGGGCGGGCGACGACGGTCGTGGCGACCACGCCCTCGGTGGCTGTCGCCGCGCCGGGTGTGGTCGCAGCACCGCCGCACGCCGCCAGGAGCCCGAGCAGGGCCGGTGTTCCCGCGCTCGCAGTGAGCAACCGTATGAACACCCGGCGTTTGAGTCGACGGGCGCGTCCGGATTGGCCCGAGGGGTCGTGATTACCCGCGATCATGGTGATGGCCCTCCCCCGTAATGCGTGTGCCCGCTGACCCGCCGTGCCGCAGTGGGTATGCCGTGCAAGCACGGAGAGCGACCCACGGAGTGCTTCTACTAACAGGCCGCCTCATAACCCCATGTGCATCCCGAGAACTGGCGATCCGGCTACACGATAGCAGTCCGACCAAGGATTATGAAACGGCCTTTGAGTCATTGATGCTCGCTATCCGGCGTCGCCGCAATGACCGTGGCTGTCTTGACTCTCTTGATGCCCTGCCCGCATACTAATAGTACCCCGACGCTCTGTCAAGCCACTAGACGAAGCGTCCATCGGTCTGACTTAGAACAGTCTGTCCAGCCCCTTGACGGATTGTCGTGCTGCTACCATCCCGTGCATCATTTGGGAGGAAGGGCCCCATGCCACACGATATAGCCGCCATCGGGTTCTTCAACGACGCTCTCATCGAGCGCAGAGAAGCGATCGATGATTATCTCATCCTTCTGGAGCCGATTGTGGCCGGTATCGCGGCGACTTTTGGTCGGCAATGCGAGGTCGTCCTGCATGATTTCCGGGATCCCGAGCACTCCATCGTGGCCATCCAGGGCCAGGTGACCGAGCGGCATGTCGGTGGATCCGTCAGTCAATTAGGGCTTTCCCTCATCGCCCAGGGGAACGCGGCGCAGGCCCAGTACAATTATTTCACCCGGACCCCTGGTGGGCGGGTCTTGAAATCGACGACGATCCCGTTGCGCGATCCCGGCGGTCGGGTGTTCGGTGCCTTGTGCATTAACTTCGACATCACCGACCTGCGACTGCTCGGCGGCGTGCTCGGGGAATTGACGGGCACGGCGGCCGAACCCCGGCCGATCAGCTTCGTCGATGACATCGGTCAGGTGATCCGCGCCCTGATCGATGAGGGAGAGCTCGCGGTGGGACGCTCGCTCGACCGCATGACCAAGCAGGATCGGCTCGTCATCTTGCGAGCGCTCGATCAGCATGGTGTTTTTGCGCTGCAGCGTTCCGTGCCACAGGTCGCCGAGTATCTGCGGATCTCGCGCGCCACGGTCTATAGCTACCTCGAGGAGCTCCGGTCGGCCCGCGTGTCCGACCTACCAGGGAGTCAAGGCGCGGGACTGTCGCAGGCGTAAACACGCGCTGACGACGGGCATAATCAGTGAAACCGACGTCGCGATACGACCGGTGGTCGCCCAAGAGGAGCGGATGAGGGGGGCAGTGCGGCACGAGCGTGGGCTGGCGCGCCACGAAGACGGGGTACGGCGCGATCATCACCGCGCCGATGGGGACAGTTCACCGACAACCGGCGACCGATGCCGCATACGGGAGAGGTGCGATGGGCCAGTATCTGCTACGCCGCCTGGTGATCAGCATCCCGATCCTGATCGGGATCACTTTGGGAACCTACATCATCATTAGCCTCGCCCCCGGCGACCCGGTCACGGCGATGATCAACCCCGAGGCGGCCGCGTCCTTGGGGCCGGACTATATCGCGCAGCAACGGGCGGCGCTCGGCCTGGATCAGCCGCTCCCGGTCCGCTATGCGCTCTGGTTGAAGGAACTCGCGCACGGTAACCTCGGCTTCTCGCTGGTGGACCGGCAGCCGATCGCCCAGAAGATCGCGGAGCGCCTCTGGCCGACGCTCCGCCTGATGGGGGTGGCGCTCATCATCGGGCTGCTCGTCGCGATCCCGCTCGGCGTGCTCTCGGCGATCAAGCAGTATTCGTTCATCGACTATCTCTCCACCGTCGCCGGGTTCACCGCGCTCTCCATCCCGTCCTTCTTCCTGTCGCTCGCCGCGATCTACGTCTTCTCCCTGAAACTCGGCTGGCTGCCCTCGGCGGGCATGGCAACCATCGGCAAGGAACCCTCCGTCAGCGACGGGGTGCGCCACATGATCCTCCCCGCCGTCGCCCTCGGACTGGCCGAGGCGGCACCGCTCATCCGCTACACCCGCTCCAGCATGCTCGAGGTCATCCGGCAGGACTACCTCAACACCGCGCGGGCCAAGGGCCTGCGCGAGCGCGATGTCATCTACGGCCACGCCTTCCGCAACGCCCTCATCCCGCTCGTCACGGTGGTCGCGCTCAATCTCCCGCGGCTCCTCGGCGGCACGGTCATCGTCGAGGCGATCTTCGCCTGGCCCGGCATGGGCACGCTGGCGATCACCGCCGTGCGCGGGCGCGACTACCCGGTCATCATGGCGATCAACCTGATCACGGCCACCCTGATCGTCCTCAGCAACGTGCTCGCCGACGTCATCTATGCCGTGATCGACCCCCGGATTAAGTACTCTTAAGGGATGCGTCAGAACTGGGACGACGGCCGTGCCCAAGGGGTGCCGAGGGCGGTGCGAACGAGGCCCTCCCCGCCGTCAGGCGGCGGCCAGTTCGGCCATGACGGTCGCCCAACGCTCCCGGAATGGCACTGTCAGGATAACTGATCGGCCTCGCGGGAGGCGGGTGTGCGATACCGCAGCGCATGAACGAACAAGCACTCACGCCGAGCGATAAGCGCCACCGTTTCCCGCCGGCGATCATCGGCCACGCCATGTGGCTCTACTTCCGCTTCGCGCTCAGCTACCGCGACGTGGCGGAGCTGCTGGCCGAGCGGGGCGTGCTCCTCACGTACGAGACGGTCCGGCAGTGGTGCCGGAAATTCGGCCAGATGTACGCCAACGGGCTGCGTCGTCGACGTCCGCGTCCCGGCGACAAGTGGCATCTTGACGAGGTCTTCCTCCCGATCAACGGGCGGCAGCAGTTCCTCTGGCGGGCCGTCGACCAGGATGGCAACGTGCTCGATATCCTCGTGCAGGCGCGGCGCGACAAGACCGCCGCCACGAAGTTCCTGCGCAAACGACTGAAGGGGCTCGCGTATGTGCCACGGGTGCTGATCAGTGACAAACTCGCCAGCGACGGGGCGGCCAAGCGTCCGATCCTCCCGCGCGTCGAGCATCGGCGGCACAAGCGATTGAATAACCGCGCCGAGCATCCCCACCAGCCCACGCGCGAGCGGGAGCGGCGGATGCGGCGTTTCAAACGCCCCGGCCACGCCCAGCGCTTCCTCGCCGCCTACGGCCCCATCGCCGGCCACTGCCGCCCCAGACGCCACCGCCTCACCGCCGCCGCCTACCGCGCGACCAGAACGCAACGCTTCGCCAGCTGGCGGGCGGTCACCGGCACCCCGGCCATGGCCTGACGCGCGGCACCCTCGCCCGGCAACACGCCCGCATTCACCAATGGTTCAGGCAGCCCAACTTTAATTGACAGTACCCTCGGCGCGGCGTTGTGGGTGCGGCCGGTGCTGGCGCATTCCGCAGGGACGGGGAGGGATCTCGCGCGGATCAAGGGGCAACTGCTCGCCGAGAATGCCCTCCTACGCCAGCAGCTCCTCGTGCTGCGCCGGAGCGTCGCGCGCCCGGCCATGGCTCCGGCGGATCGGGCACTCCTGGTGCTCCTCGCCGGGCGCGTCCGCGCCTGGCGGCAGGCGCTCCGCATCGTCCGGCCCGACACGCTGCTGCGCTGGCACCGCGCCGGGTTTCGCGCCCACTGGCGATGGCGGTCGCGCCCGGGGCCGGGCCGTCCTGTAATGGCTACCGAGCTCATCCGTCCGGCATCGAGCGCAGTTGGCGCAGGCCGTGGTGGTTTCGGGCGTCGTGCATAAGGGCGCGATACGCCAGCGACGCGGGCTGAGGCGCGCGGCGCCGCGGAGCGTCCATCTCCCAGCTTTACCTCCAACCACGGCCAGGCTAATGCCGTCTCAGGCGGCGCGCTGGTAGCTGTGGTGCAGCCCGCCGAGGACCGGGATGGCGACGATGTTGTCCGCGTCGTGGCACGTCGGCCCCGGCGAGACACCCGATTCCGGCACGCGCTGGCCCAGCCCCTGATGCGGCCGGGCCTGGTTGAAATAGGCGACGTACTCGCGGAGCACGCGGCGGAGCTGCCGCTCGCCGAGCAGCAGCAGGTGATCGAGGCAGTCCCCCCTGACGCTCCGCAGGAAGCGCTCCGTGATCGCGTTGGCGCGCGGCGCCCGCACCGGCGTGCGCAGGACGGTGATGCCGCTCGCCTCGGCCAGGTGTGCAAAGTGCGCGCCGTACTTGGCGTCGTTGTCTCGGAGCAGGAACCGCGGCCGCACCCCGTATGGCGTCGCCTCCCGCAGTTGCTGGGCCACCCACACATCCGTCGGGTGGCGCGTCACGCCAACGTGGACTACGCGGCGGGACCCGAGCTCCACCAGGAAGAAGGCGAACAGCGGGCGGAAGAGCAGGTCGGTCACCTGCAGGAAGTCGCACGCCCAGGTCTCGTGCGCGTGGTTCCGCAGGAACGTCACCCAGTCCTGCCCGGAGGGGCGCGACCGTGGCACCTGCCGCATGTACTTCTGGATGGTCCGCTTGCTCACGCGGATATCGAGCTTGAGCAGTTCGCCGCGAATCCGTTCGGCCCCCCAGAGCGGGTTGTCGCGCGCCATCTGCGTGATGAGGTCGATGGTCGCTGTCGCCAGCGGCGACGGTTGGGTGCGAGGTGCCGATGTGCGCCGCCAGAAGCGCCGGAGGCCCTGCCGATGCCAGCGCAGCAGCGTCGCGGGCTGGACGATCAGGAGCGCGCTCGCCCAGGCGCGCAGTCGGCTCGCGAGCAGGACCAGCACCGCGCGGTCCCAGGGCGTGAAGGTCGGCCGCTTGACTGTCCGGCTGAGGACAATGACCTGCTGGCGCAGGAGGGCGTTCTCCAGCAGGAGGTCGTAGCGGCGACGGACGAGATCCGTCGCCAGGCCCGCGGCGAGCGAGCGCGGGCGCGGTTTCGTCCACTGGCGGACCCGCGTGCGAACGGTGTCGACGCAGCGCCGGGCGAACCAGCGCAAGCGAGCAATACCATGGGTAAGCATGCGCAACTCCTGGACGGAACGACAGCAGCACGGTCACGAACGACCGCGCGGCGACCTGTTGGCCCCAGATTGTACCGTGCTGTGGGCACGACGACTATCCCGCTGACGAAACTGATGAACGGATGATCAGGGTAGCCAATGCAGGTCGTCCGCCTCGCGCCGGCGACGATCAACCGCCACCTGGTCAGCCTCAAGCGCTACTGCGGCTGGGCACGCGACCGGGGCCTCCTCGCCCTCGACCCGGCCCGGCCGGTGAAGCTCGTGCCCCGTGTGCCCGCCCCGCCCCGCCACCGCAGCGACAAGGAAGAGGCCGCGCTGCTCGCGGCGGTCACGGCGCAGGGCACCCCGCGCGACCGGACTCTCCTGGTCACGGCGCTGCACACCGGGCTGCGCACCGCGGAATTGTGCAACCTGCAACGGGCGGACCTGACCATCGCCGCGCGGAGCGGCCAGGTCACGGTGTACGGGAAGCGGAATAAGTACCGGGAGGTGCCGCTCAACAGCACCGCGCGGGCGGCCCTCGGTGCCTGGCTGGCGACGCTGCCGCCGGACACGGCCTGCCTGTTCCCCTCCAAGAAGGGCGGCGGGGCGCTCACCGCGCGGGCACTCGGGTACCTGCTCACGAAGTACGCGACGCTGGCGCGGGTCGTCGACGTCAGCCCGCACGACCTGCGGCACCGCTTCGGCTACCGCATGGCCAGGACCGTCCCGCTCCACCGGTTCGCCCAGATCATGGGCCACGATTCCCTCGATACGACCCGCCTCTATGTCGGGGGGACGAGGCAGGATCGGCAACAAGCCGTCGAGGAGATCGCCTGGGCGTGATCGGCGCGCGCGGCGGAAGCGCGCGCATACGTTTCCGTTCCACTGCTACTCACGGGCCATCATCCGGTGATTTGGGTTTGGTTGGCGCTGCGAGTGGGGAATGGAGGGCACCGAAGGCGCGAGCTCGGCCGCAAACAGCCCCTGAATGGGCTTTTTCGGGGCGCTCCATTCCCCTGTCATGGCTCATTATCCATCCGGGGCGAGAATGCCGCCTCCGGTAGTGGCGAAACCTCGCGAGCGGGTAGCCTTCGGTGTGGAGGATCGCCCTGCATCCTCGCCGCTCGTGCGCGTCGACAGTGCGGAGGACACCGTTGGGATCCCTTGGCCGTTGCCGTCATCGGCTTCTGGCGATCGGTGCCGGGTTGCGTCACACGCTCGGTGCACGCCTCTGGGCGAGGCCGCTGGCGATGACGCATGCGTGTAAGGTGTGAATACCTCGTCGGGGCTCGCACCACGGCCTTGCCTGTCCGCCCCAGGCCTTCCTCGCGGTCGGCCATGATCGTCCGCGGTGCGGCACGTTGCGCTGCCGAGAGGTGGGGAGCAATGAGGAGGGGCGGGTGTTCTGGTTCATACTCGCACATTTCGTGGCGTTCCTCGTCGACGTGGTCTGCTGCGCGCGGCAACGCGGTTGTGACAAGGATCTCCCGATCATGGTGCTGCGGCAGCAGGTGCGCCTGCTGCAGCGCCAGCGCCCCCGCCCGCCCCGCCTCACGCGCGGGGAGAGGCTGATCCTGGCCGTCCTGGCCGCCGCGCTCGCCCGGCTTACCGTCGGCGCGCGGCACCAGCTCGACCAGGACCTGCTCCTCTTCAAGCCGGACACGATCCTGAAAGGGCATCGCGAGCTGGTCCGGCGCACGTGGACCTACCGCCGGACGAATCGGGGCGGTCGCCCCACTCTCCCCGCCGAGGTGGACGCGCTGATCCTGCGGCTGGCGCGGGAGAACGCCAGGTGGGGCCATCGGCGCATCCAGGGCGAGCTGGGCACGCTCGGCCACGCCGTCAGCGCCTCGGCCGTGCGCGCCGCCCTCCGGCGGCACCGCGTCCCGCCCGTTCCACAGCGCCGACGGGCGACAACCTGGCGCGACTGCATCCGGTCGCACCAGGATCAGCTGCTGGCCTGCGATTTCTTCACCGTCGAGACGCGCTTCCTCAAAACGATCCATGTCTTGTTCTTCGTCGAGCTCGGCACGCGCCGTGTGCACCTCGCCGGGTGCACGGCCCACCCGACCGCCGCCTGGGTCACGCAGCAGGCGCGCAACCTCAGCTGGACCCTCCAGGACGAGGGGCCGTCGTCCCGGTTCCTCATCCACGATCGCGACGCCAAGTTCCCGGCGGCCTTCGACACCGTCTTCGCGGCCGAGGGGGTCGAGGTCGTGCGCACGCCGTACCGGAGCCCGACGGCGAATGCGTACGCGGAGCGCTGGGTTCGCTCGGTGCGCGCGGAGTGCCTGGACCACCTGCTCATCGTCAACGAGGCGCACCTGCGCCACGTCCTGACCGGCTATGTCGCGCACTACAACCAGGCGCGTCCGCATCAAGGCATAGCGCAGCGCGCGCCGATCCCCTTCGATGCGTGCGCACGACAGGGTCCCGTCCGGCGACGAGATGTGCTCGGCGGCCTCATTCACGAGTATGACCGGGAGACGGCATAACCCTTCTCTCCGTCGTCGGACGGGGTATTCACACCTTACAGGCGAGGTGTGTGAGCACGAACCAGAACACGCGTCCCCTCCCGACTGCGCATCGCCTGCCGGCGGTACTTGGCACCGTGCCACGGAGATCATAGCGGACAGAGGGAGCCAGTAGGTACGAACCGACCGGTAAGCAGACGATACGAGCGTCAAGAGGTTCGTCCCGGACTGCGCCGGACGAGGTTTTCACACCTCACAGCTCGCGGCGTGGGCCACGGGGGTGCATGCACGCTATCTGGAGGCCAAGCAGGTCGCCGCTGGCACCGCCGACTTCCTGGCGCGGGTCGCCGCCCGCGCGGACATCGCGCGGCGGTTGACCGCGCTGTGCCACGCGGGCTGGGCCAAGCACAGCACCGTGCCCCAGGCCACCCGCTGGCGGCGCATCGACCGCTTCCTGGACGAGTGGTGCGAGGTTGTCCTCGACCCCACCATCCCGTCCGACAACAACCGCGCCGAGCGCAGCCTGCGCCCACTGGTCATCGCCCGGAAGGTCAGCGGTGGCAGCCGCTCGGCAGGGGGCGCCACCGTCCGCATGGCCCTCGCCTCGCTCTTCGGCACCTGGCTCGCCCAAGACCGCGACCCCTTCACCGCCTGCCACCAACGCCTCCTTGCCCCCACTCTCTGAACTCTTATTGTGTTGGTTGGTTGGCACATCCGTGCAAAGATAGTGGTAAAGTGGCGAGGGTAGCGGCCTCCCGCAGGCGCTGCTGGTTCCCAAACGCACTCGCGTCACGGCCGTCCGAGTCTCCGGCGGGACACATGGACCGTCCGCGCGAGACCGCCACCCCCAAGGTATCAACCGCTAGCCCCTCCGCCCCGGTATGCCAATCTTGCCAATCGCCCCCGACTGCCTGTACGATGCCCGAGTGTCCGACACCGACCGGATGGCAAGGCTATCGCTGGCTGGTGCGAGTGCAGAACAGCGGCAAGGCGAGAAAGGTGACTGGCCCATGCCAACGCGGCGACAAAGCTCCCGCCAGCGCAGTGATCCACCGCGTGGCGCCACCCGATTCGCGCGCTTCGTCGAAGAGTTGCATGAGGCCGATACGCTGATCGAGCGCAAGCGATGGGCCGAGGCCCGTGCGATGCTGTATGAACTCGACCGGCGTTACCCGCACCGCGCAGAGATACTGGAGCGGCTGGTCAACACGGCCCATGAGATGAAGGATCTGCGCGCCCACCTGCACGCCGCCGAACGGCTGGCGCGCTTGCTGCCAGGCGATCCAGATGTGCGGCTGGTCCTGGCTGGCTCCTACATGATCAACTTCTTCCCTGGGCTAGCCCTCCGCACCTTCCGCCAGTTCCTCGACCGTTGGCCCGAACACGAGGGCGCGGTACGCGTGCGCGACGATGTCGAACAACTCACCACCCTTCTCTTGGAACAACTGGCAGGCATGGGGCTGCCGGACGCTGAGGTGCTGACGCTGGCGGCGCAACAGGAGGAGGTGCAGACCTTCCTCGCGCGGGGCGAGTGGGCGCAGGCGCGCCAGCACGCTGAACAGGTCCTCCAGCGCAAGCCGGACTTTGTGCCGGTGCTGAATAACCTCAGCCTCGCCCTCGCCGCCGAGGGGGAACTTGACCGGGCAGCGAGCACCGCCCGCGAGGTACTGACGCACGACCCGACCAACTACCATGCCCTCAGCAACCTGATCCGCTTCCTGTGTCAGGTCGGGCAGTTCGATGAAGCGCGCGTGCCCGCCGAACGACTCAAGGGGCTCGACACGACTCATGCCGACATCGCCGCCAAGCAAGCCGAGGCGCTGAGCTACCTGGGCGACGATGAGGGTGTCCTGGCGGTGAGCCAGCACCTTGACACTGCGCCGGACCGTGACGCCGTTCCGGCCCATACCGCCCTGGTCTATCATCTGGCCGCCGTGGCGATGCGGCGGCAGGGTCGTGCCGCCGCTGCCCAACGCCTCTGGGCGCGCGCCTTGCGACTGGCTCCCTGGCTGACGGTCGCGCAGGCCAACCTCGACGATCTGCGCCAGGCGGCTGGGCAGGGTCACGCGCCCTGGCCTTTCGCGATAGACGCCTGGGTTGTGCACGCGACGCTGGTCGCTCTGGCAAAGGCATTTGCTCCAGGCAGGGGGCGTCAGCAGGAGCAGGCGCAGGCCGTCGTGCTCCGGCGAGTCTTGCAGCGACACCAGGAAATCGTTGCGCTGGTGCCCGTCCTGCTCGACCGTGGCGATCCGGTTGGGCGCGAATTCGCGCTCCGCACCGCCCTCATCGCCGAGACACCGGAACTGCTGGCCGCGCTCCGTGACTTTGCCTTGAGCCAACGCGGCCCCGACACCATGCGCATGCAGGCGGCACAAGCGGCCCAGCGCGCCGGACTCCTGCCTGTCGGCCAGGTCCGCTTCTGGAGCCAGGGCGAATGGCGCGATGTGCTGATGCTTGGCATCGAAATCTCCGACGAGCCAGTCTCCTCCGGGTTACCAAAGCGCATCGAGCAACGGCAGAGCGAGGCGATTCTCGCCATCAGGGCTGGCGAAGCGGTGCGGGCCGAGGACATACTGCAGCAGGCACTGGCGCAAGTACCAGACGATCCTGGCCTGCTCAACAATCTCGCCGCCGCCTATAGCCACCAGGGACGCGCCGCAGAGTCCTCCGCGCTGATCCGCGCGATCCACGCACGCTTCCCCGAGTATTTCTTTGGTCAGGTCAACCAGGCCCTGCTCGACATTCGGGAGGAGCGGCTGGACGAGGCGAAGCGGCTCCTCGAGCCGCTGCTCTCCCGGCAGCGGCTCCACTACAGCGAATTCGCGGCGCTCATGAATGCCCAGGTCGAATACTATGTGGCACGCGGCGAGCACGGTACCGCCCGTTCATGGGTGGACTTCTGGAGTCAGGCTGATCCAGATAGCCCAGCGATCCAGTCCTGGTGGCGTAAACTCGACGCAGGTGGTCTGCGTCGGCGGCTCTTCGGAAAGTGAGTTACGCCCCATGGACGACATTAACAATGGCGCTGACTGGCAAGCGCTTGATTGGTCGGCGCTTCAGCACTGGGCCGGGGCGACGACCGCAGCACGCGGGTGGGACTACCAGCGCGCAGGGCGGGTCCGCGACCTGGCCCGCACCGCCACCGGTGCGCTCATCGCCTGGGTACATGGCAGCGCGCGCTACGCCACGCGCGTGGGCCCCAATGAGCAGGGCCTCCTGTCGACATGCACCTGTCCCTACGGTGCACGCTGCAAGCACGCGGTCGCGGTGGTGCTCGACCATCTCGCCGCCGCGCAGCAGGGCCGCGATCTCCCGACTGCCTCCGCCAACGATTCCCGCCTCGTGCTGCTCGACAACCCGGTCGCCGCATGGGCTCATGACGAGGACGAGGAAGCGGGAACCCCGACCGGGGCGGCAACACCGACGGCCCTCCGCACCTTTCTTGCCGCGCAAGCGCCGACGACGCTGATTGACCTCGTGGTCGAGTTGGCCGACCAATTCCCCGAGATCGGGCGCGCGCTGGCCGCCCGGCATGCCCTTGCCAGTGGGCGCGTGGATGGCCTGGTCGGCGAGGTGCGCGCGCTGATCGCGGAGGCCACCGCCACACCGCAGTGGGACGACCGCTGGGACGACCGAGGGGCGACCCCTGATTACCGCGAGGTGCAAGAGCGACTCGCCTTGCTGCTGCACCAGGGCTACGCCGATGCGGTGGTCGCGTTGGGCGAGGAATTGCTGACGGCTGGGAGCGAGCAGAGCGAGCAGACCGACGATGAGGGCGAGAGCGGCATGGAACTGGTGTCATGCCTGACGATCGTCTTCGACGCACTGGGCCAGTCTACCTTCCCGCCCGCCGAGCAACTCCACCGGGCGGTCATGCTCCACCTGCGCGACGAGTACGACCTCTGCAGTGGGTCCGACGTCTTCTGGAATCGCCCCTTCCCGGCGGAGGCCTGGAGTGACCTGGCCGACACCTTGCTCGCGGAGCTGCCTGCCCAGCCCGGCTCGCCGGGCAAGGTCGACTTCGCGCGCGCCTATCGCCGGGAGCAGCGTAGCGACTGGGCGATTCGCGCCTTGCAGCACGCCGATCGCCAGACCGACGTCTTCGCGCTCGCCGAGCGCGAGGCAGAACAGAACGGCAGCTATGTCCGCCTGGTCCGCCTCCTGGTCGAGGCAGGGCGCACGCCCGAGGCCGAGCAGTGGATCGCGCGCGGCATCGTCGCCCTAGCGGCTGCCGCCCCCGGACTCGTCGTCCAACTTCGCACCATCCAGCGTGAAATCTGGGAGCGCGCTGGCAACTGGCCTCTGGTTGCGGCCTGGCACGCTGATCACTTCTTCCAGCAACCGGGGCTACTGACCTTCAATGCCTTGCACGCCGCTGCCGAGCAGGCCGACGTTTGGACGGCGGTGCGCTCAGCGGCGCTTCACTACCTGGAAACGGGCGAGTTGCCTACACACACAGCACGTATCGTCGGCGATCAGATCATCCCACCGTGGCCGCTCCCGGCCACCGATCTGCCAGAACCGCTGCCGCGTTGGGTGCCTCCTTTCCCCGCGCTGGCCTTGCTGATCGTGATTGCGGCGGAGGAGCGTCGCCCAGACGAGGTCCTGCGCTGGTATGATCGCCGCAGCAGCGTTCCCGTCGTGCAGCGCGCCGTCGACGAGGGCCTGGTCGCCGGCGCCGTTGCCGAGGACTACCCGGAGCGAGCGATCCCGCTCTGGCAAGCCCTGGCCGAGGCGGCGATCGCGCAGACCAAACCGGCGGCCTACCTGGTCGCTGGTGACTATCTGCTTAAGCTACGCCGGGCCTACGTGCGCCTGGACCGTCTGGCCGAGTGGCAAGGCTATGTCGCTCGGCTGCGCCAGACAAATCTGCGGAAGCGCCGCCTGGTCGAGGTGTTAGACCGCCTGGTTGTTGGCCAGGCCCGCGCGCAGTAGGCTGCCAAACGCGACGATGAGCGGCGTGGCACGCGGGAGGTCGAAGAAGGTCCCCACGCCTGAGCGCCCGCCCACTTCGGTACTTTGTGGACTCCGGCAGAATCGCTGCGACCGGCGGTCACCGGACAGCGGAGCGGACTGAACGTGCGCGCCGGGCGCACTGGCGCATGGTCGAGTGGCCGACGATCCTGCGGGCAGCGCGCCGCCCGGGTGCCTTGTTGCTCCTCGGTGACGAGGCCAGCTTCGCGCAGCGGAGACCTGTGCTGGCCGTTTCGTCCATCCGAGGCTGCGTCCTGGCACTCGAGTGACCAGATTGCCGGAAAATCGCGCCGGATGGACGAAACGGCCAGCACAGGCGAGGCCGAGGGTGCCCCAGCAGCCTGGACTGCGTTGCCCAGATGGGCCCCCACCATCCTCGGACGGCCCCGAGTCCGAACCGTATCGAGTGGCCTTGACCATGTATGACGAGGGAGGACGCGGGCCGCCCAGCGAACTGACCGCGACCGGTGGGTTACGAGGAGGAGGCCGATGCACGACCCAACGACCGCCATCCACCTGTATGTCGGCATCGATATCGCGGCGGAGACGTTCACCGCCGCTTGGCTCGGTCCCAAGGGGAAGCCAACCGCGCCATTCACCCGCGACCAAACACCAGCGGGCTACCTGGCCTTGCAGCAGCAGTTGCGGGCAACCGCCGTACCGCCGGCCGCGACCGCAGTGGTGCTGGAAGGGTGTGCGGTGTGAAACCCCCGTCCAGCACGGTCGCGTCCGGCCCCAGCTTGCCTCGTAGTCGGCTATCATGGCTTGTGGCATGCTGCGGGTCGCCGGGAGCGTCGGAGCCATGAGGAGGGCG
>JAABUR0100005289.1_pt1 | contig 16586 bp, 17 predicted proteins | sample 5560091 | NCBI WGS metagenome assembly JAABUR01 (sample SAMN10711879, study PRJNA513375) | rock metagenome | isolation source: Antarctica rocks | place: Antarctica: Victoria Land, University Valley sud | reverse complement strand
CGGCCTCGGCCGCGCGGGCCCGGGTAGGTGGCGTGCTGGTGACCGAGGCTCCTCAAGAAGTGACGCTGGGCGAAGGGTGGGATGTCAGGAGGCTCAAGCGGTACGGCGGTACGGTGGTGCAGATAGCCCGCCGCCGCTGACGGGCCAGCCGCCGAAGATCCTCTTTCCACCGGAGCCACCCAACCGTGACCGTCGTTCTCTACCCGGGTTCGTTCGACCCCGTGCACAACGGGCACATCGAGCTCATCGAGGTGGCGTCCAAGTTGTACGACCGGGTCATCGTCGCCGCCATGCGCAACCCGCAGAAGGGTGAGCCGCTGTTCTCCCTCGAGGAGCGCGAGAACATGCTCACCGAGTCGGTCAGCCATCTCCCCAACGTCGAGATCACGTCGTTCTCCACGCTGGTGGTCGACTTGGCCCGCGAGGTCGAGGCCGACTTCATCGTCAAGGGCCTGCGGGTGGTGTCCGACTTCGAGTCCGAGCTCATGCAAGCCCAGATGAACCTGGCCGTTTCCGGCGTGCACACCACCTTCATCCCGTCCGCCACCGCCCACTCTTTCCTGGCCTCCAAGCTGATCCGCGAGATCGCCCGCTTCGGTGGCGACGTGAGCACCATGGTGCCGCCGTCAGTGGCCAAGCGACTGGCCGAGAGGTACCCCGAATGACCACCTTCGACGAACACGACCACGACCTCCATCCCGGAGCGCAGGACGACGACGAGCTGCCGCACTCGGTCGATCCCGCCGAGCTGGCCCAGATGCCGAACTCCGAGGCGTTGGTGCGCCAGGCCGCCGACCTGGTGGCCGCCGGCCGGCCCATGCCGCTGTCGGCTTCGGTCATGATCAACCGCGACGAGGTGCTGGCCCTGCTCGACGAGGCCGCCGAGACCCTTCCGGAGTCGTTGCGGGCGGCGCGCTGGCTCATGAAGGAGCGCGAGGAGTACCTGGACAAGGTCCATCGGGAAGGCGAGGACATCCTCGAGGCGGCCCGCGCCCGCGCCGAGCGGATGGTGCAGCGGACCGAGGTGGTCAAGGCCGCCGAGCAACGGGCCCGCAAGCTGCTCGATGCCGCCCAGACCGAGGCCCGCCGCATGCGTCATGAGTGCGAGGACTTCTGTGACCAGAAGCTGGCCAGCTTCGAGATCGTCCTGGCCCGTACTACCAAGATGGTGGTCAACGGCCGCAAGAAGCTGCAGGCCACGGCCCTTCCCCGCCAGGAACAGGAAGCCGAAGAGCTCCAGGACGACAAGGGGTTCTTCGACCAGGACCTGGCGTGACGCCGTCCCACCCGCTGGTCGAACACATCGCCGTACTGCGCAAGCGGCCCGGCACCCGCCAGGCCTTCCGCTCCGATGTGTCCTTCGACGACCTCGCCATCACCACCGCCCGCCTGCTGGCCGACGAGCGGGTGATGGTCGACCTCACGTTGGAATCGATAGCCGAAGGGGTGGTCGCGTCCGGGACCATCACCTACGCCTGGGAAGGCGAGTGCCGACGCTGCCTCGCTTCGGTCCGGGGCGAGGAGTCGGCTCCCGTCAAGGAGATCTTCGCCACCCACCCGATCGAAGGCGAGACTTGGCCGCTCGGACCGGACAGCATCGACCTCGAACCGATCGTCCGGGAGACGGTGCTGCTCACCCTGCCGCTGGCCCCGCTGTGCGACCAGGCGTGTGCGGGGCCCGTGCCCGAGCAGTTCCCGGCCAAGGTGGAGGGCCAAGACGGCGATGGCGCGAGTGACGGTTCGGATCGCCCGGCCAAGGACCCCCGCTGGTCGGCGCTCGACCAGCTGGAGTTCGACCAGTAGCGGTCCCGCTCGCTACCATCCCAGCCCCTATGGCCGTCCCCAAGAAGAAGACCTCCAAGGCCAAGAGCCGCAGCCGTCGGGCGTCAGCCTGGAACCTCTCGGCGCCGCCGCGCAGCATCTGCCCGCAGTGCCAGGCGGCCAAGCTGCCCCATGTGGTGTGCGGCAACTGCGGCTGGTACGGCGGCCGCCAAGCAATATCGGTCGATTAGCAACACGGGGTGACAAGCTGCCCGCATGAGCGCGGAGCTACTGCCCATTGCCATCGACGCCATGGGGGGCGACGCCGCGCCGGGGGAGATCGTGGCCGGCGCTCGGCGGGCCGCCGAAGAGCACAACCTGCCCATCACGCTCGTCGGGCGCCCCGAGGAGCTGACCGACGTGGGCGGGTTGCCGGTCGTGGCGGCGTCGCAGGTCATAGCCATGGACGCCGACCCGGCCAAGAGCGTCCGCACCATGAAGGACTCCTCGCTGGTGCGCGCCGCCGAGGCCGTGCGTGACGGCGCCGCTTCGGCCATGGTCAGCGCCGGCAACACCGGCGCCACCATGGCCAGCGCCCTGCTGCGGATGGGCCGCATCAAGGGCGTGGCCAGACCCGCCATCGCCACCCCCGTTCCCGTTCCGGGCCACGGGCTGCCCACCATCTTGCTGGACGCCGGCGCCAACGCCGAGTGCCAGCCCGAGTGGTTGGTGCAGTTCGCCCAGATGGGGGCGGTGCTGGCCGCCCGCCGGTACGGCATCGAAGCGCCTCGCGTTGGGTTGCTGTCGATCGGCGAAGAGCCCACCAAGGGCTCGCCGCTGGTGAAGGAGACCCACGAGCTGCTCTCGGCTGGTGGTTGGGAGACCGCCGGGGCGTCCTTTGTCGGCAACGTCGAGGGCCGCGACATCATGACCCCGGACGTCGACGTGGTGGTGACCGACGGCTTCACCGGCAACGTGGCCCTCAAGTCGCTGGAAGGGGCGCTGCGTTCGCTGGTCGACGCCATCCTGGCCGCCTTCGGCACCGACTCGGAGACCCAAGCGGCCGCCGACCTTCTCATGCCGGCGCTGATGCCGCTGTACGCCACCCTCGACCCCAACAACACCGGGGGCGCCGTGCTCCTGGGGGTCAAGGGGGTCTGCATCATCAGTCACGGCTCGTCCAACGCCACTGCCATCGTCAACGCCGCCGACCTGGCCCGAGACATGGTGCGCGACGACCTGGTGGGAGCCATCACCGAGGTTTTCGGCTAAGTCGTTCACAAGCGCACTAAGTCTGAACCCGATACACTTTCCGGCTCCTGACGTCAACCGTTACCGAGAGAAAGGACGTGGCCGTGCCCGCCGAGACCCATGTCGAACAAGCTCCGATAAGCCGCCAAGAGGTTTTCGAGCTGGTCCGTGACCGGTTGGCCGACATCCTCGAGATCGAGCCATCGGCGGTCCACGAGGGTGATTCCTTCAGCGATGACCTCGACGCCGATTCGCTGGCCTTGATCGAGCTGGTCGAGGCGCTGGAAGAAGAGCTGGGCGAGCGTTCGGTCGGGTTCCGCATCGACGACGAAGACCTCGAGGACCTCAAGACCGTGCGTGACGCCGTGGACTACGTCCACGGTCGGCTGGGCCAGAGCTGATCGACCCCGAAACCCTCACCCGCTTCTCGGACCGGCTGGCGCACACCTTCACCGAAGCTGCGCTGCTGCAACGCGCCCTGACCCATCGAAGCTGGTGCGCTGAGCACCCCGAGTTCGAACCCAACGAGCGGCTCGAGTTCCTGGGCGACGCCGTGCTCGGGTTGGTCGTTGCCGAACACTGCTACCGCACCTACCCGGACGAGACCGAGGGTTGGCTCTCGCGGGCTCGCGCTTCGGTCGTTCGGGCCACGGCCCTGGCCGAGATGGCGCAGAGCCTGGGACTGGGCGAGCTGGTGCTGCTGGGCAAGGGCGAGGACTCCTCGGGGGGCCGCACCAAGCCCTCAATCCTGTCCGACACCCTCGAAGCGGTGATCGGGGCCCTGTACCTGGACGGCGGGTGGGCGGTGGCCGAACGCTTCGTCCTCGGCCTGTTGGGCGGCCGGATCGCCGCCCTGCCGAGCGGCGAAGGCGACCAGGACGACAAGAGCCGGCTCCAGGAACTGGCTGCGCGCGTGCTCGCCGAGGTCCCCCGCTACGAGCTGACCGCCACCGGGCCCGAGCACGACAAGATGTTCGCCGCGTCGGTGTGGGTGGGGGAGCGCAAGCTGGGATGCGGCCGAGGGCGATCCAAGAAGCAGGCCGAGACCGTTGCCGCCAACCACGGCTGGCGGGTCCTCGCCCACGAGTGCGGCGAACTGGACCGAACAGTAGAAACGAGCGGGGAGACCCATGGCTGAACTACCTGAAGTCGAGACCATCCGACGCGACATGGACAAGGAGGTCTCGGGCAAACGGATCAAGTCCGTCGAGTTCCCGGGGCGCAAGGACGTCGCTCCCCACACCCCGAACCGCAAGCACTTCGGCGCCCAACTCGAAGGGGTCAAGCTGGGTTCGGTGTCGCGCAAGGGGATGCTGCTGGTCACCAAGCTCGACTCCGACGAGATCCTGGTGATCGACCTCAGCAAGGGCGGCCAGATCCGCAAGACCGCCGCCAAGGACGACGTGGTGAAGGGGACCCAAGTGATCCTCACCTTCACCCAAGGCGGCCAGCTCCGCTTCATCGACGCCACCGGAGGCCTCACCTTGGAGGTCATGGCACCCGGCGAGCTCGCCGAGCGCCACCCCGAACTGGCCACTGGCGGCGCCGATCCGCTGGACGAACCCATCTCCTGGACCAAGTTCGGCGAGCAACTCCTGCGCCGCCAGCTCAAGCTGAAAGCCCTGCTGATGGAGCCCACCGTCCTGGCGGGGATCGGTCCGGTCTACTCCGACGAGATCCTGTTCGCCGCCGGGCTACGCCACGATCGTCACTCCGAGCAGCTCTCGACCCAGGAGATGCGCCGGTTGTACCGGTCCGTCGTCGAGGTCGTGCATACCGCCGCCAAGCGCCGCGGCACCACCCTGGCCGATGGCCTCTTCACCGATCTCCACGGCAAGCCCGGCGACTACACCGCCGAACTGCGAGTATACGAGCGCGACGGCGAAGCCTGCCTGCGCTGCCGCAAGATCATCACCAAGGGCAAGGCCGGCGGCAAGGTCACGTACTTCTGCCCGGACTGCCAGGTCTGAGGGTTTCGTCGGCGACCGTTTCGCCGCAACATCGAGGTCTGCCGGCAAGTCTTGATGGGGCCGGTGCCCGTCTGCTTGGGTCGACCGGTTGAGCCGGCTCGACCCATGGCCTCACCGAAGGACCCCAGAGTCGCGCCCTTGGCAGACCGCAGCGACACTTCGGCGATGCCAGCGGCCGAGTCCCCTGAGCGGTGTCACAACACGCGCGCCCCTAACACTGGATGACGCCGTCCGTATAACCGGCTCGGGCATTGGCCTCCAAGGCCTCTTTGGTCACCCCCGACGGGCGTTTCGCCTGGGCGACGGTCAGCCCCTTGTCGACGGCCGTCTCCACCACGACCACCACCTCGACCGTCTCGGTCACCGACAACACCGGGAACCCGTCCAGTCCCAGCAACGCCTCCGCCAGCTCGATACCGTCACCAATTCTCAGGGGTCTCCTCATCCTCGTAGCCGTCGAACAGCCACGAAGATCGCGGGACCCCTGACCCGCGCGGTGGATCCTCAGCTACACACCGCCTTCTAGTTCAACGCGAAGAGCCCGTTCATTAGGCCCGCCGCATCAAGCGATCTAGAAAAAAAGAGCTTGACCGTTTTCGATCTGAGCTTGAATAGTCGAACGTCTGTACTATAATGAGACTATGGACGCCACAACAACCTCTGACCGCGTCGCCGCCAAGGACGCGGCGATCGACGGGTTGCAGGCCGATGTGGCGGCCACCGTCGGTGTGTTGAACTCCGCTCACGCCCGGTTGGTGGAGTTGGCGGCAGAAGCTCTGGCCGGCGGGCTGTGGGAGCAGTGGAGGATCCATACGCCCGAGCAGTGGTTGGTGTGGCAGGCCGGCCTGTCCCGTGCTCATGCCCGTCAGGTGGTGGCGGTGGCCCGCCGGGTCGGTGAGCTGCCGCAACTCGACCAGGCGGTCCGGGATGGAGCGTTGTCGTTGGATCAGGCGGAGGTGGTGGCCCGGCATTGCCCGGCCGGGTTCGACGCCGACGTGGTCGGGGTGGCGGTCAACGCCACCGTCCCGCAGTTGCACCGCATGTTGGGCCGCTACCAGTTCACCGAACCGGTACCCGACACGCCGGCCGATCCGACCGATCCGCCCGCTCGGGACCCGGAACCGGAACGGAAGGTCACGTTCGGTTCGACCGACGACGGCAGCTGGCACGCCAGCCTTGATCTGCCTGCCGATGAGGGCGCCCTTTATGAGCAGGCGCTGGTTGCCAAGCGCGACGAGTTGTTCCGCCGTGACCACCCCGGCGTGGATGCCGACAGTCCCGAAGGGCGAGCCGCCCGCCGGGACCTTTCCTGGGCTGACGCCGCCGTGGCGCTGGCGGCCGACTCGCTCGCCACTGGCGACAAGGGTCAAATCGGTGGCTCGGATCTGTTCCGGGTGCTGGTGCACCTCGAAGCGGATCCCACCAACCTCACCGGACCCGGTGTCGCCGGCCTGCACTTGGGGGCGCCGCTACCGGCCGCACTCCGCCAGATGTTGCTGTGCGACTGTGAGGTGGTGCCGGTGTGGGAAACGCTCGGCAACCCGGTGGCGGTCGGGCGGGCTCAGCGGATCGTGCCCCGCCGGGTCCGGCGCCTCATCGAACACCGCGACAAAGGCTGCCGAGTACCGGGTTGCGGGCAGAAACGGTGGCTGCACATCCACCACATCATCCACTGGGAAGACCTCGGACTCACCGACCCCGACAACCTCATCTGCCTCTGCCACCGCCATCACCGCCTCCACCACCTCGGACTCCTACCCATCACCGGCACCGCCGGCGACCTGAAGGTGTGTGACCGTCACGGCCGAGAGCTCCCACCCGTCGGGCAGCCACGGACCATCCCGGTCGCAACCGGACCGGCCGACGCCTCCACCGACCTCGGTCTCGACCCGGTTGATTACGAGCACCCACCCGGCGAACGGCTCCACCTCAAATGGACCGACTTCAGCCCCAACATCACCAGGCGCGAGCGCGAGCCGGTCACCTCCGGCACCGGCAACCACTCACCCTGACCGGCCATTAGTTGTCTCGGGATCGTTCGAGCAGCTGATCGGAGGAGGCCAACAGGCATTCGTCGGGTCGTTCGATGCGCTTGCCGTTCTTGATACCGCGCCCGGCTACGACCAGGAGCTACGCAACTCGGTGTTCTTCGAGCGTGGTCTGCACGCGACGTCCATCTGCGGCGCGGTCGGCGCCGCGGTGGCCGTGGCGATGCTGCAGGGGGCAGGACGAGGCCGGGGTCGCCTCCGCCGCCGGCATCGCGGCCAGCATGGCCGCCGGCCAGCTGGAGGCCAACCGCACCGGCCGGACCGTCAAGCGGGTCCACTGCGGCTGAGCCGCGCTACGGCGTGGCGGCGGCCGACCTGGCGCGGCACGGGCTGCCGCGGCGGCCCGAAACCCCCTGGCCGACGAGGAGCGGGCGAGGAGTTCCACGACAACGCCGTGAGGTCCCTCCCGGAGGACCGCGCGGCCGAGCTCGCGGCCCGAACGCTCGTCCTTCCTGACGCTCAGAACGTCGAGGATCTCACCGCGATGCTGACCTCGGCGGGGGAGCGCTGAGGTCGAGACAGTTGCCGCTCCCGGACTACGTAGGTCAGGTGGGTCACCCGCTGCGTCGGCTCCGCGCGGGCCGGCTCCAGGGCCACGCGGCCCGCGTCCACGCCCTCGAACAGGCGAATTCCGGAGCCGAACAGCACGGGTGAGAGCGCGATCGTGAACTCGTCGATCAGGCCGGCGTTCACGTACTCCAGGATCGTTGCGCCGCCGCCCGCGATGCGGACGTCCCGGTCGCCGGCGGTCACGCGGGCCTGGTCGAGCGCGGGCTCGATGCCGTCGTTGACAAAGTGGAAGGTGGTCCCGCCCGGCCGCTCCCAGGGGTCACGCTTCTCGTGCGTCACGACGAAGACCGGCGTGTGGAACGGCGCCTCCTCCGGCCACGCCTGCTCGCCGAGGTCGAACATGCGCTTGCCCATCACGCTCGCGCCGGTGCGCTCGAACGTCTCCCGCACGATGTCATTTTCACGCCCTTCCTCGCCGCCCTCGCCGAGCATCAGGTTCTCCTGGAAGAACCGCTGCGGGAATATCCACTGCTGAAGTTCCATCCACTGCGCCGTCCAGCGCGGTTCGCCCATGCGCCCCTCGGGCGCGATAAACCCGTCCAGCGACATCGTCACACTAAAGAACACTTCTCCGGCCATCAGTCCTCAACTCTTTTTTTAATGATCTCGGCGACGTAGGCAGCCAGGTTGCTCAGGGTCTGCTGGCCGCCCTCGATCGCGTGGTACTTCTCGACCGCCTCGTCGCGCAGCTCCTTGGTGGGCAACAGCGTGCGCATCTCGATCCGGGTCGCCGCGTCGTCGGGCGCGAATGTCAGGACCGACTCAAAGGCGTTCGGGTCGTCGCGGGACTCACCGTGCAGCAACGCGATCCGCTCCGGCGGGGCGATCTCGGTCCAGGAGATCCACTCCTGGAAGTCCGTCCCGTCCGGTCCGTGCATCACGAAGTCCCACTCCCCGCCGACGCGGAACTCGAACGCCCGCGTGGTGGTGGTGAACCCCTCCGGTCCCCACCACCTCGACAGGTGCCGCACCTCGGTGAACGCCTCGAACACCAGCTCCCGTGGGGCACTGATGACCCGGGAGATCACGATCTCGCGGTCGGCCGTCGCGGACTGCGCCGGCGCTCCTCGTCCCATCGCGCTCATCAGCTACTCCTCCTGCCTTGCCTGCTTGAGGTCCTGCACGTACTCGTCCAGCCGGTCGAAGCTCTCGTTCCAGAACCGCTCGAACCCGCCGGTCCACTCGTGAACCGGTCGCAGCCCGCGGGCGTCAAGGCCGTACAGGCGTTGCTTGCCTGACTTGCGGTCCTGCACCAGTCCGACCTCCCGGAGCACCCGCAAGTGTTTGGACGCCCCCGGCTGCGTCATCCCCAGCTCCTGGGCCAACTCGGTCACCGGCCCCTCACCCGCCCGCAGCAGCACCAGGATCTCCCGGCGCTGCTGCTCGGCGATCGCGTTGAAGACGTCCGACGTCGTCGCTGCTCGTGCCATGGCTCAATCATATTCCGATATGGGCATATGTCAAGCCGGGAGGAATCAGGCGGGTCTTGTCAGATGACGAGCGTCACCCTTGTCAGCGGCTGCGGATACCCGTATCCCGGATACAGCACGCGCGACGGCGGCGGGAAGGGAGAGCGGCGGGTGAGAGGATTGGCGTGCCACGCGACTCGCTGATCACCACCCTCTGATTCGTCGGGTCGTTCGATGAGCTTGCCGTTCTTGAATACCGCGCCGGCACGGACCAGCTCCGGCTGATCTTCGCCGCGGATGACCTCGAAGCAGTTTGTGAGCACTTCGCGCAAGCCGGTGTGGAGATCGTGGGTGGCGGCCCGGACAAGGCGCGGGTCATGGTGCGAGACCCGACGGCAACGACGTTGTCTTCGAGAAGCAGACGACGCCGCACGACCGGTAGGGCCGGCTCCCCCGGCGATACGGTCGGAGTGTGACGACGCCGGCACCTGATCACGACCAAGGGGACCAGGAGCTCACGGTGCACCCGCCTCAGCGGGTCGCTGCCGGGTGGGAGGCGGTGGGGGAGTCTCTGCGGCACATCGGGCGGCAGGCCGGCGCCCGTCGAGGGACAAAGGCGATGCTCAAGCTGAACCAGGTGGACGGGTTCGACTGCCCTGGTTGCGCTTGGCCTGAGCCCCATGACCGGTCCCACGCGGAGTTCTGCGAGAACGGAGCCAAGGCGGTGGCCGAGGAGGCCACCGAGCGCCGCATCGATGCCGCCTTCTTCGCCGCCCACCCCGCCGGCGAGCTGGCCGAGCGGTCCGACCACTGGCTGGGCCAGCAGGGCCGTCTCACCGAGCCGGTCTACCGGGCTGCCGGGGCCGCCCACTTCGAGCCGGTGAGCTGGGAGCAGGCCTACGACCTGATCGCTGATGAACTGGACCGCAGCGGCGACCCGGATCGGGCCGTGTTCTACACATCGGGCCGCACCAGCAACGAGGCGGCCTTCGCCTACCAGCTGTTCGTGCGCCGGCTCGGCACCAACAACCTGCCGGACTGCTCGAACATGTGCCACGAGTCCAGCGGTACTGCGCTCACCGAGACCATCGGCGTCGGCAAGGCCAGCGTCACGCTGGACGACATCCACGAGGCTGACCTGTTACTGGTGGTGGGCCAGAATCCCGGCACCAACCACCCCCGGATGCTCACCGCCCTGGAGGAGGCCAAGCGGCGAGGCGCCCGCATCGTGGCCGTCAACCCGCTGCCCGAAGCCGGACTGATGAGGTTCAAGAACCCCCAGAAGGTCAAGGGTCTCGCAGCCAGCGGGACCGAGTTGGCCGACGAGTTCCTGCAGCTCAAGGTCGGCACCGACCTGGCCCTGTTCCAACTACTGAACCGTGGAATCGTCGAGCGCGGCGGCGTGGATGACGTCTTCGTCCGCGACCACTGCGACGGCTACGACGAGCTGATCGAGCACCTCGGATCACTGGACCAAGGCGACCTGCTGGCGGCCACCGGACTCGACCGGGCCGAGGTCGACCGGGTCCTGGAGCTGGTGCTGGGGTCGGAGCGGATCATCGTGTGCTGGGCGATGGGCCTAACTCAGCACAAGGCGGCCGTCCCCACCATCCGCGAGGTCGTGAACCTGTTGCTGCTGCGGGGCAGCATCGGCAAGCCCGGTGCCGGCGTGTGTCCGGTGCGGGGCCACAGCAACGTCCAGGGCGACCGCACCATGGGCATATGGGAGAAGCCGGGTGCGGCGTTCCTCGACGCCCTGCAGGCCGAGTTCGGCTTCGACCCGCCCCGCCGGCACGGTTACGACACCGTCGACGCCATCCACGCCATGGCCGCCGGCCAGGTCGATCTCTTCTTCGCCATGGGCGGCAACTTCCTGGCCGCGGCACCCGACACGGCGGCCACCAAGGCGGCCATGGATAGATGCCGGCTAGTGGTGTCGGTGGCCACCAAGCTCAACCGCACCCATGTCGACGCCGGCCAGGCGTCGCTGGTGCTGCCCTGTCTGGGCCGCACGGAGCAGGACCACACCGGCGGCCAGGAGCAATGCGTCACGGTCGAGGATTCCATGTGTGTGGTCCACGCCTCCCGCGGCACGTTGGTGCCGGCTTCGCCCAGCCTTCGCAGCGAGGTGGCCATCGTGTGTGACCTGGCCGAACGGGTGCTGCCACCTTCGCCCCAGGTCGACTGGGCGGCGATGCGGTCCGACTACGACCTGATCCGCGACCACATCGAATCGGTCGTGCCGGGTTTCGAGCAGTTCAACCCCCGGGTCCGCCAGCCCGGTGGTTTCTTGCTGCCCCACCCGCCTCGCGACAGCCGCACCTTTCCCACTGAATCGGGACGGGCGCAACTGACCGCGAACACATACGAGCCGATCGCCGTTCCCGCCGGCCGCCTGCTGTTGCAGACCATCCGCTCCCATGACCAGTACAACACCACGATCTACGGCCTCGACGACCGCTACCGGGGCATCAAGCAGGGGCGGCGGGTGGTGTTCGCCCACGCCACGGATCTGGCCGAGCTCGGCTTGGCCGACGGCGACCACGTGGACATCGTCAGCGAGTGGGGCGGCGGCGAGGAGCGGCGGGCGCCCCGGTTCCGCGTCGTGGCCTACCCGCTGGCCGAAGGCACCTGCGCCGCCTACTTCCCCGAGGCCAACGTTCTGGTGCCCTTGGCCAGCACGGCTGATGAGAGCCATCAACCCGCCTCCAAGTCGGTCGTCGTCAGGCTCGAACCCGCCATCTGAACGGTTGCCGCCGGAACTGGTCCGGCCTGTCCGGGCGGTGCCCAGCTCAATCCAACCCCGTTCGCCGTTCTGTGCGCTCGCTCGTCGTCGAGGTCCCCCGAGAGCCCAAGGGGTGCCAAGTAACGTCGGCAGGGTCGTGCCGAGACGGAGAGCCATTTGTTCCTGAAGACCCTGACCATCAAGGGGTTCAAGTCCTTCGCTGAGGCGACCTCGCTCGAGATGGAGCCGGGCGTGACGGTGGTGGTCGGTCCCAACGGCAGCGGCAAGTCCAACGTGGTGGACGCCATCGGTTGGGTGCTCGGCGCCCAAGCCCCGAGCGCGGTGCGCAGCCAGAAGATGGACGACGTCATCTTTGCCGGCACCGCCAAGCGCCCGGCTCTGGGCCGGGCCGAGGTCGGCCTCACCATCGACAACTGCGCCGGCCTGCTCGACATCGAGTCCGCCGAGCTGACGATCACGCGCACGCTCTTCCGCGACGGGGACAGCGAATACGCCTTAAACGGTGTGCCTTGCCGCCTGCTGGACATCCAGGATCTGCTCTCGGATTCCGGTGTCGGCCGCCAGCAGCATGTGATCATCAGCCAGGGCCAGATCGACTCCGTCCTGAACGCCCGGCCGGAGGACCGGCGTCTCATCATCGAGGAGGCGGCCGGCGTGCTGAAGTTCCGCCGGCGCAAGGAGAAGGCCGAACGCCGCCTGGCCTCCACCGAGGCGAACCTCACCCGGCTCCAGGACCTGCTGCGCGAGGTCCGGCGCAACTTGCGCCCGCTGGAGAAGCAGGCCGACGCGGCGCGCCGCCACGGCGCAGTGGTGGCGGAGCTGAACGCCCTACGCACCTATGTCGCCGGCCAGGAGTTGACCCGCCTGCAGGCCCGTCAGGCGAGCAGCTTGCAGGGCAGGGCCGACCTGTCCCAGCGACAATTCGAGCTGCGCAAGGGCCTTAGCGAGCTAGACGCCGCCGTCCTCAGGACCGAAGCCCGCCTATCGGCCATGGGTGGTTCCGACGTGGGCGACGCCCTCAGCCGCTTCGAGTCCTTGCGGGAGCGGGCTCGCGGACTGGCCGCGGTGCTGGCCGAACGGCGGCGGGGTATCGACCGGGATCGGGGCGCCACCGTCGACCAGGCGGTCATCGCCTCGCTCGAGGCCGACGCCGCCCGCCTGGCCGGCGAGCTGGCCGGCGTCGAGCACGAATCGACCCGGCTCGAGCCGGACCTCGCGGCGCTGGCCGCGGCCGAGTTCGAGCTGGCCAAAGCCCGGGTCGCCTTCCAGGCCGACTGGGCCGACGGGGTGGCCGCTCCCAGCGGCCGGGCGGCCGAGGTCCGGGGTGAGCTGGCGGCGTTGCGCTCGGGCATGGAGCGAGGCGTCGCCGAGGCCGACCGGGTCGCCGACCGGCTGGCCTCGTTGGTCGAGAAGCTCGGGTTTCTCGACGCGGAGGTGGAACGGCTCCGGTCCGAGATAAGCGCGGCCGACCGGGAGGCAGGGCCGCTGGCCGATCGCCTCGTAGCCGCCGTAACCGCCCGTGCCGCCGCCGAGGCCGCCGCCGACGCCTGCGACCAAGCCCACCGAGCGACCGACAACGAGCACCACACCTGGACCGCCCGGGCCGACGCGCTGGCCCAAGCCCTGGACGAAGCTCGCTCCCGGGCCGGCGCGGAGAAGCTGGGCGAGCTCCACGGAGTGATCGGCACCCTGCTTGACCTGGTCGAGGTCGACGCCGGCTGGGAGGCGGCGTTCGAAGCGGCTGCCACCGAAGCTATGGCTGCCGTGGTGGTGGCCGACGTGGGGGCGGCGCGCCGTGCGCTCGAAGTGCTACAGGCCGGCGGACTGTCCGGCTCGGTGTTGGCGCTGGACTCTGTGCCGGCGGGCTCGGCGGCCGATCGCGCCCTGCCCGGTTCGGTTCGGGCTCATGTCCGGTCCGCTCGGCCGGAGGTCGAAGCTCTGCTCGACGGGTTGGTGGGTCACACGGTGGTGGCCGGCAGTTGGTCCGATGCTATCGACGCGGCGTTGGCCGACCCGGCGGCAGTGGTCATAACGCGGGCTGGTGACCGTTTCGGCCCGACCGGCTGGCGCGTAGGCGCCGCCGGGTCCGGGGCCACCGGTGCGGCGTTGGAGGAGGCGCGCCTGAGCGCCGCGGCCGCCGAGACCGCAGCCTGTTCAGCCGCCGCCGCCAGCGCTGAAGCCCGCCGATCGCTGGATGAGACCCGGCGGACCGAGATCGAGCTGGCCAAGGCCGTCGATGGGCACCACGCCGCCATGAGCGCCGCCGCCGACGCTCTAGCTCGGCTCGAGAACGACCGCCGCGACGGCGGTACCGAGGCCGACGCGCTGCGCACCCACCTGGCCGAACTGCGCGAGCTCGGTGCTCGCGAACAGGCTCGGCAACAGGAGCTGGCGGCGGTGCTGCCGGTGCTGATGGCCGAGGAGGACCAGCAGATCGAGCGGGGTCGGGCCATGGGCGAGGCCCGCAGCCGCCTCGAGGACCGCACCGCGGCAGTGGGGGCCGAGCGCAGCGACCTGGAGATCCGTTCGGCCGGTTTGATGGAACGCCGCCACTTCCTGCGGCGCCGGCTGGCCGAGGTCGAGGAGCGCCTCGACCACAGTCAGGCCGAGCGGCAGCAGGCCGAGTCCCGCCGCGTCGAGCTTGACCGCCGCCAGGTCGCCACCGAGCGGCTGACCGCCTTGGTGGCCGACCGCCTCTCAACCATCGAATCGGGACTGGCCGTGCTGCGCGAGCGCCGCCGCCGCCAGTCCGAAGCGGCCCGGGCGGTGGCGGCCGAGCTGGACGGCCTCCGCCAGGAACGGGCCGAGTCCGAAAAGGTGCTGGGTGAGGTCCGCGAGCGGCTTCAACGGGCCGAGATCGAAGAAGCTGAGGTACGGCTGAAGATCGAGCTGGCCGTCGAGGCCATGCGCCGCGACCTCGATGTCGAGCCCACCGCCGCCATGGCCGCCGCCCCCCCGGAGCTGGCCGAGAACGTCACCCCCGGCGCCCGGGTGCGCGAGCTGGAGAGGGACCTGCGGCTGATGGGGCCGATCAACCCGCTGGCATTGGAAGAGTTTGAGGCACTTCAGGAGCGGCACGCTTTTCTGGACGGCCAGCTCGAAGACGTCAAGAGCGGCCGCCGTGACCTGGGCAGGATCATCCGAGCCGTCGACGCCGAGATCGTCAACGTGTTCAGTGCCGCCTACACCGACGTGGCCACCAACTTCGCTGACCTGTTCGAGACCCTGTTCCCCGGTGGGCAGGGCAAGCTCAAGCTCACCGAACCCGAGGACCTGTTGAACACCGGCATCGAGGTCGACGCCCGCCCGTCGGGCAAGAACGTGCGCAAGCTGTCGCTGCTGTCCGGCGGCGAACGATCGTTGACGGCGCTGGCCTACCTGTTCGCCGTGTTCCGGGCCCGGCCGTCGCCTTTCTACGTCATGGACGAGGTCGAAGCCGCCCTCGACGACGTGAACCTCCACCGCTTCCTGGACCTGGTGGCCGAGTTCCGGGCCGAGGCGCAGCTCATCATCGTCAGCCACCAGAAACGGACCATGGAGGCCGCCGACTGCCTCTACGGCGTCACCATGCAGCCGGGCGGCAGCAGCCGCGTCATCAGCGAGAAGGTCGGCTCCGGCAGCTGACGGCGGCGACTGGTCTCGTCAGGAGAAGAGGACCTACTCGTTGGGGAAGTCCCAGTGAGCAGGCCCTAGGGCCGAGTTCGCAGTGTCATGGCAGTCGCGAGAACCAGAGCAGGGAGAAGAGAGCGGTGATGAACAGGAAGATGATGCCGGCGCCGACCAGGTACACGCCGATCTCCTTCAGTTCTTTGGTGTAACCGACCGACGAGCCGATATCGGAGTACACCTTCTTGAGCTCGCTCCCAGACGCGGCGGAGAAGGAGCTGCCGCCGGTCTCCTGGGCGATCTTGTCCAGCGCATCGCGGTTGACGCTGACGTCGACGGGTTGGGCCTGGTCGGGGACGGTGATGGTGCCGTGGTCGGTGCCAAAGGCGATGGTCGACACAGGCACATGGGCCTTCTTGGCTGCCGCCGCCCCCTCGGCGTCGGGCCGGCCGGTGGTGGTCTCGCCGTCGGACATGAGCACGATGCGGGCCGGCACGGCCTCACCCTTGGGCCCGGGCGGAGCCGACTTGAGGGCGTCGAGGCTGGCGAAGATCGCTTCGCCGATGGCCGTTCGCTCGCCGAGCTGGGTCTCATCGATGGCCTGCTTGACCGCCACCCGGTCGGCGGTGGGCGTCACCCGGATCTGGGCGACACCGTTGAACGTGACCAACCCGACGTTGATCTTGGGAGGCAACAGGTCGACGAAGGATTTGGCTGCATCCTTGGCCGCCTGGATCCGGCTCGGGGTCACGTCATCGGCCTGCATCGACAGCGACGTGTCGATGGCTACGATGACGGTGGCCCGCTCGCGTGGTACTTTGACGTCGGTGGCGGGTCGGGCCACGGCGGTGACCAGGCTGGTGAGGGCCAGCAGGAACAGGACCGCCGGCATGTGGCGCCGCCAGCCCGGCCGCCGGGGAGCCACCGAGTCCAACAGGTCCACGTTGGTGAAGCGCACCGCATAGGTCCGGCGGCGGAACTGCATGGCCACATAGGCGACCGCCAGAGCCAGCACCCCGAACAGGATGAACAGCAACGACGGCTGCAGGAAGGTCAAGGCCAGCACGACGTTCCCATCATGTCGCGTCCATAGGCTGCGCAGCCGCCAGGCGGAGCAGCTTTGAGCGCGTGGGTTTCATGGCGAAGCCAGGCCCGGCGAGGCGCAGCCGAGCGGGACCAGCAAACACAGCCGCCAGGCGGAGCAGCTTTGAGCGCGTGGGTTTCA
>JAABUR0100005288.1_pt1 | contig 16590 bp, 11 predicted proteins | sample 5560091 | NCBI WGS metagenome assembly JAABUR01 (sample SAMN10711879, study PRJNA513375) | rock metagenome | isolation source: Antarctica rocks | place: Antarctica: Victoria Land, University Valley sud | reverse complement strand
CTGGACGGTCTCGGCGACGCGGGCCAGCAGCGCCGAGACCGTCCAGCCGATCGGTCTTGGCGAGCTGCCCGACGGCGCCGGCGAAGTCCCGGACCTGGCGGGGGTTGGCCACGGCGACCGGCCGCTCCGCGACCATCAGCGCGACGGCGGCCGGGACCTCGCGGTCACCGGTGGCCTCCAGCACGATCCGGGTCGGGGCGAGGGGGGTGAGCCGGGCGACGAGCTGGGCGATGCCGGCCTCGTCGTTGGGCACCGACCAGGTGGCGTGGGGGCTTGGTCGGCGGGTCCTGGGGCGTGCGCACCGCGACATCGAGCCGGCGTTTGGCCACATCGATCCCGACGCAGACCGGAGACGACGGGGATGATAGCGTGGACATGGAGACCCTCCCACAGACGCGTTCCAGCGACGGGGTTCCCAGCGACCCGACCTTGCGATACGGGCTCCCGGTCGCCGCGGCGACCCTGGCCCAGGCATCTGTTCGGGTTCGACCCGGGACCGACGACGGCGACCCATGCTCCCCGGCGGTCTCGGGGGACCAGAAGGGCGGACGGTCTCCCGTCATCGGGTGGCATTGGCCACGACTCCAAGATACAAGGGGCTGGGGGTGGGGACCGCTCCGGACAGCAAGACACCCTTGACAGACCACTAGTCTCGGTGGGGAGGGGGGACGGGACGGCCCGCCCGCTGTTACTTCCACCGCGGCTCCCAGGGTTGTCGGGAAGGGGATTGCCCCTCTCGCTTCGCTGCCGGGCCGCCGGGGTGGCCGTCGCCGCCAGGCGAGACCAGCTTCGCCATCGACTGGTCCAGGGTGAACGGATCCGCGCCGAAAGACCGGAACCGATGGGCCGTGTGGCGCCCGCGGCGCGGCCGCGAAGCGTGCAAGGCCAGCGAAGCGAGAGCGGTTGGCCCCGGTCGCCCCGATTACCCTGTCAAAGCCGCGGCCGATTTGCCATGATGCGCGGATCATATGTGAACGAACCGCCGCGTATCGGCAATCGGCGCGTCGTTCCCTCGCCGGGAAATGGGATTGAATGGAGGATTGGATGGCGAAGTCATCAGAAGGCACGGCGAGTGAGGCGAATTCGGTCGCGCCGGAACTGTTCGAGACGACCGTCGCCGAACTCCGTCAGCGGCTGGAGACGGACGAGTCCTCCTCGGCCAGTCTGCTGCAGAGCTATCGGGACCGGATCGCGGCGATCGACGCGGCCGGACCGGCGCTGCGGTCCGTGATCGAGCTCGGGCCGCGGGCCGATGAGGCAGCGGCGGCTCGCGACCAGGAGCGGACGGCCGGGCAGGTCCGGGGACCGCTCCACGGGATTCCCGTTCTGGTCAAGGACAACATTGCGACGACTGACGGCATGGAGACGACCGCCGGATCGCTGGCCCTCGTCGGTGCCCGTCCGTCGCGTGCAGCCGGGGTCGTCGACCGGCTGGAAGCGGCCGGGGCGGTCATCCTCGGTAAGACCAACCTGAGCGAGTGGGCCAACTTCCGCTCGAAGAGCTCCTCCAGCGGCTGGAGCGGTCGCGGCGGCCAGACCCGCAACCCGTACGCGCTGGACGTCTCTCCATCTGGCTCATCGTCCGGCTCGGGTGCAGCCATCGCCGCCTCGCTTGGGGCCGTGGCGCTCGGTACCGAGACGAACGGCTCGATCCTCTGCCCGGCGGCGGCCTGCGGGCTGGTCGGGATCAAGCCGACGGTCGGGCTGACCAGCCGGGCCGGGGTGATCCCGATCTCCTGGACGCAGGACACGGTCGGGCCGATGGCGCGGACCGTCGCCGACGCGGCCCTGGTCCTGTCCGTGATCGGTGGCTCCGACCCGAACGACGCGATGACGACCGGAGCGAACCTGCACCGGTCGGACTACACCCTCGCCCTCGATCCTGACGGTCTCCGGGGCGCGCGGATCGGAGTCGCCCGGTCGGTCTACTGGGGCTACAGCGTCGCCGCGGACCGGATCGCCGAGGCGTCGCTTCAGGTCCTGCAGGACTCGGGCGCCGAGGTGATCGATCCGGCCGACATCCCGACCGCCGTAGACCTGGCCGGCGGCTGGCCTCCGAAGAACACGGACGGCATGACCGTGATGCTCTACGAGTTCAAGGCCGGGCTCGACGCCTGGCTGGCCGGGCTGGGACCCGATGTCCCGGTCCGCTCGCTGGCTGACCTGATCGCCTTCAACATCGAGCATGCCGACCGGGAGATGCCCTATTTCGCCCAGGAACTGCTGGAGATGGCCGAAGCCAAGGGGCCGCTCTCCGAGCCGGAGTACGTCGGGGCGAGGGAGCGGACGCACCGGCTCTCGCGGGCGGAAGGCATCGACGCGGTCATGGCCGAGCATCGGCTCGACGCCCTCGTCATGCCGACGTTGAGCCCGCCCGTCAAGATCGACCTCGTGAATGGCGAGATTCACCGCGGCTCGGCGTCCAACCCGTCGGCCATTGCGGGCTACCCGGCGATCACGGTTCCGGCCGGTCTGGCGGGCGGCCTCCCGGTTGGCCTGACGTTCACCGGACGGGCCTGGAGCGAGTCAACCCTGATCCGGCTCGCCTATGCCTTCGAGCAGGCGACGCAGGCCCGGTCGGCTCCGACCTACTCGGCGCCCGGCGCCTTCCCACCGACTCAACAACAGGTGATGTAGGGTGCGACAACTGTCATGACGGTACGAAACGCGACGTCTCGAATCGACGGTCAGCCGCCACATCTGAAGATCACCGGGCTGACCCGGCGATTCGGTGATGTCGTCGCCAACGATGGTCTGTCTCTCGAGGTGAAGCCAGGCGAGGTAGTCGGGTTGCTCGGCGAGAACGGCGCCGGGAAGTCGACGTTGCTGGCGGCTTTGGCCGGGCTTGGCCAGCCGGACGCCGGTGAGATCCGGATCGATGGCAATGTTGTCGTACTTGGCAGCCCCGCCGACGCGATCCGGGTGGGGATCGGCACGGTCTTTCAGCACTTCGCGCTCGTGCCGGTCTTCACGGTCCGAGAGCAGATGCGCCTGTCGGGGGCCTTGTCGCGATCGGCATGGACGCTGCTCGACGACATCGACCTGGATCAGCGGGTGGCTGACCTCTCCGTCGGCGAGCGTCAGCGGCTGGAGGTCGCTCGAGTCCTTGTCCGCCGCCCCCGCCTGCTCCTGCTGGATGAACCGACGTCGACGCTCTCGGCGTCGCAGGTCGAACACCTCTTCGAGGTGATGCGGGCGTTGCGGCAGGAGGGTGCCGGTGTGGTCTTCGTGACGCACAAGCTGCCCGAGGCCCTACGCATCGTCGATCGCCTGCTCGTGATGCGGCAGGGCGCGATCGTCGCTGAGGTCACTCGTGACGATTCCGGCGAGAATATGGGTCGATGGGAATCGGGGATCGAAGCCCGGCTGTTGAGCGCGATGTTCGGCGCAGTCGATTCCGAGACGGCCGGCGTCGCCGGGATCGGACAGCTCACGACCCGTGCGATGGCGACGGATCGGGTCCCCGAAGCCGTCCGTTCGGTGGACCAGGAGCGGCTGCTGGCGGTGGCCGCGGCGAGCGCCGTGACCAGCTACGGCCGTCATCGCCCAGTCGACATAACCTTCGCGGTTCGACCCGGAACCACATTGGCGATCGTGGGCATCGATGGCCAGGGGCAGCGGGAGCTGGCCGAGATGCTGACGGGACATCTCCCCTCGACCGGGAGCATCCGGGTGGCGGGACGGGAGGTCGGCGGGATGGGTGCGGTGGAGCGGCAGCGTCTCGGCGTGGGATATCTCACGGACGACCGGGTGGGAGAGGGCGGTGTCCCGGACCTGACGGTCGCGCTCAATCTCGTCCTCAAGCGCCAGCGCCGCCGGGCGTTCCAGCGCTTCGGCATCCTCCGGAACGCCGCCATCCAGAATGAGGGTCGCCGCCTCGTCGACCGGTGGGGTGTCGCTCCGCCGTCGCCGTCGTCCCCGATGGGCACCCTGTCCGGGGGCAACATGCAGAAGGTCCTGTTGGGCCGGGAGATGGAGCTCCGGCCGTCCGTGCTGATCGCGAGCAACCCGACCCACGGCCTGGATCTTCGAACGCAGGATCTGGTCTGGGAGGCGCTCGGCCGGGTCACGGCGGACGGCGGAGCGGTGGTGCTGCTAACGCCCGACATCACCGAGGCCCTTACCCAGGCCGACGAGGTCGCGGTCCTGTCGGCCGGACGCCTCTCGCCGGCGTTGCCGGTCCCGGAGACGGATCAGGGCACGCTCTCACAGATGATCGTGTCCGGATGGTAGCGACGTTCCCGGTTCGGGTTCGAGGAGATCCCCGCCCCTGGCCAGGCTGGTTGTCAGGATCGCTTGAATCGCTCGCCGCCGTCGGCGTCGCCGTCCTCGTGGGGGCCGCGGTCCTCTGGCTGACCGGCAATGACCCCTTCGAGGCGTACCGGGCCCTGATCGACCGGACGCTGCTCCGGCCGTCGGGCTTGCAGGAGTCACTCGTCCGGGCGACGCCGCTGCTGCTGGCCGGGGCGGGGGTGCTGGTCGCCGTCCGGGGCGGGATCTGGAACGTCGGGGTCGATGGTCAGGTCCTGATCGGCGCGATCGTCGGTGCGGTGGTCGCATCGCACCTCATCGCGACGAACCGGCCAGTGCTCTGGCTCGCTGTCGCGGTGAGCGCCGGGCTGGCCGGAGCACTCTGGGCCGTGCCGCCGGCCCTGCTCCGGGTCCGGTTCGGGGTGAACGAGATCGTATCGACGATCATGTTCAACTACGTCGCGATCTCCCTGACGGCCTGGCTGGTCAAGGGGCCGTTCCGGGACGAATCCCTCGTCGCGCCGCAGACGCCATCGATCCCGCGGGACCTTCGCCTGGCGATGCTCGGCGACACCCGCGTCCACGTCGGGCTCCTTGTCGCCGTCACGCTGGTCGTCGGGCTTGGCTGGGTGCTCCGCTCGACGGTGGCCGGTCTGGAACTGCGTGTCGTCGGGTCCAGCCTCCGGGCAGCTCGCCACGCCCTGATCCCGGTCCGCGGCTATCTCCTGGCTGCCTTCCTGATCAGCGGCGCGATCGCTGGGCTGGCTGGGGCGAACGATGTACTCTCCACCAAAGGGACCTTCCAGGCGGAGTGGAACCCCGGCTATGGGTTCGTTGCTTTCGCGATCGTCTTCCTCGCCCGGCGGAATGCCTGGGCGCTGCTGCCGGCGTCCCTCCTGTTCGGGATGCTGTCCTACGGTGCCGACGTGATGCCGCGGGCGGCCGGGATCGACCCGGCCTTCTTCGATCTCTTCGAAGGAACACTCCTCGTCAGCCTGGCCGCAAGCGGCTGGCTCCGTCGGGTCCGGCCCCGCCATCGCCCGGCGGAGGCACGCTGATGGACGTCGATCTCGGCACGGTCGTCTCGACGATCCTCGCGGCGGCGGTCCTCGCGGCCGTGCCGCTCATGCTGGCCGCGACGGGGGAGGCGATCGGGGAGCGAGCCGGGGTGCTCAACCTCGGGATCGAGGGGACGATGCTCCTCGCCGGTTTCGCCGCCTTCCGGCTGGCGCTGGAGACCGGGTCGGTCGTGCTCGGTCTCCTGCTCGGGCTGGTCGTCGGGCTCGTGACGGGTGTGCTGTTCGGCCTGCTGGTCACGCTGGCGCAGGCCGATCAGGTCGTCGTCGGGATCGGCCTGACGCTGGCCGGGACTGGCTTGTCCGCCTTCCTGTTCCGAGACGCGTTCGGCTCGGAGCAGCCGCTCCTCGACGTTGGTGGCGGCCGCCCGTTCGACGGTCTGTCGGACCTGGTCCCCGTCGTCGGCCCACCTGTTTTCGGTCAGCACTGGTTCGTCTATCTCGCGTTCGTCATCGTCGTCGCCCTCGACCTCGTGCTGCGCCGGTCCACGCTCGGACTCCGGTTCCGGGCGGCCGGGGCCGCTCCGTTCGCGGTCGACGCCGCCGGTGTCAGTGTCTCGACGGTCCGGATCGTCGCGACCACGATCGCCGGGGCACTGTCCGGGCTCGCGGGAGCCTCACTGGTCCTCGTGGACCTCGGTTTCTTCCGGCCGGGCATCACCGTCGGGGCCGGTTTCATCGCGGTCGCGCTGGCGATGCTCGGTCAATTGACGCCGTGGCGGATCGCGATCGCGGCGATGGCGTTCGGGCTCCTCGAAGGGTTGAGCCCAGGCCTCCAGGTCGCCGACGTCCCGGTCAGCGTCGAGTTCCTCCAGCTCCTGCCGTACCTCGGCGTGGTCGTCGCCCTCCTCCTGGCCCGTCACCACATCGCCCTCCCGGCGGCGCTTGGGCGCCCATACCGCCGTGGGCAGAGCCGGACCGAGGCCTGAGCGTCTCGGTCCGGACATTTGGCTGGTTTCCAAATCTGGATTGGCCGGTTGCACTGGTCGAGACGGCAGTCCTACCCTTGCGAGACAGGCCGTGGATCGGTCGATTCGTTCTCGCCGGAGGCCGCAATGCGCTCTGTCCTACCCTGTATCCGCACCACCGTCCGGGGCTCGGTTCCCGTTCGACGGCCCCTCGTCGTAATGCTGGCGCTCGCCGTCCTGATGTTGACCCCGGTCCTGCCGTCGACGGCGCTCGCCCAGACCGACGTCAGCAGCGTCGCGATCGTCACGCCCGCCAGCCGGGCCAACCAGGGCTGGGATCAGCAGGGGGTCGACAATCTGATCGCGGTCGGAGGCCAGCTCGGGGTGGACGTCGCGGTCGCCGAGAACGCGGGCTACGACGATATCACGCCGATTCTGCTCGACCTGGCCACGGACGGTTCGCAGCTGATCGTCTGCCACGCGTCCGGTTACCAGTCCGTCTGTCCCGAGTTCGCCGCCAGCGAGGACGTCCCGGTCGTCGTGATCGAGAACCCCGGCGCGGTCTCGGCGGGCCTGGTCTCCGACATCGAGACGCAGGCCCAGGACGCCGCCTATCTGGCCGGGGTGATGGCGGGCAGCGAGACCCGGACCGGGACGGTTGCCATCGTCGTGACGGGCCAGCCGCCAACCTGGAACTACATGGCGGTCGGCTTTGCCGAGGGGCTCAAGGCGACCCGGCCGGACGCCCGGCTGGTCTACACCTCGGTCGGGGAGGGCAGCTATGACGACGCGGCCGGCGCCAAGCAGGTGACCGACACGGTCCTCGCCGCCAACGCCGACATCGTCTTCGGGATGGGCGACGGCGCCGCCTTCGGAATGGTCCAGTCGATCCGCGAGTTCAACCAGTCCCGACCGGTCGAGCAGCATGCCCGCTTCATCGACGTCATCGGCGACAAGTCGCGGGGCGACGCCCGTGACTTCCTGCTGACCTCGGTCCTGTTCGACTACACCGCGGCCTACACCCGGTTCATCGCCGACGTCGAGGCTGGGACCTTCGGCTCGGTCTATACGATGAACCTCGACAACGGCGGCGTCCGACTCCTGCCGCCGCCGATTCCGGTTCGGCCCGAGACGACCGCCGCTGTCGACGCCGCCCGGAAAGCCATCGTGGATAGGACTGTTACGGTTTCGGTGATTGGCGATGCCGCCGGTATGCGGGCTCGGCTCGATGCGCTCTTTCCCGGAACCTGAGGCGATCGAGATTCGACCAGGATCTTAGCCAAACCGGGATGAACGCGACGCGCGACGATGCTTCGGCGGCACCAGGTTTGCGTCATCTGGTCCAGCGCCGGTACGATCGGTACCGGGAAATGGCGCACAGAACCGGTCACTCTGATCGGGTCGGGGCGTCATGATTCTCGTTGGAGGAAATGACAGATGTCTCGAGTACTTCCCGAAGGTACACAACGGTTCGTGCTCGCCACCCTGGCGGTCGTCGCGCTGATGTTCGCGATGGTCGCGCCGGCCTTCGGTCAGGCGACGCCAGCGGGGACTCCTCCCGCGGGACCGCCCACGCCGGCTGTGACGCTCGGCGACAACCAGGCCGCCATCGCCGTCGTCCACGGCTCGGCCGCGATCCCGGCCGTCGACATCCTGCTCGACGACCAGGTCGCCCTCTCGAACGTCTCGTTCGGCACGGTCAGCGAGTTTCTGAACGTCGATAGCGGCGATCACAACGTCAAGGTCGTTCCGGCCGGCGGCGATGTCTCCCAGGCCGTCGTCGATACGGACGTTACGCTTGACAGTGGCAAGGTCTACGCGGTGGTGGCCGCTGGCACAGCGGACGCTCCGGAGGTCAAGGCCTTCGAGATCAACAACGACCCGACCGCAAACGACGCCGTCCGCCTGATGGCGATTCATGCCGCCTCGGCGGTCGACGCGATCGACATCGCCCCGGTCGGCGGCGACCCGGTGATCGAGAACCTGTCGTACTTCAACGCCTCAGACAGCGTCGACTACACGGGCACGACGGTTGAGCTCGAGGTCCGGGCCACGGGTGAGACCGGCTCACTCGCCACCCTGCCCCCGTTCCCGGCAACGGCGGGCTCTTCGATCGCCGTCATCGTGACGACGGACGCGCAGAGTAACCCGATGCCCCTGTATGTCGGCGTCTTCCCGGGCACTCAGGCGGATTCCGAACAGGTTGCAACCCCGACCAACTAACGTCTGACGGTTGGTTTCGATTCGACAAGGGAACGGGCAGTCACCAACTAGTGACTGCCCGTTCCCTTGTCCAGCGGGTTCCTGAATGGCGAACATCCAATGCCGGTCAGTCGGCGCTGAGGACGGCTTCCCGGTCGGAACGCATCGAGGTTGCTGAGTCGTTGACGCCGGCGACGGTCGCTACGTCCCAGAAGTCGGTGTCGGCGTCATCCGCGACGGCCTGCGGGACGACACCCTGGGCGGCGTCGGTGCAGGTCGTCATCCGGTTCGAGGCGGCGACGAACCGGGCCCGGCGGCGGATCCGGTCCATGCGCTCGGCGGCGACGTCGTCTCGCCCGGCGAGCAGGGAGTCCGGCGCGATGGCGACCGCGCCACGGGCCAGGGCGACCGGGTCGAGCAGATCGAGTCGTCGGGCCCGGAACCGGAGGTGGATCGGGTCGCCGGTCTCCAGCCGGAGGATGCCGCCGCCGAGGGCCGCCTCCGGCGTTATGTGGCCAACGGCGGCCCCGTAGCTGACGCCGGAGTAGCGGCCGTCGCTGATCAGCGTCGCGAGCTTTCGCAGGGCGCGGTTGGCGTTGATGTGCTGCATGGGCGCGAACATCTCCGGCATGCCGTAGGCAGCCGGACCCTGGGCGGAGACGACGATCGCGAGCTTGAGCGTGCCGGTCGCGACCATGTGGTCGAACAGGGCGACTGGGTCGAGGCCGTCGCCGGCGGCGACGTCGAGTCCGAGCAACGCGCCGTTGTGGCGCCAGATCCGGGACAGCAGCATGGCGTCGAAGGTCGCGTCGTCGCGGAGGTGACGAAGGAGGTGGACATCGAGCAGGCCGTTGTTGGCCTCCTCCTCGTTCTCGAACCGCACGACGAGCGCGATCTGCTCGTCGAAGTGATCGACCTGCGCCTCGGGCATCCCGCTGATCTTGACGACGGCGCTGTCGAACCAGTTGCTGGTCAGGACGTCGACACCGGAGATCGCCCGGCGCGGGGTGTGGAGGATGACCGGGTTGTCGGTCACGCCGGTCGCGCTCAGGTTGGTCTCATCGGCGAGGCGCTCCCGCCAGGTCGTTCCGGTGACCGTCATCGCGTCGAGGTCCATCGGCGCGCCGTTCCGGACGAGTTCGTAGATCAGCGTCTCCATCCCCCGGATCTCGCCGGAGCAGCACTGCTTCGCGAGGGCGAAGATGTCGCGCCCCTGGGTCAGACTGTAGTTGAAGATGTCCGGGATCGGGTGGGCGTGGTGGATGCGGTCGAGGTCCCAGATGCTGAACCGGTGACCGCTGTAGATCACGGCGCCGACGAAGTGCATCAGCAGGTTGGTGCTGCCGCCGCTGGCGCTGTGGGTGCGGATCGCGTTGCCGACGTTGTCGAGCAGGATCCGGCTGACGCCGCACTCCGGCCGGTTCGGCAGCGTCATCAGGTCCGTCACGACCCGGTCGACCTGGTCACTGGTCGGCGGGTCGGTCAGGAGCTCGACGGCCGGATGAACGAGACCCATCCCGGCGACCATGTTCCGGGACGAGTTGCCGGTCCCGTTGAAGGCGCAGATGCCGCCCTTGGAATCGCAGGTGTTGATCGCCAGGGCCCGCTCGAAGTGGGCGTGGCGCTCTACCGAGAGGATGCCGAGTTCGACCGCCCGGATGAAGACGCCCTGAAAGGCCGTGTTGGAGGAGCACTGAAGGATATAGGCCATCGTGTCCTCGAGATCCTCGGCGATCTCGGGGTGCCCGGCGATGACGGCGTCACGGGCCAACTGGGCGAGTTCCTCACGAACCTCGGTCGGGATCTCGCCGCCCTTGAGGACGTGAGCCGGAGCGAAGGCGGCGAAGACCGGCGCTTCCCCGCGCAGTCGCCGGAGCGTATCGAGGTGGGCGAGGGCGGCGACGACGGCCAGCGGCATCTTGTCGCAGCTCTGGATCACGAAGGCACCGTGGTAGCCATGCGCCTCCATCTGGTTGACGACCATCTCGGCGATGGCGTTGCGGCTCTGGAGGCTGTAGCTCATCCCCGGCGTGCTCTGCGCCGTCCCGTCGCAGAGGACCGGCACGCTGAACGAGAACGGGACGCCGCCACGATCCCAGATCGACAGGGCCGCCCGGGCGATCGTGCTCTGGTCGACGACGTGGGCGGGGTGGTCCGGCGAGCCGCCGATGATCGCGATCCGGGGGGCGTTGTCGTTGAGCCGGTCGTAGATCGCGCCGAGGGTCCAGTCCGGCTGCCGGCGCTTCTCGCCCTCGAACGTGACCTCGCGGTAGGCGCGGTCGAGGATGCCGGCGATGGTGATCGGCTCGTTGGCCTTGCCCTGAACGTTATAGCTGTATGGGTTCGCACCGATCATCCGCAGAGGGACGGCCGGGCCCAAGGGGCGAGTCCCGCGGGAAACGGAGCCGGACGGAATAGGGCGATCCGTGTCGGGAGCCACGATGTCATCCTCCTGCGGATGGAGCCCGGTCAGGGGTCACGCTGGTGCGACTGAACCTGATGGCGATCGGGCCATGATAGCACTGGGTCCAGTGTGGTCGGAGCGCCAGCCGTGAGCAGCCCGCTGGCTGGGCGTCCCTGATGCGGTCCGCAGCCAGCGGGATTTTCGTGCCCTGAATGATCGATGCCGCCGGGGACGGCCCCTGATTTGCATAGAGGACAGTCATGCGAGCGACTCGATTGGGTCGTCGATTCGGGAAGTCAAGGACAAGGAGACGAAACGATGGCTGGGGGTCTGGGGAAACTGGTCTTGCGTGGAGCCGTCGGCGGACTCATGGCCGGGCACGGAGCGCAGAAGCTGTTCGGCTCGTTCGACGGTCCCGGTCTGGATGGCGTGACCGGCATGATGGGTTCGATGAACCTGAATCCTCCCGGTGTCTGGGCGCGGGTGGCTGGGGTCAGCGAGTTCGGCGGTGGCGTACTGACGGCACTCGGGTTCATGCACCCGGCCGGGCCGCTGGGGATGATCGGCGCGATGAGCATGGCGACCCGAAAGGCCCACTGGAACAAGCCGATCTGGGCCACGGCCGGTGGAGCCGAGCTCCCTGTTCTCTATTTGGCCGTCGCGGCCAGCCAGATCATCAGCGGTCCGGGTCCACTCTCGCTCGACACCGTGCTCCGGTCACGCCTGCCGGGTTGGGTCGTTCCGGTTGGACTCGCGACCATCGCGGGAACCCTGTACTGGGCGATCTCGCAGGAGGAGGCCGCTGCCGGGACCGACCCGGCGTCCGGACACGGGGACTCGGACGAGGTGACGGCCGCCGAGGCGGGAGCGATCTAGCTCATCTCCGAACGCGACGTCAACACGCGACGTCGACGTGACGTGCGCAAACGAACGGGCGCATTGGTCAATAGCTGGCCCGCTGCAGGACCCGGGCGACCTTGTCCGGGTTTGGCAGGCCACTCCTCTTGATCTGCTCGAGTGTGTCCTCCAGCGGGTATTCCAGCCGGCGAATCTCCGCCAGCCAGCCGTCCGCGGCCTCGTCCCAGGTGATGATCCCGTAGGCGGAGCGCAGATCGCCGTCCTTGGGGTTGCCCGCCGCGGACACGTCCACCAGTTGATGACCGTCGAGCTGGCGCCGGTAACTGATGTGGACATGACCGAAGGCAAGCGTCTGGAAGACCGCATCGCCGATCACTCCGCGCAGTTCGTCGTCGCTGGCTGTCGGGTCCAGTCGACCCCGCAGATCATGTGGGTTGGCATGGACGACGAGCAGCGAGCGAGCGTCGTCCGGATGGCCCGGCTCGTGGACTCGATAGGAGAACGGGAGACTCGCCAGCCAGTCGATTCCGTCCGGGCCGATCTCGCTGGCGGCGTAGTCGGTGGCACCGTCCAGGGCCGCCGCGACGAGGTCGTCGTCGGTATTACCCTTGAGGACGATCCAGTCCGGGTGCGATCGGAGGAGATCGAGGACGCCGAGCGGGTCCGGCCCGACTTCGCAGTGGTCTCCAGCCACGACGACCGCATGGATATCCCCGATCGCGTCCATATCGGCAACGACGGTATCGAGGGCGAGCGAAAACCCATGGATGTCCGATATGACGGCGACGCGCATGAGACGGCGCTCCTGACTCTGGGGTAGGATTTCCGAATGTATCTGGCCGGAACACCATGACTGCGTCAAGCTGCCCGCTGTTCGGAATGACCGGCGTCATGGTCCCTGCCCGAGGTGACAGGCACCTCCGGCCCGATCTCACCTCGAACTCCCTCTGGACAGGCTACCACGATGCCCGCGCCGTTCTCCGAGACGATACCGGCCCCGCTTGCCTCTCTGGTTGGCCGACGATCCAATGTTCAGGCCATCCGGACATGCCTGGCGAATCTGGACGTTCGGCTCGTCGTCCTGACTGGTACGGGCGGTGTCGGCAAGACGCGCCTGGCCACCGCCGTCGCCAACGCCTGTCGGATGGAAGGCGAATCCTCAGCCTTTCCGGGCGGAATCGCCTTCGTCTCCCTGGTCGGCGTCGTCGATCCCGACCTGCTGCTGCCAACGATCGCCTCCACGCTGGGGATCGCGGTCCTCTCGGACCTCATCCCGGCCCTGACCCTGGCCCTGCAGGACCGGCGGATGCTCCTGGTCCTTGATAACTTCGAGCAGATCATCGACGCGGCGCCCCACGTCGTGACCCTCCTCCGGGCGCTGCCGCAGCTGTCGATCCTGGTTACGAGCCGGCGTGTCCTTCGCATCGCCGGGGAGATCGACTACCCGGTTCCGACGCTCGCGCTGCCGGACGAGCGGCACGATCAGCGAATGGTGGATCTCGCGGACAGTCCAGCCGTCTCGCTGTTCCTCCAGCGGGCTGGCGCGACCGGAGACGGCCAGCCCCGCTTCGGCGACCGGGATGCCTCGGCGCTGGCGGCGATCTGCCGGCGACTCGACGGTCTGCCACTGGCGATCGAACTGGCCGCCGCCAGAACGGTGATCCTCTCGCCTGCCCAGTTGCTCTCGCGGCTGGACGACCGGCTCGGTCTGCTGACCCGCGGTGGGCCGGACCTGCCCATCCGTCATCAGACGCTCCGCGCGACGATTGGCTGGAGCCACGAACTCCTCGCGGAGTCGGAGCGGATCTGGCTGCGGCGGCTCTCGGTCATTCCGGACGGGTTCAGTCTCGGCGCGGCGCTGCGGGTCGTTGGGGGTGTGGGGGTGCGGGAGGTACTCGGTGCGTCTTCGGAAGCCGCGCACCTCGCCGCGCGAGCCGAAGCGTGGGAGTCAGCCGCCGGGTCGGTCGACGTGCTGGACGAGCTGGTCGGCCAGAGTCTGATCGGCGTCGACCACAGCCAGCCGGGTAGCCCCCGGTTCACGATGCTCGATACCGTCCGGGCGTTCGCCGGCGAGCAGCTTGGGGCCGCCGGCGAAGTCGGGATCGCGCGGGCGGCCCAGGCCAGTGTCTGTCTGGAGCTCGGTCGCTCCATCACTCTGGCCCGCACTCCCGAGGATCGGGAGTGCGGGGTCGAAACGATCGGCCGGGAGTACGACAACATCCGCACGGCGTTGTCATGGTTCCTGACCGAGGGAACCGCCCAGCACGCCGTCGAGATGGCCTCGTCCCTCTGGCGTTTCTGGGAAGATCGCTCACTCGCCACGGAGGGCGTCCACTGGTTGGAGCGTGCCCTCGACCGTCCGGGAGTCGTCAAGCCGGAGATCCGGGGTGTCGCCCTCAACAACCTCGCCAACCTCCTGTCCGACCGTTCGGAGTTCGATCGGGCCCGCTTCCTGTACGGCGAGAGCCTCGACATCGTCCGGGTCAGCGGGTCGCGGCGAGACGTTGGCGATGTGCTCACCAACATTGGCCTGATGGCGATGTGGATGGGCGACTATGGGACGGCGGCGGAGCGGTTCTGCGAGGCCATCGCCATCCGCCGGGAGACGCGGGACGAGCAGGGATTGTCGAACGCGCTCCTCAACGCAGCGGATAACGCGACGCAGGCGGGGCAGCTCGAGCAGGCGCTCGGGTTTCTCGAGCCTGCCCGACGGATCCGCGAACGGTTCGACGACCGGCGTGGTCTGGCCTTCGTCGACTATCTCACCGGCCGGGTCCACATGTTCGCCGGCGTGATCGACGCCTTGCCATTCTTCGAGCGGAGTCTGGCGGTCTTCCAGTCGGTCTCCGAAACCACCGCGGCCGGCAACGTCCACCTGGCGATCTCCCGATATCACGAACGGCGACAAGACTCTGCCGCGTCCACGCCGGCGGTCATGGAAGCGCTCGCCATCTTCGTCGCGGCGAATGACTCCCGGGGGATCGCGGCCTGCCTGGAGTGCATCGCCGGGATCGCGACCGCGAATGGTCGGCCTCTCCGCGCGGCACGATTGCTGGGAGCGGCCGCCAGCGAGCGTCATCGCATCCACGTCCCGGTGTCGCGGTTGCTCCGGTCCTGGCACCTCGATCTCGTCGCCCGGACCAAGGCCGCGGCGGGTGAGGCGCTCTACACGGCGGCCTGGTGGGACGGTCACGAAGCGGGGATCGAAGGGACCGTCCCGGATGCTGAGCTGGAGCTTCAGGAGGTTCCGCGGGCGGAACTCGATCAGAGCGTCTCACGTCAACCCGCGGCGGTCCCGACACCGGAGGGATCGACGCCAGGCCGAAAGCACGGTGGGTTGACCCAGCGGGAGATCGAAGTCCTTCAGCAGGTCGCGAGAGGGCTGGGAGACCGCGAGATCGGCTACGAGCTTGGCATAGGCCAGCGGACGGTCTCGACGCACGTCGCCAATCTCCTGACGAAGCTGTCGGTTCCGAGCCGGTCGGCTGCCGCCGCCGCCGCCGTCCGAATGGGTTTTGCCTGAGCCGATCACGCCCTCGCTGGATTCCGCGAACGACTCGCTCTGAACTATCGGCTTCGATTACCGGTGCACGAACGCTGCCTCTCCGTAGGATTGCGGATGCCAAAACCCGCCGGGCTGGCCCCATGCTGGGGACGGAAGCGGTCCCCAGCATGGGGCCAGCCGGAACTCGGTGGAGGAGTACGATATGGCACGGTGGGTCAAGCTTCCGGACATCCTCGTCTGGCGGGCGCGAGGATGGACCGCGGCCGGGGTTCAGCAACCCGATGCCCAGGACAAACTGGATCACGTCACCCACGTTGCCCTCGGACAGATCTCAAGGCGCGACCGACGGGCGATGACGGCTATCAGCCCGAGCGCAGAACGCCTGTCGCACGACGGTCCCGACACGCCTTCGGTCTTGTGACCGACCTGATCGCCGCTCGGTCCTGACCAGCGCGATCAGGATGCGGCGGGCAGCCGGCCAGGTGTCAGCGGGGACCCGATCCACGTCGCGGATCGGGTCGATCCAGGCGGTTCCGCTTGCCCCGCTTCGCCCGACGGTCGCTACGGTCTCGTCCAGACTCGTCCTTCCAGCTCGATCGTTCCCGGACGGTGTCGGCGTCGGTCCACACCGGAACAGCGTCGTCCGGCCCAAAGCGGCTGTCACCGAGTAGATCGTCGAGATCGTCGGTAGGCGGGCGTGAGGACGATCGACTGGTCCGCGGCTGGCTGACCTCGTCGAGGGCGATCCGGAGCAGGCCGGGCAGGTGGCCGTTCACGACACTGCCTGGTCGCCATCGTCGGGCGTCGGGCAACTGGGCGACCGCATCGACTTCCCACCAGGCCGGTTCTTCGGGTGAGGTATCTGCGCGTGGAGTGGTCGATCGCCTGATCGGACTGGACGAGAACGTGGTGTAACCGCCGGCTGGCCGGGCCGGGCCAACGTCGGGTAGCCGGTCCGGCGCGAAGGCACCCCGTTCGGTCGAATCGCTCATCTCCGCGGCACTCCTTCTCCGTCACGATCAGTGTTGAACGGCCATCACGGCACCGTGTTGCGTGCGCAGAAGCGCGGCCACCGTCCGCGAGGGCGATGCCTGAGGTGGTTCCTGACACGGGCGCGATGGTTCCGTCATAGACCGACGACATTCGCGGGACAGTTCATCGCTATCCTTGATTCAGGAGCCGCGAGTGGTCGCTCATTCGGCCAGCCACCGATGAGCCGACGGTCAGGTCCAGCCATGGCCTGACGCACTCACCCTCCATCCCCCAACCCGTTCGGCCCGCAACGCCGGTCCGGACGATCCCCCATTCCCCCACGTCCCCGCGAGCCGGGTGACGGTCCCAGCCAGGCCGTTCACCTGTCTCGCGGTTCGTCTTTTCAGGACGCGG
>JAABUR0100005287.1_pt1 | contig 16592 bp, 18 predicted proteins | sample 5560091 | NCBI WGS metagenome assembly JAABUR01 (sample SAMN10711879, study PRJNA513375) | rock metagenome | isolation source: Antarctica rocks | place: Antarctica: Victoria Land, University Valley sud | reverse complement strand
CTTGAGTACCTGGCCGAGACGCTGCGCACCGGGGTCCTGGCCGCGCCGATCACGGACGTGCGCGATAACGCGCCGTTCGGCGTGCTCTGCGAAGTCCGCATCCCCGTTGCCGGGCTCCGCGAGCATCACGACCGGATTGTGGCAGTGACGTCCTCATGGGAGCTGCGCCACGCCGACGATGCCCCACGGTTGGTCACCGCCTACATCGATGGGTAACCTCGGAAGCGTGGCGACGGTCAAGCATGCGATCTCCGAGCACGATGTCGTCGTGCTGCGTGAGCGGGTCGGCGTCTGGCCGGCCGGCACGAGCGCCGCGGTCGTCAGCATCTACGACGGCAAGCTGCTCATCGAGATCGTCGGTCCCGGCGGCAAGACGCTCGACACGATCCAGGTGTCCGCCGCCCAGCTCGACGTCAAGCACTCCTAGCGCCCGAGGCGCGCGCGACCAATCGCCGACCCGAAGCCGCCACAGCCGCTCCCGCGGCGCAGGTGCTGGACGTACCGTCCGGGGAGCGCGCGCCGATTGCTGCTTGGTGATCCAGCCGGCGCGGCGATCTCAGAGCGCCTGGCGGATCTCGATCCGCCATCCGCTTAGATGCATCGTCGCGCCGTGCCATTCGGCCATGAGGCCGGGACGGTAGATTCGCCATTTCATGCCCCTCTCGAACACCGGCCCGCTGCGCGAGGAGATCGCCCGGGTCATTCCGGACCGCCCCTTCCGCGTCGAGTTTTGGGACGGCGCGTCGCTGCCGGCCACCGCCGCGCCGAGCGGCGACGCCGACGGCTCTCCCACCTTCACCGTCCGCTCCCCCAAGGCCGTCGCCCAGGCACTGGCCGCTCCCGGGCAGCTCGGCCTCGGGCGCGCGTACGCCACCGGCACCCTGGAGGTGGATGACATCGACGCGGTGATGGCGCTGCTGCGCGACTGGTCGCCGCCGCCGATCGAGCGCCGGGGCAAGCTCAAGCTCGCCGCCGGGGCCCTCCGCGCCGCCGGCCTGACCATGCCGCCGCGTGCACCTGCCGCCGAGCTCAAGCCCAAGGGCCGGCGCCACACAAAGACGCGCGATCAGCGCGCGGTTCGCCACCACTACGACGTCTCCAACGACTACTTCCGGCTGTTCCTGGACGAGTCGATGACCTACTCGTGCGCGATCTTCTCCCGCGGGGCGAAGACGCTGGAGGAGGCCCAGGTGGCCAAGAACGATCTGGTCGCCACCAAGCTGGGGCTGCGCGAGGGCATGCGGATCGTGGACATCGGCTCGGGCTGGGGCGCCTTCGCCATCCACGCCGCCAAGCAGTACGGCACCCACGTGACCGGCATCACGCTGTCCGAGCACCAGGCCGCCGCCGCACGGGAGAACGCCGAGGAGGCGGGCGTCTCGGGCCTGACCGAGTTCCGCGTGCAGGACTACCGTGACCTCGCCGACGAGACGTTCGACGCCGTCGCCTCGATAGGCATGGTCGAGCACGTCGGCGAAGAGCGGATCGACAGGTACGCGCGCAAGCTGGGCTCGCTGCTGAAGCCCGGCGGACAGCTGCTCAACCACGGCATCGCCCGCCTGCGCCACGACGACCCGGAGGCGGGGCCGTTCTCCGAGCGCTACGTGTTCCCCGACGCCCACCCCATCCACGTGTCACGGATCGTCGAGGCCTTCGAGAAGGCCGGGATGCCGCTGCGGCACGCCGAGGACTTCAGGATGGACTACGCAGAGACTCTGAAGCACTGGGCCCAGCGCTTCGACGACAATCTCGCCGAGGCCGAGCGCCTGGGCGGGGCAGAGCGGACCCGCGTCTGGCGGCTCTACCTGCGGGCCGCCCGCAGCGGCTTCGAGACGGGCTTCACCGGCGTTTATCAGGTGCTGGCACGCAGGGCGGACTGAGGCGAGAGCTCAGGTCCCGCTAGGGCCGTTGAACCGGTCGAGCAGGGCCCACGTGGCTGCGGTGTTCGCGCGGATCTGGTCGCCCATGTCCTCCATCCGGGTCTCGAAGCCGGAGAGAAGCCGATCGATGACTCGCTCCGTCCTCGTGTTCTGGTCACGGATGAAGACCCGGAGGTCGTCCTCGCGCCCCGCGAAGCCCTTCATGATCTCGTTGGATCCCTCCATGATCTCGTTGGATCGCTCCATAATGTCGTTGGAGCGCGCCATGATCTCCTCACCGCGCTCCATGTGCGCATCCAGGCGCCGCAGCCACGCTTCATCGTCCATGAGCGCATGATGGCACCGCGCGGCGCACGGGACAACGCGCGCCTGCGACAAACGGGCTTGCCGTGAGTCACGCCGTCGTACTGGGCACGGATAACCTGCCGCGCGGACTTCAACCAAGGGAGCGGACCACGTGGGAGCACTCGACGGAAAGTCGGCCATCGTCACCGGCTCGGCCCGCGGCATCGGCCGGGCAACAGCCGAGCTGCTGTCCCAGCAGGGCGCGCAGGTCCTGATCAACGACCTCGACGGTGATGTGGCCGAGCAGGCGTCGACGGAGATCGCGGGCGAGACCGCGGTGTTCAGCGGCGACCTGACCCAGGGCGACGCCCCGGACAGGCTTATCGGCGCGGCGATCGACGCCTTCGGCAAGATCGACATCATCGTGAACAACGCGGGCTACACGATCGACGCCCCGCTGCACAAGATGTCCGACCACCAGTTCCAGGCCATGCTGGACATCCACAACGTCGTGCCCTTCAGGGTGCTGCGGGCGGCCGCTCCGCACCTGCGCGAGCCGGCCAAGAAGGAGATGCAGGAGGGCACTGAGTACTTCCGCAAGGTCGTGAACGTGTCCTCGATCTCCGGGACCTTCGGCAACGCCGGGCAGGCCAACTACTCGTCCGGCAAGTCGGGCGTGGTGGGCCTGACCAAGACGATGGCCAAGGAGTGGGGCCAGTTCAAGATCAACGTGAACGCGGTGGCCTTCGGCTTCATCGACACCCGCCTGACCCAGGCCAAGGACTCCGACAACCAGATGGAGATCGGCGGCGAGACGGTGCAGCTCGGGATCCCCGAGCAGATGCGCCAGATGGCGTCGATGGTCATCCCGCTGGGGCGTCCCGGGACCCCCGAGGAGGCGGCCGGCGGCATCTTCTTCCTGTGCTCGCCGTGGTCGAACTACGTGCACGGCCAGGTGCTGAACATCACCGGCGGTCAGTTCGGCGGCATGATCACCTGAGGTCTCGGTTCGTCAGTCTTCAGCTTCAGGTCCACCGACCAAAAGCTCACTTCTCGCGCAGCAGCGCAACCAGTCGCCCTGCTTCTGAGGACGCGGTCACGTGGATCGCGCCCGGCTCCCTGACCCAGGCGATCAGGTTCAGCGCCTGGAGTCGGTCGAGGGCGAACTGCAGGGCCACGGCCTGCTTGTCGCCCGCGTACCGGCGCAGGATGTCGAAGGCGTAGCCGGTGGTGTGCAGCGAGTAGCGCTGGGTGGCCTCGCGATTGCGGCCCACCAGCTTGCGCTGGTACTTGCGGTCGCGCACCGTGCTCGTGACCGTGAGCGGAGCCGCCGGCCCCCCGGCCTTACGCGCCACGCGCACCAGGTACGCGGCCAGCGCGTAGGCCTCGGGGCGCAGGCCGCGGTACAGGCGCCGCGGCTGGCCCAGGCGCGAGGCCAGCTCGCCCATCTTCGGGTCGCGGTGCAGGCCCAGCCTCTCGGGTGCGTCGGGAAAGGAACGGATCTTGCCGTCGCGATAGGCCGCCTCCAGGTCCGCCGGCTCCGAGAACCCCTCCGTGTCGCCCTCGGGGTGGAGCACCTCCTCGGCCGAGTTCTTGTTGTCCTGCTGCTCGGCGGTGCGCTCCAGGCCGTCAGGATCGCTGCGGTGCCGGCGCATGATCTCCGCGGAGGCGCGCACGCGCCACAGGTACGTCGAGGAGTCGTCGCCCAGCCGGGCGAGGCGCCGGTAGGCCGCGGCATGGCTGAAGGGAGAGCTGGCGAAGAACAGCTCCGCGTAGCTGCCGGGCGCGGCAGCGTCGCCGCGGCCGAAGTCGGCGATCGCCGACTGCAGGTTGCCGATGCCCATGTGGTAGGAGGCCACGGCCATGTCGTCGCGAGCCAGCCGCTCGCGGGCCAGGCGGAGATAGCGGGCCGTCGCCTCAAGCGACTTGCGCGGATCGAAGCGCTCGTCCACGCGCCTGAGACGCGCGACCAGCTTGTCCACCCGCGCGGAGTCACCCCGCCGCTGCGCCCGGGCGATCCCCCGGGTGAGCTTGCGCGCCGCGGCCGGATCGGTGCGCATATCCAGCAGGTTGCGCCCGGTCTCGGCCAGGATCTGGGTAAGCCCGACGGCCCCCTCGAGCTTGGGATCGGCGGCAGCGTCGGGCCGACCCGCGCTCTCCAGGAAGACGATCGCCTCGAGCGTGTCCGCGCTTACCCCGGAGCGTCCGGCCACCTGCTCGATCTCGCGCCGGTAGCCCTGTACCCGCCCCGCGGTGGCGACCACGCCCCCGGGGCTCTTGGCGTAGACCACGTGCGCGTATCCGGCCGCCGCCCTGCGCTCGAACTCCGCCCGGCGGCCAGCCGAGTAAGCGAACGGATCGGGCGCGCGCGGGTCGAGCACCGCGGGCCGGTCCGGAGGCGGCAGCCCTCGGTCCCGCGTCAGTATCAGCGCCCCGCCCAGGACCGCCAGGGCGAGGAGGCACGAGATGGCCAGCGCCAGCCGGCGGGAGCGGGATCGAACCATCGGCCCGACCGTAGCGACCCCGCAACGCAGAGAGGGCGCCCGAAGGCGCCCTCTCTGCTTACGGCACGTTGCTCTACCCGGGTGCTACTTGATGAAGGCGCTGGCCTTGGACAGAACCTGCTTCGCGGTGGCCGGCTTGTCAAAGGTCCGCGGTGCGAAGTTCTTTCCTCTCAGAGAGCGGAATCGCGACGCGTGCCGGGCCTCGACGGTGAGGATCGAGGTTGCGGCCTTGAGCACCTTCTTCTGCAGGATGCGCGGAGCCTGACCCGAGTAGGCAGTCACGCCAGTGTCCTCGAGCAGCACGGCCGTATCGAGGAACTTGGCCGCGTCGGAGGTCGTGCCCATGAAGTTGAACTTCGGCTTCGGCTTCCGGGCGCTCCCGAGCTGGAGCTTGAGGAAGCGCACGTGCGCATCCTCGTGCCTGCTCACGATAGCGGTCGTAGCGGCGAGGTCCCCCTTGAGGTTGGCCTTTGCGATCGCCTCCTTGTAGAACTCCGACTCGAGGTACTCGAGCGTAAGCGCGAAGTTCAGGATGTTCACGTCCTGCTTCTTCGACGGCCTGCCCGCCAGGGCGAAGTCGGGGAAGCCACCGAGCAGCAAACCGCCGCCCACGACAGCGCCGCCGGTCAAAGCGGCCTTGCGAAAGAGGTCGGCGCGAGTGTCGCCGGCTACGGCTTCCTCGGCCTCACGAATGGCGCCGTCGGTGTCGACGACGTCGAGCTTGATCAGATCGGACATGTGCTAACTGTCTCCCTTGTCGGGTGGGTGGTCTACGGAACGCCTGAGAGGACCGTCTGTTCTGACAGTCCTCGCAGTGAGCACGCCCCGTCCCGATTGTTGCGCTACCCCGGAAGAAGTCAGATCACGCATGGAGGGGATTGGCGCGCTAACGCCAACCCCATGCGACCCCTCGGATCGACTTGCAGCCTCGCGGCCTGCCGGGCGATTAGGGTCTGTGAATGGCCACCGCCGCGGAGCCGCGCAAGGCCTCCTTGCCTCTGCCCGGCGGGCAACCGGGGGCGACGGTCAAGCTCCACCCGCTGACGGTGGCCCGGATGAAGGTCCCGCCCGCCGGTCTTCACCGGGCAGAGGGAAGGCTCGCCTCCGCCAAGGCGCTGGGGGTTCGCGTGCCCCGCGACCAGTGGACCGAGGTGCCGGTGGTGGCCTTCCTGATCGAGCACCCCGGCGCGGGGCCGGTGGTGGTGGACACCGGTCTGCACCCCTCCGCCGCCGTGGACCCCAAGGGTGCGATGGGGCGCTTCGGCGGGCTCGTCTTCAAGGACATCCGGATGGAGCAGGAAGAGAGCGTCCCCGCCCAGCTGCGCGGCCGCGGGATAGACCCCTCCAAGGTGGCCACCGTGGTGATGACCCACCTTCACGCCGACCACGCGGGCGCGATCTCCGAGTTCCCGGGCGCGACCTTCGTGCTCAGCGACCTGGAGTGGGAGGCGGCTTCGGATTCCGGGCCGCTTCACGGCTACGTCAAGCGCCAGTTCGACCACGCCTTCGACTACCGGCTGCTCGACTTCGAGAGCGCGGAGTCCGACTCGTTCGCCTCCTTCGGGCGCTCCTTCGACCTCTTCGGCGACGGGAGCGTCCGGCTGGTCTTCACCCCCGGCCACACGCGCGGCCACCTGTCGGTGGTCCTGCGCCTGGCAGACCGCGAGGCGCTGCTGTGCGGCGACGCGGCCTACACGCGCTCCACCATCGAGGAGACGCGCCTCCCATACAAGATGGACGACGAGCACCGCTTCAAGCGCTCGCTGCGGGAGATCCAGCTCTACCTCGAGCAGACGCCGGACGCCCTGATCGTGCCGGGACACGACATGCGGGCGCTGCTGCTGATGGACCGCGAGTACTAGCCGCTGACCGGGGTGCGCCGGGCCGCCCTCGCGGCCTGCAGCGTGGCGGTCCGGCCGTTCTCGCGCAGCCCGTTCCACAGCCTGCGGATCCGGCCGAAGATCTCCTGCGAGGCGGCCAGGGACTGCTCCCGGGAAGGCTCGGCCACACGCTCGAACCGGACGGGGTCGCTGAACTGGACCGTGACCTTGGGGAACTGGAGCCGCTTCCAGTTGCGCACGCGCTCGGAGCCCACCAGGGCGACGGGCACCACCGGCGCGCCCGACTCCAGGGCCAGGCGGCCGATGCCGGGCTTGGCCTCCCCCAGCTCGCCGGTGCGTGAGCGCCCGCCCTCGCAGTACATGACCACGATCCCGCCGCGCTCCAGGACGGCATGGGCGGTCTTGAAGGCCTCCTCGTCGCGATGTCCGCGCCGGATGGGGAAGACCCCGCCGTTGTTGTAGACCACCTCCATCGGCATCGTGAAGAGCTGCGACTTGGCCATGAACTGGACCTTGCGGCGCAGGTAGACGGCGACGAAGAAATGGTCCAGGAACGAGAAGTGGTTGGGGGCGACGATCGCCGGGCCGTCGGCCGGCACCTTGTCGGAGTCGATCGCCCGCGTGCGGAAGAAGAAGAGCAGGTAGGGAGTGAGCACCAGGCGCACGAACTCGTACATCCAGTTGGGCCGCTTGGTGCGCGTGCGCCGGTGGTAGCGGTCGAAGTGCTCGGCCGGCCGCTCGTCCAGGTAGACCTGCGCCTTCATCGGGGCGATCTTCGGATCGGACGCCATGTCGCAGCCTACCCGCGCGCCCCGCGACCGTTACGTGAGTGGCTATCGTGGCCCGCCGCAAGCCCCCGAAGAGGAACGAGTGCCGTGGAGCTGGCCTCCGGCAAGCTGGTGCTGGACGAGCCCGCCGAGGGCGTCGCCCGGCTGCGCGTCTGCAACGAATGCCGCGGGGGTGCGCTTGACCACGAGATCCTCGACGCCCTGGCCGAGACTGTCGCCGCGCTTACGGCCCGCTGCCTGATCCTGACGGGCACCGGCAAGGTGTTCTCGGCCGGCTACGACCTGGGCAACCTGCAGGGCCGCGAGTTCGAGGAAGCGGCCGAGAAGCTGGTTGCCCACCCCTTCCACGCGGCGATCGAGGCGCTCGAAAGCTTTCCCTTCCCGGCGATTGCCGCGCTGAACGGCCACGCGATCGGCGGCGGCCTGGAGCTGGCGCTGACCTGCGACATCCGGATCGCCGCGAGCGCGGCCAAGCTGGGCATGCCCCCGGCCAGGCTCGGGCTGATCTACTCGCACACCGGGCTGGCGAGGTTCGTCGATGCGTGCGGTGAGGCGAACACCGCGGAGCTGTTCTATCTGGGGCGCTACGTCGACGCCGAGCGCGGCCGCGAGATGGGCCTGCTCAACCAGCTCGTGCCCGGAGACCAGCTGGAGGCGCGCACGCTGGAGCTCGCCGCCGAGATCGCGGCCAACGCGCCGCTGTCCCTGTCGGGCAACAAGCGGATCCTGCGCACGCTGCGCGCACACGCGACGGGACTTCCCGAGGAAGTCGAACGCGAGCTGGTGGAGTTGCGCGAGTCCTGCTTTGCCACGGAGGACTTCCGCGAGGGCGTCGCGGCGTTCGGCGAGAAGCGCGCGCCGAGATGGAAGGGTCGATAGCCGAAGCAGCGGGCCTCACTACGCTGGGCCCATGACAAGCGAGTCGCAAGAGGTCGGGCGCGAGCGTCGCGATGTGGGGGACCACGGTCCCGAGGCCGAGGACGAGCGCCCCAAGATGCTGAAGAAGCTCGAGCAGCGCAAGGAGCGCCACCAGGAGCGCGGCCTCCCCGCGCGGGTCGGCGTGGTGGTGCTCGGGGTGGTCCTCGTGGTGCTCGGCATCCTCATGTCAGGGCCCGGGATACCCGGCCCGGGCATCGTCGTCATCGTGATCGGGCTGAGCTTCCTTGCGCTGGAGTTCGAGCGGGCGGAGCGGGTGCTGGGCAAGGCGATCATATGGGCCGACCAGGCCAAGGACCGCGCCGAAGCCGCCAGCCCGCGGCAGAAGGCGGCGAGTGCCGTGCTCGCCGTGCTCGCCCTCGCCGCGTTCGTGGCGGCGGCCGTGCTCTGGGACATCCCGCTGCTGCCGGTCTAGCCGCCGGGTGTAGCTAGCGCCGGGACGCGGTGCGCTCGAGCGCCTCGAACTCCTCGAGTGAGCGCCCGGATCCGATCGCCACGCAGGTCAGCGGCGACTCGGCCAGATGGGCCTCGATGTGCGTCTCCCCCTGCAACCGCTCGGCGAAGCCCTGCAGCAGCGACCCGCCACCCGCCAGCAGCATGCCGTGCTGGGTGATGTCGGAGGCCAGCTCGGGCGGGGTCTCCTCCAGGGTCTCACGGACGGCCTCGACGATCGCGTTGACCGGCTCGGCGATCGCCACGCGGATGTCCTCGCTGCCCAGCGAGATGCTCTTGGGCAGGCCGGAGACCAGATCGCGCCCGCGCAGCTCGGTGCGTCGCTCGGAGGCCAGCGGACCCGCCGAGCCCAGCTCGAGCTTGATCTCCTCGGCCGAGCGCTCGCCGATCGCGAGGTTGTGCACGCTCCTGACGTAGGAGGAGATGGCCTCGTCGAGCTCGTAGCCGCCCACCCGCAGCGACCGCGAGACCACCATCCCGCCCAGGGAGATCACGGCCACCTCGCTGGTCCCGCCCCCGACGTCCACCACCAGGCGCCCCGTGGGCTCGCCGATGTCCAGCCCGGCGCCGATGGCCGCCGCGATCGGCTCCTCGATCAGGTGCACCTGGCGCGCGCCGGCGGCCAGGCAGGCCTCCTCGACCGCGTTGCGCTCGACCGTGGTGATCCCCGAGGGGGCGCACATGACCACCCGCGGATGGGCGAACCGGCTCTGGTGCGCGCGCCTGAGGAAGTAGCGCAGCATCTCCTCGGTGACCTCGAAGTCGGCGATCACACCGTGGCGCAGGGGGCGCACGGCCGAGATCGTGGCCGGCGTGCGCCCGATCATCCGCTGGGCCTCATGGCCCACGGCGTGGACGTCGCCGGTGTTCTCGTCCAGAGCCACGACCGAGGGCTCGGAGGCCACGATCCCCTCGCCGCGGACGTAGACCAGCGTGTTGGCGGTCCCGAGGTCGACCGCGATGTCGCGCCCGCCTATGGCGCGCTTGAAGAGGGAGGGCACTGCCTCAACCCTGGCAGATGCAGGGGCTCTTGCGAAGGGACGGTTCGTGCGCTGCCAGGTTCATTCGTCCATCGGTGACGACGATCCACCGCTCAGGGCCTGGACCTCCACGAGATCATCGATGATGGCCAGGTCAGCGGTATCGGCCGTCAGCAGCGGCACCCCATGGACATTGGCGGTCGCGGCAACGGCGAGATCGATTGCGCGCCGGCGTGGCCGTCCACCCCGGTCGGCGACCGCCGCGGCGAGGCGGCCCCACTCCCGGCCCACCGGGGAGTCGACCGGCAGCGGGTCGAAGGTCGCCTCGATCACCCCGAGTCGCTGGGTACGACGAGATCGCTCCCCGGGGTCGACGGCAACCAGCGCTCCGAAGTGCAGCTCGGCGAGCGAGGCGGCGCTGATCGCCCCCTCGACGTCTTCAGGCGCACCGGCCCCGATCAGCACGGAGGTGTCGAGCAGGACCCGGCTCACGCGAACGGGTCGCGAAGCGCCGCCTCGAAGCGCCCGAGATCTGAGGCCAAAGTGCACGGTGCCGGCGTCTCGAACACCGCCGTCAGTGCGACTCCGCCGACCCAGCGCTGCTTGGCGGCAGGTCCGAGCTTCGCGACGGGGCGCCCCGCCACGGTGATCGTCAACTCCTCGCCGGCCTCGGCCCGCCGCAGGACGTCGGACACGTTGTTGCGAAGCTCCTTCTGCGGGATGGACGTCATCGGCCCGACAGGGTAGCAGTTCTGCTACCTTGTCGCCAAGCCGTCTGTGGGAAGAGCCCGATTTAGGCACGAGACCCGGAGGTGACGTTCACTCTGCTCCCGCCGCCTTCTTCTTCTCTCGCTCGGCCTCGCGCAGCTCGATCCGCCGGATCTTGCCCGTCAGCGTCTTGGGCAGGTCGTCGACGAACTCGATCTCGCGCGGATACGCGTAGGCCGATAGATGACCGCGAACGAACGCCTTGATGTCGTCCGCCGTCTCGTCGCTGGCCTCGTGACCCTCGGCCAGGCACAAGAAGGCCTTGACGATCATCCCCCGCTTCTCGTCGGGTGAGGCCACGGCCGCGGCCTCGAGCACCGCCGGGTGCTCCACGCAGGCCGACTCCACCTCGAACGGGCCGATCCGGTACCCGGCGGAGATGATCACGTCGTCGGCGCGTCCCGCGTACCAGACGTATCCGTCCTCGTCCATCTGGGCGGCGTCCCTGGTGTGGAACCAGTCGCCGCCGAACTCCTCCTCGGTTTCCTCGGGCCGATTCCAGTAGCCGATCGGGTAGTGCGGGTTCGAGCGCGCCCGCAGGCAGATCTCGCCGCGCTCGCCGGTGGGCACCGGCTTCTCGTCCTCGTCGAGGAGCTGCACGTCCCAGCCGGGCATGACCTTGCCCATCGACCCCTCGCGCACCTCGACCGTCGGGAAGTTGCCGCACAGCGGATAGCTCTCGGTGAGCCCGTAGTAGTCGAGCACGGTCAGGCCGTACTGATCCCGAAACCAGCGGATGACCTCGGGGTTCAGCGGCTCGCCGGCCGAGCATGTGATCCGCAGCTCTGTAAGCGGGAAGCGCTGTGCGGCGTCCTTGACGCCGGTCATGGCGCGCAGCGCCGTCGGCGTGGTGAACATGTTCTGCACCCCGCGCCGCGACAGGAACTCCAGCTGCTCCTCGGGGTCAAAGCCGCCTTCGCGGGCGAACACCAGCGCGGCGGCCCCGTAGCGCCACGGTCCGAGCAGCGGGGCGATGCCCGCCGCCCAGGCCCATTCTCCCATGCCGTGGAACAGCTCGCCGTCGCGCACGTCGTGGCAGAACTCGAACTCCTCGTGGGCGAGCAGGTAGCGGTGGGCGTGCAGGATCCCCTTGGCCAGGCCGGTGGTGCCGGACGAGTAGTAGAGCTGCGCGGGATCGTCGGCGGAGGTGTCGACCACGTCGCAGGAGGTCGGCGCCTCGGCCATCTCGGCGTCCAGGTCCACGTCCTCGCCGGCCTCGCCCCCGAGCAGGAGAACCTCGTCGACCAGATGGTCGGGGAACCGCTCGCGGTTGGCCTTGTCGGTGACCAGCACCTTCGCGCCCGAGTCGCGCAGCCGGTGCTGGATGCCCTCGTCGCCGTAGAGCACCGACATCGACAGCAGGATCGCCCCCCGCTTGAAGGTCCCCAGGAACACCGCCGCGGTCTCGGGCAGCGAGGGCAGCAGCGTGGCCACGCGGTCGCCGGGCTCGACACCGTGGGCCTCGAGCACGTTGGCCACCTGGTTGGAGAGGTCCTGCAGCTCGCCGAAGGGCACGTCGCGCTCGGCGCCCGTGTGGTCCTCCCAGACCATCGCGAGCTTGTCGCGCGGGTGCTTGTCGCACACGTCGACGGCGATGTTGTAGCGGTCGGGCACCTCCCAGGTGTGCGCCTCGCGCATCTGCTCGTAGTCGCCCAGCTCGTACTTTCGGCAGCTCATCTCCTGCCCGCCCTCTCCTCGATCCGTACGGTAGTACCCGCCCTGCGGGCGATGACACCGTACGTCAGACCTGGGCCACCTCCACCTGCTCGGAGCCGCCGCGTCGAGCCGATGGCTCAGCGCGAGCGCCGTCATCCTTCCCTGGCCGGGCGGCCTGGCGGCAGCCGAGAGGCCGCCTTCCGCCTCGCCGAGCGCCGCTTCTCGCGTGCCGGCACCCGGGTACGCCGCAGCCGGGCGGCGGTCGCTCGTGCCGGCCGCCGGCCGTGCGGGCACAGCGCTCGATCTCCGGCCGCCAGCGGGCACAGGACAAGAGGCTCGAGGACCGCAGCGACGCCCGCGAGCGCAACACCTTCATCCTGAGGTTGGCCTGGACCCTGTTGGCCATGGCTATGGCGTTCGTGGCGCACGCACGCCTGCGCCGCCGTCGCTCGCGCTACCTGACCGTCGGCCTGGCCGCGATCGGCTTCGCCACCGCGCAGGCGGTAGTGGTCTCGGTGGACTACATCACCGACTACATCGACATCGCGAAGGCGGGGCCGGCAGTGCTCTCGGCCGCGGGGATCGCGATGTCCTTGGCGGCGATGGTCGCGCTTCAGCGCTACCTGGCCAAGCGCCTCCCCGCCCGCCGCGTCAAGCGCCGGGAGTGCCCGGTGTGCGCGTATCCGGTCACCGCCGAGCACCGCTTCTGCGAGGCTGCGGACGCGAAGTGGTGGCCGACTGCGCCAAGTGCGGGCAGCGACGCAGAGTCGGCACGATGCGGTGCGGCGCGTGCGGAGCTGCGTGACCTCGATGTCGACCGGGCCACGCTCAGCCCAGGCGCTGCTTGGGCTTGCGGCGGGCGGGTAGGGTCGCCCGATGGACACCCCGCTCGAATCCGGCGAGACCGTGATCAAGGAAGGGCGCGCGAACCTCATGCGGGGCGCCGAAGGAGTCGGGGGTCGTCTGTCTCTGACCGACCGCAGGCTGGTGTTCGAATCCCACGCGCTGAACCTGCAGCGCGGGCCCGCGCTGGTGGCGCTGTCCGAAGTCGCGGGACTGGACAAGGTGTGGACGCGCGTGTTCGGGCTCATCCCCCTCGCGCCCAACGGGCTGGCCATCCGCAGCGCCGACGGACAGGAGCTGCGGTTCGTGGTCAGCGGCCGGTCGAAGTGGATCGAGGCGATCGAGGCGGCGACCAGGGCGGACACCCCGGGCGATCCAGGCTCTCAGTCATCGCCCGCCGCGTAGCGCACGATCGACTTGTCGATCAGCCACTCCACCGGCGCCCGGTCGTCGGTGTAGGCGCTCCCGCCGCGGAGTGCCGGCCCGAGGCTGTCCGCCGCCTCGTTCGCCGTCGGCCGGAGCCCGGGCGGCAGCCGCTGGACCATGCCGCGCAGGTGATCGGCCGATAGCCGCGAGCGGCTCGCCACCACCCACGTGTTGGCGTCCTCGATCGGGTAGCGCACGACGCTCGGAAAGGCTCGGCGCATGCCGGCTGCGCCGACCTTCTCCAGCCCTTGGTCTCCCTCGGGATGGCCCACGTTGACCATCACCACACCGCCGGGGGCCAATCGGTCGCGGCAGAGCTCGAAGAACTCCTTCGTGGTCAGGTAGAAGGGGATGTAGGGCTGGCGGTAGGCGTCGACGATCAGGACGTCGTAGCGGCCGTCGCTGCGCTTCAGCCACGGGCGGGCGTCCTCGTGGTGCATCCGCAGCCGGGGGTTGTTCATGTCGAAGAAGCGGCGACCGATGTCCGAGAGCTCGGAGTCCAGCTCCACTCCGTCGATCCGCGTGGAGGGAAAGAGGCGCCCGTAGGCGCGAGCGGTGGTGCCGGCCGCGTTGCCCAGGATCGCCATTCGCCGCGGCGCGCGGTTCAGCGCCGCGAAGGGAAGAACCAGCGCCCCGTCCCAAACCCCGCCGGTGAGCACCGTGGTGGGCTGATAGACCGAATGCTGGGCCTGGCCCTCGTTGAGCTCGAGCGTGCGAGAGCCGTCGTCGCGCTGGATCACGCGCGCGTACTGGTACTCCGTGTCGGTCTCATAGATCACCCGCCCGTCGTCGGTCTGGGCTTTGAGCGTGCCCACCGGGAGCGCCATCAGCACGGCGATCGCAGCCGGGGCCAGGGCCCAGCGCTTCAGCGGCCGCAGGCCCAGCACCGCCACCAGCGCGATCGCCAGCGCGAAGATGAGGAAGGTGCGGCGCGTGCCGACCGCCGGGATCAGCAGCAGAGCCGACAGGAGCGTGCCCACCAGGCTCCCGGCCGTGGACAGCGCGTAGAGCCGACCCGCCACCTCGCCCGCCTCCTCCACGGTGCTCACCGCCAGCCGGATCGCCCAGGGGGAGACCGCACCGAGCAGCAGCACCGGCAGGGCGACCAGCGCCAGCACGCCGATCAGCGATCCCAGGAAGGCGCCGGCCGAGATCGAGTCCAGGGCGCTCACGGCCAGGTTCAGCAGGGGGTCGGCCACGAACGGCACGAGCGCCAGCAACAGGGCGGCCACCAGCGACAGCAGGCACAGCCCGCGCATGTGCGGGTGTCGATCGGCGAAGCGCCCGCCGAGCCAGTAGCCGATGGACAGGGCCACCAGCACCACCCCGATGGTGTTGGCCCACACGACGGTCGACGCGCCGAAGTACGGCGAGAGCAGCCGTACCGCGGCGATCTCGGCCCCCAGCGACCCGGTGCCCACGGTGAAGACCAGCAGCGGAAGCGGTGGCATCGAGCGGGACGTTAGGGGATCGCGGATTCTGCGCCTCCATGGCCGCGGGCGGGTGCTGGAGGCGGGTGAGCCGGAGTTCTAGGAGAAGTACAAGGCGGAGAAGAACGCGACGAGCATCGACGGCCTATCGGCTGTTCAGTCCTCGTAACGAGGACTGAGAGGGTCGTCTCAGCCCTCGTAGAGCTCGAAGTCCTTCTTACGGGCGCCGCACACGGGGCAGAACCAGTCGTCGGGGATGTCCTCGAACGCCGTTCCCGCGGGGATGCCGCCGTCCGGATCGCCCTCCGCGGGGTCGTAGACGTAGCCGCAGGAGACGCAGATCCACTGCTGGGGGGTGGTGGCGGTGTCGCTCACGGGCGAGCAATCTAGCGCGCCCGTCCCGTGGCTGGCGCGCCCGTCCCGTGGGGTACGCTCGCCTCCGTGTCCGCCGAGAGGCCAGGGCCCGGGGAAGAGCTCAACGAAGGCGAGGCCACGGCGCCCCGCCGCTCGGCGTCGCTGATCCTCCTGCGCGAATCCTCCGGCGGCCCCGAGGTGCTGCTGGTGCAGCGAAACCCCGAGCAACGGTTCATGGGCGGCGCGTGGGTCTTTCCGGGAGGCGCCACGGGCGCGGAGGACCGCGACGAGCGCGCCACCGCCGTCCGCGAGCTCGAGGAGGAGGCCGGAGTCAGCCTGCCGGGCGACGCCGAGCTGGCGCGCTACTCGCGCTGGATCACGCCGGCCCAGGTGAAGGTCCGCTTCGACACCCACTTCTTCGTCGCCCGGGCGCCGGACGTGGTCGACGTCGCCGTGGACCGCGCGGAGTGCGTGGATTTCCGCTGGATCCGTCCTGCCGACGCCCTGGCGGCCGGCGAGCACGATGAGCTGCTGCTGGTCTTTCCCACGATCAAGCACCTCGAGCAGCTCGCCGAGCACGCGAGCGTGGACGCCGCGATGCAGGACGCCCGCAGCCGCAAGGTGCTGGCGGTCGAGCCGAAGGTGCTCACCGAGGGCGGGGTCGCCCGGGTCGTGTTGCCGGGCGAACCCGGCTACGACTGAAGCCCCGACGGATGATGCCGGGCCGCCCGGCGCCGAGTGACCTTGGAACGCCGACTACCCTGGCCCGGTGTCCGCGTCGGTACAGCTGGGCCTGCTGCTGGCGCTGCTGTGCGCCTTCACCTCCATCCTCGGCTTTCTCTACAAGCACCGGGGCGCGGTGGAGTCCCCGCCCATCGAGCTGCGCCACCCCGTGGCCAGCTCGCTGGCCTTGTTCAAGTCGCGCTGGTGGCTGCTGGGCATCAGCGTCGCGCTGGGCTCTTGGGGCCTGCACGTCGGGGCGCTCGCCCTGGCGCCGATCTCGCTGGTCCAGACGGTCATCGCCGGCGGACTGGTGATGCTCACCGTGGTGGCCGACCGCCTGTTCGGCTTCGCGGTGACCCGTCGCGAGTGGATCGGGGTGGCGCTCACGGCGGCCGGCCTGGCCTTCCTGGCGGCGACCATGAAGGGCACCGCGGACTCCGCCCACAGCGACTACGGGACGGCCATCCTGCTCGTCTACATCGGCGGCCTGAGCGTGACCGGCCTGGCCGCCGCGGCCGGCGCGCGCGCCAACGCCCGCGGCGCCACCCTGCTCGCCGCGTCGGCCGGGCTCATCTGGGGTGCCTCCGACGTGTCGATCAAAGCGCTCACCGGCCACTCCGGCGACGGGGTGGTGGCAGTGCTCACCCATCCGCTGGCGCTGGTGATCCTCGTGGCCTCGCTGGTGGGCCTGGCCATCTCCGCGCGCAGCCTGCAGATCGGCCGAG
>JAABUR0100005282.1_pt1 | contig 16612 bp, 20 predicted proteins | sample 5560091 | NCBI WGS metagenome assembly JAABUR01 (sample SAMN10711879, study PRJNA513375) | rock metagenome | isolation source: Antarctica rocks | place: Antarctica: Victoria Land, University Valley sud | reverse complement strand
GTCCGAGCCGGCGCCACCTTCACCGACGGCAAACTCCAAGAAAGGAACCCCACCACCACCAACAACGAAACCGGGTCCGTCGCCGCCTGACCAAGAAACCTCATCCACAACTCTTGACAATTGCTCGTCGCGCCCCAAGCACGCGCTTTCCGGACAAGTTCGGCGGGAGGGGTCCATGACCTCTGACCGTCGGCCCGCTAAGCGCTGATCTTGGCGGCCAGTTTGCGAAGCATGGTCATGTTTCGGCTGGTGCTTTGGTTCTGCCCGATGATGTGCTCCCAGTCCTTGGTCTTCAACTGGGTGTCGGTCGACTTGCCGTGCATACGCCAGTGGACGTCGCGGCCCACTGCCACGAGGGTGTCGAAGTCGTTCGTCAGTTCCTCGAGGGCGCGCCGCTGTTCCGCCGTCGGCGCCGCCTTCAGGAAGGTCAGGAAGTAGGTGTCGCCGCTTCCCACCGAGAAGGGCTCGGCGGCGATGGCCTTTCGCAGCTCGGTGGCGGTACGAACGAACGTCGTCACCTCGAACCCGAACGCCTCCTCAAAGCTGTTCTCCATGGTCCGCTCGATGGCTTCACGCCGGCCGGTGGCGTCGAACACCACGTTGCCGCTGTTGATGTAGGTCGAGACCTGGTCGTAGCCGAGCGCTTCGACGAGCTCGACCAGGGTCGCCATCTTCACCATTCGCTTGCCGAGGTTGACGGCGCGGAGGAAGGCGATGCGGGTCGTCATCGGTCGAAGCGGTAGCGCATCTGGGCCAAGTGGCCCTTGGCCAAGGCGATGACCTTGGCCTGCCCCACGGCTGGCAGGGGAGTGACATGCAATCGTCCGCCGGCTCGCACCGTCGAGTTCCAGAACAGCTCGGCCTCTTCGATCACCGAGAGCGCCTCCGGCCACGACGTCGGCTCGGCCTCGGGATCGGGATCACCGAAGCGGTCATCGAGGTCAGCCGTCGGTTCGGGCTTGATCATGGCGTTCACTGTGCCAGAGCGCTGCCCAGCCGATCCCGCGCTCAGTCACGCCTGCGTCCAGTTGGACACCCACGGCAACTGTTCGGGCAGCGATAGCAAGAATCCGTGAGGGCCGAAACGCTTTGAGCGCTCGACCAGCTGCGAAGTGACGTCAGCGAGATTTCGGTACCGACGGTCCCCGACCGAGCCGGTTACGGCGAGCGGCTGCCGGTGCCGGCGCCTGCGGGTTCGGGTTCCGGGTGGGTGACGTTGGGGGCGAAGTCGATCCATTTGGGTTGGAGACGTTCGCCGGGTGGGTGCTGGTAGTCGACCGGGTCGAGACCGAGGTCGGTGGCGGCGTCAGCCGGTTCGGTTGCGGCCGGGATAGTCCGTGGCTGGCCGACCGGTTCGAGCTCTCGGCCATGCCGGTCACACACCTTGAGGTCGCCGGCGGTGCCGGTGATGGGCAGCAATCCCAGGTGGTGGAGGCGGTGGTGGCGGTGGCAAAGGCAGATCAGGTTGTCGGGGTCGGTGAGGCCGAGGTCTTCCCAGTGCACGATGTGGTGGATGTGCAGCCACCGTTTCTGCCCGCAACCCGGTACCCGGCAGCCTTTGTCGCGGTGTTCGATGAGGCGCCGGACCCGGGGGGGAACGATCCGCTGCGCCCGCCCGACCGCCACCGGGTTACCGAGCGTCTCCCACACCGGCACCACCTCACAGCCGCACAGCAACATCTGACGGAGCGCGGCGGGTAGCGGCGCCCCCAGGTGCAGGCCGGCGACACCGGGACCGGTGAGGTTGGTGGGGTCGGCTTCGAGGTGGACCAGCACCCGGAACAGATCCGAGCCGCCCACCTGGCCGCCGTCGCCGACGGCCAGCGAATCGGCGGCCAAGGCCACGGCGGCGTCAGCCCAAGACAGGTCCCGGCGGCCGGCTCGCCCTTCGGGGCTGTCGGCATCCACGCCGGGGTGGTCACGACGGAACAGCTCGTCTCGCTTGGCGACCAGCGCCTGCTCATACAGGGCGCCCTCATCGGCGGGCAGTTCCAGGGTGGCGTGCCAACTGCCGCCATCGGTCGACCCGAACATGACCTTCCGTTCCGGTTCCGGGTCGCGAGGCGGCGGATCCGTCGGGTCGGCCGGCGTGTCGGGTACCGGTTCGGTGAACTGGCAGCGGCCCAACATGCGGTGCAGCTGCGGGACGGTGGCGTTGACCGCCACCCCGACCACGTCGGCGTCGAACCCGGCCGGGCAATGCCGGGCCACCACCTCCGCCTGATCCAACGACAACGCGCCATCCCGGACCGCCCTGTCGAGCTGCGGCAGCTCACCGACCCGGCGGGCCACCGCCACCACCTGACGGGCATGAGCGCGGGACAGGCCGGCCTGCCACACCAACCACTGCTCCGGTGTGTGGATACCCCACTGCTCCCACCACCCGCCGGCCAGAGCCTCCGCCGCCAACTCCACCAACCGGGCGTGCGCCGAGTTCAACACTCCGACCGTCGCCGCCACCTCCGCCTCCAACACGTCGATCGCCGCCTCTTTGGCGGCGATCCTGTCGACGGCTGTCGTTGACCCCATAAGGTATTGTAGTACACATGTTCGAGATGCACAACCAACTAATCGAAACCAGCAGACTGATGATCCAAGCCTGGAGCCGTTCAGCTGTTGGTGTCGGAGGTCGCTTGATCGCCGCTGGACGTGGCGGCCCCGCTGGCAGGACCACTGCTGGTCCCGCTGTCGGTCTTCTTGGCCTGGCTGAAGTTGCGGTGCAGCAGCTTGTCGATGGCTTGCGGTAACCGCTGGCTGATCTTCTGCGACTGGGCGTCGGTCAAGGGGCCTTCGGCCTTTGCGTCAGCAAGCTTCTGGTTGACCGACGTGGTGAAGGCGTCGGTGAGCTTCTGGACGTCGACGTTGTGCTGGGTGGCGAGGTCCGCGAGGGAGGTGCCGGACATGAGTTGGGTGTCCAGGTCGGTGACGCTGAGGCCCAGCACCGGCGATGCCACCGCTTCTACGTCGGCCTTCGCCCCCAGGTAGGCCTTGAGGCCCTTGGCCTTGACCTTCTTCGACGCCTTGGCCTTGCCGGCGTGCTTGGCGCCCTTCTTGGGGGAGGCAGGAGCAGTGGTGGTGGTGGTCGTGGTCGTGGGCTTCGGAGCGGTGGTCGTCGACTTGGCGGCCGTGTTGTCCGAGCCGCCCCCACAACCGGCGATGAGGACGGCGGCGGCGAGCAGAATGGCGGAGAGCTTGGCGGTGGTTGACATGGCCCCACCGTCGCCTCCGGGTGTGATCGATCCATGAGCGCCCGATGAGGGACCGCGGGTTCTCAGCTTCGGGTGGCGATCGAGCCTTGCCGGCCTTTCAGGTGGGCCTTCTCGTCGGCCGTCGCCAACCAGAAGTACAGGGGCGGTAGGACGAGCTCGATGACGGCCAGGACCAGTTGAAACCACTGCGGTCGACCATGGATGACCATTGACAACAGTCGGCCGATCCCGCCGAGCAGGAAGATGCCGGCCAGCCAGCGCACCGCCTTGGACGGAACGGGAGATTGGCGAGCCGCCCATATCCAGGCCAGGCCGTAGCCGGCGAAGATCGCTCCATAGAAGCGTTCTCGGCTGTCGACCGTTGCGCCCGCGCTGCCTTCGCCGGGTACCGAGGCGATTCCGAGCACGAAATGGAACAACCCGATGGCCACGCAGGTGATCCCGATGATCCAGACCAGCCACCGAAGCGTCTTTGCCATCAACCGATGCCTCCCCTAGTTCCACTGGTCCTCAGTAGGCGTACCACTTGGCGTCTGGCTGCTCTTGATCGGCGTGGAAGGCTGGCCGGCATGGCTGAGCTGGACGCGGTGCGGGTCGTGATCGCCGACGATCACCAGATCTGGCGGTCGGGCGTGCGGAGCGATCTGGGGTCGAACTTCCACGTGATCGGTGAGGCCGGTGACGCCGATGAGGCCATCGAGGTGATCCGACGCGCCAAGCCGGCGCTGGTGATCTGCGATCTGAACATGCCCAACGGCGGCGGGATCAAGGTGGCCAAGCAGTGCGGCGAGGAGACCGCCATAGTCATGTTGACCGTGTCGGAGGCCGAGCGCGACCTGCTCGACGCCGTCGCCGCCGGCGCCGTCGGCTACCTGGTCAAGTCAACCCCGTCCGAGGAGCTCCGCCAGGCCCTGTGGCGCGCCGCCCACGGTGAGCCGGTGTTCTCACCCAGCCTGGCGTCGTTGGTGCTCGGCGAGTTCCGCCGCTTGAACAACAAGGGCGGCGCCATCCAGGCCATCTCCGAGCGCGAGCGCGAAGTGCTGCAGTACGTCGCCCGCGGCCACACCTACCGCGAGATCGGTGAGGAGTTGTTCATCGCCGAGAAGACGGTCGAGAACCACGTTCGCAACATCCTCGGAAAGCTCCACCTGAACCGCAAGCAGGAGCTCATCCGCTACGCGCTCGAGCACGGGATCGAGTAGTCGGGTTGGAAGCCGCCTAGACAGCTGTCAGGTGGCGGTCGGTCCGGGAGGCGGCGGCGGGGCCGGCCAGGAAGTCGGTGACGGTGCGGTTGAAGGTGCGGGCGTGTTCGACCATGAAGAGGTGGGCGCCGCCGCGGATCACCGCCAGCTCGGAGTTGGACAGGAGCGACGCCAACTCCTCGGAGTCTCCCCACGGCGTGAGGGTGTCCTGGCTTCCGACGATTATGAGCGCGGGCACTTCGACGTCGAGCAGCCGGTCGGCCAGAGCGTCGTCGGTGTTGAGAATGGCTTGAACCTGGGCAATGAACGCCTCGGGCTCCACGTTGAACGCCAGCGGGCCCAGCAGGGTCAGCGCCGGCCAGATGCGGCGCAGGGAGCGAGGGCCGACCAGCCACCGCAGGTTGCGGTTCACGAAGCCCCGCATGCCCAAGGTCTCGACGTCGACGATCCACTGGTGCAGCAGGTCGCGTCGCCACGGCAGGTGGTGGCAGGCGGTACAGGCCAGCACCAGAGACCGGACCCTTTCGGGGTGCTCGACGGCCAGCATCTGGGCGATGATCCCGCCCATCGAGGCCCCCATGACATGGGCCGACTCGAACCCGGCGGCGTCGAGCGCAGCGGTGGCGTCCAGAGCCATGACCTCCAGGTCGTACGGGCCGGCAGGTTTGTCCGAACGGCCCACCCCACGGTTGTCGACGGTCACCAGACGGTACGTGGCCCCCAGGGTCTGGCGCTGCAGGATCCACCCCCGGGAGTCGGCCCCGAGCCCGTGCACCAAGAGCAGCGGTTCGCCGTCGCGCTTGCCGGAGACCTCGTAGTGGATGCGGGTGCCGTCGAGGCTTCGGATGAACGCCATCAGCGCACCAATTCGACCACAGTGCCGTTGGGAGCCTCCGGCCGTCGGGCCCGTCGGGCTCGACGAGGCGCACGGGACCGGGAGATGACGTCCCGGACCGCATCGAGCACGTCGGGCGTCGACGCGGCTAGCCCCGGAGGCGACACCGGCGGTCCCAGCGCGAGCCGCCAGCGCCGACCCACCTCCAAGCCGCCGACCGCGCAGGGCACGATCGGGACGCCGGCATCCACCGCCGGCGCCAGCAGATCGAGATCCAGGTCACCGGGACGGCCCCAGACCGGTTCACGGCTGAGGCCCAACCCAACCACCTGGCCGGCGCGCAGTAGACCCACCACCTCATCGGGGTCGGCGAGGACGCCGCCCAGGCGGCGCAGGACGGTTCCGATGGGGGCGACGTCGATCACGCCCGCCACCCGCACGTGCCGCCCGGTGGCCAGGCGGATGGCCCGAGGCACGACCATCGGTTCGGACAGCCCCAGGCGCTGGTTGAAGACCACCACCGCCGGGCCTTCGGCGGGCACGTGCTCGGCGCCGGCGACCGAGACGTTCCAGCGCACGGTGAACAGCGGGGATGTCAGGTGGACGAGATCAGGGTCGAGGCCCCATTCGTCGATGCTGAAGGTGCCGTCCCACCGGCGGCGGATGAGGTCGCTGGTCTTCACGCCGCGGTGCGGCCGGCGACGTCCAGGTAGGTCACCGGCGCCCACTCGTACAGCTCCTTGAGCACGTCTGGAGTGGTGCGGGCCGGCGTGACGCCCAACGCTTCGGCGGCCAGGGAGCCGTCGGCGCAGCGGCCCCGAACCAGGAGCTCCCGGACGTGATCAGGTATTGGAGCCCCGACCAGCTCGGTGATCGCGTGCGCCGCCGACCACAGTGGGCCGACCACCGGCAACGGCACCCGGCCGCCCAGCCGCACCGCCTGAGCGGAGGTGACGGCGCCGGCCCCCACCACGTTCACCGGACCGTCGAAGCCGGCTCGCAGGGCGGCGGGGACGGCGGCGGCCGCATCTTCCTGGTGGACCAGTGAGAAGGGCAGGTCGGACACCGCGCTGACCGGCACCACCGGCAGGCGCAGGTACCGGCCCAGGGGGCTTGGGAAGTGCGGACCGACGATCGAGGCGAAGCGCAAGGCGGTGACCGGGACATCGGCATCGCGGCCGGCGTCGGCGGCTAGCTGCTCGACCTTGGCCAAGGTCTGTCCGAAGCTGGAGCTGGGCCGGCAGATGACACCCTCATCGGGCCTGGTGACCGCTCCGCGCGGCCGGCCGTAGACCTCGATGCCCGACCGCACGACGATGCGTTCGAGGCTGGAGCACGTCGCCGCCGCTTGGAGCACGGCCGCCGCGCCGGCGATGGTGGCGATGCGGGCCGGTTCGGGGTAGGTGCGGGCGTTGGGCTCGTACACACCGAAGTGCACGACGGCGGTGGGCTCGAACTCGCGGACCAGGGCCGACGTGCGGGCCCGGTCCCGCGGGTCGATGCGGTGGAACTCCGAGCGGGGTACGCGCCGGCGGGGCGGATCGATGTCGAGCCCGGCGATGGCCTCGATACCGGGCAGGCCTTCGAGCAGGTTGGTGACCCGGGTGCCGAGCTCCCCACCCATACCCGTGACCAGCAGGCGTTGGCGTCCCATGGTCAATTCCCTCCAGCCCCGGGCGTTCCCTGTTCGAGCCGAAGCGTTGGGAACAATAGGACATCACGGATGGTGGAGGCCCCGCCGAGGAGCATCACCAGGCGGTCGATGCCGATGCCCAGGCCGGCGGTGGGGGGCAACCCGTACTCGAGGGCCCGCAGGTAATCTTCGTCCACCACCATGGCCTCGTCATCGCCGGCCGCCTTCTGCTGAGCCTGGTCGGAGAACCGGGCGCGCTGGTCGTCGGGGTCGGTCAGCTCGCTAAAGGCGTTGCACAACTCGCGGCCGGCCACGATGGCCTCGAACCGCTCCGTCATGCCGGCCAGCTCGCGGTGCGGTCGGGCCAGTGGCGAGACTTCTTGGGGGTAGTCGGTGACGAACACCGGCTGCCACTGAGCGCCCTCGGTGGTCTTCTCGTACAGCTCCAGCAGCAGCTTGCCGGCGCCGTACTCGTCCTTCCAGGGCACCTCGTACTCGTCGCACACCTGGCGCAGCCGTTGCACAGGCGTGGTGAGGTCCAGCCGGAGACCGATCTGCTCCTCGACCAAGTCAGTCATGGACGCCCGGCGCCACGGTGGGGTGAGGTCGAGGTCCTGGTCGGCGTAGCGGATGGTGGTGGTGCTCAGCAGTTCGGTGGCCAGGTGGGCCACCAGCTCTTCGGTCAGGGCCATGACGTCGCAGTAATCGCCGTAGGCCTGGTACAGCTCGAGCATGGTGAACTCGGTGTTGTGGGTGGCGTCCAGGCCCTCGTTGCGGAAGACCCGGCCGATCTCGAACACCCGCTCGAAGCCCCCCACCACCAACCGCTTCAGGTACAGCTCCGGGGCGATGCGCAGGTACAGCTCCATGTCCAGCGCGTTGTAGTGAGAGGTGAAGGGCTTGGCCAGCGCTCCACCGGGGATGGGGTGCAGGATCGGCGTCTCCACCTCCATGAACCCGCGCTCTTCGAGCCACCGCCGGGTCAGGCTGATGAGCCGGGAGCGCAGTACGAATGTGCGGCGGGTCTCGGGGGTGACCCACAGGTCCACGTAGCGCTGCCGGTACCGGGTGTCGGTGTCGGACAGGCCGTGCCACTTGTCGGGGAACGGCCGGCGAGCGTCGGCCAGCAGCACCCACTCGGCGACCTTGACCGACACCTCGCCGCGCTTGGTCTTGATCACCTCGCCGGTGGCGCCGACCCAGTCGCCGATGGTGAGGGCCTTGAAGGCATCGAAACGTGGGGTGACGTCGGCGGGGGCGAACAGCTGGACCCGCCCGGTGCTGTCCTGCAGCTGGGCGAAGGCCAGCTTGCCCTGCCCCCGGCGCAGCATGAGCCGGCCGGCGACAGCGACGGTCATGCCCGATTCCCCTCCCACCTCCAACCCTTCGTGATCGCAGACCACTTCGGCGGCAGTGGCGGTCGGCTCGAATCGGTACGGGATCTGCTCGTCGGTCACACGGTTTCCTGTCTCAGCTCGGCCGGCTAGACGTTGTTCTTGGCGAAGATGAGGCGCAGGCCATGAAGGGTGAGCCAGGGCTCCAAGTGGTGGATGCAGCTGGTGTAAGGAGCGATCAGGGTGGCCAGCCCGCCGGTGGCCACGACCTGCACGTCACCCAGCTCGTCGGCCATGCGGGCGCACACCCCGTCGATCTGGCCGGCGAAGCCATAGATGGCACCGGACTGGATGGACTCGACGGTGTTGCGCCCGACCACGTTGCGGGGCTCGATCAGCTCGACCCGCCGCAGGGCGTCGGCCCGGCGGTATAGGGCGTCGAGGCTGATGTCGATGCCGGGGGCGATGGCGCAGCCCAACAGCTCCCCCCTGGCCGAGACGGCGTCGTAGGTGGTGGCGGTGCCGAAGTCGATCACGATCAGGGGCCCGCCGTACAGGTCATAGGCCGCCACCGCGTTGACGATGCGGTCGGCGCCGACCTCGCGCGGGTTGTCGGTCAGGATCGGCATACCGGTCTTGACGCCCGGCTCGATGATGACGGGGCGGAAGCCGAAGTACTTCTCGGTCATGTCCCGGAACGCCTGGGTCACGCGGGGCACCACCGAGGAGATGGCCAGGCCGTCGATCTCCTCGTCGAAGGAGAAGCCGTGAAAGCCGAGGAACTCCTGCACCATGAGGGCGTACTCGTCAGCGGTGCGCTCGACGTTGGTGGAGATGCGCCAGTGGTCGAGCAGTCCCGTCTCCGATCCGCTGGCGTTCCGGCGGCCGTCTTCCTGGCCGCCGTACACCGACCCGGTTTCGTCACCGTCGAACAGCCCGATGACGGTCTGGGTGTTGCCGATGTCGATGGCGAGCAGCACCGCCCCAGCCTGCCCGAAACCCCCCGAGCGGGCGTAGCCGACGCCGGTCGTGCCGTCAGATCAGATCGCTTCGATGTGCAACCCGGGGAAGCCTGCGGATAATCGCTGGAGATCGTCGGGATCGCCGGTGAGGACGACGCCGCCACCTTGCTCCACGGCGGCGGCCACCACATGAGCGTCTGCGAGATCGGCTGACCCGGCGTGTGCCGCCGCCAGAACACCGCCGACCAGCCTGGCCATCGGCCGGTCCGTGTCTCGAACCATGAGACCGGTTTCGCGGGCCAGGCAAGCATCGACAACCTGATTTCGACCCGCGCCTCGGTAAAGCTCCGCCAGTACGACCGCCGGGACGATGACCTCTCGTCGTAAGCGGCGCGCCGCCTCGACCGCCGCACGAACTTCCTTTGACCGCCGTGATCGGGGACGGGAAAGGGAGGAGAGTGCTTCGCAGTCGAGCACCACCACCCGGCTCACGCCAGCAGTTCCAAGTACTTCAAGATCAGACGTTCATCGACTCGTCCATGTTGCCGGTCGAAGTCCTTGAGGAGCTCACCCAACAGGCGCTGTCGCCGCCGGCGAGCGAGCTCGTCGCGTATCGCGTCGTTGACCTGCGACGAGACGCCCTCCCCGGCCGCTTCGAGTTCGGTGACCAGGTCCTCATCGAGCGACACCGATACCTTGCGCTTCGCCGGGGTCATACTAAGAGCCTACCATGGTAGGAGGCGACGGATGCCGCCTCCGCGTGCCATGCGAACTGTGCCTCGAGGGGCGTATGCACCTTGCAGTGGCTACTTGGGATCAGTTGTCAACGTCGATGTCGAGGCCGATGTCGAGTACCGGGGCGGAGTTGGTGAGGGAGCCGCTTGATACTCGGTCGGCGCCGATGCCGGCGTAGGCGCGGACGGTCTCGAGGGTGATGCCGCCGGAGACCTCGACCAGGGGGCGGCGCCGGCCGACCGAGCTGGCGTGGTCGTCGACCGCTTCGACGCAGCGGCGCGCTTCGGCGGGAGACATGTTGTCGAGCAGCACGGCGTCGGCGTCGGCCCCGAGCGCTTCCATCAGCTTCTCGTAGGTGTCGCACTCGACGTGGACGGTCCGGGCAGGGAACCACTCCCTCGCTCGGCGCACCGCGTCGGTGATGCCGACCACGGTGAGGTGGTTGTCCTTGAGCATCACCCAGTCCGACAGGTTGCCCCGGTGGTTGGCGCCGCCGCCGGCACGCACCGCCGCCTTCTCCAGGCTGCGCAGGCCGGGCGTGGTCTTGCGGGTGTCCCACACTCCGATGCCGGGACCGGCGGCCTCGACGAAGCGGTGGGTCAGGGTGGCGATGCCCGAGAGGTGCGACAGGAAGTTCAACGCGGTGCGCTCGGCAGAGAGCAGGGGTGCCAAGGCGCCGGCGACGCTGCCCAACACCTGCCCCGCCGTTACAGGGTCACCGTCGACCGCGTCCCACCGGCAACGCAACTCGGTGTCGAGTTGGACGAAGGCCTCGGTGGCGCAGGCGGTCCCGGCCAAGCGGCCGTCGTCGCGGCTGACGAAATGACCGGTGGCGGTGGCGCCGGCGGGCAGGAGGGCGGCGCTGAGATCACCGAGGGGGGTGAGGTCCTCGTCGAGGGCCCGAGCGACGGCGGCCCGGACCGCGGTGATCGGCGGGTCGAGCGGGCTCAGTTGAAGCCCTGGCTGTCCTGCTTGAGCGCGGTGTCCACGCTCACCGCGGCCGCCACGACCAGGCTACGCAGGGGGTCCTGCAGGGGGAAGTGGATCTTCACGGCGTAGTTGTCAGCAGTGGTGAAAGCGGCCTTGGCCAAGCCCTCCCACGTCTTGGTGATGCGGGCGATCTCCTGGCCCTGGATGTCCTGGATGTTGAAGTTCCACGCCCGCCAGTTCTCGGCGTTGATGCTGCCGTAGGTCTGGCCGGCGGACTCCAGCCCGAAGCGGATCTTGCCGATGGCGTTCTGCTGGATGATGGCGCCGATCTCAGCGCCCGCGCCGTCCTGCACGATGATCTTGGACTTCACCAGCTTGGCCGGCCTGGTCAACGCCAGCACGACCGTGCCTTGGATGTCGACCACTTGCAGCTTGTGGGTCATGTATTGGTCGACCGAGGTGAGGACCCGCAGCACCTTCTTGGCCGCGCTCTGCCCGACCTGGCGGACGGCGCCGATCTGGTCGCCGTTCTGGTCGAGGATGGCGTACTCGTTGTTGACCTCGATGAGCCTGGCCTTCTGGTTGACCACCAGGATCGGCTCGGTGAAGATGCTGCCGCCGCCCTGAACTGCGCCCGGAGCCACGCCGCCGCGCTGCAGTTGCTTGGCGAACTTGTCGGCGTCGGTCGCCACGGTCGGGACGTGCCCGGGAGCCTGTAGCGGGTCGACCGACTGCTTGCCGTGGGAAGAGACGCTCTCGGTCCACTGGTTGCCGTCGAACCACCGGTATTCGTGACGACCCATGGGGTCCGGATACCAGTTGGCCGGCGTCTGCTGGGAGTCGCTCATTGCGTTCAACCGTAGTTGGGCGGCCCGCCGCAGAGTTCGGGATCAGGCCAGGACGATGCGGTGGTGGAAGGCCGGGTCGGTGTCCGGGAAGTCGCGACGGGCATGGGCGCCCCGACTCTCCTGCCGGGCCGTGGCGGCAGCCAGCAGGGCGCGGCCGACGTCTAGCAGGTTCAACAGCTCCAGCTCGGTTGCAATAGCGCTGCCGGCCGGGGGGCACCCCACCGCCTCCAGCGCCTGTTCGGCCGTGCCCAGCGACTCGGCGGTCCGCAACACGCCGGCATCAAGCGTCATGACCTTCTGCACGGCGCTCCTGGCCGCCACCGGATCGCCGCCGAAAGCCCGGCTGCCCGTTCTGGGAGCGAGGTGCAGCAGGCGACCGCCGATGACGTCGTCCGGCACAGAGTCGGGCCCGTCGGGGTCGAGGCCGATGACCGAGCGCATGGCGCCGGTGGGCGACGGGCCGACCATCCCGTCCTCGATCGCTTCGACCGCCCGGGGACCGAACACCATCCCTTCCAACAGGGAGTTGGAGGCCAGCCGGTTGGCACCGTGGACGCCGCTGCACGACGCTTCGCCAGCCGCCCACAGCCCGGGCAGGGAGCTGGCCCCCACCAGGTCGGTCACGATGCCGCCGCAGGTGTAGTGGGCGGCGGGGGCGACCGGCAGCCAGTCCCGGGTGGCGTCGAGGCCGACCTCGCCCAACGCCTTGGCGATGTTGGGGAAGCGCTGGTCGAAGTGGTCGAGCTTGGTGGCGTCCAACCACACGTGGTCAGTCCTCTGCGCCTGCATCTGGGCCAGCTCGGCCCGGGACACCACATCGCGCGGTTGGAGCTCATCCACGAAGCGCTCCCCGTTCACATCGCGCAGCAGGGCGCCGTGCCCGCGCAGCGCCTCGGAGAGCAGGGGACGGGGCATGGCCTCGTGGTGCAATGCGGTCGGGTGGAACTGGATGAACTCGATGTCAGCCACCGCCACCCCGGACCGGAGGGCCATGGCGATGCCGTCACCGGTCGCTTCGACTGGGTTGGTCGTCACGGCGAAGAGTTGGCCGGCGCCCCCGGTGGTGACCAGCACGTTCGATGCCCGGATCTCAAAGCGCCGGCTGGTCGGGTCGAGGGCGGTGACGCCCCGGCACCGACCGCCCTCGACCAACAGGTCGACGGCGAAGTGCTGCTCGTAGACGGCTGCGGCGGTGCGGCGGACAGCGGTCACGAGCGCCCGCTCGACTTCGGCGCCGGTTGCCGAACCACCGGCGTGCACCACCCTCGCCAGACTGTGACCGCCCTCGCGTGCCAGTTCCAGCTCACCGCGCTCATCCCGGTCGAAGATGGCGCCCAACGCGATCAGCTCGTGGACCCGCAGCGGGCCTTCGTCAACCAGCACCCGCACCGCGTCGGTGTCGCATAGCCCGGCGCCGGCGGCCAGCGTGTCGGCCAGGTGAAGGTCGGTGGAGTCAGGATCGTTGTGCAGGACGGCGGCTACGCCGCCCTGGGCCCAGCGGGTGGTGGCCTGGGAGAGCTCCCCCTTGCTGAGCACGCCCACCCGCATCCGGTGGGTGTCGGCCGCCCGGACCGCCGCCGAGAGCCCGGCGACGCCGGACCCCAGCACCAGCAGGTCGAGGTCTGGCTCGGCCATCAGCACGTGTCTAGTGGCTCGGTTGATCGGACGGACGGCCCGGATCGGGCCAGGCAGACTCCCAAGCGTCTAGAGGTGTTGCAGCTTGGTGGGGTTGAGGACGGCGTAGAGGTGGTGGATGCCGGTCGCGTCGCGTTCGACGGCCAGGGCCAGGTCGGCCGGCCCCTGCTGGCCCCTCACGATCAGGCCGGGCACGCCGTTGAGCGTCGTCAGCTCGAAAGACTGGTCGGGAGGGATGCGTTTGGCCAGGTTGGCGACGAAGCGGGCGATGCGGTCGGCGCCGACGACGGGGCGGCGGGCGGCGTGGGTGTCCGGGCCGCCGTCGCTGACCAGCACGGCGTCCTCGCTGAGCATGGCGATCAGCTGGTCGAGGTCACCGTCCTGGGCGGCGGCTAGGAACGCGATCAACGCCAGCTGGGCGGCTTCGTCGTTGGTGGCGAAGCGCGTGCGTTCGGCCCGCACCCGGGTCCGGGCTCGGGAGGCGATCTGGCGAGTGGCCGCGTGGGAGCGGTTGACGACCTCGGCGATCTCGGCCAACGGCATGTCGAACACCTCGGCCAGCAGGAACACCACCCGCTCGATCGGGCCGAGCCGTTCGAGCACGGTGAGGAAGCCGAAGGTGAGCGAATCGGCCTGCTCGGCGTGATCGGCCGGATCGGCACCCGGTGCCCACGGCTCGGGCAGCCACGGCCCCGGGTACTGCTCGCGCCGGTGGTGAGCCGAGCGCAGGCGGTCCAGAGCTAGGCGTGAGGTCACGGTCGTCAGCCAGGCGGCGGGCCGTTCGACGACATCGCGGTCGGTGCCCTGCCAGCGCAGCCAGGCGTCCTGCACGATGTCCTCGGCGTCGGTCTGCGAGCCGATGATCCGGTAGGCGAGGCCGATCAGCCGGGGTCGCTCGGCTTCAAAGGTCGCCACTGCATCCGGGGTCAACGAGCTGCAACCTCTGGTCGCCAGCCGGCCGTTTCCTTGGTGCTCATGTCCTTGGTGCTCATGGCCGCCGCCTGCCGTCCGGCCTGGACACCGCTGGCCAGAGCGGCGTCGGCCAGGAACCCGGTGGGCCCGACCCAGTCGCCGGCCACGAACAGGCCGGGGCGGTCCTCGACGCTCACCGGCGGCCGGGTGGACAGGCCGCCCTCGACGGCCAGCGGGTAGCCGCCGTTCACCACCATCCGGCGCAGGAACCTCTCCTCTTCGATGCGGTCTTTCTCGATGCCCACCAGGGCGGCCACCTGCCGCAGCTCATCACGGTCCTGTTCGGGTGACGCGGCGTGGCCGGGTTCCTGGTACCGCAGGACGTGGACCATGGCCTTGCCTTCGGGGGCCAGGGCCTTGGCCGGCGGAGCGTGGTGGTTCAGGTACACCGGTTGGTCGACGCCAAAGGCGGTGGTGGTCCGGGCCGGAGCGCGGAGCCCCAGCTCCAGGCAGGCGGCCGTCGCGGCCGGCCCCAGCTCGGTCCACGACGCCGGCACCGCCTCGGTGGGGTGGGTCACGGCGGCGGCCGCGGCCGGGCTACCGGCGGCTACCACCACCGCGCCAGCCGTCAGCCGGCTGTCACCGCCGAGGTCCACGAGGAAGCGGTCCCCTTCGGCGGTGAGGGAGCGAACGGGAGTGTCGACCTGGAGAGCAGCACCTCGCTGGCGCGCCACCTCCGCCAGCTTGTCGACCAGCTGCTGGAAGCCGCCGTCCAAGTAGAGGACACCCTTGCCCAGGGCCAGCTGGACCTGCCCGATGGCGACCTCGGCGCTCATCCGGCTGGGGTCATTGACGTAGGTCGCCACCCGCACCAGCAGCTGCACCAGGTCGGCACCGTCGGCGGGCAACCCGGTCCCTTCCAGCCACTCGTCCACCGACTCCCCGGCATGGTCCTGAGGTCGCAGGCGCGGGAGGCGGGCCAGGTAGCGGCCGACCGCGACCTTGGAGCGGGCCTTGAGCAAGTCGGTGCGCAGCAGGCTCCAAGGGCCGCCGGGCAGGAGCCCGAGGCGGCCGTCGCGGACGCCAGTCGCCCCTTTGATCGGCGGCTTGCCGCCGGCCGGCTGGATGCCGAACGAGCCCAGGATCTGCGTGCCGATGCCACCCAAGTACAGCGCCCGGGGCCCGCGGTTGAAGGTGAACCCGCCCCGCTCATCGGCTCGCGCCCGGCCGCCCAACTGGTGCCCCTCGAGCAACGCCACCCGGGACCCGGCGGCGGCCGCCTCTGCCGCTGCCGCCAGCCCGGCCAGCCCACCGCCGATGACCGCCACGTCAACCCGTGCCTCATTCATGGGACCTCCCGATCCTCGTCGTCATCCTGCTCGACGGGACACCGGCTCGGGATGTGACAGCTGGTGGCGTTCGTTTAGCGTCGCCGCGTGACGCTGTTCGACGCCGGCCGGCCCGAGCCCGCGACCGGACCACCGGCCCCCACCGTCACCGTTCGGGCCACGGTCGCCTACGACGGGGCGCCGTTCCACGGCTTCGCCGCCAACCCGGGTGTGGCCACGGTGGGCGGGACCTTGGGCGCCGCCATCGGCCAAGTGCTCGGTCGGTCGGTGGAGCTCACCTGCGCCGGCCGGACCGATCGGGGAGTGCACGCCCGCGGTCAAGTGGTGAGCTTCGACGCGCCGGCAGAGGGCCTTGATGTGTGTGCCCTGCAGCGGCGGGTCAACCGCATGGCGGGCCCCGCCATCGCCGTTCGAGACGTTGCCCTGGCGGATCCCGGCTTCAGCGCCCGGTTCTCGGCCCTGTCCCGCTCGTACCGCTACCTGGTGTTGAACCGGGCCGTGCCCGACCCCTTCCTGGCCGGCCGGGTCTGGCACATCGAGCAACCGCTAGACCGCTACGCCCTCGATCTCGCCTGCGATCCGCTGGTCGGAGAGCACGATTTCGCCGCCTTTTGCCGCCGTCCCAAGCGCCGCGACGGCAGCGAGGCCTCGCTGGTCCGGCGGGTCACCGGCGCCCGTTGGGTCGATGAGGGGGAAGGGCTGCTGCGCTTCGAGATCGAGGCCACCGCCTTCTGCCACCAGATGGTGCGAAGCATCATCGGCACGCTGGTCGCGGTGGGGCTCGGTCGGTTGTCCGCCGGCGACGTGCTGGGCATCCTGCGCGGCGGCGATCGCCAAGGTGCCGGAGACCTGGCGTCGCCGCAGGGGCTGACCCTGTGGAGCGTGGGCTACGACGGCTGGTCGTCCGTCCTGTGATGTGGGCATCGATGCACCTCATATGTGGGTCGATGTCTGATTCGCCAGGCTGGGCCTGGCGAATGAGTCGACGTGTTGTCTGGTCGGCCTCGCCCCTGGGCTCGGCCTCCTGA
>JAABUR0100005277.1_pt1 | contig 16616 bp, 14 predicted proteins | sample 5560091 | NCBI WGS metagenome assembly JAABUR01 (sample SAMN10711879, study PRJNA513375) | rock metagenome | isolation source: Antarctica rocks | place: Antarctica: Victoria Land, University Valley sud | reverse complement strand
AGCATTTAACAAACTTCAAATGCATCTTAATAATGAGAATTACATCACTTTTATCACTGCTTTAGAAGCATATAAATACAAGATGCTATCATTTGAACTGATTAATAAATTGATCTTCTTTCAGCAATATATGAATGATGTTTTATGAGACTTTCTGAATGACTTTTGTCAAGTTTATCTAAATGACATTCTCATTTATAGCAAAATGAGAAAGAAACATAGAAATCACGTCAAACTAGTATTGAGTTGACTACGCGAAGCTGAACTGCAGATGAATATTTGAAAGTGCAAATTCAATGTAAAAGAGACTGTCTTTCTAGAAATCATCATGTCAGAACTAAATCTTTGTATGAATTCAAGCAAAGTGACAGTCATAGTCAGCTGAATCACTTCGATCAATCTAAAAGAAATTCAGAGCTTCGTGAAATTTGTTAACTTCTATCATTGTTTCATTAAGAACTTCTCGAAGCTAGTCAAATTATTCACTCAGCTGACTAGAAAAAACACATCTTTTGTTTAAAACAAGATCTGTGTTCAAGTCTTTGATAATTTAAAGAAACAAGTCAGCTTAATCTCAGTACTTCGTCACTTCAATCTCAAACAACAAGCTATTCTGAAGATTGATGCTTCAAACTATGTAAAAGATGAAATACTATCTCAATACAATGATGAGAAAGTTCTTTATTTGATGACTTTCTACAGCAAAAGCATGATTCTCGCTGAAATCAATTATCATATTTATGACAAGAAATTACTAGTCATTATTTGATGCTTCAAACATTGATGACTTGAGCTGAAATGCATTAAACTACTCATTCAGATGTTTATTGATCATCAGACTTTGAAGATCTTCATGAAAAACAAACAGTTGAGTCGATAACAAGTCAACTATCTGAACATTTTATTGAAGTTCAACTTTCAGATCATTTTTAGATCAGAAAAAACAAACACTAAAGTTGATGCTTTAATCAGAATGCTTCTAGCGAACGTCTCTGAATCAGCTCAGCATCTTGAAGATCATTTTCAAACTATTCTGACTCTCAATAAAGTCAATGTTCTATCTGTTGAATCAAAAGCAAATCTCTATCAATGAGTATATATAATCAATTAAACTGATGAGTTCTGCAGCGAATATAAACAAGCTATGAATGAAAACAAGCTCAAATTTTATATCACTAAATTGAAAGACTGCAAAATCATTGACGACGTTTTATTTAGAAAAAACTTACTGTGAGTTCTCAAGAATATGCATACGAAACTGCTGCAGAAAATTCATGATTAGCTCTCAATCTCTCATCTCGACAATAAATGAACTATTAATCTAATTCAATGATTCTACTATTGATCAGATCATTGAGTCACAGTCAGACAGTACATTTGAAACTGTCATGTTTATCAGCGAAGCAAAGTCTCTAGAAATAACATCAATGAACTTCATCATTTTCTACTCATTTTACAAGAACGCTGAAAAGATATAGCTATGAACTTCATTACTGAGCTATCTCTATCAGAAGACTATAACGTCATTTGCACAATCATATGTCATCTCATCAAAGAACGTCACTATGTTTTCTGTCATTGAGAAGATGATGACATCTCAGTTAAAGAAACGGTTTGAATCATGCTATGAAACATCTATCGACTGCATGATTTATTCAGTTCTATTGTTTCAAACAGAGACTTTCAATTCATATCAACTATGTGAAAGAGTCTTTGCAGATGACTGAGAATCACAGCTAGTTTATTCACAGTCTATCATTCTGAAATCAATGATCAATTGAAATGAGTCAATCAAGACGTTGAACGCAAACTTAGAATCTACTGCAATTATATGCAGAACGACTAAGTCAAATGAATATTTATGATGAAATTCAGCGACAATTTCAATATCTTCTTGATTACTTCAATGACTCTTTTCTACTTCAATAAAGAATTTCATTCTTGAATAAGTTTCAATTCAAATACAACTGACTATGAAACAACTTGTAAACAACTTAAAGTTAGAAAAGCAGATGATATTGTCATTCAAATGAAAGAGCTACTGAGCTTTGATCATTAACAATTGAAAAAGATGAAGCTGATCATTGAAGTTCAGATTAATAAACATAGATGAAACGTCATTTATAAAGTAGATGACTGAGTTTGACTATCTTTCAGAAACGTCAAGACAACGAGACTTTGCAAAGATTTGAAAGACAAACAGCTGAGTCTCTATCAAATCACTGCGAAAATAAGTGTCTTCTATCATCTTCGTTTATTAATCAGCATGAAGCATCTGCATTTGATGTTCAGCTCAAAGCTACTGCAATCATATTCAAAAGACTCTTCTATCAGAACAGCATTCAGAATCATTCAGATTAATCACTATTGAAAACGATGAACATTGAAAGATAGATGATATATTGAACTTCAAATGCTATCAAGGTTGAATACAGTACAAAGTCAAATAAACAGATCTAAATAGAAACAACGAATGATACTATGTTGATAAAGAGAAATTCAATAGTTCAGAGAAAGTTTTGAATGAATTTCATAAGCTATATTCAAACAAATCGCGCTAAATATTGAAATAACTATCAACAAAAGTGAGCAAAGAAACTACATTCATGCAAACATGAATTTTCGAAGAAAGAAATAATGTTACGAGCGTATCAAGGCTGAACAAGACTGAAGCTTTAATCAATTCATAATGAACGTTAGTAAGTTCTTTGCGTAATGATTAGAGCTAATCAGCGAGCTAGTCAGATATGACTCAACACTCTTTTTCTTTCTCAACATTCTTTTCTTTCATCAACATCTTGTTCATTTACATCACATTCTTTTCATGTCACAAACACATTTCTTTCAAGTCTAGCACAGTCTCTGAACATTACATAAATAGAAGCTTTTGTATCAATTTTCTTCTGTATTCTTAATATTCAGTTATAGTTATCTTTAAAGATCAAGCACTATTCAATTCTGACTTTCGCTGATTGACTTATCTAGACATGATTCTGACATTTTATATGTCATAAATCAGATCATAGCTTTAGAAAGTGCTTTGATTAATTTATCAGAATCAATGCAGTGAACAATGAATATGATCGTTTCAAATTCAATTTCAATTCAAATTTCAATTCAAAAAACTAGTCATTTTTTTAAAAGTCATTGAAGAAATAGAGATTATATCTTTGTGCAAACTAGATGAAATTCTATCAGAAGAAAATTACTTTGAAAAGTCGTTTTTAATTGATGCTCATCTCATCTTGCAGAATCAATTCTTCAATCTTCGTTTGCTAATAAACAGTGATTCAGTCACTCATATGCTCATACACACTAATCTAGTCAATAAAGTATGTGAAAAACTAGAAATTTAATTTATATTTCTGACAAAAGAGAAGCTAATAAAAGATTATGATGAAAAGATATTTAAGAAAATCATCACTCATAAAATTCTATTCAATCTCATCATCGAAAGTTATAAGAAATTGACTGTATCAATGTTGATAGCTGATATTGATCATCATGAAGTTATATTGAGTAAGTTTTAAATGAATAAAAACGAAATATTATTGAATATGCAAAACAACATCATTGTTTTTTTGAATCAATTGAATACTTTTATTTCAATTTTTTTGATCTCTCTCAATTCAAAGCACTTAAGTTGATCGCGATTAACTTTGTCTTCTTTAATCACTCAGACTAAGATCTTTATGATGCTCAAATGATTCATTTCAATCACTGCTCAGAAAAAGTCATTCTCAATTCAAAGCATAGATGCAGCTTCATTCAAAACACTGTTGAATCATTCAAAGAAGAATCAGACTGAAGTTTTTGCTCTATTTATGATAAACATCAATAGAAAAATCGCGTACAATACTCAGTGCAATTTGAACGCTTTAAACGTTTCTTTAATCAATGAAATGACTCAGAATTTGAAAGATATTAAAGCGAAGTTGTCATTGAAATATCATGAGTTTCTAGATGTTTTTGATCGAGTTCAATCAAATAAACTACTCTCTCATTGCTTCTATGATCATAAAATTGAACTCATCAGTGATTCAACATTCTTTCGCTGTTGAGTTTATTAAATGTTCTTCGTCAAACTTCTGAAGATAAAGAAGTACTTAAATGAGAATCTGTTGAAGAGATTCATCACTTCTAGTCAGACTCTTTATTTCTTTCTCATTCTATTTGCTTTCAAAGCAAATGAAAATCTTCGATTTTGTGTGAACTATTGAAAGCTAAATGTCATTTTGAAAAGAAATAAATATTCTCTATCACTGATAAATAAGATCATTGATAAAATAGTGAATTGCAAGCATCTGACTAAATTGAACATTATATCAGCATTCAACAAACTTCAAATGCATTATAATAATGAGAATTACATCACTTTTATCACTGCTTTAAAAGCATATAAATACAAGATGCTATCATTTGAACTGATTAATGAATCAATCTTCTTTCAGCAATATATGAATGATGTTTTATGAGACTTTCTGAATGACTTTTGTCAAGTTTATTTAGATGACATTCTCATTTATAACAAAATGAGAAAGAAACATAAAGATCACATCAAACTAGTATTGAGTTGACTATGTGAAGCTGAATTGCAGATGAATATTCGAAAGTGTGAATTCAATGTAGAAGAGACTGTCTTTCTAGAAGTCATTGTATCAGAACTAGATTTTCGTATGAATTCAAGCAAAGTGACAGTCATAGTCAGCTGAATCACTTTGATCAATCTAAAAGAAATTCAGAGCTTCGTGAAATTTGTTAACTTCTATCGTTGTTTCATTAAAAACTTCTCAAAGCTAGTCAAATTGTTCACTCAACTGACTAGAAAGAACACATCTTTTGTTTAAAACAAGATCTGTGTTTAAGTCTTTGACAATCTAAAGAAACAAGTCAGCTCAATCTCAATACTTTGTCACTTTGATCTCAAACGACAAGCTATTCTGAAGATTGATGCTTCAAACTATGTAAAAGATGAAATACTATCTCAGTATAATGACAAGAAAGTTCTTCATTCAATGATCTTCTACAGTAAAAGCATGATCTTCGCTGAAATCAATTATCACATTTATGACAAGAAATTACTAGTCATTATTTGATGTTTTGAACATTAACGACTCAAGCTGAAGTGCACTGAACTACTCATTCAGATATTCATTGATCATCAAGCTTTGAAGATCTTCATAAAAAATAAACAGTTGAGTTGATGATAAGTTAACTATCTGAACATTCTGTTGAAGTTCAACTTTCAAATCATCTTTAAATCAGACAAAATAAATACTAAAGTTGATGCTTTAACTCAAATGTCTCTAGCAAACATCTTTGAATCAGCTCAACAACTTGAAGATTGTTTTCAGACTATTCTGATTCTTGATAGAGTTGATGTTCTACTCATTGAATCAAAAGCAAATCTCTATCAGTGAGTATGTATGATCAATCAAACAAATGAGCTTTGCGATGAATATAAACAAGCTATGAATGAGAACAAGCTCAAATTTCATATCATTAAATTGAAGAACTGCAAAATCATTGACAGCATTCTTTTTAAAAAAGACTTACTGTGAATCTTTGAGAACATGCACACGAAATTACTACAAGAAGTGCATGATCAATCTTTAATCTTTCATCTTGATAATAAATGAATTATTGATCTAGTTCAGCGTTTCTACTATTGATCAAATCATTGAACTACTATTCAATGATACATTTGAAACTGTCATGCTTGTCAGCAAAGCAAAGTTTCTAAAGATAGCATCAATGAACTTCATCATTCTCTTTCGATTTCATAGAAACGCTGAAAAGATATAGTTATGAATTTCATCATTGAACTATCTTTGTCAGAAGACTATAACATCATTTGCATAATCATATGTTGTTTCATTAAAGAACATCACTATGTTTTCTGTTATTGAGAAGACAATGACATCTCAGTTGAAGAAATGATTTGAATCATGCTATGAAATGTTTATCGACTGCATGATCTACTCAGTTCTATTGTTTCAAACAGAGACTCTCAATTTATATCAACTATGTGAAAGAGTCTTTGCAAACGACTGAGAATCATAGCTAATTTATTCACAGTCTATTATTTGAAGATCAACAATCAGACGAAACAAGTCAATCAAGACGTTGAACGCAAACTTAGAATCTACTGCAATTACATGCAGAACGACTGAGTTAAATGAATATTTATGATGAAATTCAGCAACAATTTCAATATCTTCTCAATCATCTCAATGATTTCTTTCTACTTCAATAAAGATTTTCATTCTCGAATGAGTTTCAATTCAGATACAACTGACTACAAAATCATTCATGAACGACTGAAAGTTAGAAAAGCAAATGATATTATCATTCAAATGAAAGAGTTACTGAGCTTTGATCATCAACAATTGAAAAAGATGAAGCTGATCATCAAAGCACAGATCAATAAACATAAATGAAGAATCATTTATGAAATAAATGACTGAGTTTGACTATTCTTCAGAAACATCAAAATCATGAGATCATGCAAAGATTTAAAAGACAAACAACTAAAATCATATCAAATCACTGTCAAAGCAAAGATCTTCTATCATCTTCATCTATCAGTCAGCATGAAGCATTTGCATTCAATGTTCAGCTCGAAGTTACTGCAATCATATTCAGAAGATTCTCTATCAGAACAGCATGCAGAATTCTTCAAACTCATCATTATTGATGATGATGATGATGAACATTGAAAGATAAATGACATTCTGAACTTCAGATGCTATCAAGATCAAATACAGTACAAGATCAAATGAAAAGATCTAGATAGAGATGATGAATGATACTATGTTAATAAACATGAATTCAATGACTTCAAGAAAGTTTTGAATGAATTTCATATGTTATACTCAAGAAAGTCACGCTAGTATTGAAATAACTCAATAAGAAAGCAAGCAAATAAGTGACATTCATGCAAACATGAATTTTCAAAGAAGAAAGTAATGTTACAAGTGTATCAAGATTGAATAGAGCTAGTCAGTGTTTCTAGCTCAAATCTGACTCAGATCTGACTCAGTCTCTATTTTCTTTTCTCAACATCTCTTTGTTCAACATCATCTTTCTTTCTACATCACATTCTACTCATGTCACAAACACATTTTCTTCAAGTTTAGCGCAGTTTCTGAATATTACTTAAATAGAAGCTTTTGTACTCATCTTCTTCTGTATTTTTAATATTCAGTTATAGCTATCTTTAAAAATCAAGCACTATTCAATTCTGACTTTCGCTGATTGACTCATTTAAACATGATTCTGACATATAATCATGAATTTCATTATCAACTTATCTTCTTCGAAAGACAAAAACATCATACTAACAGTGATATGTAAATTGTTAAAGAAATGATATTATATTTCTTGCTTCACTGATGATGAGAAAATCACAGCAGAAAAAACAGCGAAGTTAATGCTTCAATGAATATATTGAATACATGATTTACTCAATTTCATTGTTTCAAATCGAGACTCTCAATTTATCTTCATTTTATGAAAGTCACTTTGCAAAAGACTAAACATTAATCTTCAACTCTTTACAGTTTATCACTCTCAGATCAACAATCAAAGTGAACAAGTTAATCAAAACATTGAAAAGTATCTTTGATTCTTCTGTTCATACATGCAGAATGACTGAGCTAAGTTACTACTTATGATTAAGTTCATTGACAATAATGCTTTGTTCTCAGTCATTTTCTTGATCTCTTTCTTTCTAAACAAAGACTTTCATTCTTGTATGAGCTTTGAACTCGATGTCATCAAATATGAAAGTTCTCATAAATGCTTGCAGATGACTAAAGTCGAGAATATATCTGAACATATGAACAAAACACTGAAGTTTGCTCGCGAGTCGCTAGTCAAAACATGAGAACAAATGATGAAACAAGTCAATAAGCATAAAAAAGAAGTTAATTATAAGATTGAATCAAAGATGTTTTTAAATGAAAGAAACATTGTTACAGTGAAATCTTTTAAAAAGTTAAATGATAAAATGCTCAATTCTTTCATCAATTTAAATCTTGTCGACTTTTTATATAAACTGAAATTATCAAAGTTTATGCATGTTTATGATGTATTTCATTCTGATCTGCTTTGCTCTGTCGTCGATGACTTCTTGTCTGATCAAAAGAATGAACTCTCAGATTCAATAGTGATAAACAACAAAGACGAGTGAAAAATCGATGATATATTGAATTCTTGTTGATATCAAAGACAACTTCAGTATAAAGTCAAATGAAATGACTATGACAATGATCTCAATTAATACAACGTTGATGACGATGAATTTATGAACATTCAAAAAATCATTGATGATTTTCATATTTGATACTTGAACAAATCACGCTAATCAACAATTCAATCAATCATGATTTAATGAATCTGAGTCTGTGAAATCATGATTGAACAATCAATCAAGTCAAGCAGAAAATACATTCATGTGAACATGAATCGTTAAAGAAAAGAGATAATATCATGATTCTAGTCTTGTCAGATTTATTCTCGCTTCGTCATCTTAACTAGTCTTTATTGAGTCTAGCGTCGACTGAGAAACATACATATGTAGTCAGCTTCTTTTCTGTAGCTATCTTTCTTTCTTAGCATTTATCTTTTAGTTAAATGACATCTTTATTTAACTCGCTCTAGACAGATCTCTAACAAGAATGATCTGCAACTTTGAATTCTCATCACGCAAGTATCAGAATTTCAATAAAGAGACATGAAAAATCAAGTGAATTACATCATATTTCTCAGATAGTTCAAGCTTATACGCTTGCATATCGATCTTCTTCAATATTCTGAATGATTTCAATTGTTTATAATCAATCTTTTTCTTTAATCAAAGTGTATGAATGTTTATACTTTGCAGAAGCACTTTGTCTTTCATTTGAAAGCTTGCAACTTTATGATGAGCATTATAATACTTTGCTTGCTGCTTTGCTACTCACTTTCATAGTCTCATTAGATGTTTTCTGATACTTCGTAATCATTCTGCTCACTTTGTAATCAAGAATGTCTTTCTCTTTAGAGTTTTGTTCTCAGATGTTTCTGCAAAGCTTGTAATATATTTCTTTAAAAGCTCATGTAAAGTTTTTTTGATACTAGCGTGTACATTGTTGTTATATGCAAACGTTGTCGAGAAATAAAGTACAGATGCGATATAAAGAGCTTCGAAATCAACAGAGCAAGCATGAACATATGCAACTAGATAAATAGATCTAGAAGATAAACTAGATACAGATGAGTAGATAAATAGATAAATAGATAGATATGTTTCTATGTAGATGCTCTCGCCTAGAAAAGAGATGAAAAGATGAGTGAAAAAGATGTAGAAGAAAACTTCGCTCGGGAAACCTTTATAAATGATAGTCAATATTCTCATGAACTCTGAAGATGCAACTGAGTCATGCTTGAGAAACCTCTATTAATAGTAGTCAATGTTTTCATGAACTCTGAAGATGCAACTCAATAGCTCTGCTCGGGAAACCTCTATGAATGATAGTCTATATTCTCATGAATTCTGAAGATGCAACTGAGTCATGCTCGGGAAACCCCTATCAATAGTAGCTAATGTTCCCATGAATTCTGAAGGTGCGGTCGGATCAATGCTGTTTCATGAGCTATCGAGAGATGAGACTTCGCCTCACGACATTCTTCCCTCACTCATTTAATGCTCGTTTCCTGAGCATCAATGTGACTCTTCTATGGTACTAGCGAGGCGAAAGCGAAGGCGGATGGCGAAGGTCGAAGGTCGAAGCCACAGATGTAATTCGAGCGAAGTTACAAGAAGCGAATATGTTGAATAGCTAGTAGAACGATAGCTAAATGGCGAAGTATTTGAGGGCGAAGGCGAGGTATATGACTAGCCAGTAGGTCGATAGCTAGAGGGCGATATTTTCTGGTGCGAAGGCGAAGCTTTGAACATGACTAGCTAGTAGATCGATAGCTAGAGGGCGATATTTCCTGGTGCGAGGGCGAAGCTTTGAACATGACTAGCTAGTAGATTGATAGCTAGAGAACGATAATTTCTAGGGCGAAGCTTTGAACATGACGAAAATGAATAGAGTCATCAAGATCTAACCCTAATCATTACACAGTGAACGCTAGTGACTACCTTGCGTAATGATTAGGGCAAGCTTCGATCAGATGAGGTAGTAACCACTAAATCGACGATAAATTGAGAGCGACAAGGTATATGAAGGCAACGAGATGTAGAGATGGTCGCATGGTCTTACGAGGTAGTAGGTGAGCTACTCTGCCATTGAATATTCGACTGTACGATCGAATGACGAGCTATATGAGGGCGGCGAGGTGTTTTAGGTAGCCGCATGGTCTTACGAGGTAGTAGGTGAGCTACTCTGCCACTGAATATTCGGCTGTACGATTGAATGACGAGCTATATGAGGGCGACGAGGTGTTTTAGGTAGCCGCATGGTCTTACGAGGTAGTAGGTGAGCTACTCTGTCACTGAATTCGATAGTACAGTTTCTTATTTCCTTATTTTCCTTACGAAACTATTTTGTTCCTTACGAAACCATTTTCTTTCTTCTTTCTTATTCCTTATTCCTTATATACCAAAAATGAAAATAAAATCGAGCGATGCTAGAATTCGAACACATGACCTTCGCATTTGACAGGTCTGAGCCTGTGAAATTCTGATTGGCTAGATCTATCGAATTCAGGAAGATAGTTTCGCCTTTGACCTTTGAAGAAACCTCTTTAGGGGACGCGGTGATGAGGTAGAGGTAGAGGGCGAAACCGAGGTTTCGGCAGAAAAGCGATATGTGGGCCCGGGGAAGGCGCGTTGCCTTTGGCCCTGCGGCGCGTGTTCTTCTCCGCTGAGCCTATGGAACATGACGTATAAATCCTTCACGAATAAACACGGCTTAATAGATGAGCCATGAAGGGGGGTTCTTGCAGGTGAACCACGAGGTGAAGAAGTACGCCATGATTCATGCGGGATGCAAGGTGACCTAGGGAGGGAAACAGAGGCATTTCGAGTAGGCGTTCGGCGAGAATTCCGAGCGAATGAGTAGCGAGGTGAGACAGAGGCTGAAGTGAGAACCGAAGAGGCTGGGGAAAGAGAAGCGATTTGAGTGAAGGTTCGCTGCAAATCCCGAGCAGATGACGAGCGAAGAGACGAGCTTGCAGATGACGAAGCCGGAAACCTAGACGAAGATCGAGCGAGAGAAACGATAGGCTTTCGGGTTGACAACTGGGCGAATTCCCTAGTATTCCGGACAGGCGAAGCAGACGAGCTAGACGAAGCAGATGAAGCCGAATGAGACCATTCAGGCCAAACAAGCTTTCGAGCCTGCTGTCGAGTCATTTCCCGCTTGCACATTCGATGTATTTCATTCAAATCGTCATCGTCATTGAGTAGCTTCGAATGTCTCGTTTCTTCTTGAGCTATCTCTTTAGCTCGAGTTTTCTTTTGAGCCTGAGCTTTCTCTTGAGCCCGAGCTTCGTTTAGATTCAGCTCTTTCTGAGCTTGAACTTCGTTCTCTTCAGCTTCAACACACATAGTCTGTATATGCTCATATAGTTGAGCTCTCTGCTTCTTTGATTTTTCCTTTCAGTCATCGAGTATGAGTCTTAATGTCTGAGCAATATGTCGATCTTTTGAATCAAACGTCTGCAGCAGCTGTTTTCTAGTCTTCGAAGAAAAGATTATCAGCTGACTCAAGCTGATCGATGCGTTCAAATTCAGCTGGTTCAAGCTGTTCATCAATGCGTTCATGTTCAAGCTGCTCATCAATGCGTTTATTGTTGCAGAGATGAACGTGTCGCTTTCTGTTGTTTCGTCACTGCTTTACTCAATATCATGAAAATGATATTCTTGCGTTGAGCTTCAATGTCGAGAGATAGAATACAGATGCAATGTTACGAGTGTGTCAAGATTGAATAGAGTTTTCTAGTCAACAAGCTCTAGAAGTTTTGACTCATGTTGAATCTCTAGTCTCAACACTCTATTCTAGCGCTTTCGATACTCGAGCAAACCTGCTTCGCTCTCTTTGTTTTGCTCTACTATAGATACAGCTCGAAACTCTCTTTGATTTCTTCTGTATTCTTAATATTTTAGTTAGAGCTATCTCTAACTAGAAAACTAAGAATACAGAAGAAAGAAGACAGTTTCGAGCTGTATCTATAGTAGAGTGAACAAAGAGACGAAGTAGCCGATTTGCTAAAGCTTGAATAGATGAAATGTTTCAGCATATTTTGATTCAAAACATCGCTGTTTCTTGTTCACATATCGAAATTTCTAGAGTCTATTGACTAGACTCTATTCAATGTTAACACACTTCATAACAATAGTTTGAACAGATGCAAACATATTCTGTCATCTTTTTGAACATTTTCAATCAGTAATATTTTCTTCTTATTGCAGTTTTAATACAAGCACATGCAAAATGATCTGCTTCAAGATTATCATGATTCATACACAGAATTTCATTTCTTGTAACAAAATCATTGAATACATAAACTGCAAGATTATGATGTAGCAGTTCATTATTTCTCATACTTCATTTTGAAAGCTCATTCTTTCTAGATGTGAATCATTGATGTCACTTCTCATTTGCAATAAAGATGTCTCTTTGTTGTAACTTCAGCAGTCACGCAATCATTAATTCACTCATTTTCAAATAGAATTTCTTCAACTTCATAATCTGATGAATCAGAAGTTGAAACAACACAGTGTTTAAAATTCTGCAAGATTTAGTGAATACTTTCTCATTTAAACACATGACTTAAGTATTTGCAATGACTATGTCATTCAATTACATTATCAATGCTGCAAGTTTAATTGTTGTCAAAACTTCTTCATTTTCTAATAGCTCAGATTGACATTTCTGATTAGAAAGTTTGTTTTGCAGAATAAATAGAAAATAATCATTATTTTTCTCACTATCATTTAATTTCATAATGTTGAGTCTTCTTGATGATGCATTCGCAGAGTTTAATTTGTCTCTGCAATATTTTATATAAAAGTCAAACGCAGCTAATTTCTCAATTCAATGCATCTGTCATACATTAAGCTTCTTCATCATCATAAAGTAATGAAGATTATTGTGATCTGTTATCACACATATGAATCGCTTATTATTTTAAAGATAGTGTCATCAGTTTTTAAAATCAAGAACTATAACATACAGCTTTTTATCATGCATGTTTCATCATACTTCAGCTTCTTTGAACTTATAATTATAATATATAATGAAATATTATTGATCAGTCTTACTCTTCTGACTAAGCACATCTTCAACTTCGTGATTTGATGCATTGATCTTCATGCAAAGATCTGTATTTCAATCATAGTGTTTTAAAATGAAAGCATTGACAAAGATTGTTTTCAATCTTTCAAAAGCTTTTCTTGCTTTCAACATCATTGCAAAGAGTGAATGCATTATTTTCTTCTTTGCACTCTTGATTAAATTTGTTAAGAACGTGATGATTTGAAAGAATTCTTTTATAAATTGTTGATAAAATCTTGCAAATTTCAAGAATATAAGAATGTTCTTTACAGACTTGAACTTAAATCAGCTAATGATTGCATCAATATGAAACTGTTTCATCTGAATACTTCTTTGCTTTATCATGAATTTCAGAAAGATAACTTCGTTACAATTGAAAGTGCATTTTTGTCAGAATCATGTTTAAATGAGTCAATCAGCGAAAGTCAGAATTGAATAATGCTTGATCTTTGAAGATAGTTATAACTGAATATTAAAAATACAAAAGAAGATGAGTACAAAAGCTTCTATTTAAGTAATATTCAGAGACTGTGCTAAGCTTGAAGAAAATGTGTTTGTGACATGAGTAAAATGTGATGTAGAAAGAAAGATGATGTTGAACAAAAAGATGTTGAGAAAAGAAAATAAAGACTGAGTCAGATCTGAGTCAGATCTGAGCTAAAGATACTGACTAGCTCTATTCAGTCTTGATATACTCGTAACATTACTTCTTTCTTTGAAAATTCATGTTTGCATGAATGTCGCTCATTTGCTTGCTTTCTTATTGAGTTATTTCGATACTAGCGTGACTTTCTTGAGTATAACGTATGAAATTCATTCAAAACTTTCTTGAAGTCATTGAATTCATCTTTATTAACATAGTATCATTCATCATTTCTATTTAGATCTTTTCATTTAATCTTGTACTGTATTTGATCTTGATAATGTTTGAAGTTCAGAATGTCATTTATCTTTCAATGTTCATCATCATCATCATCAATAATGATGAGTTTGAAGAATTCTGCATGCTGTTTTGATAGAAGATTTTCTGAATATGATTGCAGTAGCTTCAAGCTGAACATTGAATGCAAATGCTTTATGCTGATTAATAAATAAAGATGATAGAAAACTCTCGCTTTGACAGTGATCTGATATGATTCTAGTTGTTTATCTTTCAAATCTTTGCATGATCTTGTGATTTTGATGTTTCTGAAAAATAGTCAAACTCAGTCATTTATCTCATAAATGATGTTTTATTTATGTTTATTGATTTGTGCTTTGATGATCAGCTTCGTCTTTTTCAATTGTTGATGATTGAAGCTCAGTAGTTTTTTCATTCAAATGATAATATCATCTGCTTTTCTAGCTTTCAGTCGTTCATGAGTGATTTTATAGTCAGTCATATCTGAATCAAAACTCATTCGAGAGTGAAAATCTTTATTGAAGTAGAAAGAAATCATTGAGATGATTGAGAAAATATTGAAATTGTCGCTGAATTTCATCATAGATATTTATTTGACTCAGTCGTTCTGCATGTAATTGCAGTAGATTCTAAGTTTGCATTCAACGTTTTGATTGACTCATTTCGTCTGATCATTGATCTTTGAATGATAGACTGTGAATAAACTAGCTGTAATTCTCAGTCACTTGCAAAGACTCTTTCACATAGTCAATATGAATTGAAAGTCTTTGTTTGAAACAATAGAACTGAGTAAATCATGCAGTCAATAAACGTTTCATAGCATGATTCAAATCATTTCTTCAACTGAAATGTCATTGTCTTCTCAATGACAGAAAACATAGTGATGTTTTTTGATGAAATGACATATGATTGTGCAAATGATGTTATAGTTTTCTGACAGAAATAGTTCAGTAATAAAGTTCATAGCTATATCTTTTCAGCGTTTCTGTGAAATCAAGAGAGAATGATGAAGTTCATTGATGCTATTTCTAAAGACTTTGCTTCATTAATAAGCATGACAATTTCAAATGTATCATCAAATAGTAGCTTAATAATCTGATCAATAGTAGAAACGTTGAACTAGATTAATGATTTGTTTATTGTTGAAGTGAAAGATTGAAGATTGATCATGCACTTCTTGTAGTAATTTTGTGTGCATGTTCTCAGAAATTCACAGTAAGTTTTTTTTAAAGAGAACGCTGTCAATGATTTTGCAGTTCTTCAATTTAATGATATGAAATTTGAGCTTGTTCTCATTCATAGCTTGTTTATATTCATCGCAAAGCTCATTTGTTTAATTGATCATACATACTCACTGATAGAAATTTGCTTTCGATTCAATGAGTAGAACATTAACTCTATCAAGAATCAGAATAGTCTGAAAACAATCTTCAAGTTGTTGAGCTGATTCAAAGACGTTTGCTAAAGACATTTGAGTTAGAACATTGACTTTAATATTCATTTTATCTGATTTAAAAATGATCTGAAAGTTGAACTTCGACAAAATGTTCAGATAGTTAACTTGTCATCAACTCAACTGTTTGTTTTTCATGAAGATTTTCAAAGCTTGATGATCGATGAATATCTGAATGAGTAGTTCAATGCACTTTAGCTTGAGTCATCAATGTTCAAAACATTGAATAATGACTAGCAATTTCTTGTCATAAATGTGATAATTAATTTCAGCGAGAATCATACTTTTACTGTAGAAGATCATCGAATGAAGAACTTTCTCATCATTGTACTGAGATAGTATTTCATCTTTTACATAGTTTGAAGCATCAATCTTCAGAATAGCTTGTCGTTTGAGATTGAAGTGACGAAGTACTGAGATTGAGCTGACTTGTTTCTTCAAATTATCAAAGACTTGAACACAGATCTTGTTTTAAACAAAAGACGTGTTCTTTCTAGTCAGCTGAGTGAATGATTTGACTAGCTTCGAGAAGTTCTTAATGAAACAATGATAGAAGTTAACAAATTTTACGAAGCTTTGAATTTCTTTTAGATTGATCAAAGTGATTCAGCTGACTATGACTGTCACTTTGCTTAAATTCATACAAAGATTTAGTTCTGACATGATGATTTCTAGAAAGACAGTCTCTTTTACATTAAATTTGCACTTTCAAATATTCATCTGCAGTTCAGCTTCACATAGTCAACTCAATACTAGTTTGACGTGATTTCTATGTTTCTTTCTCATTTTGCTATAAATGAGAATGTCATTTAGATAAACTTGACAAAAGTCGTTCAGAAAGTTTCATAAAACATCATTCATATATTGCTGAAAGAAGATTGATTCATTAATCAGTTCAAATGATAGCATCTTGTATTTATATGCTTTTAAAGCAGTGATAAAAGTGATGTAATTCTCATTATTAAGATGCATTTGAAGTTTGTTGAATGCT
>JAABUR0100005276.1_pt1 | contig 16617 bp, 16 predicted proteins | sample 5560091 | NCBI WGS metagenome assembly JAABUR01 (sample SAMN10711879, study PRJNA513375) | rock metagenome | isolation source: Antarctica rocks | place: Antarctica: Victoria Land, University Valley sud | reverse complement strand
TGGCGACCGCGTCGCTCAGCATCCACCAGAGATGAGAGCACACGCCAGGTACGAACTGCTTGAAAAAGAAGGGTCATGTTATCTTGGCGCAGATGGGTCAATTCTACGTCGCCGTGTACAGTGTGTGCTATGCTTAATGAGAGATGGTTGTATGGATCACACTTTCGCGCCGAACACACCTCCCATTGGTGGGCTGTTATTTATGGTCCTGGGTGTGTACCTCGAGCGGCGATCTCGTAGGGGCTTGCCATGCTAGACCAGAATCGCTATTATATCACCACGGCTATCCCCTATGTAAATGCTAAACCCCACATCGGATTCGCGCTGGAGATTATTCAAGCGGATACATTTGCACGGTATCATCGCCTACGCGGTGACGATACATACTTTTTAACTGGAACCGACGATAATAGTTTGACGAATGTTCTTGCTGCGGAGCAGGAAAGTATTCCCCCCCGCGAGTTGGTGGAGCGCAATGCGCGTCACTTCTTGGCGTTGCGTGATCCCCTCGACCTTTCTTTCGATCAGTTTATCCGTACATCCACCGATGCGCGACATGTGGCAGGCGTGCAGAAACTTTGGCGTGCGGTCGACCGTAAGGGCGATATCTACAAGCAGTCCTATCAAGGGCTCTACTGTGTGCGTTGTGAGCAGTATTACACCGAGTCTGAGTTGGTCAACGGACTTTGCCCCGTTCATAGGATACCGCCAGAGATCGTGCGGGAAGAAAACTACTTCTTTCGCCTCTCGCGCTACATGGGGCAATTGCACAGCCTCATTACGTCGGATCAACTCCGTATCATACCGAACGCGCGCAAGAACGAGGTCCTGAGTTTTATCTCGCAGGGTTTGGAAGACTTTAGCATCTCTCGCTCCCAATCGCGCGCACGGGGGTGGGGTATCCCGGTTCCTGGGGATGTATCGCAGGTGGTGTATGTATGGTTCGACGCCCTGGCCAACTACATCACTGCCCTAGGGTACGACAGCAACGGCTCCCTTTTTCAGCAATACTGGCTGCACAATCTGCATCGCGTGCATGCTATCGGCAAAGGCATCACGCGCTTCCATGCGGTTTACTGGCCGGCGATGCTCTTGTCGGCCGACCTCCCGCTGCCGGGAACCATTTTCGTCCACGGATATATTAACGTCGATGGCGTGAAGATGAGTAAGTCGCTGGGCAATGTGATCGACCCGGTGGCTTTAGTCGACGCGTACGGGACGGATGCTGCCCGCTACTACTTCTTGCGAGCGGTGTCCCCGACGGGCGATGCAAACTTCACATGGACGCAATTTGACGCGCGGTATCATGCCGATCTGGCCAACGACCTCGGCAACTTACTCAATCGTACGATAAGCATGCTGACGCGCTACCGAGGGGGACGAATCCCTGCTCCCAGCGCCACGACCGATGTGGAGCGGTCTGTGCAGCAGACCGCCGCGCGCAGCTACGAACAAGTACTGAGGAGCATGGAGGGCTATGACCCACAAACGGCGTTGGACGCGATCTGGGAGCTAATTACTCGCGTCAATAGATATCTAGAGGAGCGCGCGCCCTGGACCCTTGCCAAGCAGGCGCGGGCGGATAATGTGGGGGCGGACGAGCGGCTTAACACGGCGCTGTACACGGCGGCGGAAGCGCTTCGCGTCGTTGCATCGCTCCTGGAACCCTTCTTGCCGACGACGGCGTCCCGCATGTTAGGGCAGCTCGGTGCTCAGGCGGAAAACATCTGGCCCGATTGTGCGAAGTGGGGGGGCTTGCGCCCAGGCTCACCGACCGGTCAAGCTGAGCCTATATTCCCCCGTGTAGAGAGGGCGGAGGTAGCGGCCGGTGCCGCCATTGTGGTGCCCTGAAAGCTGTCTGAGGGATTATTATCGGCGTCCGTATCCGCTGCCCCTAGCCTATTACGGGTGATCAATTCAGTGATCCGTGACGGGGCTAATGGACCCCAAGCTAGGAATGCTTCGGCGACCGTCGAGTCGGCGGAGTGAACGCCAAGCTTCTCGGCCACCTTGTCCAGCGCCCGCTCCGTTTCCATAAGACCGACGGCATACATGACCGGGACCCATCCCCGTCGATGATGGACAGCGAGGAGTCGCTGTCGCTCTAGGAAGGGAAGCGGTGCGAGCAACTTGGTGGTGCGGGTCTGCGCCGCCTCCTGCCCTTCCGTAACAGCAGTAAGCACCTGTACAGCGGCGAGCAATCGGCGAACTCGATGGGCGTATACTCCGATTTCCGCGCCTGGGGGCACGTCTTGCATCTGCAAGATTGCCCCTTCGGCCCAAACCGCCCACCCTTCGAGCCCTATGGGAGACCGCGTGATCTCGTAAAGCAAAGTGAGGGGTGATCGGGCGGCACGCCGCAGTTGCTCACCGTGGCCTGGACACACCTCATGCGCCACTATCGCCATGAGGGCGGCCCGTCGCTGCGGTTCGACGGCGCTTTCCAAGAACGCGCGCGGAAACAGGAACCAGCCCGCGCCCTGCGACGGCCCACCCGTTGTAGTCGGTGGTAGATATAGCGCATCATCGACAAGGGGGGCGAGCAGATCGGGGACAGGGCAGACACGCGCCGGAGGACCAACCTGGTCTAAAATGACGCCCTCTACATGGCGACGAAGGTCGGCCGCAATCCGGTCGATCCAAGCCAAGGCCGACTCCTCAGACGCATCACGCCCGTCTAGTGTGGCTGGGGGGGTGATAGTTGTTGCGTTTGTCGAGAGGGTGCGACCGAGATGATTGACCTCTACGCGCAGGCGCTCCGCACAGAGTTCCTGAATCTGTTCTATCGAATGGGGGATATCAAGTACGGCCTCTAAATACCAGCGGGCGTTGATGCGCGGGCTGGGTTGCTTCGGGGGGCGGGGAGGTATTTGTGCCCACTGGAACAATTGTTCACGGAGGGCGACAACGCCCGGACCTAGATACGGGTTGTTCCATTGCGCGAGGGATTGAGCGAGGTGAGACGCCATGAGACGATCTCCCTCTGCTACACCCAATGCTCCGGCCTCTAGCCGTCGTTGCCCCTGGCGGAGCCAGTCGACGCAGTCACCCAAGCGATCCTGCAAGGCGATGTTCATCTCTAAATCCTGGGGGGGGGGCAGGTGGAAGGGCAAGAGCGCGTGCGCAATTAGGTGTAGGTAGGGGGTTATCCGCACCTGAAACTCTTGCGCATCCTGGATCATCTGCTCATGGATAAACCGCTGCAGTTCGGCTAGCACAGCTTCATCAAGCGGAGAGAAAACTTCCCGTCGGGCTGTCGTGACGCTAGTCTGTAAGGACGCAAGCGCACCCCGCCAGTGCTCGAGCCCCTGATCGGACAGGTCCATTGTGGCGTCGAGCACGGGAGGACCCCACCGCGAGGCGGCGATCGGCCGGTGCCGCCGCCATAAGTGGTGCGCCGAGCGGAGGATCTCGGCAACGGAAGGGGTTAACGCTGCATCAGGAAAGTGCGACACGTTCCCTAACCACTTCCCCTTCCCTCTCGCCAGCATGGACGATCAGTCTCCCGGCTAAGTAGTTGCTCACGACTGCGCGGGCGAGAAAGTACGCGCCATAGCCGAGGTAGAGGCCGATCAACCCCAGATGGAGCCATACTCCAAGCACCCATGCCGCAGGCAGTTGGATCAGCCACACGGCTCCCACATTGGTGTACATCACCCACTTTGTGTGACCAAGCGCGCGAATAATTCCCACATGACAAGCGGTCCATACCATGAGGGGTGCTGATAGTCCGACGACGCGTATGGCACTCGCGGCAGATTCGGCTATCTGCCCTGACAGGTTAAATAGCCACACTAGCTCCCTCGCGCCGAGAGCACAAGCTATACCCAGCGAAGATACGACGCCCAAGGCCAAGAGCCGCCCTTCCATCAGGTGAAATTTCACCTCGACCAGGTTAGAGCGGCCCCAGGCTCGACCGGCTAATATCTGGACGCCGACCCCGAGGGTCATGGAAATGGTGAAAAAGATGAGCAGAAGGATATAGGCAATGCGGCTACCTGCTAACGCCCCTACCCCTAATAGCCCCGCTATGAATACGAAAACCAGGTTCCCAGCATAGTCCAGCGCCGCATTCACCATCTCAGGGCCACTCAAGCGCAAGAGATTGCGCACTTCCTCCTGCTCCCAACCTCGGCGTGAGGTTGTGGGCGCTACCGGGCGTCGCTTGGCGAAAATAATGGCGAGAAACAAAAAGCTTATTGCTGTCGCGATGCTGCTTGCAAGGCCTGATCCGCCGACGCCCATCCTGGGGAATGGTCCCGCCCCAAAGGCTAGCGCGTAGCTGAGAGGTATATTTAGGGCATTGGCACCTAAGGAGGCGTACATCCCCCATCGTGTTTGACGATCAGTATCGAAGGTCGTGCGCAGCAAGAAGGCGCTAATTCCAAAAAGCAGACCGAAGCTGCGGTATCGGAGGAAAACCAAGGCTAGTGCGCTCACCTGAGGATCACGTGCTATTGTATTGACAATGGGGTAGCTTAACCACAGTAGTATCACGCCAAGTGTCGCCAAGGATAAGAGGACCGGGATGGCGTGGGACAGGGCAACGCGGACGCCGCTACGATCCCCGCTGCCGAATCGACGGGCTGCTGTGATTTGGTAGCCGATGACAGATGCGGCCAAGATTTGACTAATGACGCTATAAACGGCGGCCGCAGTCCCGACAGCTGCCAATTGCTTGACCCCAAGCCGTCCGACAATGGCTGTATCCGCTAGGTTGAGGGTAATATCCGAGAGCGAGCCTGCAAGCATCGGGAGCGCCAATGCTCCCAGTAGGTGCCACTCTTGCCGCATCCGCACCATCGGTGGCGCCCCCAAGTCGATTGACTCAAGCGTGCTCTGCTGGTTACTCATGACACCTCCCTGCCGGATCGGTATGACTCCAGTGGCGGCATACTTCGCATTCCTCGTTGCGCGGTATGGGGATTAGCGTTTGCCGACGCGATTGGAAGAAGTCATAAGTTACGACCCCGTCGAGGGTTGGCGTCCGCATAATGCTGGTCAGGAAGAGGACCGCCTCCCAGATGGCAAGGCTAGCAGTTATGGCCATCCGCGGGACGAACGCCCCAATCGGGCGATCGGGGGTAGCCGTGGCAAACTGGGCCATCGATGCCTTCACGACATCCGCCACACCTTTGTGCGACATGAGGCAGTAGTAGCATGCCGTTTCACCCGGTATGGTGAGCGGCCCAACCCAAGACGCGCCCAGGAGCAATGATGGTACGCCGGCACGGCCGGAAGCTAAAGCGATACTTTCTAGTACATAATTGGGGATGTATCCGAAAGAATTCAGCGTAAGATCGACGCCATCCAGATAGGGGATGAGATCTTCTGCGGAGGCGATGCGTACGGGATGCCCCTCGAAAGACACCGCGTCGTCGACATCCGCGAGGGCCCGCTTGCATGCATCTACCTTGAGGCTTCCCACATCGTGACGCGTGTAGAGAATTTGACGGCTGAGGTTACTCGTCTCGACATGATCCGGATCAATCGCGATGATACGGCGGATGCCCATGCGCGCGCAAAGCAAGGCGAGCCACGTCCCATAGCCTCCCATCCCGACTATGAGGACGGTGCGATCCTGCAATCGCGCGTTTAAGGCAATCCCGGAAGTGTCTGTGGTTTCGAAGGCGGAAAGGAAGCGGATCTGTCGGTCGTAGAGATTGTCCAGATCCATTACCAAGTGGGGAGTTTCTACCAGGGCATTATGCTCCCACAGCTGCTGCAGGAGACGCCGTACGGACGCAACGGGATACCCTGATCGAGCCGCTAATTCCTCGGCCACCGTGTCCACCGGCACACCGTCTCTAAGCGTAGCAAGAAGGATGTCGAGTTGTTCGTGTTTCCCCCTGATGCGGAGCCGATCTTGCACAATGATCGACGCTAATTCCACCCCCTCAGGCGTGGAATAATACTGCCAGCCACGTTGCAGCCTCAAGATGCGATCAACAGGTGCGGATGGTACGTTCATCTCTTGTAGTACCTCCTATCAAACCCCATGGTTGCGGTATAGATAGGGGCTTGTCGCATTGGGTCCACAGCAAGCAGTGCGCTCATATGCCGATCTCGCATAGCTGGAGTCACGAGCGTCCCGAGACCACAGGCTGCGGCTGCTAGTAGAAGGCTATTGACTACACGCCCGGATTCTATGTACAGATTGCGTAGTGCGCGCCCATGTCGATAACGCCATATATATTGGGCGAAGTCGGCAACGAGGACCACTGTCCACCCTGCTGTATTCGGCGACACTGTACCGAACAGATCGTGGACCATCTCCTGGCGATACTTGCCTTGTCGGATTTCTACCAAGTTGTGCGCCAGAATGTCGTAGTAGTATACACCTGGCTCTAATCCTTCGGTTCCATACACTACCAGATAGAAGTCAAAGGCGACGCCATAGCTGATCAGGTAAGTGAAGGGATCGTCGGCGGCGAGCGAACGCCGGGCATGTCGGACACGATCGAGGCCAAACCACAGAACGGCAGAGAGGATCGGGCCAGGCACAGATTCGGGCACATACGTACGAATAGACCTGCGCTCCATCAATACCTTGCCCAAGGTAATATCTTTTGGTAGCGGTGTTGGGTTAGGTAGGGGGCGTCGTTGCCCTGTCGGAACTAGGCGAGGGGGAGGGGTGCCATCCTGTTCAATGTATCGCTGGATGGTGCCAATCCTCTGTTCCTTCGTTACATCCACGCGATCCACAAAACGGCTCTGCCGTGACCATAGGTAATAATCGAGCGATTGATGCCAGCCGCGCTTCTGCCAATGTGCTGCCTGAGCTATCCCTTTATCGTCGTCGCAGTCCGTTGTGTTGATGAGGCCTAAATCTGCCAGCTTATCCATAAGGGGGGAATGGGCAGCTGTCCCAGTGAACGTATCAGCAATGAAGTCGAGGAGGGGATTGCGTTGGATTGCCACTCTTTTCCCGCGTCCAGCATCGGATAGGACTACAACATCACCTTGTTTGGAAGAAGGGGGGCTAAATACTGAGAGGTATGACCATGACCATGCCAACGCCCCTGGGTTATCTCGATGAGCAACCATAGTGTTCTTGTTCCCTCTCGCCATTGCCACATCAATTGTCTGCTTCCCCTGTGGCACAAGGAATCTGAGTTTTAAACAAGATTTGGGGTGAGACAAGGAACTCTCCCCCCGGCTAGCGTTATCCGCCGCTTATTTAAGCCATTGGGCGTCCTCGCCCCTTAGAGTATTTTCCATCGCAAAACACTTGCCCGATTTTCGGAGAGATCGCTCCGGCGAGGCTACGACCTCGCCGGAGTGGTCTACTTGCCTTAGCGAAACGGGAGCACTATCTAGTCTTCGCACGGGCCCCACAATTTGGGCGTTTGATAGCGCCGAAGCGTGGGTACCGCAGAGCACTACTTAGAACCCCCCGTTATCGGCGCACTGTTGCATCAGTGCGAATTCGAAGGTAGGTAGCTCCTCTACGAGGAGGTCGAGTTCTACCCGCTCCGCATCGCCCTTCTGCTCATCGGTCGCCGTGGCCAGTGACTCGCGCTCGATTTCTAGCATCTTTCTTCACCTCCTTTCTTTTGCAGATTTGAGAAGGGGTCGCAGCCCCGGAAATTTTCCGTGAAGAACGGAGGAGCGATTGGATTAACTCAAATAAGTCCTGAGACTTAGTCTATGCTCCCACATTCATACGATTAGGATAGACATAGCTGTCGAGTTAATCCTCCGCTAATTTCTGCCGCGCCGATGTATTTTGGTCTAATGCCTATACGTGTGGCACGAGCGGTACCCTACATAATCAATAGGGTGTGTTTCATTCATGTTGGAGCGCGGCCCTCACCCCCCAACCCCCTCTCCCTGACGCGCGAGAGGGGGAGTCGCCCTATCAACTCACTTGAAACACACCCTAATCAATAATCACGCCTTGTCCGCAGCCCTTATCGCATGGCTCCCATCAGGAGTCGCCGTCGCCGCGCGATTACCCAACGCAATGGCTAGCATAGCCCCCTCTACCAAGCCGTCGAGGCCCAGTTTTCGCTCGATGGCGGCATCGTCCAATCCATAATGGGCAAAGGCCTGTACGCCGTAAGCGGCGGCGATAGTCTCCAGCGAGGACGTTAGATGGCCAACATCCATGTGAACTGTTCGAAACGTGCGTGGCTCTCGATAGCGATACATATTGCGCTCGAAAACAGAGGTTAGCACGACGATGGCTGTGACAGGGAAGGGCGCACGGACGAAAGGTCCGGGGAAAAGGCGCGTCAGTTCCTCGGGGTTGGTATCAGCACAAAGCAATTCCAGCTCAGGGGGGGTGACCGCTACATGGTACCATCCACGTGCAAGTCCAAGAACGTCGACCGCGACTATATAAGCTTCGGTCGGATGGCGTCCTCCGCCGGATGGGCTTGTCCTACGCAACACCGGCTCGACGCGCTCCGTACGGTCCCAGTACTCGCCGATCTTGCCAAAGCACATGGATGCGATTGCGCCAAGAGTCGTCTGATCGAGTGGATGAGCCTCGGCTCGCCCCGCCCAAGCGTCACCGAAAGAAACGGAGACCAAGGCTTCATCCGGTGTGGGGATCGGGATTCTCATTGATGCGTCCAGATACGTCTTGCTACGGTCGAGGTCTGGCTCTGCCGAGCGATAACCAGCCATACGCTGGTGGTCAAAAGCTCGCCCATCCGCACTATAATCTAGGAAGGGATAGTCAAAAGTTAGTAGGTGGTAATCTGCCGCCTCCACCCATCCGCGACCGACCCATTGTTCGTGGATCGTTTCGAACCATCGCGTCTCTTCGGTTTCGGTCGATATTAGAATGAATTTGTCTTCAAGGGCCGTCGCGACCCGGTCGACGGCTGACTCATCGAGCCCTAATCGCTGCGCTACCTCACCGATAACCGTGCATCGAACCTGAGGTTGCATGCAGGCAAGGGTAAGAAGTACACCTGGGGCTGGGAGCGCGAGGCGCCGATGGTGTAGGAGGTCGTCGACGGTCCAACGGTCGTCACCCAAGGGAGAGGGGGGATGAATACGCGCCGCAGGGCTTGTCCTAATAAACGGCGTGTTATGGTTTTTCATATTTTTCATATTTTCTTCGCATTCAGCACTTTTAGAGTTTAAGTACTGCTGACACGAACAACAGGAAACATTGGTAAGAGGCAGCGGAGCAGCAAGCTAGTCTTTAGCGGCTGCGGCCCTACGGCGATAGACTCGCCTCCTCAGAATGTTGGTGACGCCGATCTCTAAGCCCGTGCGGCCTATGCTAAACCGAGGGTGCAGATAACACCCCCGGCCTAGCTGCGCATCAATCGCCCATTACATGCCGATGGGGTCGCCGCACATTTGCATCAAGGCAAACTCGAAAGTGGGCAACTCTTCGATAAGTAGATCGAGCTGCTCATCCTCTGTTGCGCTTTGCTGCTGCGCCGGTATTTCGACTGGCGCAAGATTCTGATCAAGCATACTGATTTCACCTCCTTTCTCGTGTTGCGTACCGCCCAAGACTGGTGGCTCGCCGCACATAGTGCCGCCCCAGGGGTAGGCTATATGTGCTTATGCAGCCGTTAAGGATTAACTTCCCGTTTTGGCCGCCGCGTTCAAGCGTCTGAGGCGGCATAGCGGCGGGAAGTTATTTCTTAACGAGTAACGAGTCCTTAGGTGGCCTGGGCGAGAGCGTAACCGCTTGTGGCCGGTAGGCTTGCACCTCCAACCGATGAGGCATTCTCCGCTTGAGTCGCGATGTCTGCATCATCACGCCTTAGATCGTATCATCGCGACAGAGCAATAGCATCGGGCGTACGGATGATAAATTGACGGCAATCCGGCGCGCATCCATCGGCCGTACGCCCGGTGCGTTATCCTCGGCCCGCTGCTACTATCGTGGTTAGCGATGATGCGTCGCGCCCTAGGCGCGCCCAGTTAGCAGTTGGCCGACCAAGAGAGTTATTGCGCAGTGAGGAACATCCCATGGTCATCCATTCCCGGTACCACCGTTTGGTCAACGAGACCGTCCAAGGAGCGCACGCGGCAGCCCCCGTTGAGCAGTCAGCGGGGGGCGGGACGGTCGAACCGCTCACCGCCTTGCAGTATCATCTGCGCCAGATAGCGCGCGCGCGCTGGCAGGCCAATGCTCGGCCGCCACGCTGCTACTTCTGGATCAATGTGACACAGGAAGTGGGCTCCTCATGCAGACCGTGAGATCTACATGGATGGAGCAGGAAATACCACTAGTGCTGCAGCGGGCCACGCAGCGGATGGGCGCAGCGCTCCAGCGCTGCGCCCAAGATGACCCGTCGCCCCTCGATGCTACGTTCCGGGATATCGTCCTGGTCGCGGGGATCGATTGGCAAGCGTGGCAGGCCTGGCAAGAATTGCTGATGCGGGCCTATGGTGCTTGTGGCGGCTGCATCCAGGCGCGAGATGGGCAGCGTTACCTGGAGATATCGCTGGCGGCCTTTGCCCTGAGCCTCTGTGCGCTGGAGATATTGGATGATGTGGTGGATGGCGACCCCCCGGCAAGTGGCCGTCAGGCCCCCAACGTGGCCTTAGCTCTCCTAGGCACGAGCGTGGAATTGCTCGGGCAGTTACCTCTCCCCCTGGCGCACGCGTTACAGGGCTATTGGGGGGTTATGTACCGGCGTTGTGCTGCGGCACAAGCGCGCGACGTGGCCGCGACGATAGATGCGCGGCGCACAGTCGAGCAGGCGCTGGCGGTGGCACGCGGGTCAGGGCTAGTCACCCAATGGGCGGTGGAGGTGGGCGGCCTTCTCGCCGCTGCCTCGCCGGGCCTCCTGGAACCACTGGCCGCTTTTGGTCGCCATCTGGGTACAGCTGAAAAGCTGCTGCACGATCTTCACGATATCTGGCCCAGCGACCGACCGTCCGATGGCTTGCGGCGGCCCGATTGCAATCTGGCCTTGGTGGCCGCGTCCTCCAACGGCCCCCTGCCGTCGGAGGACGCGGCCAAACAGCGTCAGGGCCTATACGACAGCGGCCTCCTGCACTACATGTGGGCCCACGTCGATCTGTACCACATGCAGGCTGCCGCCGCGCTGGATCGCTGCGCGCTCGCGGGCGCCGACACCTCACCGCTCCAGCCACTCGTCGGCCGTGCCTGCGATCTGCTTCTCCCCCAGGGAGAGGATGCCGAGTTGCACGGCTCTCAAGACGGCCTGCTGCCGGCTATTAACTCCCAGCTTTTCGCAGATCTTGGCTGCCTGTGAGCGTACCGTGCTGAGGCTACGACCCAGTCGCACGCCGATTTGCTCATAAGTGTCGTCGCCCATCATCGCCTGCAGGACCGGCAGTTCGGCGACGGAGATTGACGGTGAACCATCGCTGTAACGGCGGAAACGCCCCGCTGCGCTGTAGCTCTGCTCCCTTAGAGTCGCGGCGATCGGTGCCTCGAACACCCGCTCTCCGGCGAGGATACGCCTGAGGGCCGTGTGCAACTGCGCGGCGTTGCAGCCTTTGGAGAGAAATCCCGCAACCTTCAACTCGTGGGCACGCCGCACGTACTCTTCCTCGTGGAAGGCTGAAAGCACAATTACGCGTGGGAGATGCGCGACATGGGTGTGTAGCTCCGCCAGGGTATCCAGCCCGTTCTGCCCTGGTAGGTCGATGTCCAACAGGAGGATCGCCGGCTGGTGCTTCAGCACCAGAGACAAAACCTCATGACCGGTGGCGGCCTCCGCCACCACGCGGAATTGTGGCTCAGTTTCCAGCAACCGCCGCAAGCCCTGACGCATCAGGGCATGATCCTCGGCAATGAGGATGTCTATCGTTTCGCCCATCTCGTTCCCGGACACCTGTTGCTCCTGTTCTACTCCACACACGGGGCGAGGATGCCAGAGCATGCTGGCCCACACTACTGTCCCGCCGTCAGGCCCTCGTGTCGCACCGGCCTTCGCCCCGCGTAGGCTCTGCATCAGGTCGAGCGCGTCTCGCAGGCCGCGATGGTCTAGGCGCGGATGGTCCCAACCCTGCGGCAAGCTACAACCATCGTCGCGCACATCCAGTAGCACCTCGCCTGCCTGGATCCATAGGCGTAGCGTGACCCGGTGCCCTCCGCTATGGCGAACAGCATTGGTTAGCGCCTCGTGCGCGAGTTGGTACAGCGCGAATGCGTCGTCCGGCGGCAGCGCCATCACATGCTCGTCCACGGCAGCGGTGATTGTGCAGTTCCGCGATTGGGCCAGCGGGGACAAGTGGGTGACGTAGGCTTGCAGCGCCTTCACCAGCCCTAGCGTCGGCAGCACCGTGGAACCCGCCTCCGTGAGGATGGACCGCAACGATTGCACGGCGCTGTCAGCGGCGTCGGCCTCGCTGCTGCCCAGCGGAAGCGTCTGCGCCAGCAGAAGGATGTCTTGTAGAGGGCCACGGTGCAACTCTTGACTCAGGCGTTCGCGTTCGCGCCGACGCGCGCCCAGCAGGCGGCGGCGCGCGTCCTCCAGGTCGTCGACCGTGACACGCAGGTCGAGCACGAGACGTTGGCGCACCAGGTAGGCAACCAGTTACTGGCCGACAATCTCCAGCGCCTCGTAGTCGGCGGCCAACAACACGGCGTGATAGATCTTCTCGCCGACCTCCAGTGTGGCCAGCGTCCGACCTTCGTGCCGCATCGTTACAACAAGCGGCGCGTCCCCATCGATAGCGCCAGCCTGGGCCAGCACGGTGTTGTCGTGGCACAGGCGTAGTCCCCTCAAGCCTAGCCCCCGGCATAGGTGGTCCAGGACGGATCGTAGCCCATCCGCATTGACGGCCGTGTCGAGGTGTTCGCTACTCTCCCGTAGTAGCGCAGCGTAGATCGTCCGGCCGTCCGGCAACAACCGGTCGGCCGTCCACTGCGCCAGTGGGATGCCTAGGCCGGCGAGCAGCACCGCCGCGCCCACGCCCACGCCCAGCCCGGCACGTTGCGCGAGCATCAACCCTACCATCAGGGTGCCGCTCAACAGGGCCAGCGTGATGAGAGCGCGTTGCAGGGGCTGGCGCAGGTGCAGCAGGTGATGCCGCAGCAAGGCCCACGCGAGGCAGAGCGGGAACAACACCAGGCCGACGCCCCCCGCTTCGCGCGGCCATGGCGGGGGCCAACTCAGGATAGACGGCACCACGGCCAACAGGGCGAAGGACCCCAACGCCCCACCCAGGCCGACGAACACCAGCCGGTATTGCGCCCCCGCCGGGCTGTGCCACTCGGGGCCCGCGCGCCAGACCCACAAGGTAACGGCCCCTATCTGTGCCGCGACAAAAAAGCAACCGGCGACGGCGCGCGTAGGCACATATAGGCTATCCGCGAGGAACCCGATGCTATCCAGTGCCAGTAGTAGCACGATCATCGCCCCGACTAGGCGTCTATCAACATGTCGCGTGCGTCCACTGGGCGGGAGGGCTAGTGCCAGCAGTGGTGTCAGCGGTGTCAGCAGCACAAACACGCACGTTTCGAGGAGGACACTGCCCCATAAAGCCCCGTGCGCGAAGGACGCCGCGCCGCACAGGCCCAGCGCCAGGGCCTGGCACAGCAGCAGGAGTAGGAGCGCCGCCCCGCGCTCGCGCGCGAGCAACAGCGTACCCACCCCAATAGCCTCAACCGCTGCCGCGAGAAGCAACTCCAGCCCTTCCAGCGCCGCTACGGTCTCACCCTTGAGCGGCACGGCCACCCGGCGACCGACATGGTGGGCCGTCCAAATTGTGAGGATCGTAGGGCCACGGGTCGCCGGCGGGTTGGGGCTGTATAGTAGCATACCCCGGCGTAAGCCGACGTCATGAGCGAAACCATCGGGCCAGATCGCGACGATGCGCCACAGGTTGCTTTGATTGATCGGGACAGCCCGATAGCCCAGTCCGACCGGGCCGCGTAGGGCTCCGACCGCACCGACGAAAGCCAGCAAGAATAGGAGCAGGGCCACACAAGCCATGACCAGCGTGGTGTCAGGGCGCCAGCGATCTGCAGTGAGCAAGGCCATCTCCTTTCGGCTTTCCTCGTGAGGAGTCGGGGCTACGCGAGCAACGGATATCCCGTCCCTGGCACCGCCACCGCGACGCGAAATATCGGCCGCGCGGCTGATGCGGAGAAGCCGTATAGCGTGCTACTATAGTCCCGACACGTTTGTTTCCGCACCACCTGTTTGTAGTGTACGCCGCGAGGGGCGGGTGGTGCCAGGGCGATGGCTAGTACCGCACGACGGAAGTTTCTCCGCACGTTCGGCATAGTATTGCCTGTGCCAGGGGCCTGTGTCATACCTGCGCTTTTTGCGGAATGTTTTCCGGCGAACGGTACTAGGGATGGGGATTGGGGGCGTTAGGGCGATGGCTAGGGATGAGGATGCCCTCTTGGCAGAGTTGGGCTTACCGGCCCCGCCACGGAGCTTGCGAGAGATCACGGAGCACTTCGCGCACGATGCGCGGTGGCAGCTCGATGCTACCGTGACCTCTGCCGGCGTGCGGGGGCTCGATCCTGACGATGTGGTCATTTTTCTAGTCACACACCGGCCCACGCAGGCACACTGTTCCATCGTCTGCCAACAGGTGAAGGCGCAGGCTTATGTGGTCGACGGGGTCAGCATCGTACCGGGCGGCACACACCCGTCCGTGCCCGCGCCGCTCTGGACCTATCGCCGCCATCGCGTCGTTTCGTGGGTAGGGCGGGATGGCCAGACGCACTACGCGGTCGAGGAAGCTATCACGACGGGCGACGGAAACTCCCAGGGTTGGCGAACAGCGGAGGAATGGGATACGCGCATTCGGCCCGATGCGGTGGGCGGGGTAATCGATTGCCTGCTGTGGATTCAGCAGAAGGGCCAGTTATAAGTTATAGGGAATCTCTGAAACGCAACCGAAAACCGGTCGTTCTAGCTACCGTGACCTGGTCTTTTTAAGCCTGATAGGTTCGACACAGCCCCGCCCTGCGGCGCGAGAAAGGGGGGGCGCGGGGATACGATCCGGCGTGCCTGCCCCCTGTACGCTATAGTGGGGGGGCCGCCGAGGCGGTGTTGGCGGAGGACGATATAGAGTTCGGCTTGGAGGCCTTGATGCGCCGGGTTCGCGGGGTGGAGCGTTGAATGGCAACGGCTAGAGGTGAGACCACCGATGCGCCGACGGATGGGTACCGCCGCGCCCCTGCCCCCGAATGATACCCCTGCGGGTGTCGTGCTCGCGACCGGCGATGCTGCGGCGGGTCGGGCGATTGTGGCGCCCGACCCGCGCGATGCGATAGAGCCGCCCACCCCCGCGATCGTTGCGGATGAGGTGCAGACACAAGCGGAGCAGGTGGACAGTCTCGACGCCAGGGCCAACTTCATGCTCATGGAGGGGAGCTTCGCTTTCCTGATGTGGCACACGGGGCGGGCCGCCCAGGCCGGGGAAACGCGCGTCCTCGCACGCTCGGGGCTTATTTGACGACCTGGCACTGAGGGACGTGCCACGGGCCGAAGAAGTAGGGTGTCAAGGGCGATTTATTTTTGGCTCTTGGGCGCTTTTGATGATGCCGACGTCGTGTCGATGTACGGCGGCAAAGACGAGAAGTCATGGGGTTGGTCGTTGGCTGACGTCGTATTGACAGGGCTCATGAACAACAGGAATAGGAGTAATGTGATTCTCGCAACTCGCGACCACTCGTTTTGTTGCCGAGCTTCGTCGCCGAATACCATGGTCGGAATAGTGCAAGGCTGGTTGACTATTTTAGCTGTCTAACTGGTAGCTACCATCGTTCGTGGAGACAAGCATTCCGGTTCTTACCCTTACAGTACGAACGTCCCTCTCAAATAGCATCATCAAAAGCGCCCAAGAGCCAATTCTACGTCGCCGTTGATAAGGGCACCGAGCGGAGCGCCACCTCATACGCCCCGAGCTCGAGCGCATCGACGAGGATCACCGCGGCGATCACCAGCCGCAGCGGGGTGAGGCGGCGCGTCATGCCTCGCCCCCCTCCGCGATCAGCAGCGCATCGACCTCGGCAATATCCAATGCGGGGTCGAGCCGGGCCAACTCGTCGAGCACGGCCGCGCCGTCGCTGCCCGTGCCGTCGGCGTTGTCCGGGCTGCCCGCGTTGTCGAGCGTTGCCCACTCGGCCTCGGCGCGACGCACCAACTCGGGGCGCATCCTGGCCGCCGTCGCCCGGTCGATTGGGCGCTTGGCGGCGAGCGGGGTCTGCCCCAGCTCGCAGCGCGTGATCGGACTCGCAACCTCGTCGCTGGCCACGGCGACGGCGAATAACGCGCGGTAACTCGGCTCTCCGAAGCCTATGCGCGGCTGCGCGATCCCTACGGCCCACACCTCACGGCCCACACCTCCTCTCGAATAGGTTTTGGGTCACATATGTGATGTGGGGAGTCTCGCCGTGGTCCTGTGTCATCCGTCCTGCCCTCCTGCAGAGAGGTCCTCCGCAGGCGCGGTCGTCGCGGTCTCATCGGTCGGCCTCGGTCGCCGCCCCGCGCCGGGGCGGTAGCCACCGCGCTGGCCTAGCCGCTCGCGCCGGTACGCCTCGATGGCTTCCAGCGTGACCATAGTCAGGCGCGGGCTGATCCGCTGGTGCGCCATGACGCCCCGCCGGATGGCGTCTTGAATCGTATTGAGCGAGACGCCCAGCATCTCCGCCGCTTGAGCCGTCGTATACAACGGCCGTCCCTCGCTGTCAAACACGTC
>JAABUR0100005266.1_pt1 | contig 16641 bp, 17 predicted proteins | sample 5560091 | NCBI WGS metagenome assembly JAABUR01 (sample SAMN10711879, study PRJNA513375) | rock metagenome | isolation source: Antarctica rocks | place: Antarctica: Victoria Land, University Valley sud | reverse complement strand
GACCAAGACCATGCGCGACCGGTGGGACCTGGCCCCGGCCGCCGCCCGAGCCCGCGGGCATGCCGGCAACCAGCGCCTGCACGAGCGGTGGCTGCGTTTCAACGAGCGCAAGAAGCGCACCGTCATCGCGAACGTCGCTGTCGCCCGTGAGCTCGCCGGCTGGTGCTGGTCGCTCACGATGATCGAGGACCCTGCGGCCCCGGCGGCCCCGCCGGTAGCCCCTGGCACGATTCCCAGCCACGCAGGGGAATCCGCCTCCAAGAACGGTCGGTCGGCACCACGTTGACGGCAGCGCGTGGAGCGACCCGCGATCTAGCTATGAGCAGCCCAGGACTTCGGTCCCGCCAGGCCACGCTCGACCTTCTAGACCAGCGGACGCTCCAGCCGAACAGCCCGTCCAGCGGTACCAACCCGCGCATATCAGTCTGACCGCGCGTCGCCCTGACACGCACGTCGACATGGTGCCGGCCGACCCCTGATCCCAACGTCGATGAAGACAAGATCATGCGACGAATTTAGCGCTGCCCCTTGACAAGCAGCACCTCCATATCAGCTAGGGCGTGCCAAGCAGTTGGTGCCGGCGGGTCGGCAGGACTCACGCGCCGAGCTTTCTGAGCAGCTGGCCGACTGCAGCGTCGGTCACGGGTGGATATCTCAGGGGCGTCGGCGCAGCGTCGGACTTCGTCATCGTGATCCGCGGCGCCGGCAGGCGGGGACGGCTCGGCCCCAGATCCAAGTACGAGGGCCACGCTGCTGAGGGCTCCTTGATCAAGGCATCGTCAACGTTGAGAGCAATCTGGTTGTTGACCGCGCGTGCGAACTCGGGAGTCAGAACGACGTCCCCGCTCAATGCGACCTCTTCGCCGACGAGCAGGCGCGTCGGTGTCAACGGCATCAGCACAGGTGCGCCCGGCGGAAGGAGACCTTGCCACCCGACTCCGATCGGGTTCAGGGTCGCCACTGGAGCGTCTCCGGTGATGAGCAGCGGATCGTCGGAAACCAATGTGGCCCACTGCCGGGCCGACAACTCATCGGAGAACTCGACGAACTTCCGCATGATGGTTCGGAGTCGAGACTCCCGGTCGCCGGACGTAGCGTGTTCATCTGCCATCCGCTGACCGCTCTGGCGCCAATCGTCCAGCTCCGCTTCGGAAAGGTCGGCGGCGCTCAACCCAGGCTGCTTCAACAGTTCGATCGTGTAGGCGATCGGGCGGATGTGGTCGTCGATGTGGCCCATGTACGCCGCCACGGTCGGAGTCCTCAGGAGCTGCGCAGCTACGAACCGAGTCAGCGGGACGAGGTCCGCGGTCCCGCCCTGAAACGGGCCGGACGCGACCCACAGCGACTTGAGAACCGGTGCCGCCGGAGACTCGATATCGGTGTCGAACCAGCTCTCGAGCGTGTCGGTCTGCTGCCCTGCCAGATCGACGAAGTTGTAGAAGCCGCTTCGCACGGCCACGTTGTTGATGTGCAGCCGCTTTGTCTGCTTCTCTCCGCGGCGCCGCACAGAAACCTCTTCCTCGGCGTTCGCGAAGCCACGCAAGTACGCCTTCGGCACTACGTGCTGGTGCTCCTTGTTCTTGGCCATCGCGTGCCTTCCTATTCGCAAATCATGGTGCGGACCACAAGTATCGACACCATAGGCCGCGCGCCCCAGTCACGTTCTCTCCACGGCTGAGAGCGCCTGCGACTATGTGGGCGGTAGGACGCACTGGCCCACCGGCAGATCCGGTCTTGACCGAAACGTTGGCCATCGGCCGGAGTCAGGCCGTCATTCTCTACATCGGAGCGGAGCGGCCGACCCAAACTTGTGCCTGGAGAGCACCTGATCTGGAGCGCGCCGGCGCACTGACCTGCACCTAACCGCGGAGCGTGCGGATGTAGGAGGAATGTAGGAAGCGAGGCGGTCGCGTCGGCACCAAGTGGGACTGGGCGGACGAAGTGGCACCAACGACTCGGACAGTTCTGCAGGTCACGGGCCGGATGGCCTCCAAGCGGCACGAAGCGGACGGCGGCCAGGTTACCTACGGATCAGAAGGCGAGGAGTCAACGACACTCGCCAGTCGATGCCAGTCGACGCCGATCTGCGCCTGGTGTTGGTCAGTGAGGTGGACGTCGCTGTACCTCATCGGCGCGCTGCCGCCCTCGTGCGTCCGGGATGCGGTAGGAAACGCCGCGTCACTGCGCGGACTCGACGGTCTAGACGGACGGGCCGTCACGGAACGTCTGCACGCTTCCGCAGGTTACGGCGGTAACGACATCAGTGACACCAGGCGGATCAGCGTCCGGTTGGCTTGCAAGTCTGGTGCGTCACACCGGAACAGAACGGCCCCGGCGGCGGTGCAACCGAGCGGAGTTCAGTGTTACTCCATCAAGGCGGCTATCCGTTCTGCGGCGTCTTCCTGCAAACCCGGCACCACGTGTGAGTAGACATCGAGGGTGAACGCGACAGTTGCGTGGCCCAGACGCTCGCTCACAACTTTGGCTGGAATCCCAGCCTGGAGAGCAAGACTCGCGTGCGTATGCCGTAGGTCGTGAAGCCTGATGAGGGTTACCCCAGCCTCTCCTGCGCGCAATTTAAACCACGTGGTCAGCAGATCTGGGTGGACGAGCGCCCCGTTCTCTCTGGTGAACACCAACCCCGTTGCTTCCCACGCGCCGCCCCAGGCAGCACGTTCGTGCTCCTGCACCATTCTCCAGATCGACAGTGCGTGGACGGTTTCACGATCAAGCGCAACGCTGCGTTTGCCACGCTTCGTTTTAGGTTCACCGAAGGCCACCCGAGACCCGATAGCTGTGACGGTTTGGCGTACCGCAAGTCGTTGGGCGGCCAAGTTGACGTCTGTCCACCGCAGGCCCACCAGCTCGCCCCTCCGCATTCCGGTCATGGCGGCCAGCCGCCACATGGCAGAGAGCCTGTCGGTCGAGGCGGTGTCTAAGAACGTGCGTACTTCAGCAGCCGACCATGTAGCGATGTCGCGGGCACCGACAGCCGGCTGTCGAGGCTTCACTGCAACTGATGCGGGATTGCGTTGTAGGTGGCCCCATTGGGTGGCGTCGCGAAGAGCTCGGTGCACCGTGGCGTGGACTCTTCGGACGGTGTTTGGGGAGAGGGCTTTCCCGTCCTGGCCGCCCGCATGCTGAAGCTCACGGTAGAACCGGCTGAGCTGGTCAGGGGTGAGTCGCTGGAGCTGCTCAGCCCCCAACCGAGGCACCACATACAGCCCTACATGCCGGCTGTAACCGTGGAAGGTAGTGGGGCGAACGGTCGATTCGATGGCTGGCAGCCATTGGTCCGTCAGGAAGCTCGCGAGCGTGAGCCTGTGCGGTCGGACGTAGATCCCCTCATCTTGAGCCGCCAGCATCTTCGCGAGTCCGCGATCTGCCTCACGCTTCGAGCCAAACCCCGAGTGCCACTTGCGACGCCTTGCTCCGGTACCGGGATCGCGGTTGAGCTCAATCACGACGTACCAACGCCCCGTGCCCTTGGGCTTCTGGACGACCGAGCCTCGCACCTGATCACCGTCTTGGAGGTTGGGTAGAAAAGACGGTAGAAGTCTGCCACGCGGTTGGCCTGGCGGAAACCCCTTCCAGCTGTCTGACCTGGGTAAATGCCGTGGGCCCCGTGGGACTCGAACCCACAACCTACGGATTAAAAGTGCGATCGAACACCGTTCAGAATGCTTGAGATGCGTCGATTCGTGCGTGAGCCGTTGACGTTAGCTGACTCGGGTGAACAGCATTTCTCGCCCTTGTGTGCCACAAATGTGCCACAGAGCCCCAAGGCCGCTCGGGCTGCTGAGCCCGGGAGGATCATTTACCGGGGTTCACCCTGGCCCTGGTGATCGGCCGAAGGCCCAATTGACGAGCCGGCGCTGACCCCGGCTGCGGTGGCGCAAGGAGCGCTCGCGGCATGTCGGCAGCATACTCGTCGGTCGTTCTTTGCGAGCCGTTCCTCCGGGTCAGGATGGCGAGGTCCGCGGTGGCCATCGAAGCCAAGCGGGTCCTGCGCTCAGCCTTGGCCTAGCTAGGCACGCCTAGGCCCGAGACGTTTGGAGCAGCTGAACGCAGCCTGCCCAGTGCCATCAGCTCGCCACACGTCGTTCACGCCGTGTACCGAGTCTTGCGCCCAATGGAGCCCTCCGCCGGCAGGGGATTGCTTCAAACCCAACGCTCATCGCCGAGCCTAGTAGCCTGGCCGCCTCCCTGTGGCGCCGAACTCCGCGTCATCCGCGAAGAATGCCCGAGCCATTCTCGACTGCTCGTGACAGTCACGCGACTCGCAACGCGGTTCTCGACCATCGCGACAATCGAGGTTGCCGTCCTCGAATCGTTGGCGCGCGTAAGTCGAGCTGTGATGCGCCACAGAATGCCGTGTGGCCCGATCTCCGGGCCATAAGGTGTCTACGATGCACCGGGATCCGAACGTTGACGCCGATGCACTGCGCGCTGCTCGGGTCAAGGCTGGCCTGACCCAGCACGAACTCGCCCGGCTCGTCGGTGTCGCCGGCGGGGAGCGAGTCTCACGATGGGAGAGAGGCAGTTCCGCGCCCCGTCCAGACGTGCTGCACCGCATCGCGCGGGTGCTCAGCATCGGGCCAAGTGACCTTCTCACACCTATGAGCGGCGTTCCCGACCTGCGACGGCTGCGCATGCTGGCCGGTTTGAGCTCACGCGACCTCGCAGCGCGCGCCCACACGTCCCTGGCGACAATCCAGCGTTGGGAGGCCGGTCGGATAGAACACCTCCCAGATCGGGCGACCCTCGCCCCTGTTGCCGCCGCACTCCGGGTCGCCGTCGATGACGTTGAACTCGCCTTGGCCTCGGGCAAACGGGGCTTGGGCAACCAGAAGGGCTGAGGCAACACCAGTCGCCGACGCGCGCCATAGCGGAAGTTGTGATGCGATGGATGTCAGCGGGCGCGGGCAGGTCACCGTCCGCACACGAGCGAGGCGGGCATGTCGCCGGGGCATGGGTGCCACCGCATGACGAGTTATCCACAACACCATTGGCAGCTACACGCGCCAGTCGCGGCATGCGCACTAGGCTAAGTGCGTCGAATTCGGCTTCGAGTGTCCGCCTGGCCCAGCTGCACGGGCTTTAGCCATGAGACGAGGAGAAGAGTTGACCGCGAAGCACACGACGCCGACTAGCGGCGCCCTAGTCGGCGCCGTGTTGGTCGGGACCCTTCTGGCTGCATGCGCCAGTCCGGCGGTTCACCCGACGGAGAGCACCTCGGCGGCGTCGACAACCTTGACAACGTCAAGTGAAACTGCGTCCTCGACGTCACCTACCCAGTCTACGGAGGAAATCGCTCAAGTTGCAGCGAAGGCGATGGTGGTCAAGTTCTACCGCGATGGCGACCTCGGCCTTGCTGATCCCCAGAAGACGACGGCCGACTTCTTCAATGCGTCTGCCGTCAGTTCCGCGCTTACACAAGCGCAGAACTCGTGGATCGCAGCCAAGGGCCAGAACCTGCATCAGACCGGTGAGACAACCCTCAAGTCGGTTGAGCACCTGAAGACGGACCTTACCAACAACCCGAAGGCGAGTCCGCCGAACATTCCTACGGTGCAGTTCCTGGTCTGCTACGACGTGAGCAAGGTCAACATCGTTGACAAGGACGGCAAGTCCGTCGTTCCTGCGAGCCGTAAGCCGACTGGGCTAGTGCGGGTTGGCGTCAGTAACTATTCGTACCCGTCGGTCGACGGGTGGCGCGTCGCCTACTTAGACAAGAAGGCCGACTCATGTTGAGACGAGCCGTATTGGTTGTCATTACCGGCTTTGTGCTGGCTCAGGTCATGCCATCCGCGGCAGCCCAAGCCGACCCCCTATGCACGCAGTACGACGACAAGGGCTTCTGTCTCATCTGGGTGGGCGCGCCCGGCAATGGCGGCAGTGGCAGTGGCGGCGCGGACCGCATCAGTTCTGGCGTAGGCAATGGCAACAGCAGTGATGGCGGGATCCTGACCCTCACGATCGGCGGCCAGCGCTGCGCCTTCAAGGGTCCTTCGAAGCCACAGCCGGATCTGAGCGACCCCCTCTGGGACGGCCACACCGATGGTGCGGTCTACGACTGTGAGGTGGGGCCAACCATTGGTTCGGGCGTGTTCGTGGCGGGGATGACGCTGAAGTTCTGGGCTGCTACTCCGCCAGGCGTGGTGGCCCCACCCGACCCGCGGGTCCTGGCGCAGCAGGCGGTCGCGACGATGCAGATCCAGAGCGTCACGATCGGGATCGTTCCTGAGCCCAGGGTGGGCAGCGTCGGGATCATCGGGATGCCGACGTGGATGTGGGCCCAGGACCCTTCCCCTACCACGTGGGGACCGATCACCCGCACCGCGTCTGCGGGGGGCTTCACGGTGACCGCGACGGCTCACGCGACGAAGGTCGTGTGGATGATGGGTGACGGCGCGGTGGTGACCTGCACGGCGCCCGGCACCCCGTACGACGACTCCTATGGGAAGCGGTCGAGCCCGGACTGCGGCCACACGTACACCCGCCAGGGCAAGTACGCGGTCACGGCAACGAGCTACTGGGTCGTGAACTGGAACGGCCTCGGTCAGAGCGGGCAGATCCCGTTGGACTTCTCACGGACCGCGAACATCACGATGGGCGAAGCCCAAGTGCTGAGCAACTGACGGGTGAGGGGGAAGATCTGAGATGACGATGACGACAAAGACGACCGAGTCTGAGACGACGGGTCGACGAGTGGGAAAGCGGCGTCCCAAGGACGTGGCCCCCGCGCCCGGCGAGGTCGTCGCGCCCGCGCCGAAGCTGCGCCGGCGACCGGTGCTGGTCGCGGCGTCGGTGGCTGCGGTGTGTCTGGGCGCTCTGCTGGGGGTGTGGGCGTGGACGTCGACGAGCAACACTCACGAGGTGGTAGCGGTGCGCCACACGATCGCGCGGGGGGAGACGATCAGCAGGGACGCACTGATGACTGTCCAGGTTGGTGTCGACCCCGGCCTGAAGGTCCTGCCGGGTGGTCGGCTCGCGGGTTTGGTGGGCCAGCGCGCGGCCATGGACATGTCGGCGGGCAGCCTGGTCACCGAGGAGGACGTCGCGGCCAAGGTCGTCCCGGGGCAGGGCATGTCGGTTGTGGGCGTCGGGTTGCCCCGGTCGCTGATGCCAGGGGAGGCGTTGCGCCCGGGGGACCAGGTGCGGGTTATCGCCACCCCCGGCGCGCAGGGTGTCGTGACGGAGGGGCAGCAGGTGGCGATCACGGCGAGCGTGGTGGGCCTGTACCCGAACGCCGACAACGGTCAGACGGTCGTGGCGGTGGAGGTGCCGCAGGAGCGGGCCGCCGAGCTGGCGGCCCGCTCGGCCACCGGGAAGGTTGCGATCGTGCTGGACAGCCGAGAGCGGTGAACGGATGGCTCTGATCGTTCTCACCTCGGGCTCGGGCTCGCCCGGGGTGACGTCGTCGGCGCTGGGGCTGGCCCTGACGTGGTCTCGGCCGGTTCTGCTGGTGGAAGCCGACCCGACGGGCGGGTCGGCGATCCTCGCCGGCTACCTGCGCGGGCAAACGGCGCCCACGAACTCGCTGATCGACCTTGCTCTGGCCCATCGTCACGGGATGCTGCTCGAGGCGATCGCCGAGTCGACGATGACCATCCCCGGCTCGTCCGTGTCGCTGATCCCGGGAACCCGCGCGCACGGGCAGGCCCGCAGCCTGATCCCGTTGTGGGAGCCCCTGGCGATCGCGTTCAAGGCTTTGGAGTCCACCGGCCAGGACGTCATCATCGACGCGGGCCGGCTCGGCCTGTCTGGCTCACCCGAGTCGTTGATCTACGCCGGCGACCTGACGCTGCTGGTGGTGCGCTCAGACCTGGTCTCGCTCTCGGGTGCCCGCTCGTGGGCCGAGACGTTGCGGGCCGGGTTCGAACGGGTCGGTGGCTCGTCCTCGCTCGGGCTGCTGATGGTGGGGAAAGGTCAGCCGTACTCCGCCCGCGAGGTCCGCAAGGTCCTCCAGATCCCGGTCACCGCGTCGCTGGCGTGGGACCCGCAGACGGCCAACGTCTTCGCCAAAGGGTCACGGGCTGGCGCCAAGTTCGACTCCTCACCCCTTGTTCGCAGCCTGAAAGCGGCCAGGGCCGCGACCCAGTCCACGCTGGCCGCAGGCCGGGAGCACCTGGCCATGCAGGGCGCAGGGAGAGCGACATGATCACCCCTCGAGAAGGCCAGCGGCCCGACGCCACCGACCCGACGTCGCTGCCGCTGTTCGCTGCGCCCGCACCGACGCGGCCTGGGCGGGTGCGGGGCTCGTTCTCGATGCACCCGCACGTCCAGGACGACCCGGCCAGCTCGCGGGCCGATGAGGACAAGCCCGGCCCGAGCGTGCAGAGAATCCCGCGCCGCTACAGCGCAGACCTCGACTGGCAGCTCGTGGCCGCCATGCGCCAGCAGGCGTCCGACCGGCTCAGCGCCGCCCTGGGCGAGGACCGGGCGCACCTCGGGACGCAGGCCCAGCGTGAGCGGGGACGGGCGATCATCCTCGAGCTGCTCAACAGCGAGCACGACGAACGGGTGAGCGCCGGGCAGGACTCGTGGTCGCTGGCCGAGCAGGAAGCAACGGCCGAGGCGATCGACAACGCACTGTTCGGGCTGGGGCGCCTGCAGCCGCTGGTCGACGACGACCGGGTGGAGAACATCATCATCACCGGCCACGACCGGGTGACCTTGGAGCTGACCGACGGCCGGCTCATCAAGGGCCCGCCGGTGGCGGATTCGGATCAGCAGCTCATCGACTTCCTCGTCTTCCTCGCGTCCAGGTCGGAGGTCAACGCCCGACCCTTCTCCCAGGCCCAGCCGCGGCTGCACCTGCGTCTGGACGGCGGCGCCCGACTGGCGGCCGCCGCGTGGGTGACCCCTCGCCCGTCGGTGGTCATCCGCCGGCACCGGCTGCGTCAGGTCACCTTGGACGACCTGGTTGAGCGCGGCACCCTCTCGGACCTGGCGGCCTCCTTCCTGGCGGCCGCGGTCAAGGCCCGCAAGAGCATCGTCGTCTCCGGAGCGCAGGGGGGCGGGCAAGACAACGATGGTGCGCGCCTTGTGCGCGGAGATCCCCAAACACGAGGCGATCGGCACCTTCGAGACCGAGTACGAGCTGCATTTGCACGAGTTGACGGACCTGCACCCCATCGTGTTCGCCTGGGAGGCCCGACCGGGCTCGGGTGAGCGGGGAGCCGATGGCCGGCAGGCCGGCGAGTTCACCCTCTCGGAGGCCCTGTTCGACTCCTTCCGGTTCAACCTCTCGCGCCAGATCGTCGGGGAGGTCCGCGGGCACGAGGTGCTGGCGATGCTCAAGGCGATGGAGTCCGGCGCCGGGAGCATCAGCACGACGCACGCGCCCAACGCGGAGGGGGCGATCGCCAAGCTGGTGACCTGCGCGATGGAGGCCGGCGCGCACGTCAGCCACGACTACGCGGTGAGGGCGATCGCGGCGAGCATCGACATCGTCGTGCACGTTCACCTGGAGACCACGCCGCTGCCGGACGGGACCGCCCAGCGGGCTCGGTGGGTCGGCGAGATCATCACGCTCAGCCCGGGGGAGCGGGAGAAGGGTTACGCGCTACAGCACGTCTTTCGCGCCCGGCCCGCAGACCGCGTCGCCTCCCCGCAGGTGCTGCCCGACGAGTACCGGGACCTGCAGCGATGGGGATTTGACCTCGAGGCGTTCTACGGGCAGAGCGAGGCCGCATCATGAACCCGCTGATCCCGGCGGTGGCCGGCGCCCTGGTCGTGGCTGGCCTGCTCGGCACGGTCATCGGCCTTCGCCGTGCGCCGGTTACCCCGGCGGCTGCCAAGCGTGCGTTCGCCCCATCGGCCCGATTGGCCGTCTTGAGCGGGCGCACCCGGATACTGCTGGCCGCCGGGACGCTCGCCGGGGTGACCGTCGCGCTGCTGACGGGTTGGCTCATCGCGATCCTCGTGGTTCCGGCGGCCATCGCCGGGCTGCCGGTACTGCTGTCCGCGCCGCCGTCGGCGAGCAAGATCGGGCGGCTCGAGGCGATGGAGGAGTGGACCAGGTCCCTGGCCGGCATCCTGAGCGCCGGGGTCGGGATCGAGCAGGCGCTGATCGCCACCCTTCGTTCCACGCCCGAGCCGATCCGCCCCGAGGTGACCCGGCTGGCCTCCCGGCTGCGGGCCCGCTGGTCGAGCGAGGACGCGTTGCGCGCCTTCGCTGACGAGCTGGACGACGCGACCGGTGACCTGATCGCGGGCAACCTCATCCTCGGCGCGCGGCGGCGCGGCGCTGGAGTGGCCAGCGTGCTGGAGGCGCTGGCCGAGTCGGTTGCGGCCGACGTGCGGGCCCGTCGGGAGATCGAGTCCGACCGGGCCAAGCCCCGCACGACCGCCCGCTGGGTCACCATCATCACCGTCTCGGTCCTGGGCGTGCTCGCTCTCAGCGGCGAGTACGTCAAGCCCTACGGGTCACCGCTGGGGCAGCTGCTGCTGGCCGCGTTGCTGTCGCTGTACGTGGCCACCTTGTTGTGGATGCGGCGGATGGCGATCGGCGCGTCCCTGCCCCGGTTCATCGGCGCGGCCGCGAAGGAGGCGGCACGCTGATGCTCACCGGACTGCAGCTGGCCCTGGCCGCCGGCGCCCTGCTCGGCCTGGCGGCGGCGTTGCTGATCTGGCGCCTGAGCCCTGCCGACCCCGACCTTGCGGACGCGCTGGAACGGCTCTCACCCCAGCACACGAAACACCACACGCCGATCGGCGCAGCCGCCGCCGACACCCGCGGTCGGCTCGGCCGGTGGGGGATGAAGACCCTCCCGGCTGGCGCGTGGGGCAAGACGCCGACCAAAGAACTGGCGATCCTGCGGATCCCGTTGAGCCGGTTCTATGGCGAGAAGATCATGTTCGCGCTGCTCGGCCTGCTCATCCCGACCCTGCTGAGCACGATCTTCAACCTTCTGGGTGCGGGCCTGCCGATCTTCATCCCCGTAGTGGCCACCCTCGCCCTGGCTGCGGTGATGTTCTTCCTGCCCGAGTACAACGTGCACGACGACGCGAAGAAGGCGCGGGTCGAGTTCGCCCGCGCCCTCGGCGCCTACATCGACTTCGTCGCCCTGGAGCGCAACTCCGGGTCCGGACCCCGCCAGGCCATGGAGGTCGCCGCCGACATCGGCGACTCCTGGGTCTTCCGCCGGCTCGGGGAGGAACTGGCCCGCACCCGCTGGTCGGGGCTGACCCCGTGGGAGGCGCTGCACGGGCTGGCTGACGAGCTCGGCATGCCGGAGCTGGACGACCTGGCAGACATCATGCGCCTGTCCGGGGAGGAAGGCGCGCAAATCTACGGCAACCTGCGCGCCCGCTCGGCCGGGATGCGGGCCGCGATGCTCAACTTCGAGAAGGCCAAGGCCAACGAGGTCGGGGAGCGGATGAGCATCCCGATGAGCCTGCTCGGCGTGATCTTCCTGGCGATCCTTGTCGCCCCCTCCCTCATTCGAGTCATGGCAGGCGCCTCGTGATCCTCAGCGCGAACTCGATCACGACCATCTAGCAGCACAGTCAGGCGTGAGAGCCCGCCCGCACGGGCGCCGGGCCCAACCAGAAGGGGAGATCCATGTACTACCTCGCAGCCACCCTGCACACCCTCGGCTTCGCCTTCGGCGAGACCGCGCACCGCAAGATCGCCGGTGACCGCGATCGTCGCGATCAGGGGTCGGTCACCATGGAGCAGGTCCTGTGGGCGGTGGCCATGATCGCGATCGTCGGCATCGTCGTGGTGGCGATCAAGAACTACGTCACCAGCAAGGCCGCCGAGATCAAGTAGGGCCGACCCTCCGATGAGCTCACAGCCGCGCCTGACGCCGCACCACCGGATCACGGTGGTGGGCTCGGGCGAGCGTGGCTCCGCATCGATCCAGATGGTGCTGCTCGCGCCGGCGCTGTTCTCGGTGATGTTCTTGGGCATGCAGGGGGCGTTGTTCTACCACGCGCGGACGGTCGCGATCGCGGCCGCCCAAGAGGGCGCACGCGCCGCCGCCGCGGAGAACGGCACCGACTCGGCCGGCGCCCAGGACGCCTACTCCTTCGTGGCCGCAGCCGGGGGAGAAGGGGTCATCTTGGGCGCCCAGGTCAGCGGCGCCCGGACCGCCACCACCGCGACGGTCACCGTCACCGGGCACGCCATGAGCGTCATCCCCGGCTGGTCACCGGCGGTCACCCAGAGCGCGAGCGTGCCGGTGGAACGGATCACCCGGTGAGCAGCAGTATGCGGGGCGGCCGCGTGCGGGCCAAGAGGGATCGGGGTTCGACGGTGATCGAGGCCGTGATCGCGGTGCCCGCGTTCATGCTCTTCGTCGGGCTCATCGTCTTCGCCGGCCGGGTCGCGATCGCCAACCAGGGCGTCGAGGCGGCCGCGAACGAGGCAGCCCGGGCGGCGTCGATCGCCCGGACCCAGGGACAGGCCACGGGCGCCGCATCCTCGGCCGCGCGGAGCGCCTTGGCCAACCAGGGCATCAACTGCGTCAGCGAGCAGGTGGAGCTCGACGCCACGGGCTTCGCGGCGCCGGTGGGCACCCCAGCCTCGGTGAGCGCCACGATCACCTGCGTGGTGAACCTGTCCGACCTTGCGGTGCCGGGAGTCCCGGGAGCAAAGACGGTGACCGCGACCATGTCCTCCCCCCTTGACACCTACCGGGAGCGGTGAACCGATGCGCTACCCGCCAGCCCGCCTCCAGCGCGGCAACCGTGAGCAAGGCTCCATCAGCATCATCATCGCCACCGGCGGCATCGCCATGATCATCCTGCTCGGGATGGCTGTTGACCTCTCGGGACAGGTCTACACCCAGCAGCACGCCCGCGACGTCGCCCGCCAGGCCGCGCGGGCCGGCGGGCAGCAGCTGCAGGCGGGCAGCGCGATCCGCGGCAACGGGGTGATCGCTGACCCGGCGGCCGCCGCGCAGGCAGCCCGCAGCTACCTTGCCGGATCGGACGTCACCGGCGCTGCCAGCGTCACCGGCGCGGACACCGTCGAGGTTGACACCACGGCCGTCTACACCTGCAAGTTCTTGGGCATCATAGGTATCAACTCGTTGACTGTGTCCGGGCACGCCCAGTCCCGAATCACCCGATCCGTGGGAGGCGTTGAGCAATGACACTGCGCACACGACTGACTGGCCTGCTCGCCACCGTGGCGATCCTGGCAATCCTCGTCGGCCTGCCGGTGGTGCTCCTCGCCCTCGGATCCAGCCCCATCCCGCAGTCACTGCCGTCACTGCAGCAGATCCGGGACGCCCTGTTCAGCCAGGACGACGGCACCATGGCCTTGTCCGCGGTCAAGGCCATCGCGTGGGCCGTGTGGTTCTTCCTCACCGGCTCCATCGCGCTGGAGATCCTCTCCCGAGTACGGGGTGCCCGCCCGCCGCGGCTGCCCGGCATGCGGCTGCCCCAGTCCGCGGCCCGGGGCCTGGTCGCCACCGCTCTGCTGCTGTTCATCGCCGCACCGGTCGCCACAGCCCCGGCCGCGGTAGCTGCGTCAGCATCCACCGCACTGCCAGTCACCGTCGCAGCCACAGCCCCGCAGACCCCCGCCGCGACCAACGTGGCGAGCCCTCAGGCCGTGCCGGCCGCCACGATCGCGTCGAGCACAGAATCGACCAAGCCCACCACGGTGCCGCACACGGTCAAACGGGGCGAGTCACTGTGGTCGATCGCCGCAGCCCATCTCGGGACGGGCACCGCCTACCAGGAGATCGCTGCACTGAACAAGGACGTCCTCGGATCCAAACCCGGCTTCCTCACGGTGGGCACGATCCTTCGACTCCCCGCACTTGCGGGGGCTTCCCCTGCGCCCGCAGGGGAAGCGCGCACGGTTACGGTGCACACCGGCGACACCCTCTCCCAGATAGCGCTGCAGGAGCTCGGCTCGCCCGACCGCTACCCCGAGATCTTCGAAGCCTCCCAAGGCACCCGACAGCCCGACGGCCAGCAGCTGAGCAACCCCGACCTGATCGACGTTGGCTGGAAGCTGACCATCCCCGCCCAGAGCGCCGTCACCGTCGAAACCACCAACGCCGCAACCGCGCAACCCTCGAGCATTGCCCCGGCCGTCACCGCGACGGCCACCACCCCGCGAGCCGTGGCCAAGACGGCTAACACCCCAACTTTGACCGGACAACCAACTCCGGCCGCGCCTGCACTTCCAGAGACGGCGGCGACTCCGACGCCAGCCGAGGTCGGCACGGCCGCGCCCGCCCCGGATGCCGGGGAGATGGGCCAGGGCGAACAGCAGCCGATCGCGCCGTGGATGCTGGCCGGACTAACCGGCGGGGGAGCGATGCTCGCCGGTGCGCTGCTACTGGTCCTGCGCAGCCGCCGCCGCGCACAGTCACGTTCTCGCCGACCAGGGCGCGCCATCGCCGTCCCCGCGCCGATGCTGGCACCCGTCGAGAAGACCATCGCCGCCATGGGCGGCCCCGCTGTCGCGGACGTCGAGTTCATGGACGCGGCGCTGCGCCGGCTCGCCGCGGCCGCAGCCCGAGACGGGCACGCGATGCCTGAGATCGCGGCCGTCGAACTGAGCGGGCACACGATCCGACTGCACCTGTCCGCCCCGATCACCCTCACCTCGCCTTGGCAGGGCAGCGCGGACCAGCTGCACTGGAGCCTGCCCGCTGGCACCGACCTCGACACCGTCGGCCCGGCGGTCGCCGACCAGCCTGCGCCGTACCCGTTGCTGGTCACCGTCGGCGCCAACGATCACGGTGACGTGTGGCTACTGAACGTCGAGGACCTCGACGTGTGCATCACCGGGGACGCCACCTTCGCTCGGGACTTCGCCCGCTACCTCGCTGCCGAGATCGCCTGCAACCCGTGGTCGCACGGCGTACGCGCGGACCTTGTCGGGGTCGCGCAGGAGGTCGCGCCGATGAATCCCGACCGGCTCCGCGTCCACACGGGCGACACCGACCCGGCTGCGGAGGCGCTGGCCGACGCGGTCGCAGTGATCGACCGGGCACAGGCTGGCGGCGTCGACGTCGCCACCGCCCGCGCCCGCCAGAGCGGCGCCGACGCGTGGCCGGCGCGGATGCTGCTCATCGACGCGCCCGCCGACCACACCCCAGCCCTGGGGCAACTGCTCGATCTGGTTTACGAACATGCGGGCCGCACCGGCACCTCCGTTGTCGTTCACGGCGACCGCGACGGGACCCCCGGGGTCATCCTGCGGGTCACCGACGACGGTCGGGTCGCCCTACCCCACGCCGGCCTCGATCTCGTCGCGGTCGGCCTGACCAGCGACGAGGCCCAAGGCTGCGCAGCACTCCTGACCCAGAGCGAGGACCTCGACGACGTTCCGATCCCGGTCGACGAGGAAGCGGCCGAAGGGTGGAAGTCATGGTCCAACGAAGCCGGCGCCCTGCGTGAGGAACACACCCTGCCGCGCTCCATCGACGACATGGATTTGGAAGAGCCGGCGGCGTCAGTGCTCGAGTTCGACGACGAGGAGTACGTAGCCAACGCCGCGACCACGGTCGAGGACCTCGAGGCTCTGGCCCCGAAGGTGCCCATCCGCGTCCGCGACGCCGTCCAGGATGCCGACCCCACCCTGGACGGCGACCTGGCCACCTGGTGGGCCGGCGACTGCCCGCTGCCCCGACTGGCCCTGCTCGGCCCGGTCGGCGCCCGCACCCGCGGCACCCCGGTGACCAAGCGCAAGCCGTACTACACCGAAATCCTCGCGTTCCTAGCCACCCGCGCCCACGGAGCAACCCCCGAGGAACTGGCTGAGGCGTTCACGATCACCCCCGCCAAGGCCCGCGACTATGTGCGGATCGTGCGCGACTGGCTCGGGGTGAACCCCCGCACGGGGGACAAGCACCTACCCGACGCCCGGCAGGCCCCGGCCGCCAAGGCGCGCGGCGTAGGGGTCTACCAGGTGGTCGACGTCCTCGTCGACGTCGACCTGTTCCGCCGGCTGAGGGTGCGCGGGGAATCCCGCGGACCCGACGGCGTCGACGATCTCCGCCGCGCCTTACGACTGGTCCAGGGCCGCCCCTTCGACAAGCTACGTGACCGCGGCTGGCACTGGCTCTTCGAGGGCGACCGGCTCGACCAGCACATGATCTGCGCCATCGTCGACGTCGCACACCTCGTGACCACCCACAGCCTCCAGGCAGGGGACCTGAAGCAGGCCCGGCTCGCAGCCGAGACAGCCGCCCTGGCCGCACCCGATGAGGAAATCCCCCGACTCGACCTAGCGGCTGTCGCCGCAGCTGAAGGACACCACGGCGAGGCCGAACGGATCCTTCGCGATGACGTCTGCAACCGCTCCGACGACGAGGGGCCGCCCATCGAGCTGGCTGAGCGCACCCAGAAGATCATCCGATCAAGGGACTGGCAGCAGCGGGCCCGACAGGCCAGTTAGGCCCTGGCGAGGAGTTCCACTCCCTCATCCCGACTGGCGTTCAGCGCCTCCCGGAGGAGCGCACCGGCGCACACGTCCCACTGGCGCACCGGTTCCGACGTCGGAACGACACCGTTGGCGGCTCTTCACAATCGAGAGTGTAGTGGTGGTGGGCGTGTCGGTCGCTGGGTAGGGGTCGAGGTCTTCCGATGATGGGAGTTCTCACGCTGCCAATCGGGAAGACCTCGACGTGTCTGACGTTACCTTCGTTCGCCCTGACCTGA
>JAABUR0100005262.1_pt1 | contig 16647 bp, 19 predicted proteins | sample 5560091 | NCBI WGS metagenome assembly JAABUR01 (sample SAMN10711879, study PRJNA513375) | rock metagenome | isolation source: Antarctica rocks | place: Antarctica: Victoria Land, University Valley sud | reverse complement strand
GGTGCCGGTCAAGCCGTGATCGACGTAAATCCGGGCCGGCGAGACACCCAGTGCCCTCAGACCGTCGTGTTGGGCAGTGAGGTCTTGCTGGTCGGTGGAGCAGCGTGCGTAACCGATGAGAAGCGCCACCATGGCGCACCTCCTGTGTGAGGCCCGGCCGCCGTGATGCGGCGACTCCGGGCAGCGGCCGAAGCCGATACCACAACCACACCCCGAACAGCCCGGTTCGCAAGACGATCCGCTTGCGACACCGGGTCTCCCCATGCTTCAGCGTTTCGGCCACGTCCCCGGGGTTCCTTAGCCACACCTGTGGCTCGCATAGGGTGCTCAAGGTGCCAATGTTTCGCAGTCCGCAAGTGATCTTGTTCAGCGACGACCTTCCTCGAGCCGCCGCCTTCTATGAAGGCTTGGGCTTCGTACAGACATTCCGGACGCCCGGCGAGGGTGAGCCCATCCATCTGGACCTGTCACTCCATGGGTACAAGATCGGCATCGCCTCTGGTGATTCCACCCGCGACGATCACGGCCTCGACCCCATCACGACCGGCCAGCGAACAGCGGTCATTCTTTGGACCGACGACGTCGCCGCGGCCTACGCCCGACTCACCTCAGCAGGTGCCCCCGCGCTGAAGCCACCGCATCAATGGCTCGGTCGGCTCCTCATCGCCTGGATCGCTGACCCGGACGGCAACCCCGTGCAGATCGTCCAGGACCTCTGATCTGAATGGAGCGGTTGCGTTTGAAGTCGTCCTTCGCGATCTGTCCCCCCTGGAGGATCCGCTTGTGCGACTTTGATGACGTTGTTGGTGACCGGGCAGACGGTGCCGCAGACGGTTCCCCATCCTGGTACGGGTGAACACGACTTATGACATCTCATTCTGCCGACTTCTGAAAGTGACTGGGCCCAGCTCAGCGGCCTCGATTCCGCCCGAATAACTACTAGAAGATTGCGGTCCAGAACGAAAGCTACTTGAGAGACGACTTCGGAGGAGCTGCAAGGGGCAGGCTGGGTTCTGGGAGGATCAACGGGGCAGGCGAAGGGTGTGAACCAGGGCGCGGGCGACGGTTCCGATGGCCGCGTCGACTCGCGGTTGGTGGATCTCGGGGCGGGTGGCACGGGTCAGGACGGCGACGGCGATGGGTATTTCGTGGGGGAACTCGATTACGGCCGCTTCGTGTCGCAGCCGGGTGAGGGTTCCGGTCTTGCCGTGCACGCGGACGTCGTCGTGGGGGAAGCCCGAGCCGATTCGGTGGCGCCACGCTTGCAGGGCCATCGACTCTCGGACCCATGCGTGGTGCTCGTTGGACCAGGCGAGTCGGAGTAGTTGGGTCATTTCGCGTGCGGTGCTGGCGCTGGCGGTGGCGGGGTCGTACTCGCTGGTGAGGACGTCGTGGTCGGGGTCGGCGAGGCGTGCGGGCGCGAGGTGTGCGGGTCCGCCGCCGGTCTGGGTTGCCACCAGTTGCCAGCTCGCGGCCGCGCCGCGGAGGACTCGGGTGTCGCTCAGGCCTTGGGAGTTGAGCCAGTCGTTGAGTCGGTCGAGGCCGACGAGGTCGAGCACGGCCTCGGCTGCGGCGTTGTCGGAGAGTGCGATCATCAGGCGCACTGTGTCGCGTTGGCTTAGTGTCGCTGGGTCGGCCAGGGCGGAGAGGCCAGTGGGGCCGGGTGCGCGGTCGGTGCTGGGCAACGTGAGTGGGTCTTGGTGGTGGTGGATGCCGCGTGCGGCTTGGTCCGACCAGCACAGCGCCAGGGGCAATTTGTAGAGCGAGGCGATGGCTACTGCTTCGTCGGGGCGAACAGCTACTTCTGCGTGGTCGTCGTCCAGTCGCTCAGCGTGCGCCCACAGCTCGACCCCGGCGTCCTCGGCAATCGATTTCGCTTCGATAGCGGCCTGTGTCGTTCTCACGCCGGCGCCTCCTTGAGTGCCTCCTGAAGGGCACCGGCTAGGGCTTCATGGTCGAGGTCGCCGTGTCGTGCTCCCGGCAGCGGAATGATCACCCGGTACCGCAGCGGCGGGAGCTCTGGTGAAGAGGGGCCGGCGCCGACGGGTGCCGGTGTCCATCCGACGGCCCGTCGCGCCGCCGTCCAGGCCGCGCGCTCGGCTGCGGTGGGCAGTTCCACGCACGTTCCTGGGTGGCCTAGGCGCAGGAGGGAGTCGATGAATTGGTCGTGCGCGGCAGGGTGGTGCCGACGGGGAGGAACCGCCACGGGCAGTCGCTGTTCGAGAAGCGCCGCGGTGTCGGCACGGCTGGCGAGCAGCACTACTTCTCGTCCTTGGACACCGTCGAGCAGGGCGGGATGGCGTACGACCGCGAGGTCGAGCCCTCCGTCGCGCATCTGGGTCACCAGATCAGTGGATCCGGCTACGAGGGGTAAGACGTCGTGACCTCGAGAAGCCAGGTTCGCGGTGGTAGAGGGGATGAGGTCCTGTAGGTCTTCGGCGAGGCCCAGACGCAGCGGCCGTACCGGACGCCAACGGCGGGCCGACTCCACCAGCCCGTCGGCCTGGTCGAGTACGGCCCGCGCAGCGGGCAGGATCGACTGGCCGGCTCCGGTCAGGGTGACACCGCGGGCGCTTCTGTCGAACAGACGCTGCTCCAGCTCACTCTCGAGCCGTTGGATCCCCTGCGATACCGGGGGTTGGGTCATGCCCAATGCGACCGCGGCGTGACCGAAGTGGCGGTGCTCGGCCACGGCAACGAAGAAGCGCAGGTGCCGCACCAGATCCACCGGGCTATCATAGCGAATGACTATCGTAGGGCGTTCTTGATACTCTTTGACTCTTATTGATGCGGCGTTCACGATGTGGCTCGTGCGACGAACTCTCTGCCTGCCGGACCGCTGGATGACGCCAGGCCTCGCGACCCTGGCCGCGGGGCTGATGCTCTGTCTGCTTCTTGGTGCCTGCACCTTGGGCGATTCGGCTGATCCTCGCGGCGCTGGGGCCCCCGGTGGGTCCGCCGAGGACTTAGCTGCGGGAATCGCTGTTGCGTTGTCGCAACACACCCTGGATGACATCCCACTCACACACGAGGCCGACCGCAAGGTGTTCACCGACCTCACCTCGCCGCTGGAGGACCAGCCGGTCACCGTCGAGGTCACTGAGGTGGAGGAGGAGAGCGACACCGCGACGGCATCGCTCGGCTGGCGGTGGGAGGTGCGCGGCCACGAGTGGACCTACACCACGCGCGCACCGCTTCGCCGCGACGATGACCTCTGGCGTCTGGACTGGCGGCCCTCGGTCTTCGAGCCATCTCTTCGCGAGGGCGACCGGCTCGGGCTCTTCACCCGACCCGCGCGACGGGGCCGCATCCTCGGGGACCGCGGCGCCACGCTGGTCACCGACCGGCCTGTGCTGCGCTACGGACTCGACAAGAGTCAGGTCCGCGCCGAGCGCGCCCGCCGCAGCGCCCGGGCCATCGCCGCTGCGCTCGATGTCGACACGACCTCGCTGGTGCGTCAGGTACGCGACGCTGGCCCGGAGGCTTTCGTCGAGGCCCTCGTGCTCCGGGTCGAGGACGCCCGCGAACAGGTGCCCCCCTCTTACGCCGACATCCCTGGCGCCACCGTCGTGGAAGACACCCTGCCCTTGGCCCCCATCCGCGAGTTCGCCGCTCCCCTCCTCGGCCGCGTCGGTCCCGCGACCGCCGAGATCGTGGAGTCCTCTGGGGGGCGGGTGCGTGCTGGCGACGAGGTCGGACTCTCGGGCCTGCAGGAGCGCTATGAGGAGGATCTCGCGGGACAGGCCGGCTTCGAGGTCGTCGCCGTCACCGATCAAGAGCGACGTCGGCGCCTGTTCACCGTGCGTCCTCGCCACGGGGAAGATCTCCGCACGACCCTGGATCCGGCGCTGCAGAACGAGGCAGAATCCGCACTCGAGCCCATTGGTGAGGACGGTCCCCCTGCCGCCCTGGTCGCTATCAGACCCTCGACCGGCGCTCTGTTGGCCTTGGCGAACGGGCCAGCCAACGCCGGCCTCGATATTGCCGCAACCGGCCGCTACGCCCCGGGCTCGACCTTCAAGGTGGTCACGGCCCTTGCCCTTCTACGCGCAGGAGTGACCCCCGACCAGGCGTTGCCGTGCCCGCCCACTACCGAGGTGGCCGGCCGTTCGTTTAAGAACTACGACGACTACCCAGCCAGCCAACTGGGCGAGATCTCCTTCCTCACCGCGATCGCCAACTCCTGCAACACTGCCCTGATCGCCGCCCGGGACCGACTCGGCGATGACAACCTGACAACAGCCGCCGAAGCCCTCGGCATCGGCCCTGATGCCGACCTCGGGTTCCCGGCCTACTTCGGACAGGTCCCCACCCCGCGCGGGGAGACCGAGAAGGCCGCGGACCTGATCGGCCAGGGCACGGTGCTCGCTAGCCCCCTGGCGATGGCCGGCGTCGCCGCGTCCGTGGTCGAGGGCCGCGCGGTGACCCCGACGCTACTTGTCGACCACGACACCACCCGGCAACAACCCAAGGCGCCCCTCGCCCCGGAGGAGGCCGCAACCCTGCGTGATCTGATGAGAGCCGTGGTGACCCAAGGATCCGCATCGTTTCTCGCCGATGTCCCCGGTGAGGTCGGAGCCAAGACCGGGACCGCGGAGTACGGCGAGCCGGACGGGTCAGGCTCCCTGCCGACCCACGCCTGGATGATCTCCATCCGCGGCGATCTGGCTGTTGCGGTCTTCGTCGAGACCGGCGACTCGGGCTCCCACACCGCCGGCCCGATCCTTGAGGACTTCTTCTCATGAAGCGCCCGGGCACATTGCGGTTCCGTACACCTCTCGCGGTCGCGCTGGGGCTCAGCACGGTCTTGGCTCTGACCGGCTGCGGAGAGTCCCACCCCTCCGATGGAAGCGAGGCAGCCGAGGACAGGCAGAGCGTCACGGTCCCCACGTCCCCCACCACCATGACGTCCCGTCGGCCGGACTCACAAGAACGGACGCTGCCGCCGAAGTGCCGCGAGGGAGACCCGTTGGCGGTGGGCCGCGCACCCCTAGACCCCGGCCTCGGTCATCGCTATCTCCGTATCGATGTCCGCAATTGCACCTCCGGCCCTCTCGACCTCGACCGGCCGATTATCACCGGTGTGACCGGCACCGGCCGCACGGGCACACTGCGGCTCATCCCCACCCCGGTCGCCAATCGGCCCGAAGAGCCGTTCACGCTGGCCCCCGGCGATACGGCCCACGCAGGTGTGGAGTGGCTCGCCGAACCACGTACCCGCCGAATCCAAGAACTCCGGGTGGCAGCGACGAACGGCGACATCCCAGACCTGGTGCCGCTCGAAGTGCTGGAGATGCGGCTGAGCACCAGCCTCGACTACTACCCCTGGGTTTCGAATCCTGATGACGTCTTCTAGAGAAGGGGCGGCGTCGGGAGCCGTCCTCTGCCTCATCGTCGCGCTTGCGAGCATCGGGTGCGGACAGATCGGGGCCCAGTCAGCGCCCGACGACGAGACCGCCTCTTTCGCCGACCACGTACTGCTGAGAGTCCTGAACGAGGCAGCTGACTCAGCCGAGCTCGGCCAACGAATGAGCGCCGTGGAGCGGGAACTCCCGTCGCCCAACTCGCAGTACCTCGTCGCCAGAGGGGATACAAGCTGGGTAGTCAGCCAGGCAGGCGATACCGAGGTCTCCGTCAACTACATCGACTGGGTCGACAAGTCCTTTGCATCGGCCCAGGCGACGGGATTGCCTGCCGCGAGTACACGGTAGGCGAGTCCGTCACCGTCCAAGCCATCGAGTGCCCCAAAGACACCCCGCAGACCCCGGGCCCTGGCGCCATCGGTAAGGACTGGAGCACCTAGATGGATGAATGGGTACCCGCCAAACGGTGCCGGTCCACCTGCAAGCAGCGCCGAAGTCCGTATGCTGCCGCCACTGCATTCCAGCACCTGATCAACACCGTCCAGACCCTCTACCGGTGTCCCGCCCACCATCGGGCGCGCGCGATGTCACAACGCCAGTCGCTGTGGTCAGCTCCTCCATGGACACCACACCAATCCGACGCCGGGGGTGAACACGTGCCTGAATCAGACGGGCGCCTGCAACAACTAGTAGACCTACCGCATCCGTTCCGCCGTCCACGGACGGAGACAGCCGTCAGGTTTGCGGCGGTCGGCGCCGCGCTCGTCCTCGCGTGTTCAACCTCTTCGGGGTGCGCCAGCCCTCGCGAAACCGCGCGGGAAGAGGCCATTGAGTCGGTACGAGCCAAAGCAGAGGCTCTGCGCAGCGAGATCGCGACAGCGGCGGCCAACAAGTCCGGCGATGCACAACTTGAGGCCGTACAGGCTGTTCTTCCCGACATGCCCCTCGTGGCGGCAGCAGACAGCGAGGACGTCACCGTCACCGGAGCCATGACCGCGAAAGCGGAAGCGGGCGGAGGCCTATCGTACGAGAGCTTCTCGGTCCGGCTCTGCCTCCAATACAGCATCGCAGCCGGCTCGGGCGAAACGGAGGTCGCAGCGACCACGTGCGCCGCACGTATCGACACCCAGGCGCCAGCGGACGAGACCGTCAGACTGACTGACTGACAAGCCGATCCCCTGCGGAACGGCTGGAAGCCCCCGCGCCACCTCGCCGCACAGTTGGAATCCGTTCCGGCGTCCGTTCCCCCCTACGACACAAGGTCAGGGGTGGTGCCGCGCGACACGGCCGTGACGATGACGCTGACGTCGAGGAACCGGCTGGCCATCCCTCGCGCTGTCTTCACGCCGAAGGCGTACCGGTCGATGCGGGTGGTGGCGCGTGCTTGGAAGCCGTCGCGGGGGCGCTCGACCGATTCGATCGTGAGTGTCACCGGCTGGGACATGCTGCGCACGGTGAGTTCACCGCTCAAGGTCCAGCGACCGGGGGCTTGGTCGAGGTCGGCGGCCTGGAAGGTGAACTCGGGGTAGGCATCGGCGTGCAGGAACTTGGCGGACCATACATCGCCGTCGCGACGGTCGTTGCCAGAGCTGAAGGAAGAGGCGCTGACCGCGGCTGCAACGGATGCCTGCGGCAACGCCGGTTCGTAGAAGATCTCGCCGGACGTGAGCCGCATGGTTCCGGCGACGCCGTCCAGGCCGAACAGGTGGCGGGTGCGGAACGCGACCTCGCAACGGTCGGAGTCGAGTCGGTATCGGCCCACCACCGGGGACGTCGAATCTTTGCGTCATTGGGTTGGTGTTAGTCATGAGAGAAACCCCCATCGTTTGACGGTTCACCGGCTCAGTGCCCGTCCTCTTTCGCGCGGACCGCATCGATCGCCTGGTCGCCCTCGAACGAGTTGGGCCGTCCCGCACCTGTTGCGATCAAGGTCCGGAGACTCCCATTGATGTATTCGCCCCACGCATTTGAACAGACGTCGTAGCACTCGTGTTCGGGAACCAGACCCTCATGGGTGAATCGGACTTGCGTGCGTCCGTCCTCTTCGAAGATCTCGAAGCTGACTGTAGTTCCCGTCCACTCTTCCTTGTCAGCTATGAAACTGAGATAGCTGTCCAGGGTGAGCCAGGCGACCTTCTTGGCCGGGACGAGGTCGGTGATCCTGAACTTGGTGTAGTGGACGTCTGGGACGCGGTACGTGAACTCGTCGCCGAGTTTATCGGTGCTGCCCTCGATCTGTCCTGACCACCACCCGCGCACGTCATTGATGGCGGCGAAGACTTGTTCAGGAGTCTGGTCGACCGAACTCGTCGTTGTGAGGTTCGTGTCCATGATTGTGGCTCCAATCTGATTGCGCCGAGAGAGGTACTAACCTGCTCGGCGGTGAAATTGTGTGATGAACGTGCTTGCTTCCCGGATTGTTTTCGTCATGCAACGGCGGCCCAGTCGCTCCGAATGACACGACGGACACGGTGACGCCACGCTTTTTCCGCTCGTAACCCACGGCCGACCAACCCGCCGATCGTGGCGATCGACACCAGGACGGGATTTCAGCCGATATTCGATGTAGCCATCGCGATGGGGTGGCCGCCGTCAGCGCGTCACCGAGCGAGAACGGTTTGAGTGTTACGCCGTCGGGAAGCCGATGAGCCTGTCGGTGTACTTCCGGTGAGGCTCGGTGAGGCTCGGTGAGGCTCGGTGAGGCTCGGTGACCGGACGTCAGGATGTTGACGCCCGATAGGTTGGTCATCGGTCTCATCCGGCCAGCGCCGCGTACTGGCGTTCGAGGGCCTTCGCTGCGCCGGTGCGCCAGCTCTCAGCCATGGACTGTGACATGGGGTCGGGGAAAATGTCCTCCTCGTCGTTCTCCATTCCGTCGAAGATGGCTTTCGCGACCGATTCCGGTGAGGCCTTCGGTATGTCGAATCCTTGGGTCATGTCGGTGTCGACGGGGCCTGTTAGGACGGCATGAACCGTCACGCCCCGTTCGGCCAGCAGGGCGCGCAGCGACTGTGTGAGGGAGAACGCGGCCGCCTTCGAGATGGAGTAGGCCGGCGTGAGCGGCACGGGTGCGAAGGCCATCATGGACACGTTATTGACGATCGTTCCTCTCGAACGAGTCAGCAACGGCAGGAAGGCCTGGGTCACCCCGTAGGTGCCGTAAAGGTTGACGGCAAGGTGTTGTTCAAGTGACGCAAGATCGCTTAAGTCATCGTAAATGGCGATGCCGGCGTTGTTGATCAGGACATCGAGTGATTCGATACGCTCCACAGCTGCCTGGACCTGCGCTGCGCTGGTCACGTCCAGGGTGAGGGGCGTGAGGCGCCCGTCCGAGTGGGGCCAAGGCTCGCGGGTGCCGGCATACACGTGCTTCGCGCCTCTTTTCAATGCTTCCTCGACCAGAGCTCGCCCGATGCCGCGATTGCCCCCGGTAATCAAAATTGCTTTGTCTGCGATTTGCACCATGATGACGATTTCCATTCTTCTCATGCATTGGTTGTTGCTGGAATGTGCTACTTCTCTTGGCTGCGCTGGATCGCCTCGGCGATCCTCTTGATCCTCCGCAGGCGGGCGTCCCAGGTCGCCCCGACGTCCACGAGCTGGGCGACCGCACGGGCGAGCTGAGCCTCGTCAACCTGGTAGCGCCGCTCGCGACCGGCGGGCGTGACGTGAACCAGGCCCACGCGGTCCAGGACCACCAGGTGCTTGGAGACGGCCTGACGCGTCACCGGCAATAGGCCGCTGAGCGTGGTGGCTGTGCCGGCACCCTCGGCGAGCAGGAGGTCGATCATCCGGCGTCGGGTCGGGTCCCCGATCGCGGACCACATGTCGTCCTCGACGGCGACGCTCATGGCGTCACCAGCCGGGTGACGTAGTCGCCGAGGCTTGGCACGAAGATGTCCCAGCCTTTCACGTGCTCGGCGTAGGCCGCCTCGAGAACCGCGATCTCCCACCCCTTCTCCCGGAAGCCGGTCTCCGTGAGTCGGACTACTGTGCCCGCGCCAGACGGGACGAGCTCGAAGGTCACCAGCAGCGAGTTCGTGGGGGTCGCCACGGCTGCGCCCTCGTAGACCCACCGGAACGAGAACAAGCGAGGCGGTTCCGCGTCAACGACCGTGAGCCGCTCGATGTGCGGCTCCGCCGTGTCCCTCCCCCACGCGATCTCGGCGATCGCGCCCGGGCTCGGCGACAGGTCGGTCTCCGCACCGTTCCACCACTCCCGGATGTGCTCGGGACTGCTGATCACCTCGAAGACGATTCCTGGAGACGCTTCGACGTGGATCTCGCGCTCAATGGTTCCGAACTGCATGGGCTTCCCTCTTTCTGCAACGTTTGGTTGCGCATCACACTAGCCCAGCATTCCTTCATACGCAACCATAGGTTGCTTATCCGGCATGAGGAGTCGAAACAGCGGCCACGCCAACACCGCACCGAGCAGTCCCCCGAGCCCGTTGTGCTGGACGTCTGCGATCGACGGCACCCGGGACGGGCGTAGCCCTGCTGGGCGATGTCGATGCATGCCGAGCCAAGGACGCACAGAACAGCGCTCTGGATCGGCCGCCCCGAATACGACGCTCAACAGGAAGCCGGCCGGAACGAACAGCGCGACATTCGCGAGCACCTCGGTCAGGCTCCATTGAAGCCGTCCCTCGCCGGCACATGGAGCCTCGTGGGCTGAGTCCGCGCACTGACCCCGCTCTCGGGCGAATACGCTCACCGCTTCGCCGGGCATTCGTCCACGCTCACGGGCTGACCGTTGTGATCGAACAATTTCGTGCGCGAGGCAGGAACAACGACCCCGATCCAGTCAAGGATCCGCCTGCGAGACGGCGGCACCGGTAGATGGCAGCGCCGTCCGCGACGAAGGTACGTCGTACCACTACGTGCGCGCCAGCCGGACCATCAATGCCGACCCCACGGTGGTGGCGCTGATGAGATCAAGGCTCAAGCACGAGGGCATCGCCAATGTGGTCGGCCGAACGTGGACTACTGATGCGTTCTACCCCGAGGCGCGCGGCCGGGCGGATCGCCGGGTGGCTGAGGGCTGCGTCGTCGTGGAGATGGAGGCAGCGGCGCTGTTCGCGGTCGCGAGGTACCGCGAGGCGACCTTCGGCCACTTGCTGATGGCTGGCGACTCGCTGGCCGATCGTTCAACCATGCCACCCGATCGCCCAACGCAACAGAGCGAGATCAGATATTCGAGTCGAAAGCCTCCGACCAAAGGTCGTTCTCGGTGTACAGCGCGTCAACATCGTCCAGTTCGACGTCGGCACTGTGCGGGGGGCCGTTGGCGCAGTCGGCGACCCACCACTCCGCTCCCGGAAGGCCGGCGCAAGCGTACGCTCGTGACCCCGGATCCTGCTTCTCATGCGACGCCCGTGCCTGGGCGAGGACCTCGCCGTGCGCAGGCTCCCACAACCGAACCGAACCGTCGTCCTCTGTGCCTAGCACAACCGTTGCCACGGCGGCCACGGCGGCGACGGCCGCGAGGGCGATCGTGACAGTGCGGATCTGCCTGGCCCTCGGATTTCGCGACGGTATCTCGACTTTGCTGGCGGGTGCCGGCTGCCACGCGACATCGAGTGCCTGCTGCAGTTCTCCGCGAATCCGTTCGTCGGGGCTGGGCGACGCGCTGTCGGTCCTTGCTGGCTCGATTCGGGTTGGTTGTGGGTTCCCGGCGATTCGTCGACGGTCCAACTTGGTACGAAGGTGGCGAGCCGTTGACGAGCCTCATGCGCGTGCCGTTTGACGTTGCCTTCCGAGCAACCGAGAGCGTCCGCGGTTTGTTGGACCGACAGATCCTCGATGTATCGGAGGACGACGACGGAACGCTGCATGGGCGAGAGCGAGGAGACGGCGGCCAGAATGTCATGGCCGTCGACATCGCCCGGCGAGATCGAGACGTGAGCCGCGTAGTCTAAGCCGCTCGGCTTCTCGCGCCATCTCCAAGGCTTACGTGCCTCGGAGATAAGGGGTCGAATCAGAACCTTTCTGGAGTGTACGCTGACCTGTGCCGTACAAACCGATACAATTGTGCTCAGGATGGGAAAACATGAAGCAACCCGGGGGGCGCTCGATAGTGGCTTTCGCGGTCGCCGGTGCCACCTCTCTAGCCTACTTGACCTTACTAGGCTGGCACGAGAGTAAATACACTGCTCCCGGGTCCTCTCACGAGGAAGGTCCATACGAGCCTTGGCAGGTGGTGACGCTCATTGCCGTCTTGGCCCTTGTGGCCGCGGTGGCGGGTGCCCTGGGCAGGGTCATCGAGGGAGCCATCACCATGGCCGTCACGCTGACTTTAATGTGGTCAGTCGACAGCGAAACGATTCCTTCGAATGAAGGCAGCCTTTGGCCCTTGGGGGCGGTCGCCATTTTGATTGCAACGATGGGATTGGCTCTACTCGTCGCCACGGTGGCACACAAATCCAGAAGACAGGCTTTAAACCACCAAGCCAATGATGCAGTGAATGCTGGGTCTTAACCAATTGCAGCTATATTATGATGTCGAGACAAGTAGTTTATGCACACTGGTACCTGGGCGTGAGCGTTCGATGTTGTTGCCGGCGGCGGCCGGGACGCTCGAATGCGTGACTGTGCCCGGGCAGCTGTGAGAAGCGGGTCCGTGCGGCGTCATGGTGTCGCGGTCATAGAGTGACTTGCCGCCCACGAGGAACCCGTGGTGCCTTGCTGCGGTTGATGGGATGCATATACATCGCGGCGTGTTTGGCTGTTGGCTCATATGCCGTCTATGTCGGACGGCAGACGTGGGGCGATTTATCGAGCGATGATGCCGCGAACCGAATCCAGTTTCCGATCAGCGTAGTTTTGTCGGCCCTTTCCGCCGCGACCGTCATCTTGGTGTGGCGGAGCCGTGTGTTCGCAGGATGCACGCTCCGCATACTCCCCTGGACGCTTACCTGCGCCTGCGCCTACCTGCCGCTGGGGACGTCATTATTTTGGCTCTTGAGACCTCTGCATCCTCCCGCAGGCTTAGCACATGTAGCCGCCGCGGTGCTGGTAGTGGGGTCGTTTGTGTTGGGTCGACTTTCGATCCCACGGCAGTAGCGGTCGGTAGCGTGGCCCACCCGTCCATCACGGTTCAGGTTGATCGTCTTAATATCCTTTGAACGCTCATTTGGGCGCGGGGGCACTGTTGCTTTGCTCGATCGGACCGGGCACGAGACTGGTGTGATGACGTCTTCGTCGGCCTGCGCGTTCGCTGGTTTCCGGTTCCCCCGGGAGGTGATCTCGGTGGCGGTGCGGTGGTACCTGAGGTACGGCCTGTCCTACCGCGACGTCGAGGAGCTGCTCGCCGAGCGTGGTATCACGGTCGATCACGTCACCATCTACCAGTGGGTCCAACGCTTCACACCGGAGTTCGTCGAAGCGGCACGGACGTGCCGCCACGTGCCGGGTGATCGATGGTTCGTCGACGACACCTACGTCAAGGTAAACGGTCGGTGGACGTACCTGTACCGGGCGATCGACCAGTACGGGCAGGTCATCGACGTGTGGCTGTCCACCAGACGAGACCTGACCGCAGCACGAACCTTCTTCACCAGGGCACCCGCGCTCGGGGTGCCTGTCGAGGTGACGACGGATCGGGCACCGGCCTACCCGCGCGTCCTCGACGAGCTCGTCCCGACCGCCCTACATGACACCGGGCGGTACGCGAACAACAGGGTCGAGGCCGACCACGGGTCGGCTCAAAGCCCGGCTTCGACCGATGCACGGTGTCGAAACCTTCCGATCAGCACGGATCCTTGCCACCGGCCACGCCTTCGTGCAGAACCTCAGACGCGGCCACTACGACATCGCCACCGACGCACCGGTCCATCACCGGCTACCTGCGGCGTTGGATGAGCTGGCCCTGGCCATCTAACTCCCCAGCAGGCGATCGTTCAGCCATGCCACCCGATCACCCAATGCAACAGAGCCCGTAGACCTCTTCCGCGTACACGATCCGCTCGCGACCCGGCACGGCAGAACCCAGCGTGTTGAGCAACGTCGTCTTGCCCGCCGGCGTGCAAGCAGGCAGCAACCCACGATCTTCACGCCACGCGATCTGTGGCAGATCCGTGTGTTGGGACCACCCCTGCTGCGAGATGAGACCGGGGGAGGCGATGGTGCGAGACTCGCCGCTCAACCGCAATGGGAGTCGTCGGAGTGGATCACGACCGGGTGGCCGTCTACCAGTAACCGGCCCTTGTCCCATGATCCGGTCTCACCGTCGTCGCAGTCGACGTTCGTGCCGTGCACCTCTATATCGACAGCCTGCCCGCCGGCCACACTGGCTGTCACCGACTCCCACGATGCGTGTGCGTCGGCATACGCCGGGGCCTCAACTCGGATGGACTTAGGGCCTGGATTGGCGAGGTACACGATGGCTGTGCCGTCCGGCTGCAGCTGTGTATGGCTCAAGCCAATCGTCGGCCCCTGCGCGCACCACCTCTTGAGGGCAGGCGCCAGGATCTCGGGGTTCCTAGCGGGGAAGCTGATGATGACAACGTGCCCATCGACGCCCTCCGCCCGCAGTCGGAACCGGGCCTCGTCCGTCGCGTCGCCCCGGCAGCTTGGCTTCACCCAGCCATCCACCAGGACAGTCGTCCCCGCACGAAGTGTTGCCTTGCTCAGGTCCTCACTCTCGTGGTCCTGTCCGTCGAGCGGCCACAGCTGCGCGTCACTGACGTCGCCACCGGCCATCAATGTAGCGGCGCTGAGCGTGACGTCCTCGTCAAACGATGTCTGCATCCCGAACCTGATGCCGTAGCCGTCTCGATCGTTGTAGGTCTCCATGACGACGGGTCGAGTCGCCTCGTCAGGCCCGCGCGGCACGGCGAGGGCCGCCACAGCGACACCCGAGCCCAGCAGCACCGTCGCCCCAGCTAGCACAAAGACGCGACCACGGCGCACTCCCATGGAACGAGTGTAGGCGCGAGGCGGTCATCCCGAGCCAGATCGCATTCTTGGCCGAGGGAGCCACTCGATCATTGCCGGGCAACCAACGTCCGGTCATCGGCAGAGCGGACGTTCGCACGGGGTGTCTTACGAAATAGCGGGGTTGCCCGCCTGGGTGCCGCCGGCCACCACAATGTTGAGCCCTGCCACCACTCAGGCGTCCAGAAAGTCCGCCGCCTGCCGCGTGAGCGTGCCGAGCTCCACCAGCTCGGGCAAGCGATTCGCCCGCACCACAAGCTTGCGGATGTTCACCGCAGTTAAGGTAACCACGGGTGGACCAGCGCCGCCGTGCCCGAAAAGCTACATCTCTTCTCCCTGTCCGAAGGGACTCGCCGGGTCACGGAACGCTGCGTCATTGCGCCCAGAAAGGGGCTACGCCCCCGGACGACCGGATCTGCCGATGTCAGTGCGTCTCAAGGCGACGTCCAGAGATGCTCACGGATTCACCACCGAGCGGCGCCTGGCGTGGGTTAGCCTCCTGGGTGTGCGGGGGAGATCAAGGCCGGTTCAGGAAGCGGCACTACTTGCGGCGGGCCTGCTGCTCATCGGCGGCTGTGCAGGGGGAACCGGGGCCGCACCAACAACAGGTCGCCCCGTTGGCTCACCGACCCCGATCGAGATGTCGACCTACACATCTGAGTACGGCATTCGACTTGGGATCGAGCCGAGCTATCCCGAGGATCGCGTTCTGACCTCCCCGTCGGTGAACGTGGGCGACCTTGAGGGCAGTGGCGGACTCTGGCCGATGGGCGGAGTCGATCACGAAGGCGAGGATCTCGATCCGCTTTCGTTGCCAGCAGGTACCCCGGTGTCCTACGAGGTCACGGTGAAACCTAGCTGTCATGACTTCGAGAAGTCCCCACCGATCCAGTTCTTCCTCCCTGCCAGACTTCCTGACGGCAATGAGGTAGGGGACACACTGGTTCCGAGCAACCCCGAGGCGTACGAGCCCGCCATTCGGTTGTGGTGCAAGGTCGGCGTAGCCGTTCAGGCAGGCGGTGGAAGCCTCGGTGATGGTGACGAGCCTTCCAGGGTCGCCCTCCTCATCGGCAACGCCGGTCCAGACGAGATCGAGGTCGAGGTGCCAGCTCTCGAGAGCGGCGGCGCCTCCTGGGAGGAACTCTCGATGACGGTGCCCGCCGGTCGGCAGGTGACGAAGATCGTCCTGGGCTGGGGTGTCCGCTGCGACAGCAGTCAGGAAGTTCCTTGGGCAGACGGACGTCTTGTCATCAACGGCAAGCCCTGGCGCGAACCGATTGCCGACGTCTGGTGCTGACGCAGCGCGGTCGGGCGAAGGGAAACCGCGCATCGGCACATAGCCGCGATCCGCGGCTATCCGGACATGCCGCAGATCGTGCGCGGACGTGCCGAGAGTCGGACGTTGCGACCTGCAGCGTTGATGCCCGTACCCCGACCGGTTGAGTCCGGCCGCTTGTCATCATCCGGGGAGCGTCTTACCGCTGGTCGACCTGAGGCGGCGGCCATAAACTCCTGCCCATGACCCTCCTGGACGACCAGGGCCGCCCGGAGCCTCCTCTCGCCTCCGATGAGACCGAGACACTCGTAGGCTTCCTGGAGTACCAGCGCGCGACGTTCGCCTGGAAGTGCTCCGGCCTGGACGCGGCCGGTCTGCAGGCGACGGTGGGCGCCTCGACGATGACGCTGGGAGGGATGCTCAAGCACCTGGCCTTCTACGAGGACCACTGGTTCTCCCACCGCATGCGGGGGAACAAGCGCCAGGCGATGTGGAATGACGACTACTTTGACGCCGACCCCGACTGGGAGTGGAACTCGGCCGCCGAGGACTCCCCCGAGGAACTTCACGCCCTCTGGCAGGACGCGGTGTACCGCTCCAGGGATCTGCTCTCCGAGACCCTGGTGGATGGCGGCCTGGACCGGCCGGCACGGCGCAGCTTGCCGGACGGTCGCATGCCCAGCGTGCGGTGGATCGTGGTTCACATGATCGAGGAGTACGCCCGGCACAACGGACACGCCGACCTCATCCGGGAGTCGGTGGACGGCCTCATCGGGGAGTGACGGAACAGGCCCGGGCCTCATAGGCGGTGAGCCGTACTCCCGCCGTGAGCCAGGCCGCTGCAGAGGTCTTGTTAGTCGGGTAGGTGCTTGCCCGCGCAATGGCAAACCGCCTATTCCGCCGCGATGGACGCTGCCGATCGGCCCTGTATCAACGTCCGCATCTGCTTGATATGTGGGTGATCTTCATGGACATTTCGCTGGGAAAGGCCCGGTGGTCCTTGAGGAGAGAAAGGCACCCGTATGCCGAGAGTCACTCCATGTTTGATCCGCTCCCACGACCGGTCTGGTG
>JAABUR0100005259.1_pt1 | contig 16650 bp, 21 predicted proteins | sample 5560091 | NCBI WGS metagenome assembly JAABUR01 (sample SAMN10711879, study PRJNA513375) | rock metagenome | isolation source: Antarctica rocks | place: Antarctica: Victoria Land, University Valley sud | reverse complement strand
GGTCCGGGGGGCGTTCGTCAGACTTTCATTTGGTCCAGTGCCACCCGATTCCTGGTGTATTCCACCGAATGCATTCACACTGGCTTGCAATACCGGAATCTCGTATCTGGCCGAACCAACGCGGTGGGCCGCACCATGACCGAGGCGGCACTCGCTCCCGGCGGTGCGCGCCTTGTCGGCGTCAATGGCGGGCATTTGCTGGTGGCCAACGCGGATGGTACGGCTCGACACATGTTTCCCAACACAACAGGAGCGAGAGTTCCCGTATGGTCGCCGGATGGTCGATCCGTGTACTACATGACACGCCAGACGGTGAATACGCTGCGGTATCGGGACCATGCCGGCAACCTCTTCGAGATTGGGGTTAATCGTGCCTCGATCAACCGGCTCGACGTGGCATCCGGCAGGGTTGCGACGATCCTCGCGCTACCAGTCCACGCTTTCGCCAACCTGGCGATATCGTCGGACGGTCGCTGGCTGTACGCCACAGAGATCACGAACAGTGATCGGCTTTATCAGCACCTGGTCCACAGTCCGGTCGTGACCAATGACCTGCTGACTCGCTACGGGCCACGCACGCACGTGCTCCGCGTGCCGAGCGGAGGAGGATCGATCCACATGGTGGCAAAGGGTGGCGGCCAGATCGCAGTGTCTGGGACGGGCACGTAAGCAACTCGTATCGCTCGCCAGTCAGCCACATTTCAGGTTGGCTGGATGGCGCAGGTTGGCGAACCGGGAGACACGTTTACATGGACGACCGCGCCTCACGGTCGAGTATCTGCTCGGCCACCTCCATCAGATCGATTCCAACAATATCTGGTGTCTCGAATAGTGGATTAGGAACCATTCCGGGGCGAGCGACGAATGCCGCCGCACATCCTACACGCATGGCGCCGGCGACATCCCAGTCATGCGCCGCCACGAGCATCATTCCACCGACATCGATACCCAGGCACTTTGCTGCCATCCGGTACGGTTCCGGTGCCGGTTTCAAACGATGAACTGTATCAGCCGATAGAACCTGTTCAAAGTAGTCGCGCAGTCCGGCATTGGTGATTTGCGCCTCTGCGACCTCAGCCGTAGAGTTTGTAAGCGCCGCCAGACGGAAACCCGCAGAGCGCAGTCGTTCAAGTCCCTCGTGCACGTCACGGTGTGGTGGTAGCTCCCTCACGGCGCCCACGATGGTCTGTCGATCACCGTCCGAAAGTACGATGCCTTGTCGCGACGCGATCATGGTGAGGGCCGCTCGGCCGATGGCACCAAAGTCGGCGTAGTCGTTCAGCACGGATGTAACGAGGGCGGATTGCAGGAGCTGAGAGAACCAGAGGCGACGCACCCCGGCATCACCGAAGACCCGCTCGAAGTGGGAATCGAGGGCCGCCAGGTCCAGAAGCGTTTCGTTAACGTCGAAGACGCACACGTGAGGTATCGGCATAGCCATTCCTTTCTGAGTTCCATTCGTCGCGTCTAGTCGTGTCTCCCAACGTCTGTCGGGCTGATGTCTTCCCGTAGGTCCACGGTGGCTCGCCCCGCCGGAAAGAGTAAGCCCATCGCCTGCTGGACGCCCACGGACATTGTGGGGTAGGCGTGGATCGCCTGCGCCAAACGCCCGCTGAACGTCCGCGCCTGCATGGACACCACGAACTCGTGGACCAGTTCTCCTGCAAGCGGGCCGACCAGATGTGCGCCGAGTACTTCGCCACCTCCCATTGCATAGCCGATTACAGGCTTCTTTCCGACGATGACCTTGATGAAACCCCTGGTCTGACGTTCGATCACCGCCCGATCGATTGCCGTGAACGGAAGCTTCACAATGTGGATGTTGTCGCCGTGCCGTCCGCGGGCCTCCTCCTCAGTCAGTCCCACATGAGCGATTTCGGGATCGGTGAAGATGACCCACGGGACGACGCGGTAGTCAGTTGTGCTACTGGTTCCGATAGCATTACCCACGGCGATCCGAGCTTGATACGCGGCCATGTGGGTAAACGGGTAGAGTCCGGTTACGTCTCCGGCGGCGTAAATGCCCTCTGCCGTCGTTTCCATCTTTTCATTGACGACGATACCGCGCTTGTCAACCTCGATGGCCACCGCCGGCAGACCCAGATTCTCCGTGTTCGGCTGTCGTCCGGTCGCGACCAACAGCATATCCCCTTCCACGGTCGTGAGACATCCGTCCACCACAGTTTCCATGACGATGCGATCGTTGAGTGACGAGACACGCTGCACCTGCGCGCCGAGGAGGAAGCGGATACCCTCGCGCTCGAGTACGTCTCGAAGACATTCCGCGATGTCCGCATCTTCCCGGGGAAGGAGATGGTTCTCCATGTCGACCATCGTGACCTGGCTTCCAAGCCGTTGGAAGGCCTGCCCCATCTCCAGTCCGATTGCTCCTGCTCCAAGTACCAGGAGCCGGTCAGGGAACCTTTCCAAGGCGAACAAATTCTGATTCGTCAGGTATTGCACATCGCTCAGGCCGGGAATCGACGGGATAGATGGGCGGCTTCCGGTGCAGAGAATGATGCGATCTGCCTGGATTCGCTCACCGTTCACGATGATTGTTCTCCCGGCACTTAACCGAGCACTGCCCGAGCGAACGGAGATGCCACGGGCCTCCATGTGAGCAACATCTTCGTAGTGCGCAATTGCGCCAATAGCCTCCCGGACGGATGCCATGACCGCGGGAAAGTCGACCTGAACACCCTCGACCCGCAGACCAAAGTCTGCCGCACGAGCAATGTCGTGGCGGAGACGAGCTGCCCGAATCAAGGCTTTGGACGGGACACATCCGTCCCAGGTGCATTCGCCGCCAATGTGTGCCCGCTCGATCAATACGACGCGCTTACCGCTGGCCCGTGCGATTTCCGCCGCCGTGAGGCCGGCAGTCCCGGCGCCCAACACCGCTACATCAAATTTCTCCATACTCCCTCTTCCATCGCTCCCACACGGTCAGATCTCCGACCTCTGTCGAGAAACGCGATCCAAATCCGACCTTGATGGGTCCGGCAGCAGATTGGAGGCCATGGGATGTGCTCCGATGTACACCTTTATCAATCTTCATAGCATGCCCAGAGTGCAATTCTCTGTAAGCCAGCTTACCGCCGAACCCGGGTGGCATCTGACACTCTGAAGGGGTAGGTCTACTATCGGCCGAAGGAGGCTCAGGCGTGCACGACATACTGGAACACGAACTTTTGGATCTCGAAGGCAATACAGTTTCCTTGCGATCATTCCGTGGACGACCCGTGCTGCTGGTGTTCCTGCGCTGGCTCGGGTGAGTCCCGTGCCGCGAGCACATCACGCAGTTGCGTGACCAGAAACCTCTGCTGGATGACCTGGGTGCGGTTATCCTCGTGATCAGTTTTGAGTCGCTGACCGCATTGCGGCGATTCCACTGGTGCCGGGATCTCCCCTTCATCGTTGTCAGCGATCAGTCACGTCGACTGTATTACGCCTTCGGACTCCGCAGCCGCGCGATTTACCGGCTTTTCGACCGTGACACTCTGGGGTCGTATGCACGAGGGCTCCGGCACGGACGCTTGCCTCCCCGGCCTCGTGCGGACCTCCGCCAGCTCGGCGGTGATGTGGTGTTGGACCGACGCGGCGATGTAGTCTTCGTCCACCGTAGCGCGACGCCGGCGGACCGGCCATCGGTGGACACACTCATACGAATGCTTGGTAGCGATGAGGGATGACGTGCGGTCCCCATTCGTTGGCTTCGACGGATAATGGGCCCGCGACGACAGGGGCCGTCACCGGCGACGTTTGCCGTCTGGAGTCAGCTCTTTCTTCGAACGGCCTCCAGCGCCGGAGTCCTGGTCGTGGGTGGCTACTTCTTCTACCTGCGTGATCATGGGGTCACCGTCAATAGTCTGATCCTTGGCGGTTTGAGTGCTCTTGTCTACGTAACCGAGCTGCTCTTCGCGCCTCTTGCCGGATCGTTGAGCGATCGGCGCGGTAGACGCAGCTTCTTGCTTGCCGGGCTTCTCCTGTCCGCTGCTGCGGTTCTGCTCATTCCGCTCGGATCGACCGATATCGCTGTCCTCCCGGCCGCCGTCATCGCCGGACTCGTCGGCATTGCAAGGCTGCTCGAAGGCCTGGGAGCTGCTCTGTCTGTGCCTGCCACGCTGGGCTTCCTCGCTGAGATCACCGATGAACTGCCTGCCCTGCGTGGTCGGTCGATGGGTTTTTTCGAGCTTGCTTCAGCGCTCGGCATCGCTGCGGGAGCGGCTCTCGGACCGCTGCTGTGGGAACGCTTTGGCCTAGTTGCATTCGTGGCACTCGCCGGACTGTATCTCTTTGCAGCTCTCCTCGTACTCGGTGTCCGGGAAGAACCACGCGACCGTCCGTCGGACGTTACATTCTCGTTCCAGCGCTACGCGCACATCCTTTCGTACCGGCCCTTGGTCCTTTTCAGCCCGACCTGGATCGCGGTCAACGCCATACTCGGCGTCTGGATCAGTGCCCAGATCGAATTCGTGCTGGCCGGCAATCTGCATGTGGGAGGGCAACAATTCGTCGGGAGTCTTCATGGACGGTCAGGGACACTGAGTGCGATTCTTGGCGGGTACGTGCTCTGGTTTGCCGTCTGCGTAGTCATCTGGGCCTTGATAGTGGGCCGCTTGCCCCGACTGCCGACGCTACTCATGACCGTATTTGGTTCAGTGCCGGCGAGTGTGGGGTTGATTGCGCTCAATCACGGTTGTTCACCTCTCATCTTCGGTCCCCCGGTGTTGATAGGCGTTTTTCTGGAGGCTGGATTTACACCAACAGCACTGGCCCACCTGGCCGACATATCGCAAGTTTTCGCGCGTGATCGTGGATTGCTCATGGGGTTGTACCCCGTTATGCTCGGTCTTGGTCAACTCGTCGGCGCGGTAGTCGGTGGACTCTTTGCGCAACTCGCCTACTTCGACGGCTTGGCATACCTGACGATGATCTTGGCGTGCGTTGCCATTGGGCCGCTGGTAGCGACCATGATCCTTCAGCGTTCGATGAGTGGTCTGGCCGTTGCACGTTAGACTGCAATACGAGTCCAATGTGGAGTTGCTCATGTCGGGGTTGCATACCGGAGACCGCGTGCCGAACTTCGCGCTTCCCAATCACAAGGGTCAGACATGGACATTGGCGCAGCACCTGCGGGACGCTCCGGTCATGCTGGTCTTTTACCGTGGAGATTGGTGACCATACTGCAATGGGCAGCTGGTCAGCTTTGCCAGGAAGTATCACGAATCCGAACGCCGCGGCGTCCAAATTGTAGGAATCAGCGTCGACACGATTGCTGACAATGCGGCCATGGTCCAGAAGCTTGTCCTTCCCTTCCCGCTGCTGAGCGACCCGGAGGGCACGCTCATCCAATACTTTGAGCTGTGGGATTCAGACGAGCGTATCGCCAAGCCCGCAATCGCTGTGGTCGATCAAGCCGGCTCGATCGTCTACCTCTACTCGGGACAGGACTTCGCCGATCGGCCCGGTGATGCGGCCATCTTCGAGGCCATCGACCGACTGAAACGAGGCGGAACGTACCCCGACGAGGCGCCGCAGATCCAGGTGACACCCGAAAGCGCCGAACACAGCGTCGGACCCGATAAGCAGGCCAAGAGTCTGGAAGATTTAATTCCCTACTATCAGGGAGCCTTTTCCGCTTCGGTGGCGTTGAAGGGGCGGATGATACAGAAAGGAGATCGCGACGCGGGGAGCGAGATCACCAGCTACCAGCGAATGGTCCGCGAATACCGCGATGCATTGGAGGCGACGGTCGACCTGCACTGACAGCGTATGCGCATGGGTAGTTTGCCGGGAATCTCCGTACCGGTGAGGCAGTCGTGCCTACCGCATAAAGCCTGCAAGGCGGTATCGGGCAGACGGCCAAAACGCAGCCAGATATGCGGAAAGCAGAATCAGTGCGGCGATGAGAGCCAGCGGCAAGTTGTACTGCACGAACATAAACGCGTAGAACAACACCGACCCTATCATTGCAAGCCCAGCAGCAATGGGACCCCGGGGCCACAAACCGATGATGACCAGCAAGAGCGACACGACGAGGAGTGGTTGACCGACCGTATTGACGGCGTTGACCCAACCAGGGTTGGAGGATGAATTCTGCATCCCGGCCATGCCGTCCATCGAACCGCTCTTGGCTACGCCTGTCGCCGTAGCCCCGACCGCTCCTGAAAACGCACCAACAATCATCCCGCTGCATCCGACAAGCGCACCCAAGCCACCCAGGTAGCGAGACGAGCGACAGGTTTTCTGAATTGCGGGATTACTCATAGCTCATCGTACCGTCTCCTGAACCGTTAATCGTACCGTGGTCAAGCCAAGAATGCCGGCGACGATGAGGAGAGCACCTCCCACGTAGTAGACCACCGTGATGCCGAAGTGGTCGGCCAGGACACCGGCAAGAGCCACCGACACCAGACGCGCCGTGCTCCACCCGACATCCATCAGGGTGAAGACCCGACCTCGCATTCCATCCGGCACCTGCGACTGCATGGTTGACTGGTACGTCGCCATTCCCCCCGATGTGTTCAAGCCGTACACAAAGAGCAGCACCTGACCAAGCAACGGAACGCTGAATACGCCGAGCAGTACATCTCCCATCCCGCGAATCAGATACGGGAAGAACAGCAGCTTGGTATTCCGGTAGTTGCGGGTGAGACTTCCCAGCAGCAGCGGACCCAGCAGCGCACCAAGGCCGATGGCAAAGAGAAAGCTGGCGAAACCAGCAGGAGGAAGATGATAGCGCCTTTCCGCCAGTACGACTAAGAGCGCCGATGTTCCGCCGACCGAGAGCGACGTGAGCATCTGTATCCAGAACATGCGGAAGACGAACGGGTCGCGGAAGGCGAAGCGCAATCCCTCTTTCAGCGACTTCATATAGCCTCCAGTTCCTAGCCGGTCCATGGCTGGGAAGGTGACCAACGAGATGCTGAGGGCCGAAACCACGAAGCTTGCCGCATTGAAACCAAAAGCTGCACGAGTGCCGAAGATCGCGATCATGCCACCCGCCATAGCAGAACCAATAATCTGGACGAACTGCGCGGTTGACCACGCTACGGCGTTCGCAACAAGCACGTCCTCGGTTTCCACCAGGGAAGGAAGGCTGGCAGTAAATGCTGGAGCGAAAAAGACCGAGGCAAGCGCCATGCAGAATGCCAGAGCATACACCTGCCAAACAGCAGCCGCGAAGAGTAATCCGACCACCATCACGGCTCGAACCAGGTCAGCCGCGATCAGAATGGACTTACGGGGGTAGCGGTCGATGATTGGGCCGGCAACGGGACCGGCAATGAGCACAGGCACGATCTGGAAAATGACGAGCGTGGACAGAGCCAGTCCAGACCCGGTGAGCTTGTAGACTGTGATGACCAGGGCAATATAGTTCACAGTGTCTCCCAGATTGGAGACAAGCTGCCCGAGCCATATCGGAAAGTAGCGAGGGCTCCGTACGACTCGGCCATAGTTTGTCAGTGTGGTCACGGCAATCGACACCTCAGTCTCAGGCTGCTCGGGCCGAACACCTGCAAGCACGATCGCCACCACGAAACCACGCACGGAGAGTAGTGGCGAGTCATCTGCGCCCTAAAGTGGCACGCTCTAGGGCGTGGGCGTGTCCCTGCCGGCTACTGTTTCGACATCCTCGCGACGTAACCAACCGAGCAGCGTTCCATCTGATCGTGTGACCAGGACGCCTGAAACCTTACGCTTTGTAAGTTGCTCCACTGCAGCGCTTACAACCATGTCGGGTCGGTACGTGGCAGGGCCAGATCGCATGACTGCTTCTACTGTACCATCCGGATCACCGGCCAATTCGCGTTCGCGTAAGAGTCCAAGCACGATTTCATGCTCGTTCACGACTACAGACCTGTCCCATCGAGCCACTTGCACCCGCTGCTGTACGTCGCCAATCCGTTCCCCCAGGTTGCAGCGCGGAATATCCTGCCGTGCTACGTCGCCAACATGGGGCAGTGCTGCGTTTGCGCCTTCCATGGGCAGACCAGACGCGAACCAATCCGCTTCGCCCGCCGTGTATTCTAAGATATCACTGAAACCAAGTGCTTCGAGCCGCCACGCGGCTCGTGGGCTCATGTCTCACTGGTAGTCGTAGCAGTACACGATAATCGGCTTATCCTTCCGAAGCCGAGTCGCCATCTTGACATTTAATTCCTTGAGGGGACTGCTGACGGCTCCGGGTAGATGCTGCTCCTGATACTCCTCCGCCGGGAGAACATCCACAAGTTGTGCGCCGTGCCCGAGCAACCGCTGTACCTCGTCTCGCTCAATCGATGTCGGCACGGTGGCTCCTCTTTCTCCCTCTCGTGCTGTTTGGAGCTAAAGCGTGTAGGGTCATCGTTCCTCACTGCTCTGATCCGTCCGAAGTAGTCCTTTCCCGCGCAGAAACGAGCGCTGACTCGGAGCATGAATCATGCTCATCTCGGATATCAAGCGTCCCTGAACTATCGGGCTCTTGCCTGTGACTCATGGACGTCGGTTTTTTGATGCCGCAGGACCTGCGGAACAACGGGTTTCACGTCGGTGCGCCGAGCAGTGGCAGGACGACGTAGTACACCACGAAGTCCCTACAAAAAACAGGACGGGGACTACATTTTCCATTTCACTACGTTACCTCTGTCGTCACTACTCTGTTGACGCCTCAGATTCGAAGCTGCCTGACACGGGCACCGAGCTGAGGCTTGAGCACCGATGCGTAACCCAGAAGGAGAAAGAGAATGCCGGCCACCGTGGTAGCGATCGTAATGGCTGAGTCCGATTGTTCGTACATCCCGACGTACAGGAGTAGTCCACCTAGCACGGTCGGCACCGTACTCTTGGGACTACGCGCTGCCGCCGACACGATGATTAATAAGACAGATAGGACCAAAATCTGCTGTCCTGAATGAATGACGGCAGCCACCCAACTGGGTGCGTTCGCCAACTCGGCCCTGGATCCGAGGGCTTGACTGGAGGGCAACGCAAAAGCGCCTCCCAACGTAGCGAGCATGATCGACGAGCACAGGATCGTGCCGCCAATGCCGGCAGCGCCGCAGATCGGAGCCAGAATCGATCGCTTTCGCGCCACGGACCGCTTGCGTGAACGGTCCGGAATCGAGGCGGTTGACCCACCCTCCAACAACCGCGATGACGGGTCTCCGCGCTCACCTTCGCTGGCGAGGATCCGCTCGCATAGTTCATCTTCGCTCGGGTTGCCAAGTGAGATGACACGGCCACGATACCAAAACGTTGGAATGGCGAAGATGTCATCCACCGGCTGCTGCTGATCGATATCCCAGACCTCGACGGTGAGCTGCGGGAGACGGCGGCCGATCGACTTCGCGAGTCGGCGGCTCTCCCGACATGAATTGCAGTGGGCAGCCGTATAGATCCGAAGGATCGGTATTCCTCTGCTCAGTGTCCTTGGTTCGCTGTCCACTGTCTCCGCTCCTGCCGTGAGCCCGCCGTTCGCGCTGCATTCGTGTCCGTATCAACCTATCAGGGTGTTCCCCGTCCGCACGGTAATCGTCATTACCAGTCCGCATACTTCGGATACATTCCTTTTGTAACCGCCATTACTGCCGCTCGAACCGACCGGCGTTTACAGTGAGAAATGAACGAACCAAACTGTGAATGAGGAGATAGTCATGAAAATCTGGTCGCGCCTTGGTGCCCTAGTTGCAGTCGTGGGACTGCTGGTGCTCCCGTCTAAGGTCCTCGCCGGGCAGGCTGCCCAAGGGAAAACATCGGCCATGACGGTCGGTGTACGCATTCTGAGTCCCGCCTCTGGTACCGTGGTCCGCGGCCATGCGCTAACCCTGTCCGCCGCGTTCACTCACTGGAAGCTCAATTGCGCCTGGGCAGGCAAGCCCAACAAGGCAGGAGTCGGACACTATCACGTCCTCCTGGATGGCGCTTTGGTGAATATGTTCTGCAATCGTAGCGCATCGATCAGCATGCAGAACGTGAAACCGGGCAAGCACATGCTCACGGTGATTCCAGCCGACAATCACCACAACGACATGATGTTTATGCAGGCCAAGGAGATGCAACAGCTCTCATTCGTGTACCGACCAGCCCACGCAATGCCATGGATCAAGCCGGTGAATCTTGGCAAGCCCAGCGTCTCAATCACATCCCCGAAGAATGGTGCGACGGTCTCAGGCACCTTTCCGCTCACCATCAGCGTTCATGACTTCCACCTGTCCAGTGCCCTATACGGCAAGCAGAACGTGGCCGGCTACGGTCACTGGCATGCCAATGTCGACTCGACGATGGGCCCCATGATGGGCATGGCTACTATGATGGGCATGAGTACCGCCAACACCTTCACGGTTAGCACGGTTGGCATTAAACCCGGCATGCACAAGTTCTACGCGCTGCTCACCGACAATCAGCATGCCCCCCTGATGAAGCCAGGAACCAAAGCCTTCGTCACCCTCAACGTGAAGTAACCTCCCCAGGCCTCATCAGAGCGTGTCGACTTTTGGCCATTCGCCAGGGGCGGCACGCTCTACTTTCTTCTTCGGAGCACCGTTACGTTCATTCGCAGTCCTCGCGTTCTTGCTCTTGCCCTACTCTTTGGCATAACCGCACTCGTCTCTTCTGCCACTTTCAGCCGAGTAGCAGCGGCGCGGCATGCTACACACAAGCTCGTTCACGCCAAGATCGTCACCGACGCGAGCGCCGTGGGCGCATATAAGCCGAAAACCATCGTGGTACATCTCGGAGATCGCATTACTTTCCGAAATAACAGCAATGCGTCTCACACGATTACAGTAGATCACGGGCGTGCGTTTGACTCTGGGAATATTGCTATTGGCAAGTCGTGGACGTTCACGGCGAAGCACGCCGGCTCGTTTCCGTACCACTGCAGCTACCATGCGCTCATGCACGGCAAGATCGTAGTCAAACGCTAACGCCGCATCATCGGCCCATGCCCCTGCTAGGCTAGGATACCCAGTACTCGTCACTCTCGGCAGATCGGATTGGTGATCATGGCTCCGTCTCGACTCTCGGTTTTCAAACGACGCACTCCTGACGACGGCCAGCAAGAGACTGCGGAAGAGACGACCAAGGAGGGCTACCTCACCAAGCAGTTCATCTTCCGCGATTTACCTCCCGCTGAGATCGAGCGCATCGCAAAGATGACGCGCATGGTCACTACCAGGAAGGGCAAGATATTCTATGTTCCGGGGGAAACGGGTGAGGTCCTCTTCCTTTTAAAAACGGGGAAGGTCGAGCTCTATCGGTTGACCGCGGATGGGAAGAAATTGGTGACCGACATCGTCGGCCCTGGAACGTTTTTTGGGGACATGGCCTGTATCGGCCAGAACATGCACGAATCCTTTGCCGAGGCGGCGCAGGACTCGCTGATCTGCGTCATGAGCCGGCACGATATTCAACAGCTTATGCTTGACAAGCCAGTGGTTGCGCTCCGCATCCTGGAGGCTGTCGGCCAGAGACTCGTCGAAACGACGACCCGCCTTGAGGAAACAACATTTAAGGGCACACACGCGCGGGTCGCATCCCTACTGCTTCGTCTGGCTGTCTCTCAGCGTAGCCAGCTTGTGGTCGAAGGCTATAGTCACCAGGACTTGGCCTACATGCTCGGCATTTACCGTGAGACCGTAACAAATGCCCTCGACCACTTGAAGCAAGAGGCACTCATCGAAGTAGGCCGTAAACGGGTCGTACTCCTTCAGCCTGATGGCGTCCGTGCGATGGCGGAAGCGGATGATAGCTCTCACAAGATGTTATCCGCGCCCAGTTCAAAGTAAAGATCACCCGGGACTGACGCAATAGCTGCCCGGGCGTTGTGCTCGCTCTTGGGCGAATACCCCGCCCCATATCCTCACGGCACCGGGAAGATCAGCTGATTATGCGAGGTGATGCCGGAAGAGCCAATGGACGAACCAGTTGTGTGTCTATCACCCTGCCAGGCAGGGAGGATGCCCTGAAGGCCAACACCGGCACGTATGTCCGGTGCGGATACCAACACCAGCGGATCGATCACCGTGGGTAGAGCGGCTTCGTGCGAGAAGAACACCATCGTCCTCAATCCATGCCGCAAAACTCACGCGAGACTGACCCCTCGCTTGACCCCTCGCGCAGATCCTTTGACCCCTGAAATGACCCCGGACACATGTCACTTATGTCGCTCCTGTCACATCCGAGACAGCAAAAATCCCCCGAAACCGGGGGATTTTGTCACTTGTGTCACCTCGTGTCGCAACTCTGTGTCAATCTGAGCTATAGGGACCAATGGCTGATTTTTGGCGTCTGGACGCCAAATTTTGTCGTTTGTGTGACGCAATGTGTGACGATCAAGCGATAAAAATATCCCATGTAGCCCTCCTATCAGTCAAAGGGCACCCTCGGTTTTTGGCTTGTAGACGCCAAGTACTCCTCTAGGCGGACGTTAGACACCCCCTGCACAAACTATGCATACGAACTAAAAAATTGGATAGCGTCTTGTATAAAGAATGCATAGGTGAGGCTGAATCCGCTCGCTCTGTGCCGGTGTTTTTCGCCCGGCCGCAATGGATCACCGCAGATCGTGCAGACTGAGGAGACCTCCTCCAGCTGTCCCATGAGCGTCGGGTCAGGTACGGGCCGACGAAGTCGGCGAGAAACAACGACTGCCATGCTCGTCGCGTTTGTAGTCGCCGCTGTGTGAATTGACGCTCCTTTTCCCACAGCGACGCATGCGTCCACTGACCCAGTGCCTCCCGGCCGCGCCATCACGACCATGTTTCATCTTCACGTGACCGGAAACCCTGTGAGTCGTGCGGGTTTCTGGGTCGCGTACGGCCCTCTGGCAGACCGCTGAGGACCCGTGCGGCTCCGTTCTGTCGGTCGAGGCACCTAATACCGCAACGCGACTCTTCCCGGCCGAGGGGCGCACCGTTTTCGTCTACCTGGCTGGCCAGGGCACTATTCGGATGCGAGGATGCAACGTTCCGGGCCGCCCGATCGTTACGATTGGTCCGGTATCCGCCATTCGTCTGAGAACGACCGGCTATCCACCCGGAGCGATAAGGACCTAGTCGGGTCGACCCCCTCCTCCCCCTCGACCCACCTCCAAGCGCTCGCTAACACGGCGGGATTCCATTTTGCGTTCATCGAGCAGGGCGGCATCAGCCTCTACCCAGCATTGGCGCAGCGGGTCACCGATCCCGAAGTGTTGCGCATTCTGTTAAGCATCGGCCGGCTATCCACTCCGGTCGCAAGCAACACCTGGAGATCGTCCAGAAGCGCCGCAATTCGCGTATCGTGTGCTCCGACCCGCCGGCTAAGGGCCAGCCCCACCTGCGGCGGCTCGCGTAGAGGGAGCAGGGTGGGGAGAGCTCCGCCATAGATCGCCTCGCGGTGACCGACTGGACGGTAACATTTCCAGTGAGGGCCGCGGCGATGTGGTGCCAGATGTCCGGCACTTCCCAGAGCGGTCCGGCCGGCAGCCCGGGCCCCAAGTCGCGAGTCTCCGGGTATGACGCGGGTAGATGCTATTCTACGGCGATGAACGGCCTCAGTACGAAGTTGCCGATTATGTCACCGTCGCCATCCACCCAAGCCGTGGCACATCGGGTACTCAATTCCGTCGGTTCAGCACCCAGCTCGCGACCAACTCCAAATAATCCGGCGCAAGGGTCCCCGCATCATCGACCCGCATCGAGTGATTACCGCCGCAGCCAGTTGCCACTGTCTCCGTTTCATACTTCACGTCTCCGTCTCCTTCAGCATGCAGATTCGGACGAAAACTTACCAGCACCTACTTAGCTCGCTAGCCGAGGTCGCGCCTCTCTTGTCCAGTTACCCGCAGCAGGGCACCCCCCGATTCCAGGGCGATCAGCAGCAGGGCGACGGCGATCGCTCCCTGCACCCGGGCGTCGAAGAGGGGGTGTCGGGTGTCGGTCCACCAGAAGGCCAGGGTGTTGATCGGATAGTCTCGGGCAGGGTTGGAAAAGCAGCGCTGCGGACCGATGCAGGCGGTGGGCCGCTTGCTCAGGCGATACTGCTGCGCGCCGGTGGCATCGAGCCGCGCCACCTCATAGAGGTTCTGCATGCCGATGACCAGTGGTGAGTGCGGGATGATCCAGTAGTACTCGTAGCGGGTGGGTCCCCACCAGAACTGATGGCCGGTGTGCTCCTGGGCGGCCTCCAGGCGATACCAGAAGCGCCACTGATTCACCGAGACGGCGGCCACTTGGATGCCGAGGCTGAGAATGATGAGCAGAGTGACGGCGGCCTTGAGCGCGGAGGCCTGGTGTCTCCAGCGGGCGAACAGTTCGCCCAGGGGCAAAACCAGGTAGGGCAGCGCCGGATAGAGATATCGTGGCCCCCAGGCGGGATCACCGTGCCAGTACAGCACGTTTGAATAGAAGACCACGGTGACGAGCACCAGGGCGCAAAAGAAGGCGGCGAGGACGGGGGAACGGCGATACAGGGCGGGGAGAGAGCAGGGCAGCAAGAATAGCAGGGGCACGTACCAGATGATGCCCTTGCCGGGGCTGAGGGTGAGCCCCAGGAAGCCCACCCAGGGGAGCTCGCCAAAGGTTTTCAGGTGCAGCGCCACGTTAAAGGGGGAGCCAAAGCGGAGTTCGTTCCAGAGCATGAGCAGGGCGATCCAAGGAAGGATGGCCAGGGCATAGGCCAACCAATCCCGGGTGATCTGCCGCGTCTCGCCGCTACGTAGCCGCCGCAGCGCAGGAAAGGCGGCGATCAGCAGTACATAAATCACGAAGTCGTAACGGGTAAAGAGGCCAAACCCGGTCGCGCTACCGGCGAGCAGCAGCCAGCGGCGATCGCGCAGGCCCCCGCGCACAAAGCGCCAGGTCGCCAACGCTGCCAGCAGAAGGCAAACACTCACCTGGGTTTGCTCCAGGGCGCTCTGGGCGTCCGGCCAGGCGGCGGTAGCCAGCGCGAAGAGCACGGTAAGGAGTATCGCGGTGGACAGACCGTACCCCATACTCACCGCCATATAGAGGAAGAGAACAGCTAAAGCCGCGCCGAGAAAAAGATCGAGGGAACGGCTAGCGTACAGAGTGGCGGTACCGGACGGCAGGGAGAACTCCCCGGCCAGGATGCGTCCGGCCACGTACAGCGGAACCATCAGCACGATCTGCCCCGGACCGTAGGCCGACACGTAGAGGTGGCCGCCGCGCCCCGCCGCCACCCGGGTGCCCATGGCGACCGGGTGGGCGATCCAGAGGCGGTGATGGTCGACGATGGCCCGCGTGGTCTGATAGCGCAGGTCGGTGTCCCCGTTGTGCCGCAGATCGCTGGAAGCCGAGAGGAGGTAGATGGCGAGCACGAAGAGACCGACCCTGGCCGCCGCCGCGTGCAGGGTCGGATGCCGGGCTCCCCCCGGCGACGCATCGTGGCTCGTCTCGCTCTGCCAGGCGCGTGCTTGCATCGGCATATTTCCGCTTTCCACCGTCCTACGTGATCTTCTCTCACTTTACGGGAACGCGTTGGGGCTGGAGGCGCGTGCCCGGCCATATTCCCGATTCAGCACGGCGGTGGCGGATTTTCCGGACGAAGGTGCCCGACTGTGAGCGATGCCAAGTAAATGTAAAGGTTTTGTAAGGTTTGTGGGTCATAATGAGAGGTAGTAAGTGGTGGTGAAGTTCTCCGCCGCGAAGGAGAGGTGCACCATGCTGTCCTCCCAGCCGCCAAAACCGGAATCGTTGACCGTTGTGATGCCCGCCCGTGATGAGGAGGCCTGCGTGGGACGCCAGGTGGCTGCCCTGCTTGGTATTGACGCACTGGGCGATCTAGCCACGGTGCGCGTCATCGTGGTCGACAATGGCAGTACCGATGGTACGGCGCGGGAAGCGGCCCTGGCCGGAGCACAGGTCGTCAGCGAGCCAAGCCGGGGGTATGGCGCGGCCTGCCTCGCGGGTGTGCTGGCCGCCCCGGCGGGGGACATCATCCTGCTGATGGATGCCGATGGGAGTGATGATCCGGCGAAAACCGCGTTGGTCCTGGCGCCTCTGATGCGCGGCGACGCGGATTTGGCGATGGGATCGCGGGTACGCGGGACCGTGGAACTGGGAGCGCTCGACCCGCGTCAGCGGGCGGGAAACGCGGTGGCAACGGTGATGCTACGCCTTCTCTATGGGGTGCGGGTCTCCGATGTGGGTCCCATGCGCGCGATCCGTCGTGAAGTCCTGCTAGCACTCGCCATGCAGGAGATGACCTACGGCTGGTCGACGGAGATGCTGTTGAAAGCGGGTCGGGCGGGGTATCGCATCGTCGAGGTGCCGGTGGGGTATCGCCGGCGGGCAGGCGGACGCTCGAAAGTATCCGGGACCGTCCGTGGCAGCGTGGGTGCCGGAATCTCCATGCTGGGCACGATCCTGCGCTATGCTCGTTGGCGGCCATCATCGCCAGAGGGCGTGCCGGCGTGGCTGGTGAAACCAGCGGACGTCGGGTGAGCGGCGCTATGTATCCCGATCATGCCACGCCGCCATCCGGTGAGTTTCACCCTCGCAAGTGCGATGCCCTGGTGATCGTCGCCAGGTACCCCGAGCCAGGCGCGGTCAAAACTCGACTTGGCGCGGTTATCGGCCACCAGCGGGCCGCCGAGTTGTATAGAGCATTTCTCACTGATCTGTCCGCGCGCTTTAGCGCCGCTGCCCGTGCCTCGCGCTATCA
>JAABUR0100005258.1_pt1 | contig 16651 bp, 13 predicted proteins | sample 5560091 | NCBI WGS metagenome assembly JAABUR01 (sample SAMN10711879, study PRJNA513375) | rock metagenome | isolation source: Antarctica rocks | place: Antarctica: Victoria Land, University Valley sud | reverse complement strand
ACGACTGAGCCGAGGCATGGCGGCCCAGGAGCAGCGCCGCAATGCCGGCCACTCCGGCCAGGGTCCGCGTCAGGAGCGATCGGCGCGTCGATCGCACGTCGATCGGAGAGAGGTCCTCGGATCGGGGTCCGTTGATTCCGTCGAACGGGTGTCTCATGGATGGGTCCTCCCAGTCGAATGGTCCTGAAAGCCCGATCTCTCATCGGGGCGACATCCCGTCGCAGTCTTCATTCTGGCGAGAGTCTCGCGTCGGGCACAAGCGGGAGGCCCCACGACGAGCCGGCAAGGCGGTAGAATGACGGCGAGACCGAGGGCGAAGATCGGCCCTGCGTGCGCGAGCCAACGTCAGGCGAGGTAGGCCGGATGACCATCCTGATCCTCGGCGGTGACGATGATGAGCATGCCATGCACATGCTCGATTATCTGCATCAAGGCGGGTATGACGCCGAGTTGTTCGACACCCGCCACTTTCCGGCGCGGATGCAGCTCACGTTCGACCCGAAGCGCGAGACGGGGGCGATTCGGTTGCCGGGCGGCCGTTCGTTGGACATCCTCCGGATCCGATCCGTCTACTGGAGGTGTTATCACGGCATCCCGGAGACACGGCTTCGGGATCCCGAGCAGGCGTTCATCGCCGTCAATGACGCTCGAGGCCTGCTGGAGTCGCTGCTCATCCGGACGCCGGCCCGGTGGGTGAACGGCTGGGCCGCATACCAGTTGCACAGGACCAAACCCGTGCAACTGGCGATCGTCGCCTCGCTGGGCGTTCCCACGCCGGAGACCTTGCTGTCCAACGACCCCGAGGCAGTCCTGGCCTTCGGCAGGCGTCACCCCCGATCGATCTTCAAGCCGGTCCAGGGCGGTGCCCATGCTCGGCGGTTGACCGAGGCGCACTTGACCGGGCGCAACCTGGTCAACCTGGCCCATGCCCCCGTCACACTCCAGGAGGAGGTGCCGGGGACGAACATCCGCGCCTTCGTCGCCGGCGAGCGCGTCCTTGCGTGCGAAGTCCGTACCGTCGAACTCGACTTTCGCGACGACCCGAGCCCTCGGATCTCTCCCCACTCCCTGGCCTCGGGGGTCGAGGCGAGCTGTCTGCGGATCGCACGTGCCCTGGACTTGCGGTGGACCGGCATCGACTTTCGCCTCACGCCCGAGGGGCGCTACGTGTTCCTGGAGGCCAATCCCAGCCCCATGTTCCTCGGCTTCGAGCGGCAGACCGGCCTACCACTCACCGAGAGCCTGGCGGCCCTGCTGGTCGGCCCCGGCGTCTCCCACGATCGGCCACCATCGCCGTCGACGGCCCGGTGACTCGATGGGGCCTCGACGAGATCATCCCCTCGCAAGCCTGCAAAAAAAATCCTCGCTGCGAGAAAGAGACCGTCTTGACAACCTCAGACTGAATGTCTTACTCTCACGATCAGACATCTTGTCTGTAGGCGAGGTAAGACATGGCTCGGGCTCCTCAAGACGTGACCGAAGCGGAGCTGGCGCTGTTGCGCGTGCTCTGGGATCGAGGGCCGTCGACGATCCGGCAGTTGACCGAGGTGGTCTACGGGCCGGGGGATGCCTCCTCGTATGCCACGGTGCAGAAGCTGCTGGACCGGCTCGAGAGCAAGGCGTGTGTCCGCCGAGAGCGGGGGGGGGTGCATATCTTCCGGGCGGCCATCGATCGCGATGAGCTGATCGGGCGGCGGCTCCGCGCGGTGGCCGACACGCTTTGCGGGGGATCGATGGCCCCGCTGCTGACGCACCTGGTGCGGGCCGAACGGCTGTCGGATGCGGAGATGCAGGCGTTGCGGGCCTTGATCGAGCGGAATGACCAATGATCGGCGCCGGGAATCGAGGCGCCGGGAAGGGGGACGGCCGTGGAGACCCTCCTGCACGCGGGGCTGGGAAACGCCCTCGCGGCCGCGTTATTGGCCTCACTCGTGGCCGGGTTCGGGCTCATCACCCGCCGACCGGCCCTGTTGCACGCCCTCTGGGTCGTGGTCCTCTTGAAGCTGATCACCCCCCCACTCTGGAGCGTCCCCGTCGTCCCGAGCGTCGAGGGGGAGATCGAGGGCCAGGCTGATCCGGCGGAGTTACTCGCGCTGACCGCGAGGCCCGAGCCGCCGACCTCCGAGCCGGTCTTCCGTGCGGTCCCCCATCGTGGAGCCGTCCCGCCCGACTCCGTCGAAATCGTTGAGGCGCCGGCGTGGAGGGGCACCCCGAGGCCGGAAACCCCGAGCAGGGCAGGGACCGCGCCGACCTGGAGGACGGTCGTGGCGTGGACCTGGGTTGCCGGGTCGCTGGTGACGTTCGGGATCGCGGCGGTGCGGGTCCGGAGGTTCGGTCGCCTCTTGAAGGAGGCCCGGCCGGCGCCGAGGGACGTGCTCGATCGCGTCGGCGAGCTGGCCACGCGGCTCGGCCTGTCGTGTCCCCCCGAGGTCCGGATGACCCCAGGCGCGGTCTCGCCGATGCTCTGGGCGCTCGGCGGCCGGCCCCTCCTGATCGTGCCGGACGACCTCTGGGAACGCCTCGACGGGGCCCGGCGTGACACGCTGCTCGTCCACGAGCTGGCCCATCTGAAGCGCCGCGATCACTGGGTCCGGGGCCTGGAACTGCTGGCGACCGGGCTCTACTGGTGGCACCCGGTCGTCTGGTGGTCGCGACGCGCCCTGCACGAGGCCGAGGAGCAGTGCTGCGACGCCTGGGTCGTCTGGGCCATCCCCGGCGCGGCCAGGACGTATGCGGAAGCGTTGTTAGATACCGTCGACTTCCTTTCCGGCGCCGAGCCCTCCGTCCCGTGGGCGGCCAGCGGTCTCGGCCATGTTCGCCACTTGAAGAGGAGACTCGTCATGATCCTGAACGGGACCACCCCACGTTCCCTGAGCTGGTCGGGCATCCTGGCCACGCTCGGCCTCTGCGCCGCCCTGCTCCCGCTGTCGCCCTCGTGGGCGGACGAGCCGCCGACCACCGAGCCTTCGGAAACCTTCGAGGTACGCGCCGAGCAGGCGCAGGCCCCTGAGCCCGACCGGCGAGTGGAGGAAGTGCTCATCATTAAGTCGGATTTGGGCAAGCTTGATGAGGAGTTTATTCCACTCAAAGAAGAGGTTATCACGCGAGTCCACAAGGACGCGATGAAGCCACTCCAGGCGCAGCTCGACGAACTGTCCGGCAAGGAGAAGCTCTCGAAGGAGGACGAGATCCGTCGCTCCGCGATCCAGCACGCCATCGAGGAGCTGAAGCGCGCCCTGGGCGATCGGAGCGAGGACGCCGATCCCAAGGCCGTCAAGCCGAGGAAGAGGGAAGGCAAGGAGGGGGCGGACAGACGCCCGGACGTGCGCGAGGAACGGGTGGAACGTAAGGTGCAGGTCGATCCGGCGCCCCACCCCAACCCCCACCCGGGCGACTCCCTCGGAGACGATCCGGGAAATGAGGCACACGCGAAGGAGGTCGCCGAATTCGCGGAACGTCTACGGGTCTTACAACGAACGATACGCTCCAAGAACGATCCGGCCATCCGGGCCCAGAGAGAGAAACTCGAATCAGCCATCGAGGGGATGGCCGCTCACCGCGAGGCGTTGCGTGGGAAAGTTCAGAACAAGAACGCCGATCTCGACAAGGCCCGGGCGGAACTCCGCGAGCAGGGCACCGAACTCTCGAAGAAGCGAGCGGAGTTCATGGAGGCCGAACAGCGTTATCAGGAGGCACGCCGACGATTGGCCGAGATGGAGCGACCCGACCGCGTATCGAGGAACGAGGGTCCACTGGCTGATGCGCTGAATCTCCGCGGACCGGTCACCTTCCGCCAATCTTACCCGTTCCCGAGGCCCCTCGGAGGCCTCGGCAACTCCGGCAATCTCCTCTTTCGCGCCCCCGAGATTCGAGAAATGCGGCTTTCACCCAAAGATGAGTCGCGGCGTATTTCGGAACTCGAAAAGAAGCTCGATCGCGTCCTCGAAGAGTTGAAGGGTTTGAAGGAGGAGAAGCCGTCGAAATCGGAATGATGTCCTGCGGGCTGCAACCGCCTGCAAGGTCGAGTGGTCCACGAAGTACAGCCTCGTAGAAGGGCTTGCGGAATCGAGCCTGGCCGATGGACTCCGGGCGACAGAAGATTGTATGAGGAGACCGGCACGACGTCCTACGAGAGCGTGTGCGAGGACGGTCCCAGTTCTCATCGGCTCGTCACCTCCCACCAACCTCTCCGCTATCCTGGTGGGAGGTGACCATGCCAACCCGAAACGGGAGACTCCTCGCCGATCTCCACCGCGACTTGCTGTATCTTCCGACCGTGTAATACGCATCCCAGAAATTGAATTCGTAGGGTGGGCACCGCCCACCGAGGTTTAGAAGGTGGGCGGTGCCCACCCTACGAAGATTAAAACTGGGAAGCGTGTAAGCCGTGCCCCTCGTTCCCACGCGATCGGCGTCCACCACGAGGACCGACGCGGGACGGCAGAATCTGGTCCTAAATAATTGGTCTTCTCCCACGAAACCCTGAAAGACAAGGTCGGGTCTGTGGGTGGGCCTGGTTGATCTTCTCGATGACGTGAGAGGAGGAGCGCGAGATGAATAAACCGCCGTATGACAGCCTGATCGAGCGACTCGAGGTCCTGGAGCGGCAGAATCGTTGGCTCTGGCGCGTCGGCGTCGCGACGGTGGTCTCCGCCATCGTCTTCCTGGCCGAAGGGACGAGCCTGCTCCATCCCCCCAAGATCATCGAGGCGCAAGGATTCGTCCTGAAGGACTCATCCGGTCGGGTCCGAGGCCAGCTCAAGACGATCCCGGGGGGGTTCCCGGAGTTCGCCCTGCTCGACGACCAGGGCAACGATGGGGTGAGGCTCTCGACGGCACGCGATAATAGCTCTTCATTAGACTTCTTCGATCGTGGGCAGCCCCGCATCGAGCTCAGCGCCTCGTCGGACGGCACGGCGCGGTTGCAGATGACCGACGACGACGACGAGAACCGCCTGGCCCTCTTCCTGCGGAACGACGGCACCACGGGCCAGGCCTTCGAGAGCGACACGCGTGGATTCCACGTGGGGGTGCAGCCCGACGGCATGGCGGGATTATGCGTCGTCGACGAGCAGGGCAGGGAGCTCGATCGGCTCGGCCTCTTGCCCGACGCGTTGCGATGCGTGCGGTTGAGACAGGAGGTCTTCGAGCCCGGTCCGGCTCCGTTCCGGACGCGCGTCGGGCCGCTCACCGGAAATCCCTCTCCACTCAAGGCCTTCGATGGAGACATCAACCGATTCGACGACGCGACCAAGACGGGTCAGCCCTTGCAGGAAGGGAGATCGCACCTGTAGACCCCAGGGGTGTGATCCGCCCGCCGCCCGGATTTACCCCGAGACCCGACATACGAAGCACTTGAGGTACTCGGTCTCCAGGCAGGAGGCCGAGACGGGGTGATCCTGCGACTGGCCGCGCTGTTCGAGGACCTGGATCGTCCGGCCCGAGAGCTCGGCGACCTGTCCCATGACGTCGGCGAAGAGGCCCCGCTCGACGAGCCCCGAGCACGAGCAGGTGACGAGCACGCCGTCGGGCTCCAGGACCTCGATCGCCGCCCGGTTGAGCCTCAGGTAGCCCTTCACGGCTTCCTCGACGCCTCGCGGGTTGCGGGCGAACTTGGGCGGGTCGCAGACGACCGCCCCGAATCGTTCCCCCCCCTGTCGGAGTGTGTCGAGCGTGTCGAAGACGTCGCCCGTATCGAACCGCGCCGCGTTCAGGCCATTGATCTCGGCGTGGTGCCGGGCGATCTCGACCGCCGTGGACGAGCCGTCGATGCCCAGCGTCGAGGACGCCTCTCCGTGCCTCAACGCGTTCAGCGAGAAGCCGCCGGTATAGCAGAAGAGGTCGAGGACGCGACGGCCCCGGAAATAGGGCGCGACGGCCTTGCGGTTCTCGCGCTGGTCCAGATAGAAGCCGGTCTTCTGGCCCGCCTTGATGTCCACCAGGTAGGTGATGCCATTCTCGACGATCTCCACGGGCGTCGTGGGGAGCGAGCCGAAGACGACCGCGTCCTCGGCCCGCAGGCCATCCTGCTCGGCCGTGCCGCGCTCGGAGCGGGAGAGGATTCCCTCGACCCCCGTCTGCTCGGCCAGGAGCCCGAGCAACAGGTCGCGCCTCCTGTGCAAGGCCAGGCTCGTGAACTGGACGACCAGCCAGCGGTCGTAGCGGTCGACGGTCAGGCCCGAGAGCCCGTCGGACTCGCTGAAGACGGCGCGATACGCCGCGCCGGGGGCCTCATGGCGCAGCAACTCGCGGCGGAGGCGGAGCGCGGCCGCGACGCGATCGCCCCAGAACGCGGGGTCGAGCGGCCCCCCGTCCCATCGGTAGAGGCGGACCCGGATGGCGCTGTGGGGATTGAAGAGGCCCCGGGCGATGAATTTCCGCTCGTGGCTGAGGACTTCCACCTCATCGCCCGGCTGGGGATCGCCGTCGACGCGGGCGATCGACGCGGCGAAGACCCAGGGATGACGCGCGAAGAAAGGGCGGGCCTTGCGGGGCTTCAGCACGACCTGAGAGAGGCTGTCCATCACCGGCAACCCCACTCGCCGAGGCGTAGAATCCGACATCTCATCAGGGCTCGAATCTCGTCGACCGCTCGAAGCTCCGTGCAACAGTCCGTCATTTCCCCTGCGCGCGGCTGGCCTCTTCGAAGTCGGCCAGGTAGGCCAGGGTGCGATCCAGCTGACTCTTCAGGTGCCGGACGCGGAGCATGCTCTTGATCCGGCAGAGCAATTCGACCTTGTTGACCGGCTTCGTGAGGAAGTCGTCGGTGCCCGCCTGGACCCCGCGCTCGAAATCGGCCGCCTCGTTCAGCGCCGTGACCATCAGGATCAAGAGGTCCTGGGTCGTCGGGTCGGCGCGGAGCTTCCGGCAGACTTCGAAGCCCGAGAGCCTCGGCATCATCACGTCGAGCAGCAGCAGGTCGGGCGCGAACTCGGCCACGACGCGGAGCGTTTCCTCGCCGTCCAGCGCGGTCCGGATCTCGCACTCGACGTCGCTCAGGTACGCTTCGAGCAGCTCGACGTTCTGGACGTTATCGTCGGCGATCAAGATCTTCGGGGGACCTTCGAGATGAGCCAAGGATATTCCTCCTGGAAGAACCGACCTACACAGCCCGTCATCCCAGGTGGCCATCTCCGGATCGGCGGATGCATCCGTGGGGCGCCGTCCTCCGAGCGGGTCGGCTCGCCGATTCTAACCAATCGCCCGGGCACACGGTATCGGAATTGTCCCGAGACGGGATCGTGTCGCACGCCGCTGCTGCGAGATCCGGCAGGTTCCCCACGTCAGTGCCATGCCCCGGCATATTTAACGACGCTTGCCGAGTGGGCGTAATGTGCTAAAATGGTGACTAAGGGTTCACTCTCCCGACAGATCGACTCTCGCGGGGACGAAACGTTCCCTCGCCTTGGTGAGGAGGCTTGTCCGTGCCCTTGCGCGACATCGACCGCCAATTGCTCGACCGTTGCCTGCGGAAGGAACCCGGCGCCTGGAATGATTTCGTCGATCGGTACACGGGACTGATCTATCACGTCATCCATCACGTGGGGCACGCCCGGAGCCTGACGCTCTCGGACCCGGATATCGAAGATATTGCCGCCGAGATTTTCCTCGAAATCGTGGATGACGACTACGGCGTCCTCCGGCGGTTCAAGGGCGCGAGTTCGCTACCGACGTACCTCACGATCGTCTCCCGGCGTATCTGCGTCAAAGAGGTCATCAAGCGGCATCGCGAGGCCGAGCTGGGCCACACCAGCGCCCATCGCGCCATCGTCGGCAATGACGACCTGGCGAGAGCTGAGGCCATTGCATCCGCCGAGGAGGTCGAGCGAATGCTCGAAAGCCTCCCCGATCGCGAAGCCGAGGTTGTCAGGCTCTACCATCTCAAATATCTGAATTATCGCGATATCGGCAAACAACTCGGCATCCCCGAGAATTCCGTCGGTCCCATCCTGGCGAAAGCCCGCCAACACTTACGCCGGACGGCTGAACAGCGGAACGCCGGCTGAATCCTCCCCCACTCTACCCCTCCGTGTCCGGGAGCCTTCCCGAACCGGAGGGGGTTTCTCTGCGCGGGGTTGACTATTCGCCTCCGACAGCCCGTCGGCCTCGCCACCCGGACGTGGCTGTCGTCGCGCCGGCCGTGATGAAGTCGGGCTCACGGGGCCGGGGGACTCTGGCACGAACGACAGGGTCGGGCTCGATCGGTGTCGCGGAGAGGTCGGGGGCCAGCGGCAAGGGATCGTGCGTGGCCTGTCTGGACCGCTCGGCACGGATCGTGGAAGGTTCGAGCAACTCGACCCCCGTTGGCGGGGCCGTGCGGGACTCTCGGATCGACGTAGGCCCTTCGGCGTCGGCGATACCCGCTCGCTCGGCGAGATTGACCCGAGTGTATCCCTGCGGCTTCGGCTCCACGAAGAGGGCATCGCGTTGGGCCTGCTTGAAGACTGGATTCACCTTGGTCGGGTAGCCCATGGACGCCATTGTCACTTCGAGCGAGAGCTTTTCCTGGAACCAGTCGAGTCGGAGATTTAACGGCAAGTAGACCTCTCCTCCACCGCCACCGGCCTCCGGGGGGAACGCGACTTTCTGGTAGCCCTTGACCACAGCTTGGGCGAGGAGAATCTTACCGGGACCTTCGCCCGAGTAGACCCGATGCTCGCGAATGCGCTTGGACGACTCGGAGAAGATTGTCATCCGCGTGAAGGTCTCACCTTGCGTCTTGGACGGCTTGTAGGTGAGGGCGAGAGTATCCTGCGTGGGGCCGGGCTGGATGGTACAGCCGACCGCATCGGCTTCGGGGATGATGCGCAGGCCCAAGGCTTCGACGATCAGTTCGGGCTGGAGGGTCGTGGCCAGGGGGCTCTTCCCCGTTTCGTCGTATTCGCAGAAATAGTATTCCTTGGTCCGCGCTCGAGACTTGACCCAGAACCAGAACTCGTCGTCGTTCGAGCCGATGTCGGCGGCTTTGATGCGCATCGGACCGCCCGTGAGCACCAGGCTGAAATTTCGAGGTCGTTCCATGGCCATGGCCCCCTGGACCACGCCATTGAAATCGGGCGACGTCACGGTGATCGAGGGATGGGCTTCCAGGCTCTCGATCCGCTCGGCAGTCCGGTTGTGTTCGCGAATCACCTCCGCGGCAGTGAGCGTCTCCTGGGGAGGTGCCAGATCCTCGCGCGCAAGGTTCCCCACTCCGGCCGTCCGGCAACCCGACGCGGCGAGGAGAATTCCTAAAGCGAGGGTGGCATGCCGACTGGCCATGAAAGCGATCCTCCTGGATTGGAGGCCGCCGCGGCGCGCGGTGCACATCCAACCTGATCCATGAGCGTTGGCGGACGACCGGCCGAGGCTGTAGATCGTGTGGAGGGATTCTCGATGGGAGCAAGGAGCTTATCCCAACGACCCGCCCGCGGCAAGGCCGGACCTCGTCTCGAGACCTAGCCTGTCATAACATCGACACGCAAGGCCTCACGCCTTCAAGAAACCCTCCAGGGCGTCGAAACCTTCCTCGATCGTCGCCATGCTTGTGGCGAATGAAAGGCGTGCATACCCCTCGGCGCCGAAGGCGGAGCCCATGACGAGGGCGACGTGGGCCTCCGCCAGCGCGGTCAGGCAGAAGGAGGTGGAGTCGGTAATTACCTGTCCACGCAGGGTACGGCCGAAGTGGCTCGAGACGTTCATGAAGGCGTAGAAGGCACCTCCGGGGGAGAGGCACGTGATGCCGGGGAGCCCCGCGATCCTCTCCAGCACATAAGCGCGACGCCTCCCGAACTCCGCCCGCATCGCCGCCACCGACTCCTGCGGGCCGGTGATGGCTTCCAGCGCGGCCCACTGGCTTATGGAGCACGGGTTGCTCGTCTCCTGGCTCTGCAGGTCTCCCATGAACTTTGCCACCGGCAGCGGCGCGACGGCCCAGCCGATCCGCCAGCCGGTCATCGCGTAGGTCTTGCTCACCCCCGAGATCGTCACCGTCCGCTCCGCCAGCCCTGGCCGGAGGGTCGCGAAGCAGGTCGGGACCGCATCGCCATACGTCAATTGCTCATAAATCTCGTCGGAGAGCACGCCTACGTCCGTCCGGAGCACCGCGTCGGCGAGCGCCGTCAGCTCGCCGCGCTCGTAAACCGCCCCCGTCGGGTTCGACGGACTGTTGATCATCACCAGCTTTGTCCGGGGGGAGACCGCGTCCAGGAACGCGTCGGGTGTCAGCTTGAACCCGCCCGACTCCGGCGTGGCGATCACGACGGGCGTCGCGCCCGTCAGCTTCACCAGATCGGCGTAGCTGACCCAGTAAGGCGCGGGGATGATCACCTCGTCGCCCGGGCCGCAGAGGGCCATGAGTGCATTGTGGATGGACTGCTTCGCCCCGTTGGAGATCACCACCTGGGCGGCGTCCGTCGGCAATCCCTGCGTGCGGGTGTAATGCTCGGCCAGTGCCTGTCGAAGTTCGGCGATCCCGGCCGCGGCGGTGTAGTGCGTGTGCCCCGACCTCATGGCCCGGAGCGCAGCCTCCTGGATGTTCTCGGGCGTCGTGAAGTCGGGCTCTCCCAGGGCGAAATCGAGAACGTGCATGCCGCCGGCCTTCAGCCGCTTCGCCTCGGCGGCCATCGCCAATGTTGCCGACGGGGAGATCAGGTTCGATCGCTCGGCCAGAATCATCGACATTAGCGTCCCCGCCCCCAATCCACGTCGAGGTTCGTGACAACATCCACGCGGTCACGTCCGATTCAAGGTGATTTCCAGAGCTTAACACATCGCAAAGACCGAGCCATACCTCCCCCGGGGGCCATGGTTCTCCGCAGATCGCAAGAGTAGGCCAGAAAAAACGTTTTATTCATCCCATTTTGCCCACTCATTCTAATTTCATTTGCCGACAAGGTTTCGCGAGATAGAATTTACGTATCAAAGAGGCGATGCAAAAGTGATAGGCATGTGGGCTCGATTGCGGTCAATCAATCAATGATTCATGGGAGAGTTCTGGTCCTCGAGTCTTCATTCCTAGATTCATAAGGGCGAGGGACCTCGGGTCAGTGGGAGCAATGGGATCGATTCGACCGAGTCGATGGAGCACATTGCGATCCGAGGGAAGCGTTCGTGAGAGGTTGACGAGTCGAATTGCCGGCTTTGCTGCAAAACTGAGCCCTGTCATCATTGAGATCGCAACTCTAGACGAGCGGGGGTTGTCATGCGCCGCGTGGTGGTCACTGGCATCGGGATCGTGTCACCCAACGGGATTGGCCGGTGCGAATTCAGTGAAGCCATCGTCGAGGGTCGTTCCGGAGTGAGTCGGATCGAGAGCTTCGACACGGCGGGGCTGGCGATCAAGATCGCCGGCGAGGTGAAGAATTTCGACGTGATGCCTTACCTGGGCGACCACAAGAAGAGCGCGAAGCTGATGAGCCGGGCGGTTGGTTTCGCCGTGGGGGCGGCGTCCCTGGCCGTCGTCGACGCGGGGCTGGCGACCGATCGGCTCGAGCCGTCGCGGTTCGGCGTCTGCATGGGGACGGGGATCACGCCGATCGACGTCGGCGAGCTTGTCGGGCCGATCGCGCAGGGTCTCGACGCCGGCGGTGCCTTCGACATGGGGAAGTTCTCGATCGCCCGTGCCGAGACGATCTTCCCGCTCTGGCTGCTGAAGCAGCTGCCGAACATGGCGGCCGCGCACATCTCGATCCTGCACCACGCGATGGGCCCGAACAACACGATCGTGACGGCCTGCGCCGCGGGGACGCAGGCGGTGGGCGAGGCATTCCGCCTGATCGCCCGGGGCGATTCGGACGTGATGCTGGCGGGGGGATGCGATAGCCGCCTCGACCCGCAGATGATCGTCGCCTATACGGCGATGAAGGCGGTCAGCGTCTCGGTCCGGCCGCCGGCCGAGGTGTCGCGCCCCTTCGACGGCGAGCGCAACGGATTCGTCCTGGGCGAAGGGGCCGCCGTCCTCGTGCTCGAGAGCCTCCAACATGCCCGCCGCCGGAAGGCCAAGATCTACGCCGAGGTCACCGGCTACGGCTCGTCGTTCGACGCCTACGGGATCACTCGCCCCGAGCCCGACGGCAAGGGGGCGGCGATCTCCATGACCGCCGCGCTCCGCGAGGCGAGGCTCGACCCCGCCGACATCGACTACATCAACGCGCACGGCACGAGCACTCGACTGAACGACGCGATGGAGACCGTCGCGGTGAAGCGTGTCTTCGGCCCTCGCGCATCGTCGATCCCGATGAGTTCGCAGAAATCGATGGTCGGCCACCTGATCGGCGCCTCCGGGGCCCTGGAGGCCGCCGCCACCGCGCTCTCACTCGAGCGCGGGGTCATCCCTCCGACGATCAATCAGGCGACCCCCGACCCCGACTGCGACCTCGACTACGTCCCCAACATGGCCCGCGAAGTTCCCTTGCGTCGGGCCCTCTCCAACAGCTTCGGATTCGGTGGCCAGAACGCCTCCCTGGTCATGGCCCGGCTCTAGGAGTCTGTCCGAATATTCACCTTCCGTCGCCGTAAGTCGTTGGTATCAAAGGAACTACTTTAATTTGGCCTAAATGTCGTAAGTTCATTTGCATCAACACGTTGCGGGTTTTCGCCTCGAATACTCGGACAGACTCCTAGGCCCCTCGCATCCCGATCAACCGCGCGCGTCGCGGGCCTCCCAGGCGTCGAGGTCGCACCAGGGGCCCCGGCTGCGGAAGGTCGGCGCGGGCAGGCCCTCGGCGAGCACCAGCGCCTCCTCGCGGCCGAGGCCGTCGCGACGCGTTCCCGATCCTCGGAAGATTCGCAGGCCCCGGCTCCTCGCCAGGATCTCGCGGCGCGATCGGCCTTCGGGGGCGTCGGGCCAGGGGCCGATCTGCCCTTCGAAGTCGAAGAAGACGGGGACCACGCGCGCGATGTACGACCAGTAGTCGGGGTTGTCGGTCTGGACCACGAACAGCCCCCCCGGCGCCAGCCCGCGATGGACGTCGGCCAGGAACCGGGGCGTCACCAGCCGAAGGTGGGCCTCCCGGCGATCGTGATAGGGCTGGGGGTGGTACAGGTGGACCTCGGCGACGCTCGACGCCGGGACGTATTCCGCCATGATCGTCTGAGCGTCCCTGACGGCGAAGCGGACGTTGTGCAGCCCGCGCTGGTTGGCGCGTCGGGTCGCGTACCGGATCACGACGGGGAGGAGATCGCTCGCGAAATGATCCAGCTCCGGGCGCGTCAATGCGCTCTGCAGGGTGAAGCGGCCGTTGCCGGAGCCGAGCTCGACGACCACGGGCGCCTCGCGGCCGAAGATCGCCGCCCAGTCCAGCGGGCCCGGCGGGGGGAGCCGCTTGATCGCCGTGCGGGCCCATTCCGCCTCGGGCAGGATCCGCCCCGGGATCGGGACGCCCAGTTCGGTCTCGACCTCACCGGGTCCGGGCACGGGTCGACTCCACCGGGCTCGGCCGAGGCGGGCCCTCCGGGCGAGGGACCCGGTTCATCGTGTAGTGGGCCACGGCGGGACGGGCATCCGCGAGGCTGGTCTGCAGCTCATAGATGCGGTCGGGGATCATCGGCCCTTCGATCGCGAGGCGGACGGTCTTGCCGTCGGGTTCCAGGGCGGCCGTCTCGATCCGTAACGTCTGCTCGTCGGTGGGGGGCGAGTGATACGAGCCCTGAAAGACATGACGGTAGCGTCGGAGCCGGTACTGGTGCGGATCGGTCGCCGCCGCTGGGTCGGCGGGGGGCGTGAAGAATGTCAGGGCGAACCCGTCGGGCCTCGCTCTGAGTTCCTGGATCCCGAAGGCGGGGCGTCCGGCGTAGCTGACGCGGAAGAGGGCGCCTTGCTCGGGTTGGCCACCCCAGGCGGGCTCGCGAAGGCTCCCCACATACAGATCTCCCGCGGGGGAGAAGGCCAGGCAGATCGGGCCGAGCATGTCCTCAAGGAACGGGTAGCACGCCCCCTGCGTCTGGCCGTCGACCTCTTCGAGGCTGGCACGCAGGAGGAAACGGTTGTTGTACTCGCAGAGGATCAACTGGCCTTCGAGCGGCCCGAACCTCCCCCCGGCGTCGACGAATTCAAGCCCGTTGACCGAACGCGCCCATGGATAGGGAATGCGGACGGCCGGGGGCACGACGGCCCTCGCCCGGCTCGAAGGGGGGTCGGCCTGGCTCGCGTAGCCGTACCAGCCGCCGGGGACCAGTCGGTCGATCTCGCAGGTGGTCTTCTGCTGCCCCTGGTTGTCGGTGAAGAAGACCGCGCCATCCCCCCGGCGGGTCGCCCACCCGGTCGGATAGCGCAGCCCTTCGGCGAGGACACGGGTCGAACCGTCGGGCGCCACCCGCAGCGCCTTGCCTCGAAAGTGATGGCGGCCGGTGATATCCTTGGTGCGGACGTCGTCGGTCACGGGGCAGACCACCCACCCCCCATCCGGCAGGCGCGCGATCCCGGTCGTCCAGTCGTGGTGGTCCCGCGAGACGTCCCAATCATCGCCGACGATCGACCAGCGCTCGGCCCACCCGTCGCGATCGCGGTCCGCCAGCCTCAGGAGTGCCCCCCGCGAGGCCACGAGCAGGTCTTCGCCCTCGGCGCGCAGACCGAGCGGCCAGTGCGGGAGCGTCCCCGCCCAGCGCGTATACGTGTCGAGCATGCCGTCGCCATCCGCGTCCGAGACGAGGGCGATGTCGCCGTCCATCGATCCGACCGCCAGGGTGCCGTCGCCCCGGACCGTCATGCAGCTCGGCAAGACGTCCGGCGGGAGCGGGAGCTTGCGCGCGACATAACCGAGCACGGGCGGGGCCGGTCCCGATCCCGCCGCCTCGGCCGACGTGCCCGTCAAGATGCACCACAACGCGAGGCCGGTCGGGAGTCGCGAGTTCATATCCATCACCACCGAGGGTCCAGGGCCCGAGCCGCCGGTTGGGTTCGTCGGCGCCCTGCTGCCAAACTAACCCGAGTCGACGTCGCCCGCAATGTCCCCCGAAGGCGCGAGGATCGCCCGGCGCCCGCAAATCGCCCCGGACATGGCCCTCTTCTTCCGGTCGAGTCGAAGATGTGGGATCAACGCCCAGGCGTCGGTCCCACCGGTCTCGTCATCCCCGAAGCGTGGTCATCATGAAGCTTCGATGATGGGACGATTTCGCGCCGGTCCCCACTACTATGCCCGCTCGTCGGGGTTGATAATGCACCCGTCCCAGCCGAAACCGCGGGCCGTCTCTGAGCGCACTTCCTCAAGGAAATGCAATCGGCCCCCGACTGGGCAGTGAGCCTTGATGGCTCGAGGAGAAAAGGTCCGATGAAAAATCGCCGCGAATTCCTGCTCATGGTGACCGCCGGTGTCGTGGCCCTGGCCGTCGTCGCCGGCCCTGTGATCGCCGACGAGTTGATGGGCGTCATCACCGCCGTCGACATCGAGGGCAAGAAGGTGACCGTCGTCGAGAAGGGGACCGACAAGGAGATCATGGTCACGGTCAACGATGACACCGAGTATGTCACGCCCAAGGGCAGCAGCAAGATCGACCTGGAGAAGGTGTCGAGGAACATCGAGAAAGCCAAGGAGAAGGGCAAAAAGGGTGTCAACGTCACGGTGACCCACGAGAAGAAGGTGGCCTCGAAGATCACGGTCGCCGCCAAGAAAGCCGCGGTTGACGCGCCGAAGTAATCGCGGGAGCGAGACATCGACCCATTCGGGTTGAGACGGGGGAGGCCCTTCGCGTGTTCGGGCCTCTCCTGTCATCGGCGGCGTGCGGGCCGCCTCCGAAATGGGCCGGTGTCGGCCGCACGACGACACCCCACAGCGAGGCCGGACGGCCTGACCGTTGGAGCCGCCGGAGCGATCCGGTACGATGAGAGATCGAAAGCCTCCTCGGTGGCGGCGCCAAGGACGACATCGGACCGGGGTCCTCTGGATGAGATGTGTCTCGAAGCGACTGGTCATCTCCCTCGGCGGACTGCTCCTTTGGCAGGCTTCCGACAGCCGCGGGGCCGCGGACCTCGAGAGTGAGGTCCGGTCACTGCTGGCCGATCGGTGCCAGAAATGTCACGGCCCCGAGAAGCAGAAAGGCGGCCTGCGGCTCGACCTCCGAGCCGCGATGCGTGATGCCGGTGACTCGGGCGACAAGGCCATCATTCCGGGGAACGCCGAAGCGAGCGAGTTGATCCGGCGTGTTGCATCTTCCGACGAGCTCGAACGCATGCCCCCGGCGGGGCCGCCAGTGTCGGCGGAGGGAGTCCGACTCCTGAAGCGATGGATCGACGAGGGTGCCTCCTGGTCCGGAGAGGCCGTCGAAGCCACTCCGGGCGCGCCCGGAGAGATGGTCGTCACCGACGACGATCGCCAGCACTGGTCCTTTCGTCCCCTGAGGGCGATCGCGCCTCCGGTGGTCGCGCACGGCGAGGGGGCATCAAACCCGATCGACCGGTTCGTCCTCGCCGCGCTCGGGGAGCGTGGGCTCGCCCTCACCCCGCCCGCCAGCCCACGCCAGCTCGTCCGCCGCGTCTCCTTCGACCTGATCGGCCTGCCGCCCTCGCCGGAGGATGTCGAGACCTTCGTCGCCGACCCGTCGGCGGAGGCGTATGCGGAGATGGTGGATCGGCTGCTCGCCAGCCGGCAGCACGGCGAGCGATGGGGACCGCACTGGCTCGACGTCGTCCGGTACGCGGACAGCGACGGCCAGGAACGCGACGCCGATCGTCCGA
>JAABUR0100005257.1_pt1 | contig 16652 bp, 18 predicted proteins | sample 5560091 | NCBI WGS metagenome assembly JAABUR01 (sample SAMN10711879, study PRJNA513375) | rock metagenome | isolation source: Antarctica rocks | place: Antarctica: Victoria Land, University Valley sud | reverse complement strand
CTCGGTGGAGTGGATGACCTGGCGCTGGAGGTTGGAGACGTCGACGGTGTCGTCGTCGACGATCCCGAGCGTCCCCACGCCCGCGGCGGCGAGGTAGAGCGCGGTGGGCGAGCCGAGGCCGCCGGCGCCGAGCAGGAGCACCTTGGCCTCCAGCAGCCTGCGCTGTCCCTCCTCCCCCACCTCGGGCAGCAGGAAGTGGCGCGAGTAGCGTTGGCGCTGCTCGGGCGTGAACGCGAAGGGCACCTCGACGTCGTAGCCGCGGTCCTTCCAGAGGGTGAAGCCGCCCGTCATGGAGGCGACGTCCTCGTAGCCGAGGTCGCGCATCAGCGTGTTGGCGGCCAGCGCCGAGCGGTTGCCCGACGCGCAGTAGAGGACGACCTTCTGCGAGCGATCGGGCACGGTGGTCTCGATGCGGCTCTCGAGGAACCCGCGCGGGATCACGGTGGCGCCGGGCAGCTTGCCCGCGACGACCTCGTCGCCCTCGCGCACGTCGATGACCGCCACACCGTTCCCAAGCAGGGGCCTGACGTCGGAGGGGTCGACCTCCTCGACGCTGCTCTTGACCTGCTTGATGAACTCGGCGCCAGAAGGGCTCATGGAAACCACCTAATGCTGATCGGGTTTGCTTCTGCTTCAGAAAGTATAGCGGGCTATGGCTCTACGCCCGTGGGGCCGATGTACCCAGGTGAGCATGCGCGGGCGAGCCCTCCACCACCAGATCCTCGCGGTCAACGCGGCGCTCGTCGTCGCGGCGGTCCTGTCCGCGAGCGTCGCGGCGCAGCTGGACATCTCGCAGCTCTCCGAGAGCCGCCAGTTCCTCGTCCTCGTCGCGGCGATCCTCGCGACCGTGCTGGTCAACGGCGTCGTGCTGCGGCGCCGCTTCGCCCCGCTGGAGGAGCTCATCGCGACGATGGAGCGTGTCGACCTGGCCATCCCGGGCGTCCGGGCGGCCGCGATGGCCGCCGACTCGGATGACGTCGTGCGCCTGCGCGAGGCGTTCAACCGCATGCTCGATCGCGTGGAGGAGGAGCGCTCAGCCAGCGCCAGCGCCGTCCTGCGCGCCCAGGAGTCCGAGCGCGCGCGCTTGGCGCGCGACCTGCACGACGAGGCCAACCAGGCCCTCACGGGCGTGCTGCTGCGCCTGCAGGCCATCGCGCACGGCGCGCCGCCCGAGCTGGCCGCCGAGCTCCGCGAGACCCAGGAGGTGGCCACCCAGGCCATGCAGGAGCTGCTGCACCTCGCGCACGAGCTGCGCCCGACCGCCCTCGACGATCATGGCCTGGAGGCCGCCCTGAGCACGCAGATCGAGCGCTTCGGCCGCCAGGCGGGCATCGCGACCACGCTGGACCTCGCCGCCGGGCTCGACGACGCGATGGACGCGGACGGCCAGCTCGTGACCTACCGCGTGGTGCAGGAGTCGCTGTCGAACGTCGCGCGCCACGCGCAGGCGCGATGCGTCCACGTCGAGGTGCGCCGCCGCGACGGGCGCGCCGTCCTTCGGGTCGTCGACGACGGCCGCGGGTTCGACCCCCGCTCGCCGCGCGGGCTCGGCCTCGCGGGCATGCGCGAGCGCGCGCTGCTCGCGGGTGGGACCTTGAGCGTCACGTCCGCGCCGGGCGACGGGACCACCGTCGAGCTGACGATCGGCGAGACGCGGCCGAGCGTCCCTCCGCCCCGCGTCCCGCCCGTCGAGGCGGTCGCCTCGTGAGCGCCCGCCTGCTCATCGCCGATGACCACGGCGTCGTGCGCTCGGGCCTGAGGCTCCTGCTCGACAAGCAGGCGGACATGGAGGTCGTCGCCGAGGCCGCCGACGGCGCCGAGGCGGTCGTCCTAGCCCTGCGCGACCGCCCCGACCTCTGCATCCTCGACGTCTCGATGCCGATGCGCACAGGGCTGCAGGCGGCGCGCGAGATCCGTGCGCAGGACCCGGAGATCGCGGTGCTGATGCTCTCCATGCACGACGACGAGCGCTACCTCTTCGAGGCGCTGAAGGCCGGCGCGGGCGGCTACGTCCTGAAGATGGAGGCCGACACCGCGCTCGTCGACGCGGTCCGCGCGGTCCTGCGCGGCGAGCCGTTCCTGACCAACGCCGCGGAGCAGCGCTACATCCGCGAGTGGATGAGCGATGCTTCCATGGGGCCCTCCGAGCCGCTGAGCCCGCGCGAGCAGGAGGTGCTCAAGCTCATCGCCGAGGCGCACACCAATCGCGAGATCGGCGAGGTGCTCCACCTCTCGGAGAAGACCGTCGAGTCCCACCGCGGCAACCTGCTGCGCAAGCTCGGCATGCGCGACCGCGTCGAGCTCGTGCGCTACGCGATCCGCCGGGGGCTCATCGAGCCGTAGGCAGCATCTGGTGCTGCGCAGTTCGCGGTATGCGCGAACTACGCAGCAGGGTCGCCGCTCAGGCCGGCGCCGGCTCCCGCCGCGGCACCTCGGCGACTTCGAGCGGCGTCCCGGCCAGCTGGCCGCCGGGGCAGTCGGCGCAGCGCACGTCCTCGGGCTCCGGGTTGCGGATCTTCGCCAGGCCGATGAGCCCGCCCGTCGTCAGCAGCACCGCGGCGATGACCATGCCGAGGTGGAACGCGTCGATCGCGGCGGCCTGCGTCGCCTCGACGACGACCGCGCGCTCGCCGGACGGCAATGCCGGGGGATCGGGGACGTCGAGCGCCCGGTCCTTTGCGCGCTGCACGACCGTCGCCGCCTGCGGCGAGAGCCGCGCCCCCTCGAGGTTCGCGTCGACGCTCGACGTGTAGGAGGCCGCGAGCGCCGCACCAACGGCGGCGGTCGCCAGCAGACCGGCGGTGCGCGCGACGGCGTTGTTGACCGCCGAGGCGATCCCCGCGTTCGACTCGTCGGCGTCGGCGAGCACCGCGGCGGTCAGCGGGGCGACCGTGATCGTGATGCCGAGCGAGAAGAGCAGCAGCGCGGGCAGCAGATCGCCGAGGAAGGAGACGGTCGCGTCAAGGCGCAGCATCGCCACGAAGCCGGCGGCGACCAGGAGCGGCCCGATCCCCATGAACAGCCGCGGGCCGTAGCGGTCGGCCAGCGCACCGAAGCGCCGCGAGAGCAGGAACATCATGCCGGTCGGGACGAGGCCGATCGTCCCCGCCTCAAGCGCCGAGTAGCCCGCGACCTGCTGGAGGAACAGCCCGACGAAGAAGCCGAAGATCGCCAGCCCCCCGTACATCGTCAGCGTCTCGACGTTGCCCCAGCGGAAGTTCGAGCCCTCGAAGAGGCCGAGCGGCAGCATCGGTTCCCGTGTCCGTGCCTCGTGACGCAGGAACGCGGCGAAGAGCGCGAGACCGCCGACGAGCGGGACGAGGACGGCGGGGCTCCCCCACCCGTACTGGGGCTGCTGGATGAGCGCGAACGTCGGCCCCGCCAACCCGAGCGCGCAGAGCACCGCGCCGCGGACGTCGACGTGCGGTCGCGGGCCGGTGCCGGCTCGACGGCCTCCTTCGGGCACGTAGCGCGCCGCGAGCGCGAGCGTCCCGAGCACGAGGGGCACATTTATCGCGAAGACCACGCGCCATGACGTCGAGTCGACGATCTGACCCCCGAGCAGCGGGCCGAGCAGGATGCCGATGCCACTCCACGCCGTCCACGTGCCGATCGCCCTGCCGCGCTCGTCGGGCGGGAAGACCGCAATGAGGATCGCCAGCGCCGCCGGGGTCAAGAGGGCCCCCGAGACGCCCTGCAGCGCGCGGGCGGCAACGAGCACCTCGATCGTCGGCGAGACCGCACAGAGAACGCTCGTGACGCCGAACGCAGCGACCCCGAGCGAGAAGACGCGGCGCTCTCCGAAGAGGTCAGCCAGCGAGCCGGAGACGAGGATGAGCGCCGCGAGCGTCAGCAGGTAGGCGTTGGCGACCCACTGCTGACCGGCCAACCCGCCGCCGAGGTCGTCGCCGATCGCCGGCAGCGCGACGTTGACGACCGTCGCGTCGACCGAGACGACCGTCGAGCCGAGGATCGCGGCGACGAGGGCGCCCTGCCTGACGTTCATGTGGCGGACGCTACAACTCAGCGGCGACGAGCCCGGGGTGCCCTCGCGGGTCCTACCCTCACGCGTGGTGCTCGCCCGCGTCCAGCTCACCCTCGCCGCCGTGCTCGCGCTTGTCGCGCTCGTCCTCGGCGCCACGCTGATCGTCGGCGACGGGGCGGGCAGCGAGGCGCCAGAGGCGTTCACGGTCAGCCCGTCGGGCTTCGCCGGGGCCGTGAGCCCGCCGGGAGCGCGCGCCCCGGACTTCCGCCTGCGCGACCAGGACGGCGCGATCGTCACCCTGGCCGCGGAACGCGGCAGGGTGACCGTGCTGACGTTCCTCTACACGACCTGCCAGGACACCTGCCCCATCGCGGCCTCGCAGATCCTCGGCGCGCTCGAAGAGCTCGGTCAGAGCGGGAAGGACGTCGGGGCGCTGGCGGTCTCCGTCGACCCCGCCCACGACACGGCCGCCCGGGCGCGCACGTTCCTCCTCGACCGCCGCCTCACCGGCCGCATGCGCTTCGCGCTCGGCGACGAGGCGCGGCTGCGGCCGGTGTGGCGCGCGTACGGCATCCAGCCGCAGGGGCGCGACCCCGACGCGAAGGACTACGAGCACTCCGCGCGCGTCGTGCTCGTCGACAAGCGCGGCTTCCAGCGGGTCGCCTTCCCGCTCGACCAGCTGACGCCGCCCGCGCTCGCCCACGACATCCGCCGGCTGCAGGCGGAGTAGCCGCTCGGGGCCTGAGCCCAGTCAGGTCACACCGACCAGCGCCGGAACCCACCCTCGGTGTTGAGCACCTGGCCGGTCATCCAACGGCCGTCGTCGGAGACCAGCCAAGCGATCAGCCGGGCGGGGTCGTCGGGCTCGCCCCACCGGCCGGCAGGCATCCGCTCGGCCACCGCGGCGACCGACGCCGGGGCCGCCCAGCCGGTGTCCACCGGCCCCGGGTTGACGCAGTTGACCGTGATCGCACGGTCGGCGAGCTGATCGGCCAGGGTGAGCGTCACGGCGGCGAGGGCGCCCTTGGACGCGGCGTAGGCGACCTCGCCCGGCATCGGGCCGAGACCCTGCCCAGAGGTCATGAGCACGATCCGCCCTCCGGGCCGGCCGTCGTGAGCCTCTGCGAACGCCTGTGCGAGCAACAGCGAGGCACGCGCGTTGATCGCCCAGTGCGCGTCGAGCAGGTCGGCGTCGAGGCCGCCGAGGGCAGCGTCGGGCCCGCTGGACGCGTGGTTGCAGACGAGCACGTCGAGGTGACCGAGCGCGGAGACGGCCCGCGCGACCAGGCGCTCGGGCGCTCCCCGTTCCGCGAGGTCGCAGCCGGCATCCGCGATGCTGGCGTCCGGGTCTGCGAGTGCGCTGCGAAGCTCGTTGAGCACGGCGCCGATCCCGCCTGGATCTGCTCCCCAGGGACGGTCGACGTCGTGCGGCGCGAAATGGTGGGCGAAGACGCTCGCCCCCGCGGCGGCGAGCCGCCGGGCGACGGCGAAGCCGATCCCGGCGCGCCGGCTCACACCGGTCACGAGCGCCGTGCGACCCTGGAGGGGAAGACGGTCACTGCGCGTGAGCTGCGTCATGGGGCGAGGCGCTACGCCACGAGCACCCGCGGCTCCGCGTCCGCGTGGAGCGACTCGAGCGCCGCGTCCGCCTGGTCCTCGGCCGCGAGGTAGATGGCGTGAGCGCGTGCGCCGGGCGCCGTGCACCAGCCGGCGTAGGCCAGGCGCGCGTCCTGCGCCGCAGCCCGCCAGACGGCAGGAAGGCCGTCACCGGCCACGACGCGACGGATAACGACCTCGCGGGTGTCCGCGAGATCCTCCAGAAGCGGGTGGATGTCCTTCGTGGTCATGGCCTGTCGTGCCTTCCCTTCGCGAGTCGCCGAGCAACCCTCACTTGGCCTCTTCGGCAGAAACGCACGGGCGGTTCAGGCGATGCGGTCAGATCTGGCGCGATGTGCCTCCAGCCGCGACCCCGCTGCTAGCTTGGCCGCCCTCGAATGCGCGCGCCGTCCGACTCCATCGCCGCTCCGCCGCTGCCCGTGCTGGAGTGGGTGAACGTCGCGATGCTGCGGATGGACCAGCAGCTCGGCCACCCCGTCGTGGTCGAGTTCTTCGACGTCTGCCGCATCAACTCCCTGCGGACGCTGCCCTACATGAAGGCCTGGCACGAACGCTACGCCCACGTGGGCCTGCGCGTCATCGGCCTGCACGCCGGCGCCTACCCGCCCTCGCAGGATCCCGCGATCGTGCGCGAAGCCGTCGGGCGCCTGGGCGTCGAGTACGCCGTGGGCCTCGACTCAGAGCTCCGGGCCTGGAGGCAGTTCGACGTCCCGGGCTGGCCCGCGCGCTACCTCTTCGACCCGCGCCTGCGGCTCTTCGAGTACCACCACGGCGAGGGCGGTTACGCAGAGACCGAGCGGGCGATCGGCGGGCTGCTGGGCCTCGAGGTGGAGCCCGTGGCGCCGCTGCGGCCCGAGGACGCCCCGGACACGCTCCTGGTCGAGCCCACCCGCGAGCAGCCCGGGGCGTACTCCGGGCCCTACGGTGCGGGCGGCGTTCACGCTGTCGTCAGCGGGCGCGGCGGGCTCTGCGTCGACGGGGAGGTGATCGCCGTCGAGCACCCGGGGGTCATCACCCTCGTCGAGCATCCGGTGCACACGGAGGCCGTCATCGAGCTTGAGGCCGGCGATGGCGTCGAGGTCCATGCGACGCAGTTCACGCCGGGCCTGGATCCCGGGAGCTGACCCGAGGCGCGCGGGCAGCGTTCGTGTTTGGGCTCGCCTAGCGAGCCCAACTGCGAACGCCTATCCCAGGTCGGTCACGAGGCGCTCCAGGCGCGGCGGCCCCTGGTCCTCGAGCACGATCGCGCGCCCGCCCCAGTAGGGGCTCGCCGAGCCGCCGGTCGCGAAGACCGGCTCGTCGATCCAACATCCGGAGTTGTGCAGCAGCGCGCCCGTCGGCGCGCGCCACTCGGCGAGGTCGTCCTCCGCCAGCGGGCCGGCGCGATGGGTGTGGCCGAAGAGGACGTGCTCCGCGTCGATGCCGAGGAGCCGCACGACGTCCCCCATCGCCTTGAGGCCCGCCCGGCGCAGCTGCTCGCCTGAGAGCACCGGGCGGACGGGCCCGAGCCCCGCCCGGTTGACTCCCGCCACGGCGAGCGGGAACGCCGCGGCGACGGCGCGGGCCCGCAGCGTTCGCGGACCGGTTCCGGCGATCGCCTGCCAGGTGCGGGCGGAGGCGGCCTGTCGCGACACCGCCCACGCGGCCTGCTTGGTCTGTGCGACAGCGTGGATCCAGGCGTACAGCGGCGCGAGGGCGGCCTCGAAGTCCTCCGGAGTTGCGCGCTGCTCCGGGAGCGGGCCCACGATCCGCACCATCGCGCCCGCGGCGAGACGCTCGAAGGTCGGGATCGTGATGAGCCGGTCGAGGTAGTGCCCGTGGGTCGCGTACACGTCCGCGCGCAGCCAGCACCCGGGGTAGGCGACGTCGAAGCGCGCAGGCGCGCAGGCCGCAGCGAGCTGTGCGAGCGCCCAGGTCGGCTGCGGCCCGGCGTGCTCCTGGAGGCCCAGCGGGGCAGGGGCCTCGGCGCCGCCGCGGCTCCCGAGCCAGGGAGCCAGGAGCGCATGGTCGTGGTTGCCCGGGACGAGCACGACCTCCCCGTCCGGTCCGAGGGCCGCTCCCAGCGCGGCGAACACCGGCGCCGCGGCCGCCAGCGCGTCGCGCAGCGGGCCGTGGCGGAGCTCGAGCGCGTCGCCGAGCAGGACCAGGCGGTCGACGCCTCTTACCGCCTCGACCAGCCCGGCCAGCGGGCCCGGGCGCCGCAGGGCGTCGCGCCCGCGCGCGGCCCCGAGGTGCAGATCGGAGACGACGAGCGTGCGCACCGCCCCTCAGGCTAGATGGTGAACGAGCGTTCAGCCCTCCGCTGCGGCCATCGCCTGACGGATGGCCTTCGGAAGCATGAAGCGCACGTCCTCCCGCATGACCTCGAACTCCGAGACGTCCTCGACGCCGCGATCACGGAACGACTGCACGAGCGCACCGACGAGCTCCTCCGGGGCGCTGGCGCCCGAGGAGATGCCGACGACGCCGACGCCGTCGAGCCACTCGTCCCGCAGCTCGGACGCGTTGTCGATCAGGTGGGCGGCGGCCCCGTGCTCGCGGGCGACCTGCACGAGGCGCACGGAGTTCGAGGAGTTCTTCGAGCCGATCACGAGCACGAGATCGCACTCCCCGGACATCTGCTTGACCGCCGACTGGCGGTTGGTGGTCGCGTAGCAGATGTCGTCGGTGCGCGGACCGGTGATCGCCGGGAAGCGCTCACGCAGCCGGTTGATGATGTTGCGGGTCTCGTCGACCGACAGCGTCGTCTGGGAGATGTACGCGAGCTTCGCGGGATCGTCGACCTCGAGCTCGTTCACGTCGTCCTCGGTCTCCACGAGGACGATGCGGTCGGGCGCCTCGCCCATCGTCCCCTCGACCTCCTCGTGGCCCGCATGGCCGATGAGCACGATCGTGTAGCCCTCCGAGGCGAACTTGATCGCCTCGCGGTGCACCTTGGTCACGAGCGGGCACGTCGCGTCGAGGGTCCGCAGCCGGCGGCGCTCGGCGTCCGCGTGGACCATCGGCGAGACGCCGTGCGCGGAGAAGACGGTGATCGCGCCTTCGGGGATCTCGTCGCGGAGCTCGTCGACGAAGACCGCGCCGCGGTCGCGCAGCTGCGCGACGACGTGCTTGTTGTGCACGATCTCCTTGCGGACGTAGACGGGCGCCCCGTAGAGCTCGAGCGCGCGCTCGACGGTCTGCACCGCGCGGTCGACGCCGGCGCAGTAGCCGCGCGGGGCGGCGAGGAGGAGCTTCTCGACGGCCATGCCCTGAGTGTAGGAGGGCGCTCCGGGCGCTCCGGGCGCTCCAGGCCGGCGCGCCGCAGCATCAGGCGCCCGCGCGATCCAGCCGGCGGACGAGCTCCACGACGCTCTCTCCCACCGCGTCGAGGCTGGCGACGGAGAGCTTGTCGACGGTGTCGCGCGTCGTGTCGCGGAAGCGGTAGGTGAAGTCGATGAGGTCGATCGCCGGGACGCCCGCGCGCAGGAACGGCGTGTGGTCGTCGAGCACTGCGTCCCCGTCGCGGTCGGGGAACACGCGCTCCACGCCGACGGCCCGTGCGGACGCGCGCAGCCGGCGCCAGAGGCCCGGGTCGCTCGTGCCCTCGCGCGGCAGCCGCAGTCCCTTGTTGGCGACGTAGTCGAGCAGCACCATCGCCTCGAGCTCGTCGGCGTTCGCCTTCGCGTAGGCCTTCGAGCCGCGCAGCGCGGCCGCGTAGAAGTCGCCGCCGTCACCCTCGGGCGGCTCCTCCTCCCCGTCGAAGAGCACGAAGCGGATCTCACGGGCCCGCGCCGGCCGGTCGAGCGCGCGCAGCGCGCGCGCGACCTCCACGAGCACCGCGGTGCCCGCCGCGGAGTCGTTGGCGCCGACGAAGCCGGGTGGGTTGGCCTCCGTGTCGTAGTGGGCGGCGATCAGCAGCGCCGGCCGGCGGCCCCGGATCGAGCCGACGAGGTTGCGCAGCCCGGGGTGCCCCGGGACGGCCTCGAAGCGGCCGCGCGGCAGCAGCGGGCGCAGCACCCGGGCCGTGCGGCGCAGGGCTTCCGAGCCCGCGGGGCGCTGGCCGAAGGCGATCTGGCGCTCCACGAGCCGCAGCGCGCGCGCCGCGTCGAAGCGATCGGTCGTCGCCGCCGGTACGACCGGCACAGCGGCCACGGCGGCCACCGCGGGGCCCGGCGCCCGGCGGCCCGCGTCGTTCCTCCCGGGCGGCCCGAAGCCCGGGAAGCCGTTGACGACGAAGAAGAGCAGCCCTCCGAAGAGGACGAGCTGCGCGACGAGCGCGCCGATCAGGACCCGGACGGAGAGCGCCCGCCGAAGGTCGCGGTCCTCAGCCGTCAACCGGTCGCTCCTCGTAGATTCGCCATCAAGGTCACGACTCCCATCGCTGAAGGGTCCAGCCCATGTCCCAGAACGCCAGCTCGTGCCGCGAGCACGTCACGAACGCCCGCCTCATCCTCGACCGCAGCGCCGGATCGGCGTCCGTGGCGAGGTCGTCGACCAGGCTGCGGCACCACGCCGCGAGCGCGGCGAACTCGGGCGCGGCGTAGGTGTCGATCCACGCGTCGTAGTGCGGATGGCCCGGTCGCCCGCCCGTCGCCAGGCGCTCCCCCACCTCGCTGTAGCCCCACATGCACGGGAGCAGCGCGGCGGCGAGCTCGGCGTAGTCGCCGAGGGCCGCGGTGCGCAGCAGGAAGTCGGTGTAGGCGGCCGTCGCCGGGGCGGGCGCCTCCGCGTCGAGCTGCGCCTGGCTGATGCCGAGCTCGGACGCCAGGGCGCGGTGCAGCTCCATCTCCTCGCCGAGGATCCCCGACGTCAGCTCGGCGAAGCGGCGCATGGTCGCGAGGTCGGGTGCACGGGCGGCGCCCAGGGCCAGCAGCCGGGCGTAGTCGACGAGGAAGAGGTGGTCCTGGCGGACCCAGTGGGCGAAGCGGTCGGCCGGCAGCGTGCCGTCGCCGATGCCGGTCACGAACGGGTGGGCGTGCTGCGCCTCCCAGACGTCGACGGCGGCGAGGCGCAGCTCCGCGGAGAACATGGGGTCGGACCGTAGCGGTAGCTTTGCGTCCGCCCCTGCGTGGAGTGTGAGGAGAGTCCCGATGGCCCAGCAGCACTTCGACCGCCTCAGTGCGATCGACGCGTCGTTCCTGCACCAGGAGGGCGTGAACTCTCACATGCACGTGGGCGCGGTGACGATCTTCGAGGGGCCGCCGCCGGCCTACGAGGAGTTCCTGGACTCGATCCGCGGGCGGCTGCACCTCGTGCCCCGCTACCGCCAGAAGCTGACGTTTCCGCGCTTTCAGACGGGCCGGCCGCTGTGGGTCGACGACCCCTCGTTTCACCTGGAGTTCCACGTGCGCCAGACGGCGCTCCCGCGCCCGGGCGCCGAGAGCCAGCTCATGCGCCTGGCCGCGCGCATCTTCTCCGAGCAGCTCGACCGCAGCAAGCCCCTGTGGGAGCTGTGGATGATCGAGGGGGTGGAGCCCGCCTCCCCCGACGGCGCGCACCGCTTCGCGCTCATCTCCAAGAACCACCACGCGCTCGTCGACGGCATCTCCGGGATCGACCTGGCGACCGTGCTCTTCGACGTCTCCCCCGTTCCGCCGGAGATCCCGCACCCCGAGGAGGCCTGGAACCCCGGGCCCGTGCCGAGCGCGGCCGAGGTGCTCGCCTCGGGCGCGCTCGGCGCCGTGCGGTCGGGGATCGGCGGCGTGACGCGCGCGCTCGGTGGCCTCGCCAAGCCGGGGGCGGTGCTCGGCGAGGTCCTCGAGGCCGCGGAGGGCATCGGCGAGATCGTCTGGGCCGGGATGAACCGAGCGCCCCAGACGCCGCTCAACGTCCCGATCGGTCCCCATCGCCGCTTCGTCGGCGTCCGCGCGGAGCTGCGCGACTTCAAGCTCGTCAAGGACACGTTCGGCGGCACCGTCAACGACGTCGTGCTCACCGCCGTCTCGGGCTCCCTGCGCCAGTTCCTGCGCTCGCGCGGCATCCGCATCGAGGGGCTGGAGCTGCGCGCGCTCGTCCCCGTCTCGATCCGCGCCGAGCACGAGCGCGGCCAGCTCGGCAACCGGATCGCCGCGATGCGCGGGCCGCTGCCGGTCTACGTCGAGGACCCCGTGGCGCGGCTGCGCGCGGTCCGCGCCGGGATGGACGGCCTGAAGCGATCCAAGCAGGCGGTGGGCGCCGAGGTGCTCGCCAGCGTGCAGAGCTTCGCGCCGCCGACGGTGCTCGCGCAGGCCTCGCGGCTGAACTTCTCCACGCGCCTGTTCAACCTCATTGTCACGAACATCCCGGGGCCACAGTCCCCGATCTACGCGCGCGGACGGGAGCTTCAGGACGTCTTTCCCGTCGCGTTCCTTCCCGAGGACCACGCGCTCGCGATCGCGATCATGTCCTACAACGGCAAGGTGAACTTCGGCCTGCTCGGGGACTACGACGCGCTCGGAGACCTTCAGAAGCTCGCGGACGGCATCGACCAGGCGCTCGCAGAGCTCGTCGCGCTGGCCAAGCAGCACGGGGGCGCACGGAAGGCGGCGGACACCGGGGAGCACTCGCTCACGCGGGCTTGAGGCGGATGCGGGCGTCGGGCCGGTCCGGCGCGGCCTCGCGGTTGCCCGCCCTGTCGGTCGCCACCGCCCAGAAGCGGTAGCGCGGACCGCGGCGGACCTTCAGGCGAACCGTGCGCCTGGTGGTCCGCGCGATGCGCTTGGCCCTGCGGCCGTCGATCGAGCGCATGACGTCGAAGTGCGCGATGCCGCTGGCCAGCACGCCGTCCGGCGCGTCGTCGACGCCGACGACCCGGAGCGTCAGCGTTGACGAGCGTGGCTTGAAGACGCGGACCTTCGTGGCGGGGGCGCGCCGATCGATGAGCCGAGCGGCGTTCACGGCGGCGCCCGCGTCGAGGATCCCCCACCCCAGGTTGGACTCCCAGCCCGTGCCGGCAGGGCGACGCGCGGTCGTCTTGAGCAGGCGGATGACCTCGGCGGCCTTGAGGTCGGGATTGAGGCGGCGGACCATCGCGGCGGTCGCGGCGACGATCGGACTGGCCATGGAGGTGCCCTGGACGTAGGCGTAGTGGTTGTCGCCCGCGAACGTCGCGCGGCAGGTGCACGGGGAGCTGGGCGGATTCAAGCTCCCCGCCTCCAGCTCGGTGAGCCGGCCGGGGAAGGCGCCCAGAAGCCCGCGCGGACCGCCCGCGCCGGTGTTCCACGCGCCGTAGGCGGCGAGGGAGATCTGCGAGCCGAAGCCCGCGAAGCTCGCTCGCTGGTCGCTGAAGTTCGCGGCCGTGACCGAGAGGCCGAGCCCTCGACCGAGATCCGCGCCCGTGCCCGTCGGCTGCAGCACGTCGGAGGGATAGCCCTGCTGCTCGGTCGGCTCGTCGGCGGCGGCGGAGACGAGGACGACGTCGCGATCGTAGGCGTACTGGATGGCTTTTCTGACGACCTCCGTGACGGGGCTCCCGCCGTCGGTTCCGAAGGACATGTTGATCGCGTCGGCACCCCGGTCGGTGGCCTGCACGATGGAGGCGGCCACCGAGCTGTCGGAGAGGTCGCTCTTGTAGACGAGCAGCTTGCAGCCGAAGCCGGCGCCCGCGATGCCGATCCGGTTGTCCGCCGCCGCGCACGCCATCGACGCGACGTGGGTGCCGTGACCGATCTCGTCGACGGTCGCGGGGCCGTGGCCACCGGTCTGGTCGTTGTCGACGGTCCCGGCGATGCGGCCCGCCAGCTCCGGGTGGTCCGCGTCGAGGCCCGTGTCGATGACCGCGACGGTGGCGTCGAGCGCCTGCGGCACGTCCCACGCGGCGAACAGGCCCTGGCGCTGCGCCCACCACTGCACGGCCGTACCGGACGGAGTGCCCTGTGCGAGCTCCGGGGCGGTGAGCGCCGGGTCGTTCGGGACGGCGCGCAGCTCGGCGCGCTGCTCGACCTCGACGCGCGCCACGCCGGGCTGCGCCCGGAGCTCGGAGGCCAGCCCGGAGAGCGAGCCGCCGGCCTCGGGACGGACGGTGACGAGGTCGAGCTGCGGGACGCGCGCGCCCGAGAGACGGCCGTCGACGTTCGTGATGACGCCCATCGCGGCAGCGCGAGCGACGGGCGCGCCCTCCGGAGCGGGGTCGAGCGTGACGAGCAGGCGACCCGTCGGCGAGGCCGCCGCCGCGGAGGCGGAGCCCGTCGCGGCGAGCGTGACGACGATGAGAAGTGCGAGCCGGCGGCGCATGCTGTGAGCGAGCCCTGTGCGGCCGGAGCGGTGGCGCGCCGCTAGTAGCCGAGCGCGAACTTCGCGTCCTCGGACATGCGCTCCGGGGTCCACGGCGGCACGAACGTCGCGGCGACGACGACGCTGTCGACGCCGTCGAGCTCGGACACGAACTCGTCGATCTGCTCCTCGACCTGCGGCCCGATGGGGCAGCCCTGCGAGGTGAGGGTGTAGGTGACGTGGACGTCCGTGCCGTCGACGGCGATCTCGTAGATCAGGCCGAGCTCGACGAAGTCGAGGCCCAGCTCGGGGTCGATCACGTTCGTCAGGGCGGCTTCGACGTCATCCACGGTGGCCATGCCGGCAGTCTAGCCAGCGACCCTTGCACTCCGGGCGATCTCAGATAGGTTCGGGTCATCGTCGCCTTCGAAGACAGCCCGCCGGTCCTGCGCGTGACCGGCGACGAGGACCGCTCGACCCAGAGCCGCCGCCGGCGCGCGATGTCGCGGGCGCTCGCGGTCAAGACGGACCTGCTCGTCGATCTCTCCGGGCTCTCGTTCGCCGACGCCTCGGTGATGCTCGACCTCGCGATGGTCGCCCGCCGGCTGCGCCACGCCGGCCGCCGGATGCTCGTGCGCGGGGCCGCGCCGCAGATCACGACGCTCATCGAGCTCGTGGGCCTGCACCGCATGCCCGGCGTGACCGTCGAGCTCGCCTAGCGCCTGCGCGCCAGCTCGCACACCTCCTGCGGTGGCGGGGGGCGAAAGCGGCGACGTTTCGCCCAGTGGCCAACGGGCGGCTCACGTGGCTCTTCGATCGCGTCTGCACCCCGGGCACTACGCACTGACGGGCGAGGGCTGGTGGCTCGCGGCGCTGTGGGCCTGCGGTGCCGGCGCGGTGCTCTCGCACCTGTCAGCCGCGGCGTGGCGCGGCATGGGGCGAGGAGGACGGCCTCGACGTGCACGTCTCCACGACGCGGAACGTCGCGTCCCGACCGGGGGACGACGAGCGCTCGGGGATCGACGTGCCGCGTCCGAAGCCTCGACCCGATGGACGTTCTCCGTGCGCACCCCTTCGCGCCTCCGGATCCAGCGCCTCGTCTGGAACGACCTGCATCCAGCCGAGGCCGAGCACACCGCGGAGCGCCTGGAGGCGATGCTCGCGCTCGGCGCGACCGCGTAGCCTTCAAGGCAGTGCCTCTGCTCGTGCTGCTCTTCATCGTGGTGCCGCTCGTGGAGCTCTTCGTGATCATCCAGGTGGGCGGCGCGATCGGCGTGCTGCCGACGATCGGACTGCTCCTGCTGGACTCGATCCTCGGCTCGGTGCTCATGCGTTCGCAGGGCCGCGCGGTGTGGCGGAACTTCCAGGCGGCGACCGCAGCCGGGAAGGTGCCCGCTCGCGAGGTGCTCGACGGGGCCCTCGTGATCTTCGGCGGGGCGCTGCTGCTCACTCCCGGCTTCGTCACCGATCTGCTCGGCGTGCTGCTCCTGCTGCCGCCGACGCGCGCGATCGTGCGGCGCATGCTGCTCGGTGGCGTGGCCAAGCGCATGCTCGGCCCCGCCGGGCTCGGAGGCCGCATGGCGTTTCGCGTCGCAGACTCGCGTCGGAGCGCTCCGCGTGCCACGCCCGACGACACCGTCGAGGGCACCGCCCACGACGTCGCCCCCCGCCGGCTGCCGTGACCGTCACCCAGGCCGACGAGGCGCCGCGGCCGCGCACCGCCCCCGGCTTCAGCGACGCGATCACCTACGCCTTCGGCGACGTCGACGCCCAGCTGTTCGGAATCGCTCGGGTCGGCCTCTCGCCGGGCGAGGACGGAACCGTGGAGGCCAGCGGCCTCGCGATCCTGTTCGGGGGCTTCGAGCCGATCGCCGTACGCGCCGCGGGCGGCCTGACCGTCGACGCGGGCGCGGGGTGGGACGACGTCGACGCCGCGGGCGTGCGGACCGTGAGCCACGTCCCGCTGGAGAGCTGGGACGTGTCGTTCGCGAGCGACGACGGACGCAGCGGCTTCCAGCTGCGCTACGCGGCGCTCTCCCCCGCCGGCGCACTGACCGCCGACCATGCCGCGGCCGTCGCGGGCGGCATGGAGGGCTACGAGCAGCTCTGCCGCGTGACCGGCGTGGCAACGGTCCACGGGGAGGAGCGCGCGGTGCACTGCCTCGGCCAGCGCGGCCACGCGTGGGGCACCCGCGACTGGGAGCGCATCGCGCTTGCGCGCACGGTCTCGGCCTGGATCGAGGAGGACCTCGCGCTCTCGGTGACGGCGATCCGCCCCGCCGACGCGACGTCGCACGCAGACGAGGCGCTCGCCGCGTCGCTGTTCGCGGCGCTCGACGAGGACGGCGCGGTCGCGGCCATCACGCCCCCGGAGATCCGCCTCTCGACGACCACCGACGCCGACGGGCGCCAGCGCCGGGCGAGCATCGAGGTCTTCCTCGACGAGGACGATCCGGGCCGCCGGGCGGCCGGTCAGGTGCTCTGCGGCACGTCGCTCGACCTCGGGCGCCTGCGGCTGGACTGCGCGTTCTTCGCCTGGCGGATGAACGGCCGGTCGGGCGTCGGGCGCTACGACGTGCTGCGCCGCGCAAGGTGATCTAAGCTCAGCACCATGGGCCTGCTCACCTACCTCATCCTGCTTGCCATCTCCGGGCTCTTCGTGGGGGCGCTCGCGCGCCTCGCGCTGCCCGGCAAGGACCCGATGTCGATCCCGCAGACGATCCTGATCGGCCTCGCCGGCAGCTTCATCGCGGGCCTGGTCGTGTACGCGATCTCGGGCAGGCCGACGGGCGCGGGCATCCTCCTGTCCGTACTCGTCGCCACGGGCCTGGTCTACCTCGTGCGCCGCCGGCGCGGCGGCACGCTGACCGATCCGGGC
>JAABUR0100005256.1_pt1 | contig 16652 bp, 26 predicted proteins | sample 5560091 | NCBI WGS metagenome assembly JAABUR01 (sample SAMN10711879, study PRJNA513375) | rock metagenome | isolation source: Antarctica rocks | place: Antarctica: Victoria Land, University Valley sud | reverse complement strand
CGCGCGCGCGCAGGCGCTGCTGGAGGCGGCCGCGCGCAGCGGCTTCCAGGCGCAGCGCTCGCCGCGCACGGTGCACGCGCCGCCGCCACAGCACGCCTTCCCGCCGCGCGCCGGGCCCGGGGCGGGTGCCGAGGCGGCGCACGCGCTCGGCGGCGGCGGCGGCGGCGGGCTGGCGCCCGATGCGGCGCGCGGCGGCGGCGGCAGGGCGCAGCCGCTGCTGCCGCGCGCGCAGTCGGGCGCGCCCGGCGCGGCGCCGCGCCCGGCGCCGCTGTCCATACCGGGGGCGGCCAGCGCGCCCGTGCACGTGCGCGCCCCGCCAGATGCGGCTGGACTGCATGTCCTCCTTGCTGTGCTTACTGGCCTGGTCCAGACGGCGCGCAGTGCTGAGGCACGCCAGGCTGCCTGTTGCAGCGCCCTTGGCTCGATGCTCCCCGCGATCACTCATCACAAGGTCGAGTGCGCTAGGGGTAGCAGCAAAGGATGCTTGTTAATTTGCGGAGCAGGCACGGCATGCGCGGCGCCGGCAGCATGCACAAGCGCTTATTTTTCCACCGCGCCCAGACCACGGGGGCCTGCACGCGCAGGTGCCTGAGGAGCGGGCGCTGCGGCACCCCGGCGTCGGCGCGCAGCCGCCTGCGCAGCCGGCGGCGCCGGCGCGGCCGGCGGGCGGGCAGGCGGCCGGCGCGCGCGACGAGCGCATGCGCCCGCCAGCGCTGCCCGCGGACGCGCGGCCGGACCTGCTCGGGCCCCCTCCCCGGCCGGTGGCCCTGCCGGGGCCTGCGGCCAGGCGGCCGGCAGGCGCCGACAGCGCCGCCGGGCTGGCTGCGCTGCAGGCGCCGCAGCCGCGAGCGCCCGCAGCCGCGCCGGCCGCCGCGCCGGCCGCGCCGCTCAGCGCAGCGCCGGCGGGTCGGGCCGCGGCGCCGGGCAGCGTGCCCGACCCAGCGCCAGCCAGCGTGCCGGCGCACCTGGCGGCCGGCGGCGCGCCCGCCGGCAGCTTCATGGAGCTGCTGCAGGGCGGTGGCGGCGAGGGCGGCGACGCGCTGGGGCTGCCGCCGCCGGCCGCCCTGCCAGGGCCGCCGCCGTCGCCGCCGCGCGGCGGCGCGCGGCCGCAGCCGCTGCCGGAGGCGGCCTGGGGCATCGCGCAGGGCTCGGGGGCGGGAGGCAGCGGGGGAGCGCTCGACGGGGGGCCGCCCGGCAGGGGCGCGCCCGCGGGCGCGCGCGTGGCCATGCAGGCGGCGCCGGGCGCGGTGCTGCCGCCGCTGGATGCCGCGGCTGGGCCGACGGGCGCACCGCCGCCTGCCTGGCAGCTGCTGTAGGCGCCCTACGGCCCAGCACGGCTCAGCAGACCCGAGGCGCGGCCGCAGCTTGTGGCGGGCGCGCCGGTCCCGGCGCTTGCCAGCGTATTTCAGAGAGGCTGGGACGGGAGCGCTCGGGTGTCTGATTGTTTTAAGGAGCGGCTCAGCTTGGCCGACCTATTGCCCCCGCCTTGGCTTTCAGCAGCGTGGCACGCATGGACTGGACATGACCGACCGATGTGGGACGGCTGCCGTGGGCATGCACGTCTGCAGCGCTGCGCGCCGGAGGGGATGATGGCTGCAGGCCGGCAGAAGCAGGCAGGCAGGAGTTGTGACTTGAACGTGTTCCTGAGAGAGCGAGCACAAGTCTAGGGGCTTTCCGCATCCGGTACCTGCAGCGGACGAGAGGCGGGACGTGCGTGCGCGCCCCAGAACACACGAGGCTTGGCGCCCGGCCTGACACGGCCTGCTTGGTTTCTGCTTCCGGTTGCGCCGACTGAATTTGGGCATTTGTACACAACAGCCGCACACCCTGTAAGATAGCGCGCTGCTATACCTGGCGCTGCCAGGACCTGGATTACAGTGTGTTCGGAAGCTTGGTAGTTTTCACGCACTCAGTACGACTGGCGCAGACGCTTGCCACATACAGGGGCTCATGCGTGCTGTGCTGCTCATCCGTGAGCGGCTACGGAATCACTGCTCAAAACTCCCTGCTGCCCGCTGCTGCAGCTCCGCCATGCGCTGCTGCTGCTGCTCCGGAGGCAGCGCCAAGAACCTGCCAGATGGGGCGCACACTAGCAGTGAGCTGGTCTGCTGCCGCATGCACCCTGCTCAAATGAGCAGCATCCCTAGATAAGGTAACAGCTTGGTGCTGCGCGCCACTGGCACCACCCCGCGGGTCTCATCAGCCGCTGCACGCCTGCCCAGGGCGATGCAGCAGCGACCCGGCGACAGCGTGGCACATGCAGGCTCTGCAACAACTCACCGCGCAGCCGCCGCCCAGCAAGGCAATGACAGCACCGGGGCGCGGCGCGCACGTGAACACGCTCTTGTCGCCGATGTCGTCCTTCACCGCCTGCGTGTACTTGCGGCCGGCGAAGACGAGCGCCAGGCCGGTGAACACCAGCAGCAGCGCGCGCTCCGCGTCCGCCGGCACCAGCCCAGTCAGGTGCCCTGCAGATCAGGCAAGGCGCTGTGCATGAGCAGACGCACTCAGACCCACACATTGCTGGCAGCACTTGAGCAGGGGAGCCCATCCACAAGGATGTCCACTTCAGCGATGGTGGAGGAGCAGAGCGGGATGGCGAAATCACTGACAGAAGGACGCTGTAGTCGATAAGCAATACAATCAGCAATGAGCTGCGAAGTGCGGCTAATACTTGCAGGCATGACGGCACTCGGTCCTTTCAGCCACATCGCTCCGGACCGCGGCTTACGTGGCTTGCGAAAGCAAGGGAACACAGGTGCAGGAGCAGACGCATAAACAGCGCGCGTGCGGCGCCTACGGGGGGGCGCGCGCCAAGGAGCAGAGCAGGGGTCACGAAGAACAGCGCCGCGCATTCAGCCTTCCCGTAGCACCTGCATGTGCCGTTTGACTAACTCTCTCAGGGCCTGAGACTCACTCTGCTGCCGCACACATGCGCCTGCCTCAACCGAGGAGGCGCGCAATCATGCCACACACGCTCCCAGGACCTGCCCATGGCAGGTTGCGGGGTCTCAGAGGCAGCTCTTAACAGATATGGCGGGGCAGCTTGGCGAGGGAGGGGCGCACATGCCCTCCTTGAACGCGACGCCGGTGACCGCGGCGAAGAGGGGCCCCACCAGCCACACGGCGCCCGGGTGGGTCGCCACGTACTCGGGCAGCGGCTGCGCCTGCACACGAGGCTGCTGCGTGAGAGCCAAGGCTGCTGGGTCAGCTGTGCAGAGCCGCAGCAGGCGCCACCTGGCACGCAGGTCAGCACTGCCGCCTGCAGCGCTCTGCGCAAAGGGCGCACAGCACGAACAAAATGTGATAGCGGCTTCCGAGTGCCTGCTGTGGCGTTTGGGCTACTGGAGGCCAGATCTGCGCGCTTGGGCCAGCCTGACCCGTGGCAAGTTGCTGAGCGCGCCTGCGTGGCAACCAGGAACAGGCCGCCGCTGAAGCCGAGCGCCCACAGGGCCTGCAGGAAGCGCTTGATGGGCGCGACGTAGATGTGGATGAGCGCGAGGGAGGCGCCCAGCCCGGCGCCCCCCGCGACCGCCACCGGGGTCTGCAAGGCTCTGCGCACGCAGACACTCCTCTGAGCGCCAGTCAGAAAAGCTGCGCCCTACACAGCCCAGCGCGCCAGCGCCGCCAGACCAGGCAGAGCCTTGCAGCGCGCACCTGGCAGCCTCCCTAACGCCGTTGTGCTCCGGCAGCAGCGCGAGGCCCGTCTCCACCAGCAGCGCTGGGGGCAGGTTGAGAAAGGAGCTCAGTTTTGCATGGCGACCAGTTCCTATTCTTGCCAGGCTGAGCAAGCAGCTCATAAGGCCAGTGCACAGGAAAAGCACTGCTCTACAAAAGAGGCCAGGCGCGCACCAGCTGCAGCGACGGACAGGCCTGCACGGTAGCCCCAGACCTCGCGCACGTCGCTCTCCTCAATGCGCCAGTCGCCATACATGCCTTTGAACACCTCACTGCCTGCACAAAGCGGTTTCAGACCCCTCCGGCAGCATGACTGCCGCACTTGGAAGGTAGTGCAGGCACGCACAACATACCTGCACTGTCCGATGCAGCGTGCACTGCGCTGCTGCGTCGAGTGACGGACTTCAAGGAGACGCCAGGGCGCCGCTGGTGGGTCAGACGCTGGACGCACGGCGTGGGGCGCCCGGAGGTCGAGGCATGCGGCTGGCGACAGCCACTGCTGGATGCGGTGCAGGCAAGCGCGGCCATTCTCAGGATACAAAGAGTACACTGGCTGGTGCGCTTGTCCTGCTAATGACACACCATAATATATATATGGAAGACATAAACGGGTAGGTGTTGGGTATGCAGTTACCCTTGTGGCATTTACTTGCAGATGATTTATTTACATTAGCATTGGCCTCACTCTCAGCCTCACTCTCACGCTGCACAGACACAGTCCTAATACATGCATGCATACATGCAGGTATGCTTGCAGGTGCTGTGTCTCGAAAGTGATGCCCACCACTCATGCAGCATGCTCATTGTCATGCGGCTTGCTGGCAAAGGCTCGTAGAAGGTGATGCAAAGAGCCTCATGCGATGCAAAGAGCCTCATGCATAGCACACAGTGCACAGTGCACAGCACACGGCATGTAGCGCATAGCACTTGCATGACAGCAGTTGTCAACAAAAAAACAAAGGAAGCACACTAAACTGAAGGAGGGCTGTTAGGCAGCAGCACACGCTCAAGCGCCGCATTGCCGCGTTGCCTCACAAACACGCTGTCACTCAGGCTGGGAAATGAAGTACCGGGCAGCGACGGGGTCGCCCAGGGCGTGCAGGCGCGCAAAGTCCCGCACGGTGAAGCTCTGGCGCGCGTGCGGCGCATGCGCAGCAACGCGGCCCGACTGCTTGAACAGCAGGAAGACGTAGCGGTGCTTGCCTTTCGGCGGGCTCTTACGCGGTGCAAACGCCAGGTATCAGTGGCTCAGCGCACCAGGTTAAGCGCTAGGGCAAGGAGGGATGACAAGCTGGTGGTGAACGCACCGGCGCCATGTACTCCACAACCACATCGCCGCGGTGGTTGTCGACACCTGTGCGCGGCAGCGCATGGCCGTGAGCCTGCTGGACAGGCGGGCTTGCAGCAGCTTGTGCGGCTGTTCAGCCGTACCAAGCCTCGCACCTGGGATGTTTGTGACCATGTAGTGCAGCCAGCTGCGGAACTTGGGGTCGTGGGGCGACGGCGCGTCTGGGTCCACCATGAGCAGCGTGAAGGTCGCCTCTGACCCCTTTATGGCAATCTCGGGCTCCTCCTGCGCTTGCGCGAGCGTGCACCATGCAGCAAGAGCAAGCCCTGGATGCCATAGCAGAGGCCAGCCACTGCATCTACCATGGCCTGGCCTTCACCCCACACTTGATATATAAACCCTTTACTTTGTGTTCGAAGTGCCAAGCACAGTTGCAAAAAAACATATACAACACAGCGCACACCTCCGCCTCGCTGGGCCGCAGGTGCTGACCGTCCCTGAGTTCCTTGTCATTGTACTTGACAGTGAACGACACGGTGTCGAAGACGTTGTCCACCACATCAGGGATCACCTGCTTCTTGGACATCAGCTTAATAACAGACAATCACCTCACTTGCTCTCTTGTCCAGCAGGAGGGCTGTCTTGCTGACGAGCCAGGCAGCGTCTGAGGAATGTCCCAGTGTGGCCTGTTGCTCTGAACAAGCATGCGAGGCGCAGAGTCACACAAGCCCACGACGTACCTTGGCGTCTGCCAAGCGCACGCACTCATCGCTTATCAGGTCGGGGTAGTCAGAGATGGCGGACGGAGGGTGCCCCTTGTGGTCCTTGTGGAAGGCGTCGTTCTCATTCTTTACCATATTTAAACCAAGAGCACTTCCTTGGCCGCACCAAATGCTGCTTGCGGCTCGCGGCGTTTCGTTTTCACAAGCGCTGAAGTCTGCTACTATGTGGGCTAGTCTGTGTTTATCAGGAAAGGCTCTGAGTTAGAGCTCTGTCTCCTGGAATGCCTTTTCAGCAATACCCTGCGCACCGACTTCTGCCCCCGGAGTTACGCCAGAACCGTCCACCCAATCGAGCAAGTGCTGATCTTCCTCGCGCAAGCAAGTCCAGCTCAAGCAGCAGACGTTGGGTCTGTAGTCGTTACGTGTCTGTCCGCTATTCAATGACAGGCACTTCGCTTCCGGAGCTGGAGGCGCGGCTTGCGGCATTACAGCAGGAGCTGGCGTCAAGGAAGACAGAAGGTTCCGCTGCAAGCCCAAAGTCGCTCAAGGAAGCCTCTTTGTCTGGCGGCGGACGCATTGCAGAGGCGCCGAGCACTCCTGAGCAGGCTGGAAAGGCGCACTGTCACGCGTCAAAAGACGCTGAGTCGCTGCCGACGCCGCTCAACCAAGAGCTGGCTGCCGTGCTGGTGAGTCTTGCCTTGCGTTGTTTTACAGGCGACCCCAAAGCGCTCCCCATTTGGGCTCCCCAACGAATGGGCGTCTGGACAGTGCAGGCCCACAAGGCGCGCGGCAATGCGCTGCTCAAAGGTGGGGAGTTTGCAACGGCGGCTGCCGCATACAGCGAAGCGCTGGCGGCCGGCGCGCGCGATGTCGCGGACACCGCCCTGCGTGCGCTGCTGCTCAGCAACCGCTCGCACGCGCGCTGGTGCTGCGGAGCCTTCACCATGGTCCGAGCACCTCGTGGCTAAAAGCACCTAGTGAAAGTGCTGCACACTACCCACAAAGCACTGCACTGCTGGTGGTGCAGACTAGTGGCACTGTGTGGAACAATGGGCTGATGACGTGCAATGGCGTAGTTAATATGCAATAAATGCCAACAGTGCAGACCTGTGCTACTTTTTACACCATGCGCAGGCTGCAGAGGACGCAGAGGCGGCCGCGCTGCTGGCCCCAGCCTGGGCCAAGGCGCAGCACCGGCTTGCACAGGTGTGGTTGCTTCACGACTGCACCGCCCCCAGCGCTACGATTTGCTGCAACTTGCAACCAGCCAGTGCATCAGCACCGCTGCACTGTGCAAGGCGAGTGTCCTGCCTGCTGCCAGCGTATGACGTGCTCCGCAAGGCAGCGGAAGAGCAGCTGCAGCCCGACGCATGTTGCTGAAAAGTCAGGAGCATCCTGCACCAGTACGCGTCATAGCCTGTATGCGCACTGCATCTTCTAGTGGGCTCAATCTTCTCTTGCACAGCACTGACGACAGCACTGACTAGCTCAGGCGTGTAGGAGCTTGCGCAATGAGCGCTGGCCCGCACTGCATTGCAGGCGAAGGCGGGCCTGTGCGAGTGGGCAGCCGCGGTGGCCGCCGCGCGCCGCGGCGAGGCGCTCAACCGTAGAGGGACGGGCAGCGCGGCTGAGTTTGCCGCGCTGCTTGATCGGCTGGCAATTGCAGCCGCACTGGCCGGCAGCGATGCGGGCTTTGACGGCCGCTGCTTGGAGGCACGGGCTGCAAAAGTCCACGTGCATACTGACACCGTTTTAGTGGCACTTCGGCGGGTCAGCGCTGGGTTAGCCGCTGTGCTCTGTGGTCTTGCAGACAAGTCTGCGCACACCGACAGACATGCATGCTAGACTGTGATGCCTGGAGGCGCGCACCATTAAGATGTACTCCCCCCAGTTCATTCTGCATGTTCTTGGATCCAGGCAGACGGCAATGAGGTCTCAGGGCTGTACAGCTCCTTCACCCGATGGCAAAGATGCCGCAGGCGCAAAGGCCCCCCCTGCAGCCAGATGGAAAGCAAAAACCGGGAAAGCAACGGGAGGTCAACATCTGTCAGGTTAGATGTATGTGCGCCAGGCGTTTGCGTGTGCGATGAAGTGGTGCAAACTGTTGTGAACGTCAGACGTGGGCGTTCAGCAGCCTAGGGCGCATTTCACCTAACGCGGCGGCTTCACAAATTGCTCATGCAGGTGCGCGAGGCGGGACCCGAGGCATGGCTTGGCCGTGAGGCGCCGGCCGACCCAAACCTGGACGGCGATGCACAGGCAGTGGACCTGCTCGCGCTCGAAGGGCCGATGCAGCCCGCCGGCGATGCTGAGCGCGCGAGCGCCGCTGCCGCCCGCGCGGTGGTTGCAGGTGCCATACATGCAGAGCACACCTACCTGCTATAGCCAGCTTACGTACTAGGACTGCTGTCACCCAAGAAGTAGGGTCAAGATCACGCGCCCTGGCGCCCGCATAAGCAGCCATGCAAGCGGCCGCTGCCAGTCACACATCTTGCATGCGCCAGATTTATGGCTTGCGCCAGGGCCCTGCACTCCATACTTCATTCGTGGCAACATGACCCAGCATGCGTACATGTCAGTCCAAGCGACCCATCTGTCCTCATGCTGACGCTGTGGACCACCACTGCAGCCAAGCAAGCTTCTTCCGTGTCCATGCATGTGTCAGACATGTTGCGCATGCAGTGCGGCGACGGCGGAGCTTCCGCTCGCTGCGGGCGGCGGTGGAGGCCGCGCGCGACGGTGACCGCGTGCTGCTGCTGTCGGGCACCCACAACGGCATGGGGTGTGCATGGGCACGCGCTCTGCGTCCTCGCACTCGCACATGCACAGTAGTGACAGCTGGCATGCCTATTCAGCCTCCCATGCGGTCACAACATAATTCAGTCTTTCAACAGCGGCCTCGCGGCATGCAGGCTCCAGCTAGAAGGCAGTGTAGCTGGTCTGCACATGTGAGGATTTTCCCACGGTGAGCTTGCCGTGATCAGGACTGCCGCCCCGCAGGGATGCAGTGGTGGTCACGAAGCGGCTGCTGATCCGCGGCGAGGGCGGTGCGGGCGCGACGCGCCTGGACCAGCGCGCCAACAGCCCCGCGCTGCGCCTGGAGCGCGCGTGCGTGGTGAGCGACATTGACATCGACATGACGGGCTTCCGCGAGGCCGTGCACATTGCCGGCGGCGCTGCCGTCGCGCCGCTGCTGCTGCGCTGCATCTTGCGGTGCTCCGCGGGGCCGCCATGCCAGCGCGTGTGAGACATGGCCCTGCTGCACACTGTCTGCAGGTGCTCCGTGACGTGGCTGGCAGCAACTGACGCACCCCGCTCACGAGCGCAGGTGCAGCGGGGATGATGCGCTGGATGCGGCGGGGCATGCGGCACCGGCACTGCACGGCTGCCGGCTGCAGGCCAAGCGCTGTGGGGTGCGCGCGTACGCCGGCGCAGCCGCCCGCCTGGTGGACTGCACGCTGGAGGACTGCGGCGAGCAAGGCGCCAAAGCCTTCGACCATGCAAGCCTGACGCTGTGCCGGTTTGTGCCTGGGTCTTTATGTGGAGGCGAGACAGCGCTGTGCACTTGCCTCGAGGTCTGCTGCTTGTGCGTCTCGCAGATGTGGCAGCGTCTGCCTGGGGCCTGGCCCCAGCAGAGAGGCGTAGGACGCTCAGGCACTTGCCGTGCCATGGCGGGGCGCTGCGCGGGCATGCCGCTGTCATGCAGGGACACAGCAGTCCCGGCACCGGCTCTTTCCCCTCACTACCGTCCTTGCCTTTGTCCGCAGTTTCCTCACTTGCTGTGAGCAGCTGCCTGCTGAGGGGACGCCGAGGCCGCAGGTGCCGAGTGCGCGGGTGCGGCGAGGAGGGCGTGCTGGTGACGGACCGCGCACGCGCGCATCTGGAGGCCTGCCGCATCAGCGCCTGCCGCGGCCCCGCGCTCGATGCCAGCCTGCGCTCGCACGCGCGCGTCGCGGACTGCGTCTTCTCCGGCTGTGTGGGTGCGCAATGTGTGCATATCAGACGCAACATCTGAGATGCTGTGCTGCCTCACTGCACCCCTACCGTGTCAATAGCATGCAGCTTGCCTGCCTATCAAGCCCTTGTCCATGCACACATCCGCATGCGAGCCGCGCCATGTCGTCACGCATGTCCGCCTGTGAGCAGACATTGGGCCTGAACGTATGCGAGAACGATTTTTTAGGCAGTAGTGCGGGGGGCATTGCCAGGCACATAGTGTGTGGCACTGCACCACGGCTGCTGGTTTTGGCGTCAGGCGCGGTGTTCCTGTGGGACGATGCTGCTGTGGAGGTGCACACATCAGAGCTGCAGGCGGACGCTGCATACGTTGTGCTGGCGCACGGCACCTCTCACCCGATGCTGCGGGTGTGCGCATGCCCTGGCAGATTACCCAAGCAACCATGCAGAGTCTGCATGCATGTCAGTAGCAGGCACTTTGGTACGAGCTTGCAGACGGCTATTGAGCATCGCACGCGGTGCTGCATGAGAGTGAGCTCATGTTCATGTATCAAATGAGCAGCAAATGTAGCATGGACTGCTTGTCGTGCACTTCGTTTTTTGCACAGTGATACACCGATTTGCTTGCGCATGCTTATACCAGTGCAGCGCAGAAGTGTGCGCAAGTATCTGCTGCTTGTTGGCCCTCTTTGCCACTTCAGGTCCAGCCAGCAGAGCGCGTTGGTGCAGAAGTGTGCGGTGGAGGGCAAGCCGTATGCGGACACGCGCAGCGCGCGAGAGGGCATCTGGCACCCCTCCAACAGCCTCACACAGCCCAGCGGCCGGCACATCGGCACGCCTGTGGAGACAGGGCCCTTTGAGTTTGTGCCGGACCGCTTCACGCGCAAGCAGTAATAGCACCTGTCCCTTTACATTTTTGTGGGGGCATACACGTGTCTCAGAGTCATGCAGTTGTCTTGCAGAGTACATCCTGAAGCAACGGAAGTACATGTCAACGTGAGGGAAGTGTGAACAAAGCGGCGGTGCTGCACAACAGCGTGCACCATCGCCTCGAGAATCATTTAGTAACTCTGATCATGGCATTCTCGTTACACACATCAGAGACGCACATGTGAAACAGGGCCAGATGACATTGACTGTTGCGCCTTGCTTGCGCTGAGCCCTTGTTCGTCGTACACCACTTGAGGTCGTACTTCAGTCACACTACAGTCTAATCAGAAACAAGTACACTAGTGACTAGATGACGAATACGAAACACAGGGACACATCCAGGCATGTGTCCTGCTTGTAACACGAGCCATGACCAAACCTGAGGACGGCATACCCGCGCACCTTTATGGAGGCAGGGCTGGCATGTCTGTGCTTCCCTCCCTGCGTATGTGAGCACGCCCCCCAAGCGGCCACAGCACAGTCATGAGGAACGTTTGCCTGTCCAGGGAGGTGGGGGCGCTGTTTGATGTCACCTTGCGAACGCAGCCCGTCCCCCTGTCGGCACAAATTATCGGCCCCGCGCTAATATAGCTGAGAGCCTGCGTTCCAGGTTGCAGCAGCATTGTACTAAACAGGTTTGCTGATCTCCATTCTAGTCACCAGGTGCTTTCAGGAGTGAAAAAGTGGCACAGCAGACCCTTGCACGACCATGCAACAAAGGCGCACAAGTATGTCTTGCAGATGCATATCATGCGTATGTCTTGGTTGCACGAGTGCTCTGTGCAAGCAGACATGTTTGCCGCAAAGGAGCAAAGCAGCACAGGTCGTCCACGCTGCGTATGTGAGCTTTGCATGGCCTGCAGCTTGGCACCTTTTCACTTGAGGCACAGCAAGGGATGAGTGGTGCTCTAACAAAGTCTTTTGGGCTTGCATGAACATGCTCTGATGGCAGCAACAATAGGCAGCATCTGTGCAGCAGCGTGTCTACATATGAAGACCTTGATGCCCTTGCCGCACTGGAGGAGGCATAGGCAGGTCCGCTCGCATTCATAAGTCTGTGGGCTGCTCATGCATAGACCAAAGTCCCTGCAAGCAAAGGCCGGGTCCTGACCGGTGGCCCTGACTCCCTGCCCTAACGTCTCCATGCCCCAGCCAACCAGGCACGTACAACAAAGGGGTGTGTGCTTAGCTCGGCGCGCGTGGGGCAGGAACCGAGCACGCGCCTCCATGTGCGCACGCTCTTATGCCAGACCTTTTGTAAGCAAGCAAGCGGACCCGGCGGGCCAGCTCAGAGCTCGCCTTCCTCCGCCGCGTCGTCGCCGCGCGCCGCAGCGGCCGCCGCCGATGCATCGCCGCCGGCCGCCGCCGCGCCGTCCGCCTCCGCCGCGTCGCGCTCGCCCGCGCCGCCGCCGTCGCCGCCGGCCGCGCCCTCCGCCGGCTCCGCCGCTCCCGCGTCCAGCATGTCCACATCCGCCGCCGCCTCGCCGGCGGAGGCAGGCTGGGGGTCGGGGGTGGGGCCGGGACCGTCCGCAGGCACAGGGTCGCCGGCAGCTGGCGTGCCGTCCGCAGGCAGGGCGGCGCCGTCGGGCGGCGCGGGGTCGCCGCCGCCGGCAGCGTCGCGCGAATGGTGCCGCTTGCTGCTCTTGCCGTGCTTGCTGCGCTTGCTCTTTTTCTCGTCGTTGCCCTCGGAATCGTCCGCGTGCCGCCTGACGCGCGCGCCGCGCCGTCATGCCCTGCCTGCTGAGAACTGGTCGTCAGAGGGCATGCATCGGCCGAGCGCGGGGCAAGGCATGTGCGCCCGTCGGCGACGAGCGCGCCTCTCGAGCAAGCCAGAGCAACGGCGAGAGCCGGGCGCACTCAGGCCGCGCCGGCTCCCCCAGCGCACGGGCGGCCTGCGCGCGCGGCCCGGGCACCCCGCGCCCGCGCACCGCTTGGACCCGTGGCGGCTCTTCTTCTTGTCCTTCTCCTTCGCGTCGCCCTCGGCCCGGTCACCCCGGTCGCGCCGCTCCTTCTTGTCCTTGTGTGTCCGCTTCGTCGCCTTTTTCTCCGCCTCTTCCGCGGCGCGCTCCTCCGCGCGCCGGCGCGCCTTCTCGTCGCGCCGCTCGCGCGCCGCTGCCGCCCACTCCTGGTACAGCGCCTCGCGCTCCTCCCGCGGCACCTGCGCCGGCGCGGCGCGCGCTCGAGCGCGAGGCTCCACGCGGGTGCCTCGCGCCGCGCTGCCTGCAGGGGCGCGCGCCAGCGCGCGCGGACGGCGCTGCCGACCAGCGCCGCAGGCGACCTGGGGCATCCCAGCACGGGGTGTGCGACAGGCGTGCCGGGGTAGGCCGCGCATCGGGGCAGTAGCTGGGCGGTCGCCTCAAAACCCTACATACCCTACAATACCCCAACATTAACCCTAACATGCCCTATGACGATTTACGGCGGCGCCGCTGCCGCGCGCCGGGCGCGCACCGCCTTGTACTCGGGCTCGCGCGCGAGCGCGGCCTTAGCGTCCTCCCAGGGCGCGTCGGGGTCGAGGTCCTTGGCGCCGCGCAGCATGGCCGCAAAGTCGTCGCGCGCGCGCTTGGCGCGCTTCTCCTCCTTGGCCGCCCGCTCCTTGGCGCGGCCCAGCAGCTCCTCAAACACCAGCTGCCTGCGCGCGCCCCCCGCACGGCCCTCAGGCGGCGCATGGACTGGCCGCCCGCCCGCCTGATGCCGACAGCAGCCGGCTGCTAAGCCCTGGCTGACGCGCGAGCGCTCAACGCCTCCACACCGTGCGGCCGCAGCATGAAGCAGAGACAGCTGTCTATCCAGCGCCCTACTCACCTGACAGCGCTTCGGCGAGCGGACCCCCCTCCCTGTTGCCCAATCAGACATGCTCAGCCTGCACGCCAGCGCGGTGGCGCAGCGAGGCCCCCACCGCAGCTGCGCTGCGCGCACATGCCCGGTCGGCACCAGCTCTTCCGCGCCCCTCCCCGCCACTAGCCCCAGCTCCTCTGTGCCAGCAAGGGCCCTTCCCATACCGCGCAACCCCTTGCAACGCTGCCTGCAGCCGCGAGTCCCTACACTCCAGGAGCCAGAGCTGCGCGCATGCCGCTTGGCCTTTGCCTTCTTGGCGTGCAGGTACCCCTCCAGCGTGCCTGTTTGGGCGCCCTCGCGCCGTGACAGCCACTAAAAGTGACGGACGCTTTGAGAGCCCTGAGCCCTGAACCATAAAAACATGCCGGCAGGGTCGCACATGCTGGTCGGCTGCAACTCGGCCAGCGCCTCCTCGCCCTCCAGCGCCGCGCGGAAGGCGTCCAGTGTGCCGTCGGGCGGCACGGCCACGTCGCGCGCCTTGACCGCCGCCTCCAGCGCCGCGCGGTCGGCCTCCAGCGCGGCCTCGGCCTCCTCCACCGCGTCCTCGAACAGCTCGCGCGGGCGCGAGCCGGACGCGTTGCGGTCGACCGCCACGAACGCCGCCTCCTTTTTCACCAGCGGGTGGTACTCCTGCGCGCGCCGCGCGGGGCTCGTCGCAGGTCCGGGCGTGATGCGCGCGCGCCGCGGCTTCCGACGACGCATCGGGAACCGATGATAGCTGCGGGGCAGCCCGCCTTGCAAGTAATCTCCCGATGGAACCCCAGTCGGCAGGCCCGCGCCGCAGCCGGATGCGCACAAGCCAGCAGGCAGGAGCATGGGCCGGGCGCGAGCCAGGCGGGAGCGCCGCGCCTTCCAGCGCATCTTGGCGGTGAGCACGCCCTGCTCGCGGTGCTGCGCCATGAGCGCCTTGAACGCGTCGCGGTTTTGGCGCTCGGACCGCTTGCGCTCCTCCTTCTCGCGCTCCTTGTCCTCGCGCTCGCGCTTCTCCAGCTCCCTGGCGCAGGCCCGCCGCCGTCAGGCGGCGAGCGGACAGGCTGTCGCGCCCGGGGCGCTCTCCTAGCGGGTGAAGACAGCCGCATCCTGCCGTGTCTGCACAGACATGACAGAGGAAGCCGGCATTGAAAAGTAGGAGGAGAGGCAAAAATCCTAGCCAGGTTAGTGGCAGAGGCGCCGGATGCAATGTGAGCGGCGCCGGCTGTGTCGCGCGGCGGGGCGCGGGCGCCGGCCGCGCCGCACCGGATGTACTGCTGAAAGACCTCCAGGCGGTCGATCTTCTCCAGCGCCTCAAACGCCTCCTCGCCCTCAAACTTGGGCGCCACCTTGCGCCACGTGCTCGTCACCTGCGCGCGCCCACGCGCGCGCGCTCACTTTACACGCGCTTCCCACAGCGACGCCCGGGCTGCCGTGTGACAACGCGCCCTGTGCCGCTCGCGCTCGGCGCTGCATGCAGTGAAGGGCGTGGCGCCGGGGCGCCCGCGGCAGGCGGAAGCCGGGGCAGGGTGCGCGGGGGCGCGCGCGGGGGCGCGCGCGGGGGCGCGGTGTGCGGCCGCGGCCAGGTGGGAGCAGGGTAGGGTTGCAACCCTGTGCCGGGCGCGCGCCTTGACGCTGGCGGTGGCCTCCAGCAGCTTGCGGAAGGCGTCCATGCGGCGCCGGCGCTCGGCCTTGCGCGCCTCGCGGTCCTTGCGCTCGCGCTCGGTCATGTGCTCCGCGAACATGCCCTCCCGCTCCGCGCTCGGCACCGCCTGCGGGCGAGCCCGTGCGCCAAAACAGGTCAGAACATGTTTGTAAGGGAAGGCTTGTGTGTAGAGAGCGGTGCGCACCCGGGGCATGGTCAGGAAGCCTTCCCAAGCAGGGCGGAGACATTGACTGCGCCCGGCGCATCACATGCTGTGGACGCTGCCCGACGGGCATCCGCCCGCAACGCAGCACGGGCATGCGAAGGCAGCGCATGCTTTCGCGGCAGGCGGGGGAACGGCTGGACAGCGCATCTGGGCCGGGGGCGCGCGCCCGCCAGCGCGGGTCGTCGTCGAGCAGCGCGGACGCGCGCGAGAAGCGCGTGCCGGGCTTCAGGTCGGCGCAGGCCTCCAGCATGGCCACGAAGCCCTCGCGCGCGGCCTTGACCGCCGCGCGCTTCTCGGCCACCTCGGTCACCTTGCGCGCCTGCACGTACTCGTGGAAGCACGCCTTCTTCTCGCCCAGCGTCTTCAGCGCGGAGTACCTGCGCGCGCGTGAGGGTTAGGGTTAGGGCTAGGTTTGGCGGTCGCGCGCGGCGGCGGCACCAGCGTGAGGCGTGGCTCAGCGCAGGCCTGCTCGAGGAGGCACGCCCGGTCGTCGCGCAACGCCCTCGGCGCGCAGCACGCGCGCGAGCGCGGAGCGTGCTGGTGCACAGGTGGGGAATGTGCAGTGCGGCCTGGCTCCACAGGCGGGAGCATACGCAGCACCCGGGACAGCTCTGCATGTCCCGCCACCAGCAAGGCCAGCGCCTTGCAGCGCCACTGGTTCTACACAGACAATTTTCGCACATCAATTGCACAGAATGAAGCACCCAGCCAGGCTGGCTCATGGCGCAGCTCGGCATGCGGCGGCGCACGCGCAAGCCTGGGGCCACCTGGGGCCGCTGACGACGACGCGCGGGGCCTGCTCGCTGGTCAGCTCGCATGCGCATGCGCCCAGGGCGGGCCTGGCATGCGGCGGGCCAAAACTGCACCTGGGGTCGCTGATGATGACGCGCATGGCCTGCTCCCAGGTCCACTCGGAGCCGCACTTGACCGCCGCCAGCAGCTCCTTGAACGCATCCTTGGCCTCCTCCTGCGCGGCCGCGCGCGCGCGCGCATCAGCGCGGCCCGGGGGGAGGCTGCATGCACAGCGCGGCGCAGCAAATCTCAAAATCTCAAACCCTCGATACCTACACGCCGCTGCCAGGTGCGAGGGCCTCTCTCTCTGCAGGGCGCGCCCTCGGGCCCTGCAGGCCTGCCCGGCAGCTTTGTGCGGCCTCCAGGCGCCCTGTTACGAGCAAGGGCCTGCGCTCGCCAGACCAGACCGAGAACTGTCCGTGCTCGCATCCAGGTTTCCAACGCTCTCCGTACCATTGAGAACCGTGCAGCAACACAGGCCGGCTGCGCCGGGTAGGCGGCGCGCCTTGGACGCATACATGAACGCGCCGTCAGCCTGCGGCGCTGCCAGCGCGGGCGCCGCCGCCGGCGCGCCGACGGGCGCCGCGGCTGCGCCGGCCGCCGCCG
>JAABUR0100005255.1_pt1 | contig 16655 bp, 31 predicted proteins | sample 5560091 | NCBI WGS metagenome assembly JAABUR01 (sample SAMN10711879, study PRJNA513375) | rock metagenome | isolation source: Antarctica rocks | place: Antarctica: Victoria Land, University Valley sud | reverse complement strand
TGCGCAAGGGAACCCCAGCAATGCACACGGGCTGTATCACGCAGGCTTCATCCCTCCTTGAATTTTACGGCAGCATGGCAGGCACCCACGGCTGCACGCAGAATGCAGACATCACTGCAGTTCCACCTTGGTCAGCACGTGTGCAACCGTGTACTGTGTGCTTGTGGAAGTGAAAGCAACTTGTATTTGCGCTCCGCCCGCTCGCGTGCACCCGCTCGCGTGCAAAGTGAATCAAACAATTTCGGATACTTGAGCAGCTTGATGGCGCCCTGATGTCCGCCCTGAGGGTGATCATGTCGACGGGCACACGTAGGTTGCTGGGTAGCGTGCGCAGCCACAGCGCTTCCTTGGTTGCAGCAGCGGCACCCATGTACTCTGCTTTCTTATGTCGAGCAGCTGCCCCGCCACAGAGGATGAGGACACACCTCACAGTCGAGCGCCGGTCATCTGGGTCTCCTGCACACATAGCGTTGCCTACTACGCTGTTTCCTGCACCAAAGCAGCTACCGTAGCCCTTGTGCCCAAAAGGCGAATGGAGGAGATCCTCAGCTGCATTGCATGGTGAAACAGCCACCATAGTGTGACAACACTCGCACTGCTTGCGCAAGTCCGGCCGCAGACACACAGTTGCTCCTCTGTCTAATTGCAGGCTCCCAGTGAGTAACTCACTGTCAGTTGGCTGTGTGGCAATTAGCCTGATCCAGCGGCTCGTCCTCAACTTGACAAGCTTGGTGCTCCCTTTGACCGGCACGGACATAGGCTTGGCGCCGTACGTGCTCACAGCTCCGTGGCCATGCGCTCTTGACCTAGCCTCAGGGTTCCTGTCATACGCGCTCGAATCATTAAGCTAGGTAATGGAAGTGACACAGCGAACACCCCGTCCCGTGCGGAAACCGCACCCCTGCGTAAAAAGCCAGCTATCGGCGGGATTCACACAACCCTGCAGAGAAAGAGCGCACGACGCTTGCGCACGGGCCCAGCCGCCTCTGCCTGGCCTTCCCACGCACTCACTGGTGAACGCCGTGTCGGCATTGTTGCTGCTCTGTGATCCTGCGCGTCCATAGAGCATGCGGATGCATTGCCGATCGTGCTACATCTGGTATTGATATTGACATATGTTGGGCGCATGCGCCAGTGCAAACCAGCTGGTTTCCTGTCATTTGCTGCTACCAGACACGGGTTCCCGCTAGAGCAAGTTCACAACCGCCTCGTGTCCAACCCTCTCCACCCACCGCTGATTGCGCCAAGCACTTGTTTGCCCAACCTAGGCTTTTTACTCCGGTCGTTGCCGGTTGTTGCCATTAAGCTGCTGAGCGAGTGCACAACAGCGGCAGGCGTGTAAGAGTCAGAAAGGACGCTGGTGCAGACAAGCACGGCCGTGGCTGAGCGCGTATATGCGCGCACAGGGACAGCCTGTAGAAGCTGCTGGTTAGAGTGTACGCTGTGCACGCACGGGGCAGCTCGTATGTGACATGCCTGCTGGTACGCGAGTGCGCTGTGCACGCATGGGCAGCATGCATGTGACATGCGTCGGACTGCCCAGCCGCTGCTGATCGCACGGGCCAGCGGGGAGAGCTGTTCATGTTCGCCGTTCACAAGGTAAGGAGAGTGCATGTCTTGTGGTACACCTTACTCCTGCACACCCCGACTCCCTCACATGAACGCAGCCTTCCCTCTCTGCTCGGCCTTGCTGGCCGCTTTAGGCAGCTTGCGACCATGCGTACTGAAGCCTGGGCGCTCGAGATCGCGTGCATAGTCCGGCAGGAGTGCCTCACGCGTGGTAACTGCCACGCCTGCATGGGTCCACACGCGCAGGACGGCTGTGCCGGAGACACCAACGCCCAACCATCCTACACCTGCGTTTGCAGCACAAATGGAGGTGTGGGCCTGCTGCAAGTGAGCCGGAGACCACTGGTGCACATGTGCTGCTTATGACAACAAAATCCAATTTGTACCCCACAAGAAACAAGAAGCTCACAGGGTTGCACCACAGGTTCTGCTCAAGGGGTTCGCCTGCTGTTGCAAGATGGTAAGCAGCAGCAGCATACCTGCAATGGCGACATCCACGGTGCTGAACTTCCAGCTGGTGCCTGAAACGTCCACATCGCATGGCTGCAGAGGTCCCAAGGCCGCGAGCCGCTCCATGCCTCCCAGTGGTGGTACCAACGTCGTGCCAGAGTGCTTCTCAAGCCTGCGCCACAGCACCCACTGAATTATTTTCCACGGTTCGCTGAAAGAACCACTTGACGTAGCAGCCCGATACAGGAGCAGCTGACAAGCTTAGTACAGAAGTGCTTTCGGGCGCACCGCAAGTCCACGCCCTCAGTGCGCCCGAAATGGCAGATGATGTCGTCAGACGCCCAGACGGTAAGGTACAGCGTGGCGCCGGGTGATGCAACTACGTCCACACGTGCGCAGCCGCCCATGAGCACGCTCTGCCCCTCACCAAGGCGGTAAGTGCGCGGGCGCAGGCGCCGCCGCGGCAGCAACATCCGCACCTGCGTCGCGGAGCCAGCGCAATCTACGGCACCAGGATCTGTCTGAGTTGCAGTGCAGCGTCCACACTGCCCTTCTCACAAGAAAGCTTGCAGGGGCGAATGCAAGGAAGCGTGCAAGCAGATTTGCACACACCTTGCAAGCGCATTCACACCGGGCAAGCTACGCTCTGTGGCTTTTGCACCATAGGCAAAAACTCGAGCCCCACTTTGCTAGGTTGTGGAAGCACAGCCACAAGCTCAGCATGTGGGTGTATTGTAGGTGTATACATCAGCACAGACAGACACAAAGATGCATGCACTCACCTCGTCCGCGGTCAGGCGGGAGGTCAGCTGGAAGTTGTGCGGCACCCCTGGTGTATCAAACATCTTGCACTTGGGCGGCATGACGCCCGGAACCCGCAGCATGCCTGCAATCCGGCGACGGATCAGACGCATGTACGTTGTTGTCCGGCGCAACATGTTAAGCGCTCGAATGCGGCAGATCAGTTGTGATGGTGAGCCACAGATGCATGCCACACAGCTTGCCGCCAAGCGCACCCAGCGTCGTGCCCGGTAGCGCAGCAGTAGTGAGCTCAGCCTTCACGTCACCCTTGCCGACCGCACGCCGCATGGCGTTGATCAGCGAACTCTTGCCGGCGTTTTGAGCACCGACCTGCGGAGGCAGGAGACCGCATGAGCTCCGTCATGCAAATCCGCTGCCACATTTTTCAGCACAGCAAAGCGGCTCGAGCTAAACAGAACACCTGGGTGCACAGCAAGCAGCCCAGAAACGTACCACCCACACATCGCCGCGCCCGGCCACCTCCTCATGCAGCGCACGCAGCAGTCCGGGTACGCCCATCCCGCTGGCTGCGCTGACAAGCGCCACTCTGTCTGGCTGTGGCAGGCCCCCTTGGCGTGCCCGCCGGCGCGCCCATGCCTGTAAGCAAAACAAGGTGTCAGGCTAGACGCGTGATCAAAGCCCGTCACACTTGTGTATTCAGAATGAGCACATTGCGACTACAGCAGTCAGCATGCTGTGGTCGAATGTGATCATGCAGGTGTGCAATGGAAAGCTCGCAATCTCCCTACCAACCCATCGGGCCCACGCCTGCACACGAAGGGTTGTCGCTTGGCTGGGCAACAAGTCGACTTTGTTGACGGCCATGACCAGTCGTGGTGCATCACTCTGCTCCTGTGCCTGCGCGGTGGCCAAGCAGGATCAGAGTGTGTGCAGTTATGGAAATGATGCCCAGTCCATGACAATACTGCGCCGTCGCTTACTTGTCTTGCTGCTACATACCTGGACACAGGCACAGTCAGATACCTCTGCTGGCCTCCCATGCAGTAGCCAGGCACTGATACTCTTGGCACATCGCTTTGTGTGCAAGGCATTGGTGCACGACTATGCCCGCGCTTGATCGACATATGAAGTCACAAGCACTGCTCACCACAACAGAGAAGGTGCACAGTCTGGGCGTGTGCGCACAGCGGCTGGGAGGAGTGCGCGCAGAGCCTTGCGCGGCAGCGAGCCATCAAAGTCTGCGGCGTCGATCACACACAGCACGACAGACCGCCGGAAGCGCTGCAGCGCCAGCTTGCGCCCCACGCGCTTGGCCAGGTCGAAGTCTGGCAACGCAGCCTCGGCCATCGCACTCTTAATCTGCCTGCGCCCCGCCATATGCGCATAGCAGTGCCCGGTTGATGCGCAGCGGGGCGATGCTGCAGCAGTGCTGCTGCTGATTGCTGCCACAGGAGTAAGGGCCTGACACCCACCCATAGTGCGTCAGAGAGTAGCAGCGCGCACAGAGTACGCGTGCGGTGCCATCGTCTGCCTCCTCAGCGATACGCAGCCCGGCCACGCTGTCCTCATCCGCCTCTTCCTCATCATCCTGCCGATTCTGCAGACCTGAGAGTGCAGTTCACATACTCCTCGCGCATGCACACACACATGGCATGCAAATAGCGAATAGCCTGTTCACATGCATGACACCTGCAGGAACACGGCCCACTGCGACTCAGAACGGTCGCTCGACACGAGGACTGGCCAGGCGGCGGGAGCGAACCAGCCAGCTGTCGACACGGTCGCTGAAACCTGCAAATTGATCATCGCGCAGCTCTTCCTGCGCGTCACTGTCACGCGGGCCCTGCACCGCCCTCGCCCACCCGCCGCCTGCCTGCCCAGCAGCCGTCGCGCCCTCCTCCGCACGCCGGCTGTCCGCCTCTGCACTCTCGCTCCCGCCGACCTCGTCGACGCCGACCTGGCCGCGTTGCACGCAAGTGACGACAGCCGCGTGCGGCGCTCTGCGCACCCAGGCCGCAAGGCTCTGCCAAGCAGCCCAAGCTCGTCACCAGCGCACCTCGGCGGCGTCCGCAGGCTTCAGCAGCCTCGCCGGCACCTGGAAGTACCTGCACGGCCACACGCTGAGCATTCAGCACGCCACGCAGCCCTGCAGCGACTGTCGGCGCGGCGGGCTGTGACGCACACACCCGGGCCGCTCGGGGTCCTTGGCCTGCAAGCGCACGCCGCAGCCCGTGCAATACTCTGGCAGCGGTGGCAGGGCAGCGGGCTCCTCGCTCGTGCGCAGCCCGCCTCCGGCCGCTTGCGCAGGCTGTGCGGCCGCAGCACGGAGCGGCGCGGACGAGGCCGCCCTGGCCGCCGGCCAGCAGGCCGGCGCCACGGCAGGGCCGCCAGCCTGCTCGGCATACGGGCGGTGCCGGCCTCTGCCACACCAGGCGCCGAGCGGTGGGCCGCTGCTGCAGCTGGCGGCGCCCGCCCGCCGCTCTGCGCTGCACACCGCCGGCCAGGTGCTGCGCGGGGCCAGCATTCGTGCGAGGGAGGCTGCCAGACACAGACGCGTGAAGCCGCAGGACGCTAGAGGCATGTGTGGGGCTCAACTAGGCCATGCATAATGCATGTCGCGACAAGGGCAGTCCTCCTACTCTCAGGTCACTTACACACATAACTCTGTTGCCTGGTCTGTCCTGCTTAACTGGCATTGACAGACGCTCGAATGGAGTGGCAGCCGCCCCACAGGTTTCCAACAGCTGCACCTTATTTGCAGCTGCGGCAGGTTGCCCAGACTGGATCCAGTGCCCGGTCCGCTGAGGGAAAGGCTGGACCGAGACTTTGTATGCTGGCTGTGGGCCACTCCCGCATCTGCCAGGCCTGCAGAGCACTCATGCGCTGCCGCAGCGCCCGCGCGGAGCGGCCTTCTGCTGCAATGCCGGTGCTCTGCGCAGCGGCATGGCGCTGCAGCACGGCGGGCGCACCTGCTACGGCTTCTGGTTTCCCGCCTCGAGCGCTGCACCTGGCGGCCGCACGCGCAGTCGCGGAGACAAGCGCGAGCCACCCTGCTGCTGCAGCCAGGGCGCCGAACGGCGCAGCGCACGGCGGGCGGCCACACCGGGGCCGCCGCGCCGTGCGAGGGCAGCCAGTGGAGGAGACGTACGCGCGGGAGGAGTTCCTGGCTGAAGAGGGCACAAGCTTTGGGGGCCTGGGCCTGCGGCACGAGGTGGTGGCGGCGCTGGCTGCCGCAGGCTTCCCTCGGCCAGCGAGCACCCAGGTGAGACTCGCAGCGGCCCAGTGCGGGGGGCAGGCAGGGCGTCAGCTGGTGTGCTTGCGCGGTGCGGTCTGGCGTCACTGCTGGCGGCCGATGGCTGGTCTTGGGCAGCAGGCAGCACAGGTGGTCTCTTGGCGCACTACAGAGCTGTCAGTTGGGCAAGCCCGTCTTGCTCACTCACCTGTCGCACCTGCCTGTGTGAGCACTGGGAAGGCCGGCGCTCGGCTGTCCGCCCTGGAAGCTTGCAGCTCTGGGACGCGCCGCTCTCCTGGCTGCAGGCAGCTGCGACCAGGCCCCTGCTGGCAGGCCACAACCTGGTACTGGCCGCGGAGACCGGCAGCGGCAAAACGCTGGCATACCTGGCCCCCCTGCTGTCCAACATGCTCCAGCGCCGCGCCGACGACGCTGCGACAGCTGGTTCCAGGTGTGACCTCGCCCGCGTCTGCGGAGGCGGGCCCGCCTGCCCGCCTGTGCGCTGCGTGCATGTGTTCCTGCGGGCTGCACTGCCTGGCAACTTGCCCAATGCTGTAAAGCCGGCAGTGGCGCTCAACAGTCAGAGCGACTTATGGGGGTTGCTCGGTAGAACAAACGGTGGACATGCCCCGTCTGCGTTGTGCGCTGAAGCGCAGCTGCGACTCAATGGGCAGGGACGAGCCGGACAGGCCGCTTCAGGACGGCATCCTTGTGCTGTGCCCCAACGCGGCGCTGTGCCAGCAGGTCGCCCTCCCTCCTAGCTCCTATGCCTAATGGAGGCTGGCAGCACGCCCGTCAGGGAGTACCAGCAGCGTGTGGCTGCATGTGCCGTCCTGTGCATGCGGATGCTGTGGCGAGAGACACCAGGCGCATGGTGTGAACATGTGGGGGGGGAGACCGAGGGGCGACTCGCGCATGCAGGTGGTGGCCTTTGCAGACGCGCTGCGCGGGCCGGGCGGCGCACCGCTGCTGCGCGCGGCGCATGTGGCGACCACGAGCCCCCCGCCGCGCGAGGCGCCGGACCTGGTGGCTGTCACGCCGGCTGGCCTCATCACTGCCACGCAGAACTACGGGCCATTCTTCGGCTGGGAGTGGACGCGCGCGGGCGTGGTGGCGCGGTGCGGGTCCTCTGCACAGTTGTTGCAAGGTGTCGAGAGCATGTCTCGAGTGACTGCCAGGCCGACATTGTGTGCTCAGCCTGCTCGCTGCTTGCTGCCAGCCACCGCGCCTGTCAGGTCGGGCTGCGCAGCTGTCGCTGTAGGTAGTGCATCATGTCCCCACAGCGTGTCCAGGCCTTCCTGACACGCGTGCATGCTGTGCGCGCGAACAGCATGCGTGCGGTGGTGGTGGACGAGGCTGACCAGCTGCTGGGCGGCGGCTACGAGCGGGACTGCCGGCGCGTGCTGGACACGCTGCGCGAGGGCGACCGCGCGCGCAAGGCCGGCGCCGTGTGCGCCGAGCTGCGCCTCGCGCCGGAGGCCTTCCAGGAGCTGCCGCGCCACCTGCGCCGCGCTGCGTATGAGGGTGCGCCCCTGCTCCCTGTCTCCCAACATCCGCGGCAGGGCGCCGAGCAGTGCTGGCGCGTCGCAGGAGGTCGACCTGGGGCCCCAGGCGTGCTTGTGATGCCAGGCGCGCGATGCGCACATGCACGCTTGGGCGGCGCACGCTGCCGCGGGTGCGCACCTGCGCCCTGATCCTCAGAATTGCGCTCGCGGTCGCAGGCGGCGCCCAGGCGCTGAAGGAGGCGGGCTATGTCCCGCCGAGCGAGTTCTTGTGGGACGCCGATCCGCGCGCGGCCAATGCAGCCGCTTGTGCCCAGACTGCCAGCGCCTCCCCGCCGCCGGCTGTGGTAGAACGCCGGTCGCCCGACGCGGAGAGCGGGCCGCCCGCAGCATTGACGGGTAGCAGCGGCATGGCGGCGTCAGCCGCAGATCCTGCAGCCGCACGCCCAGAGGTCTTGGACGCACATACGCCCGGCAGTAGCGGCGCGCCGGAACCCAGGCGCAGTCGCTCAGCCTATGAGCGGACCTGGCGGCGGCAGTATGTCTATGTGGCTGCCACGCTGCCGGCAGAGGGCAAGCGCTGCGTGGCCAACGACCTCAAGCGGCTGCAGCCCGACGCGGTGCGCACCTCCAACCTGTCCCTACCAAACGAGGTGTTACAGAGCCTTGCACTGCCTGCACTGACCTGTTGGCGCCGGTGTGCTTGCAACTGCGCTTGTTCAAGCTGCAATGAGTGCCGCGCTCGGTGTTGTGCAGGTGTGGGTCAGCGCACCGCGGCTGCATGCGGCGCTGCGCGCCGTGCGCCATGCATGGCGGCCTGTAGACGAGGGCACCTGGCGCAGCACCTTGCAGGTGCGGAGCAGGCTGCGCTGTCTGGTACTGCAGCCGCCACTGGGTGTTTGGAACTGCTGCGGAGGTGTGGTCTTGGGCGCTAGCAGCTGCTAGATTGAAGTTGGCGCCAGAGTCACAGGTGTGCATATTTGAGGAGCAGCACATGTAAGGTGTGGCACAGCATGGCGGAGGGCCGGCAGTGCAGCCGCGTGGCGATTCGCAGTCGAGCACAAGATGTGTGCGGCCTCTGTGCAGGAAGTGGTGGGCGGCGATGCGGAGGTGGCGCGTGGCCAAGGGTGCACGCTGGTGTTTGCGGCCAACGTCGCGGCGGCCGATTCAGCCGCTGCCGCGCTGGCCGAGGCTGGCCTGGAGCCACTGCTGTACCACCGCGGCGTCCCCGCCGAGCAGCGCGCAGCAGCCCTGGACGCCATGCGCAACGGGTGCTGCCCTGCGCATGCGAGATGCAGACTGGGACCCGGGGCGTGGGGTTAAATGTGTGTCGGCGGCGCCCGCGTGCGGGTCAGCAGTCGGGGATGCTCGGTAGCTTTACGCCAGTGCCTGTGTCCTCGCTGTCTGCTCCGTTGCTGGCGGTGCTTGGTGTGCCGCACCGGCTCGTACAAGTCTGAGAGGGCTCGTGCAGCAGGTGACCGCCAGTGTGCCTCCTGTTCCTCGGCAGGGACGGCGTTGTGCTGGTGGCCACAGACGCGGCCGCGCGCGGCATCGACATTCCGGCTGTCACGCACGTTGTCCAGGCCGACTTTGCAGCAAGCGCGGTCGACTTTTTGCACCGGGTGCGGACAGGGAACAGCTGCTGTATTGTGCCATGCGTTCACCGTGCCGCACCATGCCATGTGTGGCCGCATGCTGACGCAAGGGCATCCCGTCATGCGGTGTCTGGGTGTTGAGTGCACGGCTGCATAGCAGCAATCGCAGACTGCTCGCCCTTGCACACAGTGTGGCTGCACAGGGTGCAAACGCTCATTGCGCGTGCAGGTGGGCCGCACCGGGCGCGCTGGCGCCGCCGGCCGCGTGACGTCGCTGTACAGCCCCGCGCAAGCGGTGCTGGCGAACGCGCTGCGCTCTGCAATAGAGGCGGGCGAGCCGGTGGAGGGCGCCTTCAGCCGCAAGCGCTCCTTCGCAAAAAAGCTCAAGCGCTACGGGCGCTATGTGCCGCGCGGGCGCACCGCGGAAGCCGCAGCGGCGCCGTAGCCGGGCATGCTGCACGCTCTGCAGCCTCGCCGGGCCCACCTGCGCTGCCGTGCTGCTGCACAGGCCGCAGAGGTGCGAGGGTGGCAGAGAGGCAGGCGTGCGTCATTCCTGAAGTTGGTGCATCATGCAGGGTGCAAACGCTAGAGGGTGTGTTGCATGTCAGCAAACTACGAATGCAGACAGGCAAGTACCTTGGCCACTCTGAAGAAATTGCGTGCTGGCTCATACAGCCTTCAAGCAGCATTTGGAGCAATGCATGTGACCTCATCGGTCGCGTTCAGTCACTGGCGGTAACAGCTGCAGTGCAACCCTATCACGGCCTGCTGCGCAGCATGCTGGGCCTAAGCTCATGCTGGCTGTTCATATCAAGCGACATAGGACACGCCCGCAGTGTCCGCTGATCCATCTTTGTGCGCTGAGCTCTTCGTTGAACCTCTAGCACCGGTCACCTGGGAAGGGCACTGCTGACATAGCGCCAATGTGAGGCCCAGCGCTTTGACCGGCGCCAGCGCTGCTGGTGCCGCTTGAGCAGAACCGCTCTGCGCTGCGGGCACGAGCGCCACAAGAGCATGGCAGAGACTGAAGATGAGCGGTGCGGGATCAACTACCTTGTTTTAGGACCTTGTGATGCAGTTGATCCTGTAACAAGGTTGTCTGGATCTAGCAAGTGCGCCTTACGATACCCGCATATCGACAGGCGCAACATGCTGCGTGTCCTCATCTCCACAGACAACCACCTGGTGAGTTCCCGTGACGGACATGGCGCTGCGGAGGGCTGTGCTTGGCCAGACACGCTGGTGGAATACTGCTGGTACAGCAGAGCTGTTGACCTTGGTCTTCTGACAGCTGCCTGCCTGCGCTGATGCGATAACGAGGCAGACTTGGCGTGCAGGGCGCGTGGGAGAAGGACGAGCTGCGCAAGGACGACTCGTTTGCGACCTTCGAGGAGGTCTTCCAACTGGCGCACTCGCAAAACGTGAGTGCCAGCGCCTGGAGCAACCTGCTCCTTGCTTTCTCCTGCTGCTTCTCCTACGTTTCTACACTTTGTGCAAGGACCAGGTGGTGAGACGGGGCTCTCTTCTGTATGTGCCAACATCCTCGCTTCGTGAGCAGAGATCTTTGCCGTCATCCAGGCCCTGGGAGTGTCAACGTGCAAGCCGACCCCGACCTGCTGCCACGCTCAGGCTGACTTTGTGCTGCTGGGCGGCGACCTGTTCCATGAGAACCATCCCAGCCGTACCACGATGTTGCGCGCGATGGCTGTGCTGAAGAAGTACTGCCTGAACGACCGCCCAGTCGCCTTCGAGGTGCTCTCCGACCAGTCGCAGAACTTTGCAGAAGGGTGCGCCTACTCGCATGCACGCTGCAACATAGGGGAGTGTGCCGGGGGTGCATGCGTTGGCATGCTTGTTTCTGTGCCAGGTTCTGCTGCTCGTGGACCTGCGCATGTCACATGGCATGTTTCACAGACCTCACAGGCAGTGTGGTGCAGGCATGTGAACTACGAGGATGCCCACTACAACGTGGGCTTGCCGGTGTTTACCATACACGGCAACCACGACGACCCTACGGGCGCCGACAACTCCTCTGCAGTTGATGAGTTGTCGCGTGCTGGCCTGGTCAACTACTTTGGCAAGCAGGCGCGCCGCTCCTGCTCTCTGCATCGATGACCTGCTGGGCCCGGCTGGTCCGCCGGTAGCCTTCTGCAGGCGTGCTGGCGCGCAGCGTCCAACCGTGCAAGGTTGCGATACACCGCCCTCTGCCTGTGACCTCCGCCCCAAGATATTTAACAGCTGTGCAGGACGGTCCACCGCTGCCACATGTAGTACAATGTGGATTCAGGCCGGTTGATGGCTGCGTTACGTCCTGCGCTCGCTCTGAGTGAGCACCTCACGGGGCGCAGGCCTTTGCTGGAAGCCATGCTGAGCGTGTCCGGATAGTGCCCATCCTCATCCAGAAGGTGCGAGTCAAGCATGTTGCGCTTGCTGGACAAGGCTGCAGCGCGTGGTGCGCAGAAGCACCAGTGAGTTGCCCTAACGTTTCCAGCATGGTGGCAGGGTGTGACAAAGCTGGCGCTGTATGGCCTGGGGAACATGCGCGATGAGCGCCTGGGGCGCCTCTTCCAGACGCCCGGTGCCGTCACATGGTGCGCCCCGGGCCGCGTCTGCCCGGTGCGCAGGACGCAGCATCTGTACGCACAGCGTGTACGGCAGGCGCGGCCCCGCCACGGCGACTCCTGCAATGCACGCACCAGACAAGCGGGCGCGGCGCGCAGGGTGCGCACCGCCACGGAAGATGGCGTGGCCGCGAGCGAGTGGCTCAACGTGTTTGTGCTGCACCAGAACCGCGTGGCGCACACGCAGAGCGCCAAGAACCTGGTCAAGGAGAGCCACCTGGCAAGGTGGCTGGACCTGGTGGTTTGGGGTCACGAGCATGAGTGCATTCCCGACGCGCAGGTATGTGGCCCCATAGCAGCAGCAGAAGCATGCAACGGGCATGTCGCGTCTCTGTGCAAACGCCTGCAAGCCATGTCTCGAAAAGAGGTGTCGACGTGTTGTAATGGCTTGTCCATTATTTTATGGCACCAGACTGCGCAATGGGGAGCGCCCTGTGCAAGTCTCGCAACTACATGGCGTCTCGTCTCAGCTTACCTGCCATGCAGTCGTGTTCAGCCTCGCGGACGTGTGTGTCATTTCCAGGGCATCTATCTGCCCCCGACGTGAAGACGTGATGTCTGCTCGCGCTGCTGCGCAGCGCGCGGCGAACGCAGACTTCGAGGTGCTGCAGCCGGGCAGCACGGTGGCGACCGCACTCACAGAGGGCGAGGCGAAGCGCAAGCATGCCTTCCTGCTGGAGATGCTGGACGACAAGTTCCGGACGGTGAAGCTGCCGCTGGAGACGGTGAGGCCGTTTGTGTACGAGGCGGTGCGCCCGGGCTGCGTTGAGAGCCAGGGTCGCAGGCATCTATCATATGTGTCTGCGCCTGCAGCCCGTGTCGGCCCATGCCGGTAGCAGGTGGCTGGAGCGTGTGTTGTCACGCTGGGAGTTGACCTGCAGCAGCGGATGCTGCGCAGGTTGTGCTGGCGGAGCAGATGGAGCTGGACGCCAACGACCCCAAGGTGCATCCCCCCTTGCCACTGCCGTGTGACGGTCTACAGATACAGATGGTATCTGGTGCTGTAGCACAGCATGTATGAGAGCCAACAACCGTGTGCGTGGCAGGGCACCCTGTCAGCGCGCTTGAGCAGTGCCGGACATGCGCAGGTGGGCGAGGCGGTCAACATCCTGCTGGAGCGCAAGGTGGAGGAGATGCTGCGCTCGCCCGCCGCGCAGTCCGTGCCCCATGGCGGCCGACCATTGCAGCTGCCGCTGCTGCGGCTCAAGGTGCAGCACCGCCGCAAGCTCTCCTGTTGTGTTGACCTGCACAGACCAATTTCAAAGCAACCCTTGTCATGCGGTGCCCGTCTTTGCTGCGAGCGCGACCGTGGTGCCTGCGACCACCCTGACGAGGCGCTGCATCGGGCGTCACGCCTAAGTGGAACATGGTACGCAGGTGGACCACACCGGCTTCTCCACGCTCAACTCGCAGCGCTTTGGCCAGAAGTTTGTGGGCCGCGTGGCCAACCCGCACGACATGCTCGCCTGGCACAAGGCCGCCGTGCGCCGCATCAAGCCGGGCGAGCGCGGCGGGGAGGGCGGCCTGCGCGCGCTGCCGGAGCCGGGCGCGCGGCCTGAGGCAATGGACGAGGCGGAGATCGAGACGCAGGTGTCGCGGCACCTTGTGCAGACCCTGCAGGTCATCTCGGAGGCGGACTTGGCGGTCGCGCTGCACAACTACATCGACAAGGTGGGCAGCAGCGTTGTTTCATGCCAGCCCTCTCACCTGTGCCTGCTCAAGCAAGCTCAACAAGCTGGGAGGCTGTGCCTTGCTGCAAAGCAGTTTCCGCAATATTGTGCTACTGCTGTTGGCCTGCCTCACATCATGTCTGGCCCGCACTTGACAGGTAATGCACAGCGCGCTCCGAGCGTCTGGTATATGCAGACTAACCTGCGCACCTGGACGCGCCCCGACACGACAGTGATCAGCACAGGCAGCATGCGCTCAGCGGACTTTTGTACAAAAAATTTTCCATCACTCTGGCAACAATCCAAGAGCATTCCAGGCTCTTGTTGGGGTTTCTGACTGCACGGCACCCCGGCGCTCAGCCCACCCCGCGCCGCGCGGCAGGATGAGAAGAGCGCGCTGAGCGAGTGCCTGCGCCGCTCTCTGGAGGCTACGCAGGCGGCGGTGAAGGCGAGCGGCGAGGATGTGGCTGCCGGCACCGATGTCGAGCGTGTTGTCACCCATGCTCGCGCAAGTGCTCGCGCTGCCGGGCCGGTGCGCTGCAGCAGGAAGGGTGCACCCATCACCCGAGGCGCTGCGCAGATTGCAGTGCTCCCAGCTGGAAGTCACTGCTACTTTGAATGCTGCTACCAGTGTAAGGGACGGCTCGTTGCACAAACCATTGCAGGAACTGTTGCCGGACATACACGTGTAAGCTGAGCGCTGAAAGATGCGATCCTGTGGGAGCCAGCTGCATATGGCTGACCGATTATGTTTGCAGAAGCACGGACCATCTTGGCGTGCTGGTCGCGCAATATGTCAGGAGCGTTTGCAGTGTCGCAGTATACCCTGCCCCATCCTGCTCTGTGCCAGCACCCTGCGCGGCGGGTGCGGGGCGGCGGGTGCGGGCTCACTGCAGTGGTGTGCTGCCTCTGCAGTCGCTCATCGAGGGCGCGGGACCTGTGCGCAACGGCGTGGAGCGCGAGTCCGCACAACCTTCTGATGGCAATGCTCCTGCCTCCAGCATGCGGCCGCCCGCCTCGCGCGCAGGTGCCTCGCCTCCCGCTATCGCGCACCGCGCGCCTGCTGCTGAGGCCTGGCGCACCGCGTGACCGGCAGGAGCTTGGGCAGGAGCTCTTGCCGCTTATTCGCTGACTTGGCACAGGCCTGTTTCGCATCACGTGTGCATTGAGTAGCACCTGCGCTGTAGAGGTGCACATGTAAAGGTGCATCTGACTGTGCAATGTTGTGGGAACAGGCTCTGCTGCTGCGGCCGCCCCTTCGCGTGCGCCCCGGCAGACCACCCTCGGCAACGCATTTGCCCGCCGTGGTGCTGGGTCGCCGCAGGTGCACCCTGTCTCGTTGCATGCCCTTTCTGCAGGCACGGTCAAGGCCTGAACCCATGCTCACACTTTATGCACGATGTGCAACAAGCTGCCCGGGTGTCGGTCAAGAATGTTGCTCCAGCTCCGACAGTGTGTTGCCTCAGCAGCAGCCGCTTGAGCAGGTGATGCGTGTGTGAAGACGGATGCCAGTACACAAGCTACCAGCCCTCCCCTGATACAGCGGAATAACCGATCCACGTGCTCAGCATGCCCCACGCTGGTGCATGCATGCCTTAGGATGTCGTGTTAAAGCCTATTGACAGTGCTAACTTAAGCCCATCTGTGCACAGGCCATGAACGGCGCTGCGCTTTCACAGCGCAGCGTCGCGCAATCTGGCGGGCGAGGGCGCGGGCGCGGGTCCGGCAGGACTGCGCAGCCCGCGCATTCCCTGCCTCGGAAACGACCTCGTCCGGGGTGCGGGTCCCTGCCTGTGTGTGGCATGCAGCTTGGAAGGTAGTGTATTGCTGTACCGTCACTGTGACACCGTGCAGTATCGTGGGGGATTGTTTTGAGTCCATGGCTAGGACCGCAGTAAAGCTCTACAACATCAACCAGTGTGTCATGCAGAGTGCGAGCAGAGCTGCGGCACTCTGTGCAAACTGCATGACTTGGCCAGGAGCCCAGGACATCATGCTATCAGCAAATGTAGCAGCCCTCCTGCAGGAGACTGTACCCTGCAGCATGGAAGCGTCGCATGCGCGCAGCGCCAGCGACGCGGAGGAGCTGTCGGGCAGCGATGCAGAGGACGAGCTGGACCTGGTAGAGGACGCCAGCGACGAAGATGACGAGGCAGCCGCACGCCCGCGCGCGGCCTCACGCAAGCGAGCTGCCCTGCCGGTGCGGCCTTGCTACAAATCAGTTACGCAGTCGCAGTGTTCTGATGATAAGGCTGTTAAGCGGCCGCCCTGCTGTAGGGCGTCGGGTACTTAAGTCGGGTGCTGATTGAATTGAGTGTTTAATTCTGCCCGTGAGGATGCCCAATTGTTTCTTATAGTGTCACAGTTGCTCTCCAGCTGGCAAGCACTGTAGCATGCATGTGCATGCCACTGCAGCAGGCAGATCAGGGGCCGGCAGCACGACGCTGGGCTCAGCTTGTTAAGCGTACGCTGTGTGGGGGCCGCCCAGGTCCGGCGCGCGAGCGCAGCGCCGCGAGGCCGCCGCGGCGCAGCATCCACTGTCGAGGCGGCCCCCACGTCCACGCCGCAGGCCTCGAGCTTTGTGCTGAGCTCTGATGAGGAGGACGCCGGCGGCGGCGGGGCCGGCGGCACCACAAGGCTCCCACCGCGCGGGGTGCGTAGGGCTGGGGCCCCTCTGCCACGCGGACCCTCGCAACCCCGCGCCTCCCAGCTCTCCGCGCGGGCGCTGGGCTCGCATCGCTAGTGTATGTGCAAGCTCACGTGAGGCTGTCAATGTTTTCAAACGCAAGACCTTCCAGTGAACGAGCCCTGTTCTGCAGCTCTGTAGCACAAAGCTGGCCTAAGTGAAGACGCGAGAATAATGCTGTCTTAGGGTTGGATCAAACTCAAACAGCCTGTTAAAACTTGAATCCACACTGCCACGGTAACGGTAGGTCAGGGGGCTTGAGTTGCCTGGCGTGGCATGCTCAGGCTCTCGGCATGTACCTCCCACATGTGGCGGACTGCTATAAATGCAGCACAGATAGAGGCTTAGTACTTGGCATGTGAATATGAACGTGCGCCTCTGCTAAAGCAGACGGGCAAGAGATGTAAAAACGATGCGCTTGAGCATGCACTATCCGTGACTGCAGACCAGGCAGGTGACAAGCTAGACAGTATTTTGCATCTGAGCAACTTTCCACTCATGTGTATATACTCACAAACAGCAAAGAGCTGCATGGCACACAACCGCAGATCAGGAGGGCCTGATTCAC
>JAABUR0100005250.1_pt1 | contig 16667 bp, 10 predicted proteins | sample 5560091 | NCBI WGS metagenome assembly JAABUR01 (sample SAMN10711879, study PRJNA513375) | rock metagenome | isolation source: Antarctica rocks | place: Antarctica: Victoria Land, University Valley sud | reverse complement strand
GCAAGGCCCAGGGGCGGGTGCTCCAGGGGACGTGGACGAGGGCACAGACGCAGAGCCAGCGGATGCCGCTGGTGGTGATTGTGTGGCCGGTCGTGGAGCGCACGGCATCGTGGGAGCGCGCTTTGTACGGGACCCGCCGCCCGTAGCGCCGTTCCAGCGTGTCGTCAATCACTAACAGTAGCGGCGCATCGCTGGGGACGAAGGCGGTTACGATCAGGCGCAGGAGGATCTGGCTCAGCAGCAAGGGAGACCATACCGCGCGGTTAAGGACGCGGTGATAGGTTGTGACATGGCGCTCGTCGCCCAGGCCCACGGCCCGCAAGGCGGAGGCGACGGTGCGGCGGCCCGGGGCGAGGAGCGCGCCGTACACGAGCGTGAGGGCGTGGGCGAAGGTGGGTCCGGTGAAAGCGACGGCGAACGCGCGCAACGGGTATATACTAGCGGGCGAGGGCGTGGACATGGCAACTCCTCCACGGTGTTGGTTTGGTCACTTTCCAGTGTAGGAGTTGTCGGCCTACGCCCTCATCCCGCCCTCCCCAACGACGAAAAAGGGCCAAAGTCGAGAAGTTGATACCGCTGGCAAATTCCTGGAAGGGCCAAAGTGCCCGAATTAGCGCCAGTAAATCGCCCGCCTTCCTCGTCGCTTATAGCCCTCGCAGGAGTCTTGGCCCAAATAAGCAGGGGGCTGCCAGAATTTGCCAGCGGTATCGAAGTTGATACCGCTGGCAAATTCGGCGAGGGTCTAGGACACTGACCTGGGGAAGCGTCCGACCGCTTCCCACTCACACAATGCGACCTCGTGTCGCACGGGGGTATTTCCAGTCGATGCGCCCGCGTACCGCATCCGCTGCCTGTTGATCGGAGAGGCCTTCGGCGAACTGCATGATCGTCACGAGGGCGAGGTGCGCGGGCGCTGCAGCGGGCTGCCCGTCGCGCGGGTAGAGGTCGGCGAACTGGGCGTCAGCGTAGAGGGGGCCGAGGGCATCGCGTAGGCGCATGGTGGGGGTGCCTGTCGGGAAGGCGGCGTGTGCGACGCGAGCAGTTTCCTCGGGGATACGCGGCTCGGGCGATGGACGTAGCGACATCGAAGCTCTCCTCATGACGAAACGACCGTCGATCGACGATGCGGACATCCTATCGTATTGAGCGCCCGTGCACTGATGTCCAGCGAACGAGGCCGTGAGATGGGCCTCTCACAGGGACGTTCCTCACCCTTTCTATTGCACCTTTTTTGCCCATTTTGTTACCCACCCTTTTCACCCATGAGAGGGCCTCTTCCGGCCTGCCACCCTGCACTCCAAACAGCCCCAAGGGCACGCTGAGGGTTCGCCAGCAGTATCTTCTCAAGGGGATATATGCGCCCCGACGTGGCTGAGAGGCGAACGGGCGGTGAGCGATAGGACGTGGGGGCTGTCGGCGGTGTTGTCGGCGATGAGGAGGGAGGCACGGCGGAGGCCGGGGGCGTGGGGGCGGAAGGCGAGGATGATGGTACAGCCATCGGTGGGGACGATCAACCGGTCGCGACAGGTGGAGCGGGCCAGGAAATCGGGGGCAGCGGGGCCAGTGACGGTGAGGCGGTCTACGATGAGCAGGGTGGGGCCGAGGTTAACGAGGTGGATGGTCCGGGACGCGTCGGGGAGCGTGTCGGCGCGGAGGGTGAGCGCCAGGGGGTTGAGGACGATGGAGGGTGGCACGACCGTCGCCCGGGCGCGGGCGGGACCGCGCGTCCCAGGCAACGGGTCTGGCGCGCCTACCGACGCGGGAACGGCGGGGAGCGGCGGGGGCGTGGCGCGCGTCATGGCTGGAGGTGGCGTGACGGACGGTGCGGGGGAGGCCGGGAGGGATGGAGGCGCAACGCTTGGCGTGAGATGGGTGGTGGCGAGCACCCCCAGGAGGAGCGCCGCGAGCACGATCATGGGGAGCGCGCGGGACACCACACGGTGCGGGGGCAGGTCTGCGGCGGGGGCGATACGGTCCGCGGCACCGGGGGCAACGCGGACTGTGCCGCCGGGGCTAACCAGCAGCGTGAGGGACAGTGTCGCGAGGGGCACTGTCGCGAGGGACGCGTCTGCCCGCAGCAGGACGCGGAAAGGATAGCGACCGAGGGCTAGCGACGGGGGGGCGATGACAAGCCGCAGGTACTCCGGGTGCTTTGGGTGCTCTGGGTGCTCTGGGTGCTCTGGGTGCTCTGAAGTGGGCGTGTGAGGGTCGAAAACGCACCAGGCGGCGGGCAGGCCGTCGACGGTGAGGTGGTGGGGCCCGGCGTTGCTACGGGGGCCGGTCTCGACGGTCAGCGCGACGGCGCCGGGCGATGCGTCCGCGTAGACGAGAGTGAGGTAAATCGGCGCTGGTGTCATACGTCTCCTAACGTCGCGGTGGGATGGCTCGTTGCGAGGCAGAACGATACGCGCGTGTCTCGTGCTGCCGTGGGGCTGGACTCGGCCACATGACCGTGGCTCTTGCACACATACCGTGGAAACGACGTAGCTTGGGACGAGGGTCTATGGCGATATATAATCGTTGCCAAGAACGTTGCTTCCTTCCAGCGCGTTGAAGTCCTGCGGCGTAGATCCAATTCACGTTTTTATGCACAAGAGCCAGCGTCATACTGAGCAGGCCCAGAGTGCTCCTCGCCCGCGCCGCTGCGCCCGTTGGCGGAGGTGTTCGTGTCAGCTGGGTCGTAACGCCAATCGAGGGGCCGCTAGCAGCCGCGCACGAGGCGGCAAGCATACTGGCGGCTCCCCCACGTCGCCCGGCCACGACGAGGCATAGCCCATGCCCATGCAGCTCCAGATGACACGCCTATAGTATATATCCACCGAGGCCATGCCGACCCTGCGAACGGCGCGATGAAACCATTGGGGCGGTCATCCTCCCGACCCTCTGGTCAGGGAGGTTTCGTGTCATACAGCGGCAGGTGCGCCCAGCAGAGCTGGCGCTGTGTCGGGTCGATCCAGGTATAGCCGGACCAGCGGTCGGACCCGGCGACACCGGCGTAGGTCGGCCCCAGCAGGTCCTTGGCCCCCTGGCTGCCGCGCGTCGGGCGCAGCAGGAACACGCTCACCAGCGCCGTCACCGCCACCCACAGCCAGCGGCGCCGCGTCCCTTCCTTCCAACTGGTCTCGTCCGCGTTGGCCACGGGCTGCGCCTGCACAAAGGCATGCGCCTGGGCCACCGGCTCCGCGACGGCCGCGCTGACCTGCCGCTCTAGCGCCGCGATGCTGCCCACGCTCAACTCCAGGTGGAACAGCGCCCCCAGCATCTCCCGCGCGTCGCGTTGGCTCACCCCCTGCCGCCCCGTCACATAGGCCACGGTCGCCTGCGCGCGGGGCCCGAAGCTCCCCGACGGCATGTCCTCCGGCCACGCCGCCGCCGTGCGGGCGCCGCACGCCCCACAGCGGAGCGTGTGCCGCCGGTCGGCCGTGACCTCGACCATCACGCGCGGGAGCGCGGCCACCTGGTGGCACGCCGGATCGGGGTCGTCGCCCGTCAAGGATGCGCCACAACAGGCGCAGGCGTCGGGTTTCACGTCCACGACCCGGCCCACCCGGTCGGCGGGCAGCGGCACACGCCCATGCCCCGCGTGCCCCGGTTGCCCCCCGCTGGCCCGCCCCAACGGGCGGCGCGGGGCGCGGCGGCGCGCTCGGCGGGTCCGACGACGGGGGCTTGGACGAGGTGCGCGAGGTCTTGTTGGCCCGCTCCTCCAACCGCGCCACGCGGTCGAGCAGGTCCGCCACCACCACGCGCACCGTCGCCCGCGTCGCGGCCCAGTCATCTGCGGGGATGTCAGGCGAGGGAGGGAGACCACTCATGCGCCTAGTATAGTGGAACGTCCGGTGGCGTGGCGGGCCCCGTGCCCCACTCCCCTGCCCATCTCCGTGCTACAACCTGAGCGATTACCGCGATTCTTTTCATGACGATCCTCTTTCTTGTTTCTTGCTGTCTTAATACTACAACGTTACTTCGCTAGAATCACCCGCAGCGACCGTAAGACAAAGGGGCAATCTGGCCGCTAGACTAAGCGACCGCAAGCCTGCTTCCAAGTCGCTAGCATAGCCTCGGGGGACAAGTAACGTTGTAGTATTAACTTGTTGCGCGAACGAACACGCCAGCGGACGTTTTCTATGGTATGCGCGGGTGATGACGACCTCCTGTCGCCCGCGCTCGGTCGCCCGCGCTCGGTCACCCGCACTCGATCACCTGCGCCCATCGCACAACTGCGGGGCGGGCGGTGCGGCACATCCGAGACGCCGGCCACGCCGGCCACGACGACCACGCCGGACTAGCGGGCGAACAGCGACGGGACCGCGGCCGGATGCAGTAGGTCCAGCGGGAAGGCGACGGCGAGGTATCCGACGACGAGCAGGACCATGCCGGCGACGTGCAGCAGCGTATTCCTCCGGGTGCGGCCGCTGCTCGCGGCGACGAGCGCGCCACTGGCGCAGAGCAGGAAGTAGCCGAGCGGCGCCAGGCTCGCCATCCCCCACAACCCGAACCGGATCGTGCCCGCGTTCATCATCAGCGACCCGTGCCGATAGAGAGGGAGCCAGTACGCCGAAACGGGCGCGTCGATCCCTTCCGGCGCCAGGGGATTAGTGATGCAGATCAGCGCGTAGAGGGCGACGCTATACGCGCCCGCGAGCACCAGGGCGGATTGTGCCAGCGCGGCGTAAAGGCGTGGTAGCGCCGGCAGGAAGGCCAGCGGGACGACGAGGAACGGGATGACGGCCACCAGGAACCGCGCGCCGGGCGAGTCGCCGCCGATCGGGAGATAATACGCGGCATTGTAGAGCACGAAGACGAGCCCGAGCCCGACGCACAACGCGCACTCGCGCCGCCAGCCCTCGGCGCGGCCCATGGCCCAGACGCCGAGTGGCAACAACAACAGGAAGGGCGATTGGACGAGCAGACCGCGCGGGCCAACCAGGATCTCGACGAGCGCTGACCACTGCGGCGCCGTGATGCCAAAGAAGCCGCTGTGCATCGCCTGGAACGCGGTGTTCCACTCGTACTGATAGGCGAATCGGAGCGGGCTGCCGAGCGTGACCAGGTTGTAGCCGAACATGAGCAGCGCCCAGGGCACGCCCCCCAGGGCGAAGAACCCCAGCCGGCGCAGCGGGCGCGCGAACGAGGCCGCGTAGACGAACAGCGCGATCGCCATGAGGGCGGCCGGGAACTCCATCAGCACGGCCACACCCGTCAACGTCCCCGCGAGCAAGAGCCAGCGAGGGGAACTGGAGGCCAGCCGCGCCTTGACCAGGGCTACGAAGGCCGCGAAGCCGAACGCAGCCGCGTCCTGATGCTCGAACAGCACCGTCGAAAAGGGGAACGCCAACGTCCCGAAGCTGTAGCATAAGGCGAGCGCTACTGCCCAGAGGCGCCGGCGCGACAGCAAGAGCGCGAGGTAATAGAACAGCACGCAGAGGATGGCCGAGGGCAGGGCCACGACGCCAATGGACACCAGATAGAGCGAATACCGGATGTCCCCTCGCAGCTTCGGGTAGTGGTCGAGCCGCTGCACCTGCCGAATGGCCGCGTAGACAGGGACGCCCAGCACGGCCGTGCCGATCGCCTTGTCGCTATAGTAGTGGCCCTTGTAGTAGGCTTTGTCGCCCGTGAGTCCCTGGTAGGCGTCGATGGTGAGCTGATGGCGATTCACCACGCTCATGATGAGCGCCATGCGGCTGCTCTGGTTCCACCCCGGGACTTGCATGAAGTAGGCGTAACAGGCGAAGCTCACCAGGAACAGGATAAGCGGGATGCGCCTATTGCCCGCGTCCGGGCCCATGCCCACGCGCCTAAATGCTTCCAACGAGTAGGTGCGGGAGGGAGGCCCACTATCAGGAATGGTCCGTACCGCAGTATTAATGTGGAAGCATTTAGTGTCCATGTCCGGCCTCGGCGACCACTACACGGTCTCCCTGATGACCGCGAAGACCTCGCGATGCGCGCCGCCGTCCGCCGCGGGGACCTTCGCGGGGCGCGACGCCGGGGGCAGTGGCGCGCCCGTGCTGCCCGGCGTCGCGTGATTGCCTTCCGATAGGGGAGGCCCCCAGGTGGCGATGAGGGACCCGTCCATGGTGCGTCGCCGCAGTTGCCACACGAGGCGCGCGGCCTCCCCGAAGATCTTGTACGACAGCTTGGAGCGCCCACGCGTCCGGTCCGGGAAGACGATCGGCACCTCGACGATCTGCAGGCCGGCCCGGTAGCAGAGGTACGTCATCTCCACCTGAAACCCGAAGCCGTTCGACACGACAGCGTCCAGGTCTACCGCGCGTAACGCCCGCCTGCTGAAGCATTTGAAGCCGCCGGTGATGTCCCGGACGGGCATCGTGAGCAGGGTGCGGGCGTACAAGCTTCCGCCCTTGCTGATGATGTGCCGCAACGGCGACCAGTTCTCGACCCGTCCCCCCGCGATGTTGCGCGACCCGAGGACCAGGTCGGCCTCCGCCGATGCGCGGAGCAGGCGCGGGAGGTCGGCGGGGCGATGCGACAGGTCGGCGTCCATCTGGACGATGTAGTCGTAGTCGCGGGCGAGGGCGTAGCGGAAGCCGGCGACGTACGCGGTGCCGAGCCCCTGCTTGCCGGGGCGATGCAGGACATGGACCCGCCCCGTCGAGGCGGCCAATCCGTCGGCCACCTCCCCCGTGCCGTCGGGCGAGTTGTCGTCCACCACCAGGATATGGATGGCCGGGTCGACGGCCAGGACCGCCGCGACGAAGGGCGCGATGTTCTCGCGCTCGTCGTAGGTAGGGGTGATCACGAGTGTTCGCACGTCAAATCCTCCGTATTCTCTGTCGCCGTCATTGCGCGTGGCGCACTAGCGTGCCACGCCCGCGTCGCGGTCTCGTGAACGCGCGTAGTCGGGTTGCCGGCTCGTAACGCGCGCGCCGAGGCCCGCGACGCCCCCACCGAGCGCCCCTAGCGTCCGCCACAGCGGCAGACCGTAGAGCGAGGCGCGGCAGATACCGCCCACCATCACGAGGAAGTAGGCCAGGATGGCCATGTTGGCCAGGCGATCGGCCAGGTTCGGGCCGTACAGCTCCCCCCCGGCATGGATTAGGACCGCCGCGCCGGCAACCAGATAGAGGAACTGCGGCCACAGTAGGTGGCCGTAGAAACCGTGCTGGCGCGTCTTGCGCGTGACCACATAGTGCGGCTTGGCGCGGCGCGAGCGCGCCGCGATCCAGAAAGCGCGCAGGTAGATGGGCCAGAAGCCGACTCGATACTGCCAGGTACGCAGCAGGAACGCGCGTCCAGCCTGCGCCGTGGTGGCGTAGTACAGCACGCTGATGATGACCCAGGGGAACATCGCCGCGCCCTCGATCGGGATGAATCGGTTCGTCGCCAGCGACACGAGCGGCGTCAGCATCAGCAGGGGCATGAAGAACGCTGTCGCGACGTAGGAGAGGCACAACTCGAGGTACTGCAGGCGCTGGCGGACCGTCAGCCCTGGCTTACGCAGGGGGTTATCGAACAGGAAGAGGCGTAGGGTGTCGACGGCCCAGGTCCCGCGCTGCTTGAGCAGACCAGGGATGTCGTCGGGCGCCAGCCCCAGCGAGAGCCGCTCGTTGTGATACTCCGAGCGATACCCCGCGCTGTGCAGACGGTACGACGTGGTGAGGTCCTCCACCATGTTCCAGGTGACGAAGCCGCCGATCGACCGCACGGCGTCGATACCCCACAGTACGCCGCTGCCGCACGAGATGGCCGCCCCGGCCCCGTTACGGCCGGGCTGCGTGGTGTCATAGAAGATGCGGTCGCGGGTGCCGAAGGGGTCGCCCGGCGGCGCCACCACGTCCTTGGGCGTCTGCACGAAGGCCAGCATGGGGTCGGCGAAATAGCCCACGACCGTGCGCAAGAACGAGGGGGCGATGAGCTCGTCCGCGTCCTGCGTCAGGATCAGGCTGGCCTGCGGGCAGGCGAACGCGATGTAGTCCAGGGCCGAGTTGAGATTCCCCGCCTTGGCGTCCGCGCGCGGCCCACCGTTATAATGGACGCCGAGCGCCGCGGCCAGGAGTTGCACCGACTCACGGTGGCCATCGTCGGACACGACGATAAGCAGGCGCTCGGCCGGGTAATCCAGGCTCTTGAGGGCCACGAGCGTGCCCTCGAGCACGTTGAGCGGCTCGCCGTAGGTCGGCACGACGGCGGCGACGTACGGCAACTCGGCGGGCAGGGGCGGGGCCTGCCTGTTGTCCCGGGGCGCAATCTGGTTGACGTAGCTCAGCACCATCACCGCGAAGGTGCCGGTTACGCCCAGGAGGTGGGCCAGGTCGATCGGCGAGGGGTCCCGCAGCGCGACCTGTGCGCTATGCACAAGATAACATTCACCGACGAAGAGCATTGCCACGCCGAGAGTGCGCACCGAGGCGATACCGCGGAACATTTCGGGGTACCAGAGGCACACGGCAACGAATCCCACCACGATGAACACGCCAGGTTGGACCCAGAGGTAGGGCCAGCGCAGCGTGTTGAAATCGGCCAGGAGCAGGAGATCAACGAACGCGGCGGCAAACCCAAGTGCAACGAGCCGGGCGTGCGCCGTGACACCGGCGGTAACGCCGTACACGATCGCCCAGGCCGTCCGCCCCACGGTGCTGGCCCGCGCGTCACCGGCCAGCACGGAGCGGGTCGCCAAGGATTTACCTACGCGTAGGGCGCGCGTGACGCGCGGATACGCGAATTCTTCGGCGAACTTGGGAAACCAGATGCCGATCGCGACGAGGGTACCCAGCACGCAGAGAGCCAGGATGAGCGCCGCATGGTCAAATGTGCCGACCGACGGCGCCGGCGCCACCGTCGTCGGATGCAGCCCAGGAACCGAATGACGTACCAGAGATGACATCATGGACGCGGACCGAATCATCGGCATCGCAATGTTAGTGCTGCACATGGCCGCCTCCTCGGACCAGCCCCTGCCGCAGGGCGGGCGGTGTGCCCTGCGGCAGGGCGCCGAGGGCTAGCTCTCGCGAGTCGGTCGAGGTGGTGTGGGCCCGCGGGCGCAGGGCGCGCGCGGCGACAGGGCCACGACTAGGGTAGCTGGCTCGAGGGGCTAACATGTAGACGCGTGTACCGATTGGCGCGCCGAAGCTGAGCGTCTGACTCGTCTTATAGCCGAGGATATAACCCGCCCGGCGCAGCGGCGCGCGTAGCTTTTGCGCCACGTCGGGGGTATAGTAATCGTCCAGTACGACATACTTGAACCAGTGGTCGTGGATCGCGGCTTCCATAGCGCCGAGGCCGTAGCGCCCCTTGTAGGCCAGGTACCAAGTGCTATGCCACACGCTGCGGTGCGCCACGCCATAGTTGAAATAGTAGTCGTAGATATAGGAGCCCGAGGCCAGCACCTGATCGTGGTCGGTCACGCCAGCCGCCTTCAGGTGCGAAACGGCGCCAGCCGTACTCGGCCAGCTATGCTCAAAGCCCCAATCGCGCCCCAACGCGTAGTCCGTGAACCAGATCAAGGCGAGCGCCGTGATGACCGCTCCGGTCGCACGATAGTAGGAGGACCAAGCCCCGTCGATCAAGCGCACTCGCTGGATGATCGTGACACACGCATAGCCGGCCAGCGGCGCGAGGAAGACGAGGCTGAAGACGAGGTGCTTCTCCAGGCTGCGGCTGTTGTGCGCGTATAAGGTATAGAGCGGGATGGACAACATCGTGATGAGGAGCACCGGCACAGCCAACGCGAGCGTGATACGGTTCCACCGGCCCGTCAAGCGCACCGTCCGCAGGGACGCCCGGCCCAGCAGCGCGGCGCCCACCAGAGCGACGAGCAGCACCGCGCCCAATTCGGTCCAGATCGTGTGGGCGACGGCCGCGCGCGTGGAGAACTGATACGAGTTCGTGCCTTTGAAGACCTGCGCGAGGTCATTGCGGAAGAGGAACACGTAGACGACCAGGATGAGGGCCGTCACCCATGGGAATTTGACTAGTGGGCGCAGCGAGCGACCACGAGACAGGTAGAGCGCCGCCGCGATAGCCAACAGGGCTGGCAAGCACATGATGGTAATGTATTTGGCGAGAAATGACAGGCTGAAGGTGATGGCCGCCGCCAGTAGATACCAGTCCTCGCGTGCCTCGTCGGTCGTGGCTGCCTGCACCAGGCAGTACAGCGACGCCGCCAGCAGCGGGACAGCCAAGCTGTCGTAGACCGCGAGCTGGCCGAGTTCGATGCTGATGCCAGCTAGGCCGAAGATGGCCATGGCCCAGAGCGCCGCCTGCTTACCGAAGAGGCGCGACGCGATCAGGTAGACGAAAACGGCGGTGATCGTGCTCAGCGCCGCGCTGAGTGTCCGCAGGCCAACGACACCCCCGAGGTCGTTGGCGATGGCGGACACGACCGGGTAGAGGTAGGACCCGAACATGAAGGTCGTCGCGTTCTGCGTGAAGACCCCGTGGAGCACATCTTGACCGACCGTCACGTAGATCGCCTCATCAACGAAGAGCGTGTTGTAGGTGATGTGCGTGAGGCGCACCAGCAGGATCATGCCCAGGAGCACCAGAAACAGGCCCTGCTGCAACCCAAACGGCAGACGCTCGGTCCGCTCGTACGGCGGGTCGGCCACGCGCGGCGCGCCGTTCCCCCCCGAGGCGGACAGCCACGGCCTGGCCCTCACCGCGGTTGATGTCATGGCGCGCGCCGTCGCATCGCGCGGCGCCGTGTCGGGGTCGGGCATAACCCGATTCTCGATAGCCATAAATAACACGGTTTCCTCTTTTACGATGGAGGGTCGGCTTTAACATAATATTTTGCCCTGTGCGGGGGCATCCGCCGTGCCGAACGGGCTCACGGACGCCTTCCACCTGGTCGAACGGGACGTCGCGCAGCCGTACCTCGTCGCCCGAGCCGCCTGGCGCGCCGGTCAGCGCGCCCATGATCCGGGCGGCCCGGCAGGTATCGTCAAGCTGAAGGCCCGCAGAGGACGATGCGCAGCCCTGGACGGGCCACATATTATGTTAAAGCCGACCCTCCACGATGGCGACAGCGCGGCGAAAAAGGCCGCGATGTATCAGGGATAGGGCCGCCCGACGACATGGTCAGGCGCGGCCAGGGACGTATGCACGTTGTCAGGCGGGCGGCACAAACACGCGATTATCAGTCGGCGTTGAAAGCGAATTATTCTCCTCGCGCGCGGCAGGAACAGGTTGTATCCGGCTGTCATCGCAGGATGCGAAAAAGCGTCACACAGCATCGTGTGGTAACAGGTAGTGGACTCGTCCCCTATGGGTCTAAGGGAGCAAGAAAGGCCGTCGTCGTTTCGACGTCACTTATGTATGCGCCGGGCTTGTGCGCATACTACCTGTTCGGGGAGCACTAGCACCCCGGCAATCCAAACGTACCAGCCGCGAGAAAAAGTGTCAAGGCGTATCATTTTTTGCGTTATTTCGCGCTCTACCACAACATTATTGCAACTATCGCGTTCACGCGTCGCCAGACGATGACGGGTAGCTCTATGTCGACAACCCCCGCACCGTCCACACCGTCCTGTCCGCGCACGTCCCGGCGATGGGGTTCCGACCCCCGGTGCGTGGCCATGGGCCGATGCGGCAGCGCAACGCGGCGACGGTGTCTACCCTCCCCCTCCATCTCACCCCTTCATGCATTCGCCGTCGGGAAGACGAAGATCGAGGCCGAGAGGGAGGGGAACGTGTACACGAAGGTCGGGGCGAGGCCCGTCGGCCGGTCGACATTGGGGAGGATGCCGTCGGCCATGGCGTGGATCGTCGGGCTGCCCGTGACGCGTGCGCCGCGGACCTCGACGGTGCTCTCGACCACCGCGTCCCCGCGGTTGATCACCTCGACGTACACGGCGCGCGCGTCGCGCGTCGCCGCGACCAAAAGGGCTGGATGTCCGTGGGCGGCGTGCGAACCTGTAGTCGTGCAGCGCAGCACCAGCGGGCCGCGCAGGTTACCGGTGATCCAGAGCGCCCAATACGCATAGTCCTTACGCTTGGCCGCGTCGTAGTAGCCATAGCCGCTTGCCCCGTAGTCGTCGAAGAGGAATCCCGCCGCGATGCGCCCGCGCGGGTTGCGCAGATAGTACTGCGTGAGGATGAGGCCCCAGAGCCCGGCGGCGATCTCGTGCTGCGACGAGTTCGTGTTGTACTCCGTGATGCCGACGCCGACATTCGGCCGTGCGAAAGGAATCTCCCCCATCCGGCGCAGCAGGGGGACGATGCCGGAGGGCGCGTCGGCCGGCCCGCGCGCGCTATCCTCCAGGGCGTCGAGCTCCCGCGGCAGGTGCAGCAACTCTCCCGCGGTCGCGACCGCCGCCGCATAATCGTGATAGGTCACGACGTCAACGCTGCGCCGGCAATCCGCGAGGACCGCGTCGATGATGCGCGTATTGTCGCCGAACGGGGTGGGGAAGCGGTACGGCGCCGCGACCGCCGGGCCGCACAGCACGACCTGGTCGCGCAAGCCCGCCGCGACGAGCGCGTCGTGGCACGCGTTGAAGGTGGCGGTGTACTCCGCAGGGCTCCCGACCCGGTAGTCGATGTCGTAGTCGGGCTCGTTGCCAATCTCCCAGTACTGGGTCCGCAGGTTGTACGGCAAGGCCCCATACCGCCGCACCAGGGCGAGCACGTTCGTCGTGACTGTCCCCCCGCCGGCCATCCCCTCGGCCGTGAGATAGGCGAGGCCCGGCTGGATGTATTGCAGGAATAGCGGCACCGCCCCCGCGGCTAGGATGGCCGCTACGTTGGCGTCGAAATACGCCAGCCCGTGGTCGGGGGCGTGCGCGTCCGGGTAGACCACCGTGCGCACGAGCCCGACGCGCGCCTCCCTCAAATCGGCCCTGAAGGGGATACCATCGCGGCTCGTGGCGAAACCCGGCACGTGCGCGTCGATGTTGACCGCGCCGAGCCCGACGGGTTTCCGTCGCACCACCCGATCCGCGTCCACCACGATCGCCCCACCGCTCGCCGGGGCGTCCCCGAGCGGCGCGGTGAGACGCGCGTCCCGCAGGGCGACGCCCGCGGCGGCCACCCCGGTCGCCGCGAGCGCCGCGCGCGCCAGGAAGCGTCGGCGGCCGACACGTGCGCGCCCTCGCGACAGACGATCCATCCTCAGCCCCCCTTTGTCCTAAGTCTAACCGCCCGTTTGTCCTGACATGTATAGGCTATTTCGCGCGCGCCCTCCCCGCGCCTATCCTACGTCTCGACACTACCACACCACCACAACCCGTCGCCGCGCGTGGGCGGGATCGGGATTGCAGGGCTAGCGGAGAGGGACGGAAGAGAGATGCGAACACGGGCACAGCGGGCGCTATTAGCGGTCCTATTAATCGTCGTGGCGGCGTGGGCGGGGCCACAGGCGCGGGCGTCGTCGGGGGCGGCCCCGACGCCACCGCCCGCACACCTCGGTCTCGGGCTGCAGGCGGGCAACAACGCCAACGGCCTGCGCGGCTGGATGCCCGCCTCCGGCATCCCCTTCGACTACGCCTGGACCTACCTCAGCGACGGCTGGGACACCTCGTGGGGCAACGGTGGCATACCCGGCCACTTCGCGCTCGATTACGCCACTAGCGCCGCCTCCCATGGCTACACGCCCGTCTTCGACTACTACACGCTGATCACTTACGGCGGCTGCGGCAATTGCAACGGCCGCAAGCAGACCATCGCCAACCTGAACAACCCGGCGGTCATGGCCGACTACTACGCGCGGTTCCGCACGCTCATGCAACGCCTCGGCCCCGGCGCCTACGACGGCCTGCGCGGCTTCGGCAAGACGGCCATCGTGCATGTCGAGCCCGATATGTCCGCTTTCGTCAACACTGCCGTGCGCGACAACTCCGTCTGCGACGGCCACTGCACCGGCCAGGGCAACGACCCCGCCTACATGAAAGCTGCTGTCGCCTCGTCCGGCGACCCCGACGCCGCTGCGTTCCCCGACACCTACCAGGGTTTCAACTGGACGCTCCTGCACCTGCGCGACCGCTACGCCCCCAACGTCAAGCTCGCCTTCAATGTCAGCCTGTGGGCGACCGGTACCGACATCGGCAGCGACACCAGCCCCAGCGTCGACGGCGTGGCCCTGGGCCAGCAGGCCGCCAACTTCGCCCGCGCGAGCGGCGTCGCCGACACCCCGCCGGGCGTTAGTTCCTACGACCTGATCTTCAACGACCCCGAGGACCACGACGCCGGCTGGCAGTCGACCGTCAACCACAATCCCAACGCTTGGTGGGATCGCCTCAACGTGACCTTCCCCAACTTCCACCGTTGGGAGGACTATGTCGGGGCGGTCAGTCGCACGACGGGGCGGCCAGTGATGCTCTGGCAGGTACCCACGGCCAACCAGTATTTCGACACCGACAACAACACGCCGGGCCACTACCAGGACAATCGCGCTGAGTATATCTTTGGTCACATGGACGAAGTAGCGCGCGCCGGGATCGTGGCCGTGCTGTTCGGGCAGGGCGCGCCCACGAACACCCAGGCCTACGACGCCAGCCACGACGGCGTGTCGAACCCCGCCCCGATCTGCACGACATTGGGCATAAGCAGCGGCCAGATCTGCAACAACCACACGAGCACCGTACCAGACGACGACGGAGGCTACCTGCGCATGCAGGCGAGCCAATATTACGCCACGAGCGGCTACAACCTTGACACGAGCCCCCACCCCCCCCCCCCCACGCCCCCCCCCGCGCCCCCCCCCACCCCCCCCCCCCCCCCCCCCCCCACCCCCCCCCCCACCCCCCCCCCCCCCCCCCCGCCCACCGCCTCGCCCACCGCCTCGCCCACCACCTCGCCCACCGCCTCGCCCACCACCTCGCCCACCACCTCGCCCACCACCTCGCCGATATCATCAACGACCAAGACCACGGTCAACACACCCGTCCCACCATCAAGCACACCGCCCACGCTGCCCACGCCCCTTGCGTCACCAGCCGCTCTGCGCACTCCGTTGCCGACAGCGATCACCGCAACCGCTACGCCGCTCTTCGCTACCGGCTTCGAGGGCGGCAATCCTCAGCCCACCTGGATTAACACGATCGACAACAACGGCTACCCTGCCGGCGGCCTCACTAACGTCGCGGGTATCTGCTGCCAACTAGCGGGACCGGAAACCGGCGTGCGCGGTAAGATCGGTCACAACGGCGGCGCAGCACTGATGTACTCGGGCCGCGACACCAACGCGATGTCGTCCTACGCCTACGACAAGGTCTTCGATCTAGGCAGCAAGGCCATGATTGTTGGGCCGACCACGACGCTCTCGTACTGGATCTACCCGCAGGATGGGCGAGCGGCGCCAGGTCTCGTCAGCGGGAATAACAGCACCTGCGTGGCCATCGACCTCATCTTCACGGACGGCAGCAACCTGCGCGACGCGGGCGCGGTCGACCAGGCCAACCACCGGTTGCACCCCGCCTACCAGTGCGGCCACCTGACCCCGGACACCTGGAACTACGTGACGTCGACCATCGGGGCCAAAGTCGCCGGGCGGACGATTGCCCGGCTCGACGTGGGCTACGACCAACCGGCCAACACAGGGGGCTACCGCGGCTACATCGACGACATCAGCATCCACCGCTAAGCGGTCCGTTTCACCATTAGCCGTACGGACTTGGCTATCCATCGCATCCGTGATGCTATTTCTGACATTTCAATGTCACGGATGCGATGGGTAGCCAGGATAGGCCAAGCGTGCCACGGACACGACCGAAGACAACGGCGGGAATACGAGAGCTTCATACAATCTTCATGCCTCCCTCATGTGCTCTTCATGCACGCGTGTGATGCTGCGACTGTAACCTGAGCGAGGCTCGCCCTTCCAGTCCGGCTCCTCGCGTAGAACGGGGCACCGCGGTAGGGCCGTGCTGGTACCGGCCGCGCCCCGCTCGGTCTATCCTTCCCCACGTCCGTTGCCGCAGCGCTAGCCGCCATCAGTCGTCGTCAGCAGCCGCGTCATCCCAGCCCGCCGCGTACCACTCGACCAGCCGCGCCAGCGCCCGCGCGTCGAGCGTCCCGCCCAGCGCCCCCAGCAGTCGGTGTATCCGCCCGCGTCCCGCGTCGCGTCCGGTCCCCGGCAGATCCCACACCGGCATCCTCCCGTCCGCCGCCCCAGCCACCTGCCCGTCACGGGTGTCGGCCTCCCCCAGGTGGTAGGCCAGCGCCAGCGCCACCGCCTCCCCCTCCGTCAGCCCCGGCAGCCGCCGGTAGATCGTGCCCGCGTCCATTTTGCCTCCCGCCATTCGCCTGGTCGCACAGGGCTTTCACGCGCCCAGCGCGAACATCCCCACAACGTCGGTCACGCTGGCGTCCACGTCTATCCCGTACGTCCCCAGCCACGCGTGGCCGAACGCCTCGGCCGCCGCCGCGGTGTCCCCGTCTTCGAGCGCGTCGAGCGCGTCGATCAGCCCTTCGTTCGCCCCGTCGATATGCTGCGGCCCGACGTTCCGGGGCCGTGCGCGATCCTCGTTGTACACCAACACCACCACCCGGCACGGCCCCACGTCCAGCCCCTGCTCCATGACCCGCTCCCGGAACGCCCGCGCGTTTGCCGCCCGCTGCTGCTCCGTGGCGATCCCCCGCACGCTGATCCGCAAGCCAGGGGTCGAGCGTGCCACGCTGCGCGCCTCCCCACCCTCCTTCTGCCACCGCTGCACCGTCCTGACGCTGACGCCGAGTTGGCCGGCCAGTTCCTTGTTGCCCGCGGC
>JAABUR0100005247.1_pt1 | contig 16676 bp, 16 predicted proteins | sample 5560091 | NCBI WGS metagenome assembly JAABUR01 (sample SAMN10711879, study PRJNA513375) | rock metagenome | isolation source: Antarctica rocks | place: Antarctica: Victoria Land, University Valley sud | reverse complement strand
CTTCACGCAGCACTTGCTGCTTGAACTCTTTGGTAAAGATGCGTCGCTTGAGGCTCATGGTCGGTGGTCTTCCTTTCGGAGTATACCACCTTAACCGTTTGTCTCACTTCAGGGGTGCAGTCCAAACTGCCGCCAGCCGCTTTCCTGGTAGGCGATGGCAAACAGAATCATCGGCGGAATGTGATGTGCCTTGCCTGCGGCGACAAGCATGGTGCGGATGTCTGCATTTGACGGGTTTGTGCCCGCTAGGCACACAGAGCCGCAGAAGCAGGATAGCCAGCAAGCCAGCAGCGAAGTCAGGCCGAACTTAGAGCAGTAAAGCCGCTTGGTGTTCATACCGCTTACCCGCCGATCCTGACTGTGCCGCTTCCCCAGGTCACAAAATGGATGTGCTTGCTGGTGCTGACTTTCTCGCCGTAGGTGCCAGGCTTGACGTGAATAGTGGCCTGCGTCGCACTAGCGGCGATGATGGCCTGAGCGACTGTTTTGAAGGGATTGGCCGCAGTTCCTATCTGGTTGCCACTGTAGCTCCCGTCTACATACGGATTGGCGGGATCAACGCTGCCGCCGGATATTCCCTTCTTCCTAAACCAGCCCAGAATGTTTGAGTTGATCGAAATTCGGTGCCTACGCCCAAGTTCATCATTGGTAGTGCTGAAATTTGCATCAACTACCCAAATGTCACTCCTGCTGTTTGCAACATCTACGATGGCAATATGACCATACCCATCTCCAATGTTGCTGCTCCAAACAATAATGTCTTGTGATTGAGGAAAATTGCTGCTCCCATCGTTAGAGATGCGATCTGTGTTGTGAGGCTGAAGCCTGGCATCGTCCCAAATCCAGTGCGCTCCGTCTGAATTGTAGTTGTGTGAGGGGTCTGCCGCGTAAGGAGCATAATAGGGGTGATACTGGTCTATCCCTGGGAATGGGCATCCCAATACTTGAATGGCGTAGTTGTAAACAAACACTACGCACTGCCCTTGAACGGGTACGCCGTTGTATGTGGGCGGGTTGCCGTCTACCCAGCCGGAAGCCAGCACTGCTCTCATGGTGCTAAAGAGTAGAAGAAGGGTCAGAGCAGCCGTATAAGTGATAACACAGGTTCGTGGCTGTGAATTGCGTAGCATAATGGTTCCTATACTGAGGCAAGAACGCAGGTAGCCACCTGCCCGAAGGACCTCCCCGCCCTGAACGGCGGGGCTTCAGAAAGACAAGCCCCGAAGCTTAAGGGCGTAAGAAGGAGGGCGCGATGAATCGCGCCCCTACGCGATGGCCTCTTCCGCCCGCGCAGGCGGGGAGTTGCTTTTCTAAAGCACGGGGGTTCAGCCCCGTGTCTTCCTACTCCAGCGTCACCAGGACCAGCACGAGGCCTTTGCCGGTTTTGAGGGGGGACATGGCTTTGCCCAGGATTGCGCCGCGCGCCTTTTCGTGGTCGCGGACGCGCATGGCATGACCGGGGGTGTCCGAGGTCGTGAGCAGGTCGCCCGGCGTGATGGCCCCGCCTGCGTCGGCGTCGCACCAGCACCAGACGCGCCCGACGCTGGCGATGGGCAGGGTGCCGTCGGCGACGGTCCCCGCCTGCCGGAGTACGACGCCGGGCTGGACGCCGCCCGCCCCGCTGATGATGCCGCCGACGGTGTTGTCGTAGGCGCGGGTGGAGACGCGCATCTGGCCGGTCTTGTCGGGGTCAATGGAGACGACTAGGCCGGGGAGAGGCTGGACCTGAGCGGAGGCGGCGATCTTGTAGGGTTCGGCTAGGTCGCTGCCGCCGGTGATTTGGAGAGAGTTGGCGCTTACTGTGCCAACACAACTAATGTTGCTGGTGACGCCAAGAGTGCCAGTGACTGTTGTGTTACTCTCAATGTTGACCTGGCCGAAGTCGTTTTGGTAGCTGATAACCAGTCCGCCGCCTCCTGGGCCTCCATCTACTAACGCTAAACCGCGTTTGTTATTGTTGCCAACCCCACCACCGTTGCCCTTGAGATAGAAATTGGTGCCAGCACTGGAGATGTCGCTTGTGACTCCTAGGCTACCAGTGACAGTCGTACTACCCTCAATATTGACTTGGCCGAAGTCATTTTGGTAGTTAAGGACCAGCCCGCCGCCGCCTGGCCCGCCATCCACCACTGCCCGCCCTAAACCACCGTTGTTGCCCATGCCGCCGCCGTTGCCGTTAAGATAAAAATTGGTGCCTTTAACCATTAGGTCGTGCTGAACTTTGACATTAAAGCCGTCTGTGTTGGACAAGAGACCCGCAGACACCTGACTGAGCGAGGCCGCGTCGGAGGCGAGTTTGGTGTGGTCTATGGCGTTGAGGGCGACAGTGGGGTTGGGGTAGAAGCCGAACAGGTCGCCGCCTGCCGCGCCAGTGAGGCCGGTCCCGCCGCTAGTGCCGGTCCCGCCAGGGGATAGCATACTCATCCCCACAGCGCCCCAGCCATTGTACAACTCGTAGCCGGGCGTGTTAGTGAGTAATTTGCCGGCGGCGTCCACCGTCCAGATCATTCCGACACCGTTCGACCGGCTCCATAGGATGCGCGCGTTCCCGTCCGGTCCATCCATGACGGCTTTCGCAGACCAATCGGGGTAGGGGCCGTAGTTAGGCGTGGAGGTGACAGTACCGTTGCTGTTGATGGTCCACACCTTCGCCGTCCCATCCGCTTTGGTCCAGAGAAGATGCATTGGGGGAGGCGGGTCAGCCTGAACGGACCGGAGCAGGCCGGACGCACAGAAAAGAAGCAGGAGCAGGGAGGGAGCGAGTTTTTTCATCATTTTTCCTTCCGGCAGTAACGGGTAGCGCCATATACAGGGGAGAGTACGCATGGGCGGGGCCGACTGTCTTTTGGTTGTTTCATCGGGGGCCTCGCGGATGTGTTGTCACTGTGCCTCGGCGCTGGTCGTCGTTCTCGTTCGGCAGCGCCGGTGAGGGCGGGCTGGGGACGAAGCGCGGCGCGAGGAAGAGCGAGAAGAAGCCCAGGCCGCCGCAGTGGAGGCATTGCAGCGGGGCGGACTGGGTTTCGGCGGCCGCGTGGCCGCAAAGCAGGCAGGTGTGTTTTGTCGCATGGCCCACGGTGTTGCCTTCCGGCGGGAGGGGGAGACAGTCTTTGAGTCCCGCGCTACAGCATTCTATCGTGCTTTTGTGCAGGAAACAATCCCCTAAAAGATTAATTACAAAAAGTCATTCAGATTTTTCCGAAGTCTTGAAAGGGGATGAGCATGAAGCTGGCGTTTCGAGAGGCGGCCTTGGACGACTTCGCGTGTTTTTACGACCACATCTTTCCGGGCGAGCGGGACAATGCCTGTCTGCGCGGGATCGTGGAGTACGAGTGGCGGGTGCTGCTGGACAACTCGGCGGCGATCTCGATGGTGGTGGAGGATGGGGCGCGTCCGGCGGGGCGGCGGATCGTGGGCTGCGGCCAACTGGCGTTTGTCACCGACTCGTTTGTGCGGTGGGCCAGGTCCGGGCAGTCGCCGAAGATCAACATCCAGGCGACGCACCCCCTGCCGGACGGCTCCCGGCCCCTCCTGACGCGGGCGGAGGTCGCGCGGGCCAACGGGGGCGATGGCCTGAACGGGCTGTTCATCCGCTGGGGCCGCGCCGACTGCCTGCTCGGCCCGGCGGAGCAGAGGGAAGTAGGCCGGTTCATGCACGACGCCAGCGTGACCCTGACGCGCGGCTATCAGTTCAAGGAGCTTCTCATCCAAGCCTACGGAGCGGCTGCCCATGAACAGGCGCTGCGGGCCGGTTTTCTGGACCGGGACCGTTATGACGGTTTCTGCCGGAGCCAGCCGTCACGGCCCGGCGATCTGCCGGTTCTCATGGGGCTGACGCGCGAGGAAGCCACCCACCGGGAGGGCTGTGTGATGGCCCATTTCTTTATCCACCATCCGCCCCGGTTCGGCTTCACGGCGAGTCAGCAGAAGATGCTGCGGCTGTCTGTACGGCGGCCGGATTTCTCGGACGCGGCGCTGGCGGAGACGCTGGGGGTGAGTGTCGGCGCGGTGAAGAACTGGTGGCCGCTCATCTACGCGCGCGTCTCGAAGGCCGATCCCGACCTGCTGCCGCAGGGGGACGCGGACGGGGCGCGCGGCCCGGAGAAAAGGCGGCCGCTGCTCCACTATCTGCGCGAGCACCCGGAGGAGCTGCGGCCCTACAAGCCGCCGCGCCGAGGGGGGAGCGGCCTCCCGTCCGCGCGCAGCCGTGGGGCGGCGGCTTGACAAGAAACCGCCCGCAGCCTATACTGGGCAAAAGGAGAAAGACAATGGCTGAAGAAACTTCGAGGACACCGGCCGGCACGGTTTACAGGCAGGTCGCCCCCGCCGGTATCGCCGCGGAAGTGACCGCCGACGACCCGGTGGCTGCCGAGACGGCGACGGCGCTGGGACGCTGGCTGACGGAAAAGCTGGCGGGCAGTCCCGCCGCCCGAGAGCGCGTCGCCACCCTCAGCGGACTTGCCGTGTCCGACCTTGCCGCACTGATGGACGGGCATCCCCTGTTCCGTCTGGACACGGACCATGTCCAGCGGATCGCGACCGCCCTTGTGGAAGCGCAGGTCATCCCCCAGGCCGATGAGGTCTGGAAAGCGATCGGCTCCGAGGCCGGTGCATCGGATTATATCCTGCCCCCCGCGCAGATCGTGCGGGCGATGTCGGGCAATTCCTGAGCCGACGCCCCCGGCGCAGCAAAGACGCAAATAAGTCCTAGTGAACCTTTTGGCTCAGTCCGTCCCGGCCCTTCAGGGCCGGGACGGACTCATTTTCCTGCTCAGTGCCCCGCCGGGGGCGGGACGGACAGCGCGGCGGGCTGATGGCTGAAGACCCAGTAGCCCGTGTAGGGCTGGAGGGAGTCGGAGCCGGGGTTCAGGGCGGCGTAGGCGCCCGAAGCGGCGTCGTAGCGGTACAGCGTCGGCGAAACGATGGCGCCCGACGCGAGGGGAACGCCGTCGGCGGTGACCGAGGCCAGGGGCACAGGGAGGGGGAACGGGTCGCCGATCTGGTTCCAGCCTGCGCCCAGGCGGACCGAGAACGGCGCGCTTGCCGGGACCAGCGGGCCGTCGTAGCGAAGGTAGGACGGGGCCGAGAACCGCGCCCAGTATCCCACGCCCGCCGTCAGTGTGTTGACGGGGCTGCTGGGGTAAAGCAGGTAGCCGGCCTGGGCGGGAGACCAGGCGGCGAAGCGCGGCCCGCCCGCCGTCAGCGGCGGGGAGAGGCCGAACAGCCCGGCCAAGTCGTCCCCGTCGCCGTAAGTGAAGGGCGCGGAGATCATCTGAAGCCCGGCGGGAAACGTGTGCGCGGGGGTCAGCGCGAAGGAAACCGTCACGGCCTGTGCGGCGACGGCGGTTGCCGTCGCCCGCGCGCCGCCGTATTTACCCCCCGTCGCGGCGTAAGCGTCCGCGCGCAGGGAAAGGGCCAGCCCGCTGGGGACGGACAGCGTGTACGCGCCGTCCGCGCCAGTCGCCGTGGTCGCGGCGAGGAGGCCGCCTGCCGCCGAAACGGCGGAAACCGCTGCGCCTACCAAGGGAGCGCCCGTGTCCGCCGCCGTCACCATTCCGGTCACCGTCCCCGCCGGAGCGGGCGTCAGGCCGCCGGCCAGCGTGTTCAGCAGCGCGTCGCCGACCAGCGTCCCCAGGCCGGTCGCGTTGTCATAGCCGGTTCGGGCCGGGTAGAACAGGTTGTCGCCCCGCGTGATGTCGTGGAAATCGCCGGGGTAGGCGGCGCTTGCGCCGATCTGGTAGAGGGGCGGGTTGAGGAAGCCCACCGGACCCAGGCCGGAGGCCGCCCGCCGGCTGTTGACCAGGGCGGTGAAGCCCGCCCAGAGCGGGCCGCCCGTGCTGGTGCCGCCGTAGACCTGCCAGGCGCCCTGGTAATAAACAGAATAGCCCGTCTGCGGGTCCCCGTTCAGGGCGACGTCCGGTACGCTGCGGCCCGTCGGCCGCGTTTGCAGCCCGGCCTGGTAATCGGGGACGGGCCAGATCATGCTGAAGCCGCCGCCGCCGCCCGACCCCAATGTGCTGACGCTGGTGTCTGTCGCATCGCTCCAGGTCGTTTCCGACTCGTAGGCGCCGCCCGCCCCGCTGGTCAGAGTCGTGCCGCCCACGCTCGTCACATAGGGCTGGGAGCCGGGGTCGTCCACGCTGGGGCTGAGGCCGTCGTCATACGCGCCGTTGTCGCCCGTGGCGCTGAACATGCTCTGGCCCTGGGCCGCCATCTGCTGGAAGGCCGCGTTTTCGCCGTTGAGCAGCGCCCGGCTTTCCTGACTTTCGGGCGCGCCCCAGGAGGTGCTGACCTGTTTGGCAAGGTTGTCGGTCGCGATCCGGTTGTAGCCGTCCAGGATGTTGGCGTCGGTCACGTTCGGTGTCTCGTAAACCAGGATGCGGCTTAGATTGGGGGCGAGGGCCTGCGCCAGCTCGATGTCAAGCGTAACCTCGCCGGCGTCCGCCCCGGCCGCCCCGGAAGCCCCGTCTATCAGGATGTTGGATAGCGGCACGGACGGCAGCCCGTAGGTGCTCCGATACACGGCAATGTCGGCGGGGTCATAGCCGTCCAGCTCGAACAGCGCGATGCTCTGCCCCGCGCCCGTCGCGCCGCCTGAGAGGCTGTAGGCGCGCCGGACGTCGGCCGGGGTCAGGCCGCCGCCGCGCCCGCTGCCGTCCGCCGGTCCCAGCGCGCGGCGCAGGCGCGGCCGGCGCACGGCCAGAGTGTCCAGGCCGACGACGCCGGCCAAGCGGTCCGCCAGCGCGACGGGGACGGACGGCTCCGAGTCAGGCGCGCGGAAGAGGCGCCCCTGCGGACTGCGATACCGCCCCAAGTGGACGCCGAGCGCACGCTCGACGGCTGAGGCCGAGCCGGCGACGTCCAGGACGAGCCGGTTGGGGTGCGTACCCGTTACGGTCAGTCCACGGCGGCGGGCGAAGCCCGCAACGGCGGCGTAGTCCTCCGCTGTCGGTCCGAACCGCTGCGCGAACTCGTCCGGCGTCAGGAACCGGCCCTGCATCGGGTCACCCGGCGTGTAGAGCCGCCGCAGCAGCGTGTCCAGCCCGGCCTGGTCGCGGACCGGCAGGGTCAGGGCGAGCGAGACGCTCTCCTGCGGCGCCACCCGGCTCATCAGGCGGGCGCGGGCAATGGCTGCGTGGGGAACGTGGCCCGTCAGCCGCCGCAGGGCGGGGTCGGCGCTGACGGGCGCCGTCAGGCCAAAAACGAGGGCGGCGAGGGTGAGAAGGCAGGGGACTTTCATGGTTAAGTTCTACGCGATTTTCCGGGGAAATGTGCCGCATCCGGCACGGACAGCGTGAAAAAGTCGGAGGCTCCGACAAATGTTCTTCAGGTCAAGACGCCTTTGGCGAGGCTGAGGTTCCCGATGCTGCTACGGGAACGGCTTTCAGGAAATGTCCTGCCAGCGCCGCGCGTCCACGAAGCGAGACAGGTGGCCGAGGTTCTCCGTGGCGACGACAACTGCTGCGTTCGTCATCTCCAGAGCGGACGGGTCGAGCGTGGCCGCCTGCCCGGCCAGGATGACATCGGCGTCGAGGGCCAAGCGGTCCGCCGTCGGCATCCCACTCCGGCGGGCCGCGGCCCAAAAATCGGCGGCCTTCCGCAGCGCATCTTCCGCAGCGCATCTTCCGTCAGCGGCAGGTATCCAAGCTGCTTCAGGCGGTCCAGCGTTTGCAGCGCCCGCTGGCGGTTCGTCAACTGAAGTTCGCGGCGCAGTTCGTAGTCAATGATGGCCGGCACCAGCGGGAGGTGTCCCGCTAGAGGAAGGTTGCTGATCCATTCTTTGCAGGCGAGGCTATCGGGCCACCATCAATCAGCACGATCAGGCTCATTTGTCTTCCTGAGCCGGTGGATTGTAGCCGGGGCCGAAGACCCGACGCTGGCCTGGTCGGTCTTCATCCAGGGCTTTCTCCAACATCGCCAGCGTCTCCCGCTGCTCTTCGGGATCACCATCTTCCAGAGTATCAAAGAAGTCCTTCCAGGCGCGGCGTCCCTCTTCGGTCATCACCGGCACAAAAAACTTTTCCTGGACGACTTGCGCCAGGTAAGTGCCGATTTCCTGCCCCGTGCGGGCGGCCTCGGCGCGCAGGCGCTGTTCGGCTTCCAGGGGGATGTCTGATGTCTAAGGTTACGGTCATGGCTTGGCTCCTTTCAGGTTAGGACGATGTGCCGGCTTTGGGCAGCCGGTCCAGAGCCGTCTGGGCCTCGGCGTAGCCGGGGCACAGCAGGACGGCATGGCCGAACTCGGCGCGGGCGGCGTCGGTCTTGCCCTCGGCGGCGTAGACGCTTCCCAGGTGAAAGCGCATCTCCGGCCTGCGCGGGTCGAAGTTGACGGCATCCAGCAGGTTCTGCTCGGCGTCCTTGTAGTCGCCCTGCCGGTACTGCACCCAGGCCAGCGTGTCCTGGATGGCGGCGATGTTCGCGTCTTTGGCGTCGCTGGGCTTGCCGCCGCCTTTCTGCGCCAGGGCCAGCGCCTGCTGGGCCAGGGCCAGCGCTTCCGGCAGGTGAGTGTTCGTGACGGCGTAGGCATAGGCCAGACCGTTGGGCGGGTCTGAGCCGTTCGGGTAGGCCTGGATGGCCTTTTGGTAGATGGCTGCACCGGTCACGGGGTCGCCGGCATCGAAGCAGGCCTGCGCTTGGAGCAGCGTCAGGGTCTCGATCTCGGTCGCGCCCGGCTTTTGGAGCGTCTTGGCGAGCACGGTTGCCAGCTTCGCCGCCGTCGCCTTCTGCTCCGCCACGCGCCCCTGCCGCCCCTGGGCGTCCGCGAGAATCTGGTAGCCATGGTAGTCGTCAGGCAGCTTCTGGATGGCCTGCTTCATGTAGTCCATCAGCGCGGGGTCGTCGCCGATGGCTCCGAACACGCCGGCCACGCCGATCTGCGGGGGCGGCCCGCTTGGGTCCGCGAAATAGGTCGCCGGATCGTTCGGGGCAAGGGCGATGGCGCTGTCTACATACTTCCTGGCTCCTCTATCATCCGGCTCTGTCTGCGCGCGGCGGTAGGCTTCCATCAGCGTGTCCTGCACTTTGAGGGCGTTGATGCTCTTGGCGCTGCAGCCGGCCAGCAGCGGCGGCAGGAAGAGCAGAAGAAGGCCCCAGGAAGCACGGCGGAGGGTGACGGGTTGTGACGACATGCTTTATTATAGCACACTCGTTATAGCACACCCGCCGCCCCGTGACCGGAAACACCGGACATAAAAGCAGGGCCGAAAAAAGAGCGGGAGACTTTCGTCTCCCGCCCTATTTGGGTTGCCTGCGGCTTGCTGAGGGTTAATTCGCCCAGCCGGCACGCCCGCCGCCTCGCTGGAACTCGAAAGTCCAAGCTAGTCGGCGAACTGTGCCTCGTAAGGGATCAGGCCCAGCCGCGTGGCGCGGCGGAAGGCCTGCACACGGTTGTTGACATGCAGCTTGTCATAGACATTCGCCAGGTGGAAATCCACCGTGCGCTTGCTGACAAACAGCGTCTCGGCCACTTCCCGGCTTGACTTGCCCTGGATGACGTGGGTCAGCACTTCGATCTCCCGCTTGGTCAGCTTCACGATCTGCGACTCGTCGCTCCCCGCCGAAGCCGGAACGGAAACTTTCGGTGCCAACAGTGCCCCTGGGGCGACAGACATAGCTGTCATAAGAACTCGCTCCTTTCGCGATGCCGCCTCCAAGAGTGATTATGGCGGGCGAACGGAGTTTCGTTAGGGCAGTGTTGAGGAGTGTGCCGTAAAGCGACGGCCCCTGCCTTGAAACAAAAGACAGGGGCCGTCGTCTTCCTCTGAAGCCCCGGCGAGCCGGGAGAGGGCTACTGGATATGGAAGCGCGTGATCTGGCTGAACGTCAGCGCCGCGTTCGGGATGGCGGCTTGGCCCGAACTCTCGACCTCATCCGCCGCTCCGGTCACGACCACATAGTAATCCTGTCCGCTACGCAGGGAAGTCACGGTGGAAGAATTTGTCCCGGCGGGCAGCGGGCCTACCGAGGCGACCGCATTGGCCGCGACCGTCGGGTACTGGTCGTAAACGTCCACATAGTATTTGGTCGCGCCCGTGGCCGGACTCCAGGTGATCGTCGCGGAGCCGGCATAGGTCTGGCCCGGCGTCGGCGTGGTCAGGGTCAGCGGGCCGAGCGGGGTGATCGAAAAGACCGAAGACAGGCCCGTTTCCTGGCCGTCGGTGTTGGTGGCGCTGAGGGCGAAGTTGTACTGCGAGCCTGTCACCGTCGTGCTCTGGTTCGTGGAAAAGGTGACGTCCGTGTAGTAGTTCGCCAGCGGGTCTTGGAGGAAGTCGTAGGCGTCGTTCTGGCTCTTGGTCGGGACCGCGCTGCCCGTCGTCCGGTAGACGCTCACGCCGATGAGGCTGCCGCTTTGGACCGGGTTGTCAAAGGCGATGTTCGTCTCGATGGCGTAGTCGCCGAGGGCATGGGCCGCCAGCCGCCTGCCGGTCGCCGCGCGGCGATCGGCCGTGCGGGCGTAGGCGGGGCTGAGGCGGCGGCGGATCTGGTCGTAGATGGAGGCCGGTCCCCCAGCGCTGTGCGCCGCAATCGCGCGGCCGCTCTGCGAGTCGGTCGGCTCCGTGGCGGTCGTCACGGCAACAAGGGTAGGGGCGGCAATGGTCTGTCCGGTCGAGGCGCTCAGGGTGAAATCGTGGTTGTAGACGCCGCCTGGCTGGAGCGTTCCCAGGGTCGCTGTCTGGTTCTGCGCTTTGGGAATCGAAGCGGCAATGGTCAGCGTCCCGCCCGAAGGCGGATCGGAGGGAATGTTGGGGAGCGTGTAGACGCCGTTGGCGTCGGTGAACGCGATCAGGGACGAGTAGTTGTTGGCCTGGGACGCGCTGCCGTTGGGGAGGGCCAGGAAGACCCGGACGCCGCCGAGCGCGTTGCCGCTCGTGTCCCGCACCGTCCCGCTGACCGTGGCCTGGCGGTTCGCGGGGGACACCAGGATGTTGGCGTTGGAGACCAGGAAGCCGCCCTGGGTCAAGACCTGGGTGCTGCCTGTGTACTGCGTGCCGCCCTGATTGACCGAGGCCGTGATCCGGTGGACGACGTTGCCGGTCAGACTGTTCAGCCGGTAGCCGCCCTGGCCGAGCGAAATTGTGGCGGTTCCGCCGCTGTCGGGGATGAGGGTGACGCCGGGGACGCCGTTGCCCTGGATGTCCGTGACTTTGCCGATCACGTCGGCGTTGAATTGGACGCCGCCCGTGTTTGTCCCGGTGGTTCCCGTGGTTCCTGTCGTCCCGCCGGTGCCTGTGGTCCCGCCGATGCTGGTGTTGCCGTTGCCGCCCCCGCCGCCGCAGCCGGCGAGGAGGGCGGTGCCGAGGGCGCCGGCGGCAAGGAGCAGCGGCGTCCTGCGCCGGGTGAAAAGCTGATTGGTTGAAGTGAAGCCAGACATGAGATATCCCTTTCTGCGAAGGTCAAGAAGGCCCCCGGCACTGGAAGTGCCGGTCTACTATGGAGTGAAAGTCGCTCCGCAACTGAGGAACAGCCATCGTGAGCCTTTCTTGTGTTCTTGTCTTGAGTCGCGGAGCGACTTTCATTGGGCAGTAGACCGGCACTTCCAGTGCCGGGCAACATCCGCCGGGCGGGACATTCACAGCAGTCCCAGCGCCACGTCCACGTTCCGTGCCGCCCGCGCGCGCAAGCCCGGTAGGGCGGCCCGGAGCGCGGCGGCGCGCTCGGCCCGCTCGGCCCACACGCGCGTCAGCAAGGACGGGAGCGTGTCCGGGTCGGACCGGGCCAAATCGTACACGGCATCGCCCTGCCCGCTGCCCTGCATGAAGGCATCCACCTTTGGATCATACGACAGCGCGACGGAGGGGACACCGGCGGCGGCAGCTAAAATCAAGGCGTGCAGGCGCATCCCGATCATCAGGTCGCAGGACGCGATGTTCGCCAGAAGCGGCGTCAGCCCTTTTTCCAGGGAGCACAGCGTCACCCGGTTGCCTGCCTGACTCCCTTGATGCCATTGGCGGGCAAATTGTTCCGCGACCGGCTTGTCGCTCCCGGCCTGCATCGGCAGCAGCAGTGCGCGCCGCCCGCTCAGGACGGACGCGCAGGCGTCGGCAACATGCGCCGCAACGCCTTCCTGCCCGTGCCAGGGCCGCAGGGCGACGCCGAAGGAGGCCGCCCCCACCCCCGGCCCCTCCCCCGCCTGCGGGAGAGGGGAGGAAGAAAGCAGCAGGGCGGGGTCGGCCGTCACCTCGATAGGCGGGCGCGTGACGCCGATCTCGCGCAGCAGGTCCGCCGAGTCGGGGTCGCGCACGGTGACGGCGTTCAAACGATTGGCGACGGACCGAACCAGGCGGCGCGAGCGGGCCAAACGGAGCGGGCCGATTCCCTGCGCGATGAACATGGTCTTCCGGCCCAGTATCTGCGCCATCCGTATGACGCCCAGATAGTAAAAGATGCCGTGCGCCGAGGTCACGTCTTGCAGGAGACTGCCGCCGCCGGACAGCACCAGGTCCGCCCGCCGGATCTCGCGCAGCAGCGCGCCGGGATGATAGCGGTCAGCGGCCGCGATGCCGTGCGCCGCCTGCGTCTCGGCAGGGTTGCCGGATAGGGCAACGATCTCTAGCTCTCCGGCAGATCGGGCAGCCCGGAACCCAGTGACCAGCCCGGCCAGGACGGCCTCGTCCCCGGCGTTGCCGTAGCCGTAGTACCCGGACAGCAGGAGACGCTTCACCGGGCGGCCTCGGTTGCCACGGGGCTGAACCCCCGTGCTTTAGAAGGGCAACTCCCCGCCTTCGCGGGCAGAAGAGTGACACGGCTGAAAGTTCTTTTTTCGCCCGCGAAGGCGGGGGATTGCTCTATCGAAGCCCAGGGGTTCAGCCCTGGGAGAGCCTGCATCGTCACTGGATTGGCCTCCCGGCGGGCCGTGCCGCGACCATCCAGAGCAGCGCCCCAAACAGTGCCCCCAAAATCCACCCGATTAGCCCGTGCAGGCCGGAAATCAGCAGCGGCGTGTGCAGGTGGCAGAACGTGTCCATCAGCGACGACTGCCCAATAGCGCCGACCACCAGCAGCGGCAGGGTCCAGCGGACGAACCGGCCCGAAGCGACAGTTGCGAGGGCCAGCAGCAGGGCGGGATGGCCCAGCAAAAACTCCTTCGTGCGCGGACGGACATAAAGGTACTTGTCCAGCAGTGAGCGCATGGTCAGCTCGCTCCCCGAAACGCCGACGCCGGGGTCGTTGCCGCTGCGGGCGACCAGGAAAGCCAGGGCCGCCAGCCCCACCAGTCCGGCGACAATCTGCCCAACCAACAGCGGGCGCGCGGCCAGCGTTCGCAGGCAGTCCTCCACCGCCCTCCGGCGCTCCGCCCAGCCCGCCTGGGAGCCGAGCGCGGCCAGCCCCAGGCCATAATACAAAGCCACCAGCAAAACCGGTGTCACCAGCACCAGCTTGACGCCCAGAAATGCGTCCACTTTAATTAAGAACAGCCGCCCCGAAAGCAGGCCGACTACCAGGAAGATGCCGATCACCGTCACCGCCGTCATCTGGAGGTAAGTCATCAGCGCCCGGCCTAAAACTGATCTCGGCGAGCCATCCCGCGCGGGCCGGGGCAATGCGACGACGCACAGGCCCAGCGTGGGAAAAACGCAGGCCGCCAGCAGGGCCAGCGCCTCGCGGCCTTTGAGCGTGTGGCCGGGCGCGGCCAGGCCGAGCGCCAGCAGCGCGCCCAGGACGAGAGCAAGTGTAAAAGCCTTTCCCGAAATCCCTATGAAAACGCGCAGCAGCAGCAGTGTCCCGCCCAGAACGCCCAATGCCATCAGGACGCGCAAAATCAGGCCGGGCGCGGGGTCGGCGGCGTAAGGGTGGGCAGGGCCGGCGACCGTCAGACGCGCCTCGCGCATCCCCTTGACGATCTGGCCGACAAATTCGGTGTTGGCGTGGATCGCGTCGGCGTCTTTGGTCAGCCCAAACGTGAACAGGCGGACGTAGCAGACCCGGATGTTACGCTCCTTGGCCGCCCGCACGAACCGCTCCACGGCCGTCGGCTCGTCCATGTTGCCCATCTCGTCGGTCCCGATGCTGTGGACGCGGACCGTGCGGGCCGAAGCCATCCGGGACAGGTCTTCGTCGCCGAACGTCTTGCCCAGCTCGACGCTGCCGTAGGTCAGGCCCTCGGACTCCAGCGCGTCCGCCGTCACTCGGATCAAGCCCCGGTTGCCCAGCACGGACGATCCGGCGAAGATGACCGGGCCGACGCCTGCCGGACCCGCGCATTGCCGCTTCGTTTGCGCCATCTCCCAGGCGATGTTTTGGACCGTGACGCCCGTGAAGTTCACCAGGCGCGGCGCGACCAGCAACCCGTTCTGCTTGACGGCGTCCACGGCGTCGCCGCCCAGACCGATGGGGATGGTGCTGAACTGCGGCCAGGGCGACCCGATCCGCAGCCCGTCCGCCCCTTCGGGCGTCACGACCAGTCCCGGCGCCTTGTGCGCCAGCATTTGAATGACGCGCGGGCGCTCGCCGGGGAAGCCAGGAGCGAACGTCAGCACCGTCTCGCTGCCGTCGCGCTTGTAAGTCACGACGCCGTTGGCGTTCAGCGTCCCCAGCGTGTCCTCGGTGATCGCGACCGTCGTGATCCCCGCCGCCCGAAGCTGCTGCAAGACATCGTCCACCTGCCGCCGCGTCGTGTTCGCCAGCGCCTGCGCGTCGCCGTAGTCCACGGCCAGCTCGACCCGCCGGTTGCGCGCTTCGGCCTGCCACCGGTGCCCCGCCGAGACCAGCCCGCCGAGCAGGCCCAGGGCGATGAGGAAAAAAAGAAAAACGTTCGGTTTGGTCAAAAGGAGTTCTCGATAGGTGTTCTGGAACGAGCGGTCAAAGGCGGCTGGCCGGGTCCACCCAATCGCGTTGCAAGAACAGGCCGTGCAGCGGGTCAAAATCGCGGTCGGTCGTGAGGATCGTCGCGCCGGTGACGTTCGCGACGGCCGCGATCCACAGGTCGTTTTTGCCTACCACCAAGCCGTTTTGGACGCAGTGGTGGTCTATGCGGGCGTAGGCGTCTATGACGCCGCCGAAGGGCAGCGGTACAGCGGTGAATAGGTTCAACAACTGGTTGACACGCTGTTGTTTGACCGCTCCCCATGCCAGCCGCAGCGCCAGGGCGCGTACCTCGCCGTGCGTGACGATGCTGATGGAAGGTGCCGGGGTCGAGGTCGTCAGCGCATAATGCGCCTCAATCCAGGCGAACAGCAAGCCCTGACGGACATAGGCCAGCAGAATGTTCGTGTCCAGGAGATACGACATCAGCCCATCGCCTTGAGTGCGGCCAGCAGCTCTTCGTCCGTCTCGTCCCCCGGCCACGGCTCCTTGGGGAGCATGTCCCGGATGGTCTTGCCCGGTGGCGGCTGCACACGCGGCTTCAGCTCAGACAGTGACTGCGGGACTCGATAGTCGTTCGAGCTTGGCAGCAGGTCGAGCGCTTTGCCGCTCTCGCGCTCTATGGCCGCTGCTCGCCGCTGGAAATGGAGCATTAACTCGTCGGAGAGGTCGCGCACGACCGGGTCCTCCGACAGGCGCATCTGCGGGAGGGTGAACAGCCCCAGGAGCAGAGTCAGAAAGTCCCCGGCGGCCAGGCCGCGCTGTTCGGCGCCGGCTTCGATGCGGTGTGCCAGGTCTTCCGGCAGGGCCACCTGTAAACCTATAGTCACCATTTTGCTCCTCCCCAGTAGATTATAGGGCCGCCGCCGCGTTCTGTCAATGGCCCGCCCTCAAGACCCGCTCCACGGCGGGGGGTAGACCGCCCGCTGACGCTGCCGCGCGACCAGGGTTTGCCCGCCCAGGAGCAGGATCAAGAGGATGCCCGCGAAGAAGCCGCCGATGTGGGCGAAGTGCGCCACGCCTCCCTGCTGGATGCCCAGGCCGGCGACGCCCTGGAAGACGTTCAGCACAATCCACAGCAGCAGCACCCAGAACGCCCGGACTTCGGCGAGGAAGTAGACGAAGATCGGCACCAGGCTCAGGACGCGCGCGTTCGGGTATAGGATGAAGTAGGCGCCCAGGACGCCCGCGATGGCACCTGATGCGCCGACGTTCGGGATCAGCGAGTTCGGGTCAATCGCGATCTGCGCGAACGAGGCCGCCAGGCCGCAGGCGAGGTAGAACACGAGAAAACGGCCTCGGCCCAGGGCGTCCTCGATGTTGTTGCCGAAGATCCACAGGTACAGCATGTTGCCGCCGATGTGCAGCAGGCCGCCGTGCAGGAACATCGAGGTGAAAACCGTCAGCCACACCGGATGCGGGCTGGGGCCATACAGGATGTCGTTCGGCCCCAGCCGGACGACCGCCCCCGGCGGGATCTGGATCAGGCGGGCCACGCCGTCACGCCCGATGTGGGCGAACTGGCCGTTCAGGTCTATGTAATGCGTGATCTCATACGGCACCAGGGACCAGACCTGATCCAGCGGCAGTACTTGCTGGCCGATGTAGACCAGGACGTTCACGGCGATCAGCAAAATCGTGACGAGGGGGAAGGTACGGGTGGGCTGGTTGTCTCTCAGTGGGATCAATGGCGGTCTCTTCGCATTCTAGCACATTGGCGGGCCGGTGTCAATCAAACCTCGCCTTGACAGCAGGGCGAGCGCATCTAAATTGTAAACTGAACTGAGGTATGCTGAGACATCTTCCGAACAGGAGTTGTCTCATGACTGCCGCCTCTGCTTTGACCGAGTGTTTTGCCGATCTCCCCGATCCTCGCA
>JAABUR0100005244.1_pt1 | contig 16680 bp, 11 predicted proteins | sample 5560091 | NCBI WGS metagenome assembly JAABUR01 (sample SAMN10711879, study PRJNA513375) | rock metagenome | isolation source: Antarctica rocks | place: Antarctica: Victoria Land, University Valley sud | reverse complement strand
CATCAAGGCGATCGAGATCGTCGTTGCGTAACCGACATCGAAGGCGCTGAACGCCTGGTTGGTAATCAGCTGAACCAGACTGGTCGTCTGATTGCGAGGACCCCCGCGCGTCAGGATGTAGAACTGGTCGAAGGCGAGATACGAACCGGTGATCGACAGCACCAGCGCCAGAGCGAAGGTCCGCTTCAGCAGCGGCAGGGTGATCGAGCGGAGGCGTTGCCACCGGCCGGCGCCATCGACCATCGCCGCTTGATAGAGATCCTCCGGGATCGCCTGCATCCCGATCAGCAGCAGCAGCATCGTGCCGCCAGCGGTCTTCCAGACCACGAGCGCCAGGATCAGGATCATCGCTGTCTCGTACTTCGACAGCCAGAGGAGCGACCCATCGACGATGCCGAGGCGCCGCAGCGACGTGTTGATGATGCCGAACTGGTCGTTCGCCATGAAGAACCAGAGCAAACAGGCGGCGCCGAAGCCGACGACGGACGGGAGAAAATAGACGGTCCGGAAGAACCCCACCCACCGCATCTCCTGGTTGACCAACATGGCCAGCGCAAAGCCGAGCAGAAAGATGAGGGGAGTCACCAGCAGGGCATAGCGGGTCGTAAACCAGAAGCTGCGCCAGAACTGCTCGTCGGCAAACATGGTGCGGTAGTTGTCGAGGCCGATGTAGTGCTGGGCACCGAAGAGGGGCCAGTCATGGAGCGAGACCCACCCCGCCATGACCAGCGGGACAAAGAAGAAGACCGTGACGAAGACGATCGCCGGCGCCACGAAGAGCAGCCCGGCGACGTTGCGCCGGGTCCGCGCCATTCCGCGTCGCCCCTCGGAAAAGCGTGTCGTACTGGTGATGGCGACTGCCACCAGCGCTCTCTCCCTGGTCGGCGGCTGGCGCAAACGAGCGCGCCAGCCGCCCCGGTGATGCGTCAGTCAACCCCTACTGCGCGATGATCTCGGTGAATTGCGCCTGGGCCTCGGCAATCGCATCGTCGATCTCGCCGTCGAAGATCGCCCGCTGCAGCATCGCCAGCCACGGCGCGGCACTGTCATTGAACAGCTGGTTCGCCTTCTGCGCGTAGACGGTGCGCCCCTCATACATCGTCTTGGCGACTGTAATGTAGCGGGGGTCTTGCTGGCTGTACTTGTTGTCGACCAGGTCAATGCGAAGCGGCAGCCCGTTGTTCTTGGCCAGCTGCTCGACCTGTGTGTCGTCGGAGAGGTACCAGGTCATAAACTCGAATGCTTCCTCAACCCGCTCTGAGCCCGCGGGGATGGCGATCGTGTCACCACCGGCGAATGAGGATTGACCACCCTCCTTGCCCGGGAGCGGCGTGACGCCGAAATCGATGTCGGGGTAATCCGCCTTCAGTGCGGCGATCGCGAACGAGCCGGTGCCGACCATGCCGATCGTTCCTGAGGTGAAGGTGTTGAGGAAATCGGTCCCGGTGTCGACCTGGGCGCTCTCCGGCACCTGGCCGTCGGTCCAGAGCCCCCGGACGAACTCCAGCAATGCCTTGACGTTGGGGTCGGTCAGCGTGGCAACGGTCCCATCCTCGTTGAGCACATCGCCGCCACTGGCCCAGATATAGGGGAGCATCGTGAAGGCGTTGCAGCCTCCGCAGGAGCCGGAAAAGTAGAAGCCGCGCTTATCGCCGCCGAGAGCCGTAATCTTGGCCGCCGCGTCAGCGATCTCCGCCCAGGTGGTCGGCGGCTTGGCGGGGTCGAGTCCGGCCTCGGTGAAGAGGTTCTTGCTGTAGAGCAGGAACGACCCATCGGCGTTGAAGGGGAGCGAGTAGATCTTGTCCTGGTAGGTGCCGAGCCGCATATGCGGTGGACTGAGCTTATCGAAGAACGGGAGGGCTTTCGACAGCTCGGTGATGTCGGTCATCTGCCCGGCGGCCGAGAAGGCTGGCATATAGACCAGATCGACGGCGACGAGGTCAGGCGCGTCGTTCCCGGCGACCGCGGCGGCAAACTTCTGAACGAACTGGTCGGCCGGAATGAACGTCGCCTCGATCTGATTGTCGTGGGAGGCGTTCCAGGCGGCGACCAGCGGCTCCACCAGGACCTGACCGGAATCGCGGGACCAGAAGCTGATCTTGGTGCCCTGGAGGCCGCGGCGCGACGGCGACGCGGCGACGTTTGACCAGCGGAGACCGCCGGTCGCGGCCAGACCCGCGGTTGCCGCGCTGAGGCGCAGGGCGCTTCGCCGGGAAAACTGATGTGATCGACGGTCGTTCATGGGTGATCTCCTTTTCTCTGTGCCGGATCGCTGACCGTGGTCCGATGTCGGGGGCCCGGGTCCCGCCGGGTGACAGGGTGTGCTCCCCGTCTCGTTGAGGTCGCTCCGCAACCGGGTCGGAGCCTGGGTGGCGACCCGCGCTCCCCACCAGGGCACGACCCGGCCCTGGACCGACCGCTCGGTCCGCGCGGCCGACCATTCAGCGGCGGGCGTGAGCCAGTCACCACCCGAAGCGTGATCGCGGCAAGCTGTGGCGTGGTCCACCAGGCGATCGAGCCGGGCCGGCAACGGTCCCTCGATCGGGTCATCGACCTCCACCCGGTGGTGCTGGCGGCGGAGACCTGGCGGCGGTTAGACCCACCCTGGTTCCTCCGCGCCGTCGGACGTTGGCGGCATCGACACGGCGGATGTCCGCTCCGCTGGTGCGCCACGACCATGGGGCGCCTCCTATCGGCCTCTGCGGCCTGATGACGTGCGGCCCTGGTCGATGCCGCAGATGTCGCTCGCTCTGGACGCGAGATCCTCCGGATGCGGGATTGACTGCTGGGCGTCGCGACCGGATACTATCGTCCAGGAAAACGCTTTTCCGTCGATGGATCGATGCTATAACCATGGTGCCCGCCTGTCAAGCGGCAGCGGCGTGAAGGCTCCCGTCAGCCACGGCGTTTGGGGGGCGGGCCGCGACGTGGCGGACGTCTGACGACGCCCGCTGGTACTGCATCGACCGCGAGACAGGGTGCACCATCGATCAACGCGGAGGTGACGGACCGAACATGGCGACCACGATCTCGCGGGAGGTGTCCTCGGGCTCGGCCGGTGAGTCGACGGGATCGCCTGTAGCGTTGTCGCCCCGATTGCCCGATCGTGCCGTTGATCCGATGTTCCTTGTGAGCCATCCCGATGGTCGGGACGGAGATTGAACGGATGACCATCGCCGGGGACAACGTTGCCACGCCGGGCCGATCGACGCGTGCCACGATCCACGATGTCGCGCGTGCCGCGGGGGTGACGATTGGCACCGTCTCCAAGGCGCTCAACGGGCGCGGCCAGCTGCGGCCGGAGACTCGGGAACGCGTGCTCGCGGAGGCGACGCGGCTGGAGTTTCGGCCGAACGACCTGATCCGGAGCTTGCTGCGAGGGCGGACCTACACCGTCGGATTGCTGACCACCGACTACTTCGGCCGCTTCACCATGCCACTTCTGGCCGGGATCGAGGATGCGCTCGGTGCGGCGGAGATCCTCGTCTTTCTCTGCAACGTCCGGGATGATCCAGGTCGGGAGCGGGAGGTGATCGCGTCGCTGCTGGCCAAGCAGGTCGACGGGATCATCGTGACTGGCCGTCGCACCGATCCGCGACCGGCGGTCGATATTGGACGATCGATGGTCCCGCTGGTCTATGCCAACACGCGGGTACTGGATGTGGAGGCGCTGTGCCTGCTGCCCGATGATGCCGGCGGCGCTCGCCTGGCCGTCGGACATTTGCTCGACACGGGCTGTCGTCGCATCGCCTCCGTCACCGGTCCCGCCCATTGGGATGCGGTCGCGCAGCGCCGCCAGGGCATGACCGCGGCCCTCCAGGATCGCGGTCTGGATCTCCCCGAGGAGCGGGTCTGGTGCGGCGCATGGACGGAGGCGTGGGGACATCAGGCGGTCGAACAGCTATTGGCGAGAGATCCGACGGTCGACGGGATTTTCTGCGGCAGCGATCTGATCGCCCGCGGCGTCGTGGACCGTCTCCGGGAACTGGGTCGTGCGGTTCCCGGCGAGATCGCGGTCGTCGGGTTCGACAACTGGCAGATCATCGCCGAGGCGACCCGGCCCGCGTTGACGACCGTCGATCTGAATCTGCACGATCTCGGTCGCGAGGCCGCTCACCGGCTCCTGGCGATGGTGGGCGGCGACGGGGAGACCGGAACGGTGCGCCTCCCGTGCAGTCTCGTCGTGCGGGCATCGACCGGGACCCAGGGACAGGTATGATCGTTGGACGCGAGGTCCCGACCAGCCATGGAGAATCGCCGTGACGGTGACGACGCTCGACGATCTGGATCGGCAACTCGCGACGACGAGCTTCGCGGCCGACCCTTATCCGACCTACCACCGTCTGCGCGACGACGACCCGGTTCACTGGAGCGAGACGGTCGGCGCCTGGTTGCTGACCCGATATGACGATGTGTCGACCACGCTTCGCGATCCGCACCACTTCTCCAGTCGTGGGCGCTTCTCCGCGGTGCTGGAAGGGCTCACCGCCGACGAGCGAGCGGCAGTCGGTCCGTTGGAAGATCACTTTACCGTTGGATTGCTTGGGTCGGACCCGCCCGACCACACCCGCCTGCGTGGTCTGGTCAACCGGGCGTTCACACCTCGGGTCGTTGAGGGGCTGCGCCCGCGCGTGCAGCACATCGTCGATGACCTGCTCGATGCGGCCGGGCCGCGGGGTGAGGTCGACCTCGTGCGGGATGTCGCCTACCCCCTGCCGGCCACGGTGATCGCGGAGTTGCTCGGCGCGCCGCCGGAAGCGCAGGATGACTTCAAGGAATGGTCCGATGGCATCCTGGCCTTCCAGGGCACCGGCCGCGCCACCCCTGAGCTGCTTGCGCGCTCCCAGCGCGATCTGCTTGCGATGCGGGCCTTCCTGACCAAACTCCTCGCCGAGCGCCGCAAGAACCCGCGAGAGGACCTGCTCAGCCGGCTTGTCGCCGCCGAGACCGACGATCAGAAGCTGTCGGAGGCCGAGCTCCTGACGACCTGCGTCACGCTCCTGACCGCGGGGCATGAGACGACGACGAACCTGCTCGCCAACGGACTCCTCACGCTGCTTCGTCACCCCGACCAGTGTCAGCGGCTGCGCGATGAACCGGACCTGATGCCGCTTGCCGTCGAGGAGATGCTGCGATTCGAGAGTCCGCTGCAGCGCAATCCGCGACGGGTCGCCGCTGATATCGAGCTTCGCGGCAAGCCCCTGCGCCAGGGGGAGTTCGTCTTTCAGGTGCTTGGCGCCGCGAACCGTGATCCCGAGCAGTTCACTGATCCGGACCGCTTTGACATCACCCGGCAGCCGAATCGCCATCTGGCCTTTGGCTATGGCATCCATTTTTGTCTTGGGGCGCCGCTGGCCCGTCTCGAAGCGTCAATCGCGATCGGCACGTTGCTGCGGCGCTTTCCCGATCTCCGCCTGAGGGGCGATGCGGTCAGCTGGGAGCGTCATGGCCTGCTCCGGGCGCTCTCGGCGTTGCCGGTCACGCTCTGACTGGTCGGCGCAGTGGAAGGACTGCAAATGGGCATGGTGCATCGCCAGCGGAGGGCGCGGCCCGGGTCGGCTTGCGACCATGCCGCACCAACTTCGCGGCGGGATGGACCGTGTGGCGACCGGTCTGATAAGGAGGACATGCGACGTGCCGTCTGACCAGATGCATCCCCGGCCCCAACTCACCCGCGAGCGTTGGACCGATCTCAGCGGCCCGTGGGGCTTTGCCACGGATGATAGCGATACGGGCATTCGTGATGGTTGGGTGGAGAACCCGGAGCCGTTCAGCCGCACCATCGTCGTGCCGTTCCCGCCCGAGTCGCGGGCGAGCGGGATCGCCGAACCGGGGTTCCACCCGGTGGTCTGGTATCGTCGCGTGTTTCAGGTGATGTCGGAGGACCGCGCGGCCCGGTTGCTGGTCCATTTCGGCGCCGTCGACTACCGGGCGACCGTCTGGGTCAATGGCTCGCTGGTCGCCGAGCACGAAGGGGGACACACCCCCTTCTCGGCCGACATCACCGCGGTCCTCCGGGAGGGCAACCGCGATCAGGTGATCGTGGTCCGGGCCGAAGATCGTCCGGAGGACCTTGCCCAGCCGCGGGGTAAACAGGACTGGCAGCCCGCGCCGCATAAGATCTGGTATCACCGGACGACGGGTATCTGGCAACCGGTCTGGCTGGAGCCAGTCCCGGCGGTGGCCATCACCGATCTGCGCTGGACTCCCGACCTCGATCGAGGTCTCCTCGGGATGCGCGTCCGGCTCAACCGGCCGGTCGACCGGCCGCTCCACCTGCGGGTCCACCTGTCGCTGCGGGGGCAGACTCTGGCCGAGGATACCTGCCGCATCGAGGGGGTCGATCTTCGCCGCGAGATCGGGCTTGAGGCGGCGACGCTGACGATGGGACAGGAGCAGCTGCTCTGGACGCCCCGCCGCCCGAATCTCCTCGATGCCGAGCTGACGCTTCTCGATGGCGACCAGGTCGTCGACCGGGTCGGCAGCTACGCGGGGTTGCGCTCGTGCGGCGTGGCCGATGGGCGATTCCTACTCAATGGTCGTCCCTACTTTCCCCGGCTGGTGCTGGCGCAGAACTACTGGCCGGAGTCGCACCTGGCGGCGCCGGACGCCGGGGCGTTGCGCCGTGAGGTGGAGCTGGTCAAGGAGCTTGGCTTCAACGGCGTGCGCATCCACCAAAAGGTCGAGGATCCGCGCTTTCTCAGCTGGTGCGACCGGTTGGGGCTGCTGGTCTGGGGTGAGATGGCGAACGCCTATGTCTTCTCGCCCGAAGCGGTCGACCGCCTGACGCGCGAATGGCTTTCCGTGCTGCGTCGCGATCATAACCATCCCTGCATCGTCACCTGGATGCCAGTCAATGAGAGCTGGGGTGTGCCGGCACTGGACCGCGATCCCGCTCAGCAGGCGTTCGTCCGCGGGCTTTATGGGATCACGAAGGCACTCGACCAGACCCGCCCGGTGATAGGAAATGACGGCTGGGAGCATATCGCCAGCGATATCTGGGGCATTCACGACTACACCCGAGATGGCACGACGATCCGCGCCCGCTATGGCTCCGCGGAGGCAGTCGAGCGGACGTTGCGTGAGGTCCAGCCGCACTCACGTTCCCTGTCGCTTCCGCCCCGATCGACGGGCGAGCCGGTGATGATCACCGAGTTTGGCGGAGTCTCCCTGGCGCCGGGACCTGGTGAGCGGTGGCATGGCTACGGCGCGGTTGGCGACACGGATGCGTTTCTGGCGACCTACGAGGAACTCGTCGGGGCGATTCTCGATTGCCCGACGGTGGCCGGCTTCTGTTACACGCAGCTGACAGACACCGAGCAGGAGACGAATGGACTCCTCACCGAGGACCGTGTGCCAAAGGTCGACCCGGCGGCGATCTGCGCCATCACCGAGCGGCCGTCGCAGTCGATTCCCTCCGACATCGTCGCGGTCGCCCAGCGTGCGGCCGAGATCACCACGTTCCAGGGGACCGGCGGCTAGGTAGTATCTAGACTGACGGGTCCAGCAGAGTGGGAGACCCCCACAGCCTACGCTGGTCGGTATCTCCCGAAAGTCGAGCTCTTTATTGAATGCGCCGCGATCGACGCCAGAGCGCGTGGTCGCCACCACGACTGGCTGCGTGGCGTGGAGCGGCTCACGAGCCGTCGAATGTCGATGGTCTACGTCGGACACCGGTACGACCCCCAGCCGCGGCATCGGGTCACCGACCTGTCCACATCTCAGAGGGCGTCATCAATAGACGCTCATTGTTCTGCACCCTGTAAGACATGCGTGTGATGTTGAGTGCAGTTGGCAGGAGGGACCCTGTCAAATGGTCGCATCCACCGGTCCTGAGGCACTATTTGACGAAAGGGTTACCCCATGACATTGAGATTGTCACCGACCGTCGATCGCCGTCGCTTGCTCCAACAGGGCGCTCTTCTCACCGGCGGATTGGTCGTGGCCGGCATGCGTCCAGGTCGTGTGCTGGCGAAGGAGCGCGTCACAACACTGGCCACCAGCCGTCCGATCGGGTCGCTCTTTGCGCCGGGCGAAGGCTCGGTGTTCGTCGGCACCAACCACAACAACACGTCAAACCCCAGTGAGCCGGCCAATCAGATCACGATGTACCGTCGAGCGGTTGATGGTCAGCTGGAGCTAATTGACTCGTTTGCGACCGGCGGGCAGGGGTCTGGTCCTGGCCAGCGGTTTGCTGGCGATGGTTTGGGAGCCGGTAACTCGGTGCGATTGAGTACTGACAACCGGTGGCTCTTTGTCACGAATGCCGGGAGCGATACCGTCACCGTGTTCAAGGTCAGCAGTGACGGGCTTGAGGTGGTCGACATCGCCCCAACGGGAGATGGCTCCCACGATCATCGCTTTCCGAATAGTGTCACTCAGTATGAGCGCATGGTCTATGTCTTGAACTCGGCCGATGATGGCAGCATCGCAGGCTTCACCCTTTCAAACGAGGGGCACCTCACCGCGATGGCCGACTCTACGCGCTCGCTCGATGCGAATCAGCGTCGCTTTGCCCCTGACGCGCTCCTCAATCCGGCGCAGGTCGCTTTTACACCTGACGGGTCTCACCTGGTGGTGACGATCAAGGACGGTCCCGCTGTTGGTCTCGTCGGGGGTGTTACGCCGACGGGTCTCGGTCGGGTCTTAGTCTGGAACATGGATGAGAACGGGCGACCCGCGGACGATTTCGTTCAGACCGATCTTGAGAACCGTGGGCCGTTCGGGTTCTCCTTTGACCGGAATGGCCATCTGCTGATCGCCGAGTTCCTCGGTGGCGGCATTGAGGAAATCGAGGGGGAGAAGGAACCGACCGCGGCAGCTGGCTCGTACACGATCAACAAGGATGGGACGCTGACGCCGATTACACCGGGTGTGCCTAATCACCAAGTCGATACCTGCTGGCTGGTGAACAACGGACGCTACGCGTATGGCGCGAACTACACCTCAGGGACGATCTCCAGCTACAGCATCAGCGATGACGGGAGCCTGGTTCTGCTGGAGAGCGCCGCCGGTGAAGCCGAGGATCCAGGGAACGAGCAAGGGGCAACACCGCTCGATGCCCGGATCAGCCAGGATGACCAGTTCCTCTACGTCGTGCTTTCGGGAGCCGGAAAGGTCGCCGGCTGGCACATCGAGGATGATGGGACGCTGACGAAGCTCGGTGAGTTTGAGGGCCTGCCTCAGGCCATCGATGGTGACCAGGCGTCGTCCGACTTCAGCGACCTCGGTAGCCCAGCCGGCATCGAGGTCATCTAACGCGCGATCGTTGGTCGCCGCGCCATGTGTCACCGGGCAGTGCGCGTAACCGGTTCGACCAGGCGCACGATCCTGAATGAGCTTCCGGCCATAACCGGTGTTGCCCGAGGGACGCGCTGCTTCCGTACACGACGGAACGGTAGCGTCCCTCGACAGCACACGGTGACTTCCGGACTCCGGCAGGTGCCCGACCTCCTGTCTATCACCGGTTGCTACCAGCAGATCATCGAGGCGAGGAAGAGCTCCCGTAGCTCGGCCTCGCCCGCTGGCCGCGGTGAGAGCTTCGTCACCCGGTGCTGGGGAAGCGTGCCCGCGACCAGGGCATCGACATCGTCCGGCCCGAAGCCGACCACCGCCAGACCGTTCGGCATGCCGACCTGGCGCATCAGACGGATGACCGCGCCCGCGAGTAGTTCACCGGCGTCCTGGGGCGCGGCGCCCGTGGTGTCGGCGCCCATCAGCCGGGCGGCGTCAAGGTGGCGCGCCGGGTCGCTGGGGGCGGTGAAGCGGACGACGGCCGGGGTATGCAGGATCACCGACATACCGTGTGGGATGAGCGGCTTACCCCCGGGATAGCCGGCCGGGATATAGGTGCGGACCATCCCGGAGACCGGGTAGGACATGCCATGGGGCAGGTGGACTCCGGCGTTGCCAAAGCCGACACCGGCGAAGGTCGCGGCGAGCATCATGTTGGCGCGCGCCTCGTCGTCATCCGGATCATCGACGGCGCGCACCAGGTTCCCTGCGACGAGCTCGATGGCGCGCCTGACCCAGACATCGCTGATCGGGTTGGACCCCTGGTAAGCCGGACGCAGATGCGGCGCCTCCGGGATTGCGCGGAGGGAGTAGGGAAGTGCGGTGTACGATTCCAGGGCGTGGCTGAGGACATCAAGTCCGGAGCAGGCGGCAACCATCGGCGGCAGTGTCCGGGTGTTGTCCGGATCGACGATGCCCAGGGCTGGTCGTAAGGCCCGGTGGGCAATACCGGTCTTGGCGTGCATCGCCTGCAGATCGAAGATGGCAACCCCCGTCGTCTCGCTGCCGGTCCCGGCGGTGGTCGGCACCGCGATCAGGGGCCGTAGCGGACCGGGGACCGGACGCCCCTCACCGATCGGCGGATTGACATAGGCGAGGAGGTCCGCCGGGTAGGTGGCGTAGAGGTTCGCCGCTTTCGCGGTATCAATGACGGAGCCGCCACCAACCGCGACGTAGCCGTCGAAGCGGCCCGCGGTCGCCGCATCGATCGCCTCAGCGAACGAGACATCAGTCGGCTCGACGCTTACCCGGTCGAAGAGGTCGCTCTCAATCCCGGCGGCGGTGAGCGCCCGGCAGACCGTGTCGACCGGCTCGCTGGTCGCGAGGCCGGGGTCGGTGACGACCAGCACCCGCCTCGCTCCAAAGCGGGTCATGTCCGACCCGATCTCCCGCGTTGAACCTGGCCCGAATTTGATGGACGAGCTGTCCATCGTGAAGGTGGTCTCCTGCACCATCTGAAGTGCTCCTCCTGGTTGGCGTCTCGCCTGGCCACGTCGATCGGCCGCATCTTCGCAGGAGGAATGGACCAGCGGAAAGAGCGTGCCGACGAACCGGTGCGATCGAGGGTGGAGGCGTCGCCACGGGGCCGCGGACCAGCCTGGCTCGTCCTCTTGCTCTCCTCAGGATTATTCGCGAAGAATAGATCGATCGGCACGGTCGCCTGTCTCGGAAGCCGGAGACCGACCTTGGAGGATGTTGCCGACACCGGACGTCGCCCGCCGCCGCTGCGGGCGCTTCTGCTGGGTACGACCCGGATCGCGGTCGGCGACCGCGGGATCCCCGAGAGGGCCTGGCCGCACCGAACGGCCCGCGCACTCCTGCTGGAGCGTCACGATGTTATCGTGGCGCGGCCGCTGGATGCCGGCACCACCTATCGACTGCACGAATTGAAGCCGCCAGCGGGATATCGCGCTGCCGCTGATAGGGACGTCACAACTGTGGCTGGAGAAACCAGCGCGGTGGTCTTCCGCAACCGGAAAAGCGGTTGACGATCATCGGGCGACAACGTTCGCCGATCGATCAGACCGCGCGCAAGGAGCAGTAAGGGCCGGAGCGTGTCTGAACCGGCTCAACGCGAGCAGTCCGTTGCCCGTCAACGCTGCGAGCCGATGACCCGAGTCCTTGCGACCGACATGTCAGTACCGTCCCCCGAGCCTTGTTACCCGTGGGGAAACTGGACGGCTCTCCACCCGTTTTGGTTGATGGGTGGCCGTGTCATGGCCGCTGCCGGATCACGGTGTCAGGCGAGGACGCCGAAGCCAGCTAGGCGGCGATGATGATGGCGACCGCGAAGGCCGCGGCCAGGACGATCACCGCGATCCAGGTCAGCATGTTGGCGCGCAGGAACCCGCCAAAGCCAGCGCGGTTCTGCTCCTCGGTCGGACCGCGCTGACCGACATCTTCTGGCGTGAGCTGGGGTTGTTCGGTGACATGATGCATGGAGGCTGTCCTCGATTGATTGCGATCATCGGTGGCGATCCTCGTCGGTTGGGCTCGGGTCCGAGGGGCGCACCTTCGGTGCCACGTTGGTGGAGCGATCGTTCACGGGCTACACGTGGGACGCAGAGTTTCGGATGGCTCGACGGATGCTCAACCGCGCGGGCGGCGGCTGAGCACCGCCTCCCAAGCGACGCCAGCGCCACCCGTTGATGGAATCGCACGGGCGCCGCGTCGATGGTAGGCTCTTGTTCAACACGTTCGCCTCGGCCGCGTTACCCACCCTGATTCGTGATGTCGCGGGCGACAGGATTGGGCCAACGACCGCCGAGATCAGAACGAGCCGCGAGCATGGGCGTGCATGGGCTGGGAAGGCCCCGTGAAGGAGAGGGCAATGGACCGTCCGAATCTGTCGACCCAGCTGGTGGGGCCCGTGCTGATCGCCGTCGCCCTGGCCTGCTTCGGTGTGGTTGGGTTGATTGAGCTCGGGGTCTTTCCGGGCAGCAATGAGAGTGCCGCCGAGTCTGCCTTGACCACGGCAGGCTCACCGGTCGCCGAGCAGGCAGCGGCTGGACCGCCAGTCGGGACCGTGAATGTCGAGATCGGCGATCTCTACTTCAATCCGACGGTGATTACGATCCCCGCGAATGCCACGGTCACGTTCGACATCAAGAATGTCGGTGCGCTGCCCCATAACTTCTCGGTGACCGAGCACGGCAATCCCGAGGTCAAGAATCTCGGAGTCTCCGTGGATGCGGCGGGGGGCGAGTCGGGGCAGGCCACGATCAACGCTCCGGCGGGCACCTACTATTTCTACTGCAATGTCCCCGGTCACGAGCAAGGCGGCATGTACGGTTACCTGAAGGTCGAAGAAGGGGCGAAGATCGCGACATCGAAGGAGAAAGTCACGCCGCCTGCTGGAACGTAGCACCTGCCAGTGGCCGGGTGAGGGAGCGTTCGACGCCGACCACCCCATGACGGAGGGCGCGCTTCCGGCACCATGCCGGGAGCGCCTGAATGCCTCGGCTCTGGCAAGACCATCCTCGCGGAGCGAGCTCCGGGTGCGCTTCTCCGCCATTTCAAGGGCGGTCCGCCCAGTCACAACCGTTCGCCGGTGGGCCGACCATATGACATAACCCGTTCTTGGTATACTCGGTGGCGGTGGCTCGTGGTGGACATTCCACGGGCCTTCTTGTGTGTAGAGCGTTTCGACACGATGTGGTCAGACCGACCGCCGCCGGGAGCACTATGGTTACCGATACCCTCACCGAACGAGAAAGCGTCTCGACGATGGCGATGCCACTCCGCAACGTCGCCATCATCGCCCACGTCGACCATGGCAAGACGACCCTGGTCGACGGCATGCTCAAGCAATCGAACATCTTCCGCGATCCGACCACTGCCGGGTCGCTGATCATGGACTCTAATGATCTGGAGCGGGAGCGAGGAATCACCATTCTCGCCAAGAACACCGCGATTACCTACCACGGGGTGAAGATCAATATCATCGACACCCCCGGCCACGCCGACTTTGGCGGTGAGGTCGAGCGGGTGCTCAACATGGCGGACGGCTGTTTGCTGCTTGTCGATGCCGTGGAAGGACCGATGCCCCAGACCCGGACAGTCCTGGCGCGGGCCCTGGAGCTCGGTCTGCGCCCGATCGTGGTCGTCAACAAGATCGATCGCCCGGCGGCCCGATCGGACGAGGTCGTCGGGCTGGTCCAGGATCTCTTCCTCGATCTGGCGACCGATTCCGCCCAGCTGGAGTTCCCGGTGCTCTACACCATTGCCCGTGATGGTCGTGCCGGAACCACCGCTGATCCGGCGGCGCTCGCGCCCGACCTGCGACCGTTGCTCGATGCGATCCTCTCCGATGTGCCCGCGCCAATCGTTGAGCGGGACGCCCCGCTCCAGATGCTGGTCGCGTCGCTTGATTACGACACGCATCGCGGTCGGATTGCGATCGGGCGGGTGCACCGCGGACGTATCCATGCCGGGGACATACTGGTGCAGATCGACGCGAATGGCGATCAGACGCGGCAGAAGGTGACCGCGCTGGCCACCTTTGACGGGCTTGGTCGCCGCGATGTCAGCGAAGCGGAGGCTGGCGAGATCGTCGCCCTGTCGGGGTTCGCCGATGTGAAGATCGGCGCCACACTGGCCGATCCGGCCCATCCGGAGCCGTTGCCGGCGATCGAGGTCGAGCAGCCGACCCTGCGTCTGACCTTCGGCGTCAATACCTCGCCCTTTTCGGGGCAGGAAGGTCGATTCTCCACCTCCCGGCAGCTCGGGGAACGCCTGGCGCGCGAGTTGGAGACGAACCTGTCTCTGCGGGTCGACCCGACCGACCAGGCGGATGTCTTCGCCGTCTCGGGCCGGGGCGAGCTGCATCTGTCGATCTTGATCGAGACGATGCGGCGTGAAGGGTATGAGTTTCAGGTGTCACGACCGGAGGTGATCACCACCGAGGTCGATGGCCGGACCCAGGAGCCGATCGAGCATCTGGTGATCGATACCACCGAGCCCTTCGTTGGCACGGTGACCGACCTGGTCGGCGGTCGCAGGGCGCGGATGCTCGATATGGTCAACGACGGGCGCGGCAATGTGCGGTTGGAGTTCGCGATTCCCACCCGCGGGCTGATCGGGCTGCGAAATGCCTTTCTGACGGCCACCAAGGGGAACGGCGTGCTGGCGTCGCGGCTGATTGGCTACGAGCCATGGCAGGGAGCGATCGCGTCGACCCGCTCCGGCGCATTGGTCGCCTCGGAGGGTGGCCCGGCCCTCGGCCACGGTCTGGCGAACGCCCAGGAACGCGGAATCACCTTTATCGAGCCAGGGACCGAGGTCTATGAGGGGATGATCGTTGGACAGCAGCCCCGCCAGGACGACCTGGCGGTCAATGTCTGCCGCGCCAAGAAGTTGACCAACATGCGAGCCTCGACCAAGGATATGGGTATTCAGCTGACCCCTCCCGTCATGCTGAGCCTGGAGCAGGCGCTCGATTTCCTGGCCGACGACGAGCTGCTGGAGGTGACGCCGGTCGCATGGCGGCTCCGTAAGCGCTTCCTCACCCAGGACGAGCGAGCCAAGGCCAAGAAACGAGCGGTGGGTCGCAACATCTCTGGCTGATCGTGCCACCTGATGACTCCGGTGACGTCGCCCGCGGTAATGGTCCTCAGTCAGGATGGACGATCGAGAATCGGTATGTCACCGTCGCCTTGACCATGCCCCATGCGGAGGCGAGACACCGTCGATGCGATGAACCGGCGGTGGTTGGACGCTGGTCGGACGGTAATCACCGCTCCGCGGTGACAGGACGCCTTTTCTCACGGTCCTCGCCCTCCGCGTTCTGGGTCAGAGGCGGCACGCCTGAGCGGAGACGAGGCGCAGCCCAACCGATCAGGGCAGTGAGCGAAAGGGAAGTCGGCGAATGATGCTTGAGCGCATCTTCACTCCCGGTCTGGCTCAGGTCGCGTACCTGGTTGCCGATGATTCGACCGGCGAGGCGGCGTTGATCGATCCCCGGAGCGATATCGATGGCTATCTGAAGAGGCTCGACGACTGTGGATTGCGGTTGGTCGCGGTCCTTGAGACGCACGTCCATGCGGACTTTGTCTCCGGTGCCCGCGAGCTCAACGACGCAACAGGGGCGACCATCTGTGCCCCAGTGCCGTCGACGGACGGCGACACTGACCGGAGACGACTCCTTGGCGACGGCGACGAGGTGGCGATCGGGCAGCTCTGTCTGCGAGCACTCTGGACGCCGGGACACACCCCGGAGCATCTGGCCTACCTCCTCCGCGACCCATGCAATGGCTCGACACCGGTGGCACTCTTCTCCGGTGATGCGCTGTTCGTTGGTGAGGTCGGTCGACCAGATTTGCTCGAATCCGAGCAGACACGAGCCCTGGCCGCGTCACTCTACCGAACGGTCGTTGACCGCCTCGTCCGATTACCGGATGACCTGATCGTCTACCCAGGGCATACCGCTGGCTCGGCGTGTGGCAAGAGGATCGGTGATGCGCCCTCGACCACGATCGGTGATGAACGACTCTTGAACTATGCGTTCCAGGCCCGATCGGAGGAGTCGTTCGTCGAGATGGTGCTCAATGGCATGCCGGCGCCGTCGAGCTACTACCCCATTGTTAAGCAGATCAATGCCGGTGGCCCACCGTTGCTTCGCGACCTTCGAGCAGGCATGCCACTGGGGCCGTCTGATATCGCGGCGCATCAGGCGATGGGCGCCCTGGTCATCGATTCACGCTCTCCAGCTGCGTTCGGTGCAGGACACATCCCCAGCGCGGTGTTCGCGGGGCTGGGGCCAACCTTCACCGCCTGGGTTGGCTGGCTGGCCCCATACGAGCGGAATCTGGTGCTCGTTCTCGATCGTGATGATCGATTCGATGAGGCGAGTACCGAGCTGCGGCGCATTGGACTTGATCGCGTCGCGGGGTATCTGGCGGGCGGGATGACTGCCTGGCTCGCTGCCGGGCAGCCGGTCGACACGCTCGCCCAGATCTCGGTGGAGGATCTGGCCCACGATTTGGCTGGTCCGTCCGGCGCGCTCACGGTGCTCGATGTCCGCTCCGGCGATGAGTGGAACGATCGCCGCATCTCGGGGGCGGTGCATCATTTCGCCGGCTCGATCGCTCAGGGAGTCAATCCTCCGATCGACCCCGCCGCTCGGATCGCCGTCATCTGTGGTAGTGGCTATCGGTCGAGCGTGGCGGCCAGTCTGCTCGCGGACCGCGGCTACCGGCATCTCATCAATGTGAAGGGCGGCATAACGGCCCGGCGCGCTGCTGATCTCCCTGTCGCAGCCGGGGCGGCCGGTCGCTGAGAGTCGCGTCCGGTGCTTTGCGGTCACACAGTGCTGCTTGTTAGCTGAGGGAAGGAAACACCAGTGGAGAACGCGACACCCGAGGTCAGCGTCAGTAAGGTGACTGAGGC
>JAABUR0100005242.1_pt1 | contig 16684 bp, 15 predicted proteins | sample 5560091 | NCBI WGS metagenome assembly JAABUR01 (sample SAMN10711879, study PRJNA513375) | rock metagenome | isolation source: Antarctica rocks | place: Antarctica: Victoria Land, University Valley sud | reverse complement strand
CGAAGGGGAGCAGATACACCATAATGGTGTTAGGCAGATTGAACATCGTAGACCTCTCTGTGGTAGGAGTTGTCTACAGCGTAATCTGCCTCTTACTTTCTGCCCAAATGGCCAAAGTCTAGCTTAATAGTTAATGCGTCACAGGAGGTGTCGTTTGGGCCGCTTACTATCCCGTTTCTCAACTTTGATCCTCCTCTCAGGGATTCTTCTCTTGACTCCGACCCGCGCCAGCGCGGATGGAGGCTCCGCACCGGCTACCGGCTCGCTCGTAGTCGCTGTCGACATGGGCGCGGCGCGTTCGACTCAGTTACTCGCTATCCATGTGGGGCAACCTCCGCATGTGCTGGTGACGGTGCCGACCCCGATCAAAGGCCTGGCGGCCTCACCACGCGGGCGGTATGTGGCACTAGTAGCCGGTGCGCGAGGCCTTTGGCTGCTTAACGTTGACGGGACAGGGCTACGGCGCATCGCCTCCGTGCCGAGGTCTGGTTCCGGCACTCTCGAGGTCACGGCTGTTGCGTGGTCGCCCGATCGATACACCATCGCCTATATCGTTGACGACGGCAACGTGAGCCGCCCAATGGACCGTAGCGCGGGTATTTGGACGATCCGCTACGACGGCGGGATGCCGCGCCAGGTAACGCATGGGGACTTCGGTAGGGCGGGAACTCCGGCGGCATCGCTGTCTTGGTCGAGCGAGGGGCGGACCATTGTTGCCGTCGGCCGCGCTGGCGTGACGGCGATCGATGCGGCGACAGGTCGGGCGCGTGTGCTGGCCGCGCAGGATACCTCCGACGGTTCGGTACAGGCCGCCGCCGCAGCATCGACAGCGACGACTGTGTGCTACGTACGGCTCCTCGCGGGTTCGCAGGCGATCGCGTACACCCTTTATGTGGCTGACGCCGATGGTGGTCACGCGCGGCGACTCCTACAAATATCGAACACTATAACGTCCCCAGCTTGGGCGCCCGATGGGCGCAGCATTGCCTACCTGTGGCAGCATGGCCCCACTGAAGGTGGATACAGATCGCCGGTTGAAATCCACGCGGTCGACGTTGCGAGTGGGCGCACGCGCGTTTTGCTTGGACCCAGAGCGAGCAATCAAGGGGCGATACAAAGTTTTGCGTGGTTGCCTGTAAAGAGCTAAGACCCCCCGTTGGGGGGAGAACGGACCGCGCAGCCTCACCCTCAGTGGCACGAACCTCACTCTCTATGACAACGTACAGATGGGGTCTGAGGTCGGGGCGTGTTTGATGACGTTGGTCATCGGGGTTCTGGCTCAAAGCCCTGGGGCACCTGCTGGCGCACCCACTCGCGTAAAGCGCTCACGTCGTCGCTTGATCCGACCTCGTACTCCGTGCCGTTCGGCAACCGCAGTCGAGCGCTCATGTAGGAATCGAAGGCAATCTCCGCCACCTGCGCTAAATTAACGGCCGTCCCGAGCGGCGCATCGCTTCTCGCTATCCACATTCACATAATGCATCTCCTCCACGTATCCCCGGCATACATACATAAGCCTTCCACAGACGCAGTGATCTTAGTATAGCTTGCGACACTCTGGTAGCGCCCGGTGGCCCCTGGCGCGCGGTGTGGTGGCCGTGGGCATCCCTGGGCCGCTGTGGTGGCCGCCGGCGGGCGTGCGGGGGCGGTGGGGTGTATCTCTGCCCTCCTCTGCCCGTGTTGTAAGAATGCACATAAGATGCGCCGGTCCCACACCTGAGTTGGCACTGTGGGGCGCATAAAGTGCGCCGCTTATCGCACAGAAGGTGCGCTGATCCTCACATTGTCGCGCCTAAGGTGCGCCGATCCGTGCAGGACGGGGGTGCCCGTGGGGGTGGGCTCAGGGGGACGGGCCGGGCCTCGCTCAGGTGTGGGGCAGCGCCAGCGAGGGGACGTGGGAGCAAGCGGCAGCGGATCGGCGCACCGTCTGTGCGACGACGGGCGCAGGTTATATGCGACAGGGCGCATCTTATGTGAAATCTTACACCAGGGGTGTGTCGCCCCCTGTAAACGCGGCGCTGGCGGCGCTGGCAGTGTACCACGCAGACGTGCGCCGGGGCCTCCTGTCGTGTTGTAGCCCTATGCACGGCGGTGGGCATGGTACGGGGGCGGCGCGCGGCGGGTCCGGGGAGCGTTGATGTGGCCGTGGACAGCAGTGGAAGGGGCGTGGTGGGTTGTCCGCTGCCTATGAGGCCCTGCGGAGGCTCCTGGCGGTTCTGAGCGCGTGGGCACGCGAACGGGTGGCCAGGGCGACGTGCGTGGGCTCGTCGGCGCGGGCCAGGCGGGCGGGGGGGCTGGGGGACAGGGGCGGCCGGCGCAGCGCGGCCCCATTTCGCGCCTAGCCGGCCACCCTGACAGTGTACCAAGCCGGCGAGGGGGGGAGGTGCGGGCTGCGGCCCTCTACCGAGCGAGGCGGGAGAGGGCGACGCCGGCGACAAAGGCGAGGGCCATGACCGCGACGGCGGCAAGGATGAGCCAGCGGCGGGAGGCGGGGGGCTGCTGGGAGAGGGAGAGGATGAGGGCGCTCAGGAGGGCGAGGGCGGCGGCGGCCTCAAGGAGGAGGCCGGCGGGCGGGGGGAGGACGTGGGTGAGGGCGAGGGCGCAGCTGAAGAGGGCGAGCAGGACAACGACGGCGCGTTGGCGCGGCGGGAGGGTGCGGAGGTGGACGCGGACACGGGTGAGGGGGGCCATAAGAATCTCCCTGTGGTGCGGCATAGCGTGCGGTCAGGGCGCGCGGGTGGCCGCTAGGCGCGGCGGCGGGCGAGGAGGAGGAGAACAGCGGCGACAAGGGGGGCGGTGGCGGCGAGGGCGTGCAGGCCGAGGGAGCCGGGAAGGTGGGCAAGGGCGACGCCGGTGAGGAGGCCAAGAGCGGCAACGACAAGGACAAGCCAGGGGAGCCAAGGGCTTTCACGCAACGACGGGAGCATACTCAGGTCCTCCACGAAGCACGACGGGTTTTCGTGTCCCTAGTATAGCAAAGGCGGCGCGGCGCAGGGGGGACCATGAGAGGCCTCCTGCGCCGGTGGCTCCTGGGGGACTGTAGGGGCTGTGGGTGCATCGCGCGCCGTGGTGGGGGCGCGCACGGCTGGCCAGGGCGACGCGAGCGGGACGCCGACGGCGCTGGCCGCACCGCCGGCGGCGACCCTCGGTTTCATCGCCGCCAATGTCGCCTGGCTCTTTGCCCTGCGCGCCGGCGTAGGGATAGGGAAGGGCTTCATTGTAGCCGCCGTCCTTTCGGGCATCGGGACGGTCCTGCTTGGCGTCCTCGTCTACCATGAACGGATCAGCGGCCCCGCGCTCATCGGGGTCGTGCTGGGCATCGTAGCCATCGCTTTCCTTAAGTTCGGCACGCTTTTACGCCCGATTCACGCTCAACAGACCATGCCAGACTTCTGGTGACCTGCTTAGTACTACAACGTTAGGTTGTCAGGAGGTGTCGAGGAGGCGGCGCAAGACGCGCTTGCGATGGGAGCGGTACGCGCCGTGGTTCTGACGCTGGGTGTCGCGCAGCAAGGACAGGGCCCGCTGCGGGGTGAGCGTGGGCCGCGGCAACACGACCTGAAGCAAGGCGCGCACCTGGGGCACGGTCACGGCGGGCTTTTTTCCCCAGGCGCAGGCGCGCCTGGACGAGGACGTGATGCGCCAAGAAACTCAGGGTGACGTGATGCTGCCAGCCGACCCAGCCCCGCACTTCATACTGGTCGAGGCCGACCTCGCCTTTGCACTCCTCAATGCCCCGTTCCACCGGCCAGCGCGCCGCCGTGCGTTGGGCCAGCGTGTCCTCCGAGAGGTCGGCGGGGGCGTTGGAGAGGAAGGCCTTGAGCGCCGCGTCGGGGCCGCGGCCGCGGCGCAGGACAACCCACACGTCGGGGCCGGGGAGCGCATCGCGCACGGCCACCGCGCGCACGCACGCGACCGCGGCCACCAGCGGCCCCTTGGCCCCCTCGTTCAGGACGTGCCGCCGCCAGGCCGTCGGCGGCAACGCGGCGGCCAGCGCGGCCACCTCGACCGGCGCGGGCGCCCCTGCGTCCACGCGCACGCGTGTGCGGGGCCGCCCCTGCCCCGTCCCCGCCGGCACGCCGACCGTAGGGCGCTCCGTCCACACCCGCGTGGTGTGGGGGACCTCGGCCAGGTACCACAGGTCCGCCGCCAAGCGGTCGAGCAGGGCCGTGTCCCGCCCGAAGCCCTCGTCACAGAGGGCCCAGCGCGCCGGCAACGGCCCCCGCGCGCGCAGCCCCGCCACCATCTCGCCGGCCAGTTCCGGGCGCGTGCGGAACGTCACCTCCGCCGGCACCCCGCAGCGTCGCCGTCGGGCCGCGTACGCCGGAGCGAACCACTGCTCGGGCAGGTAGAGCCGCCGATCCACCAGCGTATAGCCGCGTGGGCTGGCGTAGCAGACCACCACGCCGGCCTGGCAGTTGGCGCGCTTGCCCAGCGGCCCGCACCACTGCCGCGCCACGCCCACCGACTCCGTCCCTTGTTTGGGGAAATCGCAGCCGTCGATGATGAACGCCCCCTCGTCCGCGTCGCCAAGCGTCTCCCCGACGTACGCCTGGTGCGCGTGGAGCACGGCCTCGGCGTCCCAGGGGCTCTGCCCGATAAACTGTTGCAGCGCCTGCACGTCGCCGCCCACCACGGCGTGGGCCAGCGGCTCGATCGTTTTGCGCTCCAGGTCGAGCAACTGGCCCTGCAGGTAGAGCAACGCCGCGCGGCGCTGCTCGCTGCGCTGGAACAGGGGGGCGAAGCGGGCGTGGTAGGCCACCAGGTCGTCGGCGAGGCGCTCCACGTCGCGCGGCGCCAGGTTGGGCGTAGGCGGCTGCGCCGACGGCGGCGCGACCAGGGGGGCGTAGGCGGCGATCATGGGCACTCCTCCTCCTCCCCCCAGTCTACACCACGCAGGCGTCAATCTAACGTTGTAGTATTAGGCGCACATGGCGCTCCACCGCCTGCATCAGAGCGGAGTCGCCATGGAGAACGTCGGGTAGCGTTGAGGTCGTCCGGCAGCACGACGCCGGCGACCACTTGGTACTTCGCCGAAGGCAGTACCCTCGATCGATTCTAGACCTTCCTGACCGTACTCAATCCCAACCGCGTGCGCGCCCGCGTCACGGCGCAGTTCTACGGCAGTTCCGGCCGCGCCCTTGGTCAACGGACATTCATCGTCGCGGGGCAGAGCCGCGGCACACTCAAGCTGAACACATTCCTCCGGGCCAGTGGCATCGCCTCAGTCGTGACGAGCGACCGACCGGTCTTGGTCGAACGCGCCGAGTACTTCGGCGCGCCGAACAGCCCGTACATCGCCGGGTCCGACGTGTTCGGGCGTAATGGGCCGGCCGCGCGCTGGAGCTTCCCGGGAGGGCTGGGGACAGGCATGAACGAGTTCCTGCTGCTCTACAACCCATCCGCCGCCACCATCCCGGTCGAGGCGACGTTTTACGGGCGTAACGGCGAAACACGCCGATACCGCTTCACCGTGCCGCCGCATGTGCGCGGCACTATCGTCGTGCGCCGCGTGTTAGCGGATTTCGCGCCGGAGCGCGGCGTGACCCTGCGGGCGACCAACGGCCGCGGCTTCGTGGCCGAGCAAACGTTGTTCACGCCCGATCATCGAAGCCTGTTGAGCACGCAGGGGTTCGCCCAGTAGACCACGTCAAGATGGTTCGTTGATAGCCCGTACGCCCGCGCGACGCGACCGTGGCGATGTGCAGGCCAATTACTCGTCACCGGCGCGACGCGCGGGCGGGGTTGTCATCGCAGGCCGCGCATAGGCGTCCTCGTCCGTGCGCGTGCGGGATGGATAGGGCTGGGTCGTGACAGGAGCGCATGCCGCGCGCTCCTATTCGTCGCACAGGAGTAAGGCTGCTGTCGCCGCACCCACCGGCAGGATGCGCGGTACCATTGTTGCTATATGTATGAGGAGGGACACCCGGCGCGGGCAACGCCGGCGGTCGTCAAGGAGATAATGATAGATGGTCCAGGTGGTTCGGCTCGACATTAGCGAGGAATTGGTGCGCCTTGATCCGGGCGCGCACCGTACCCTCATGCTCACCGTCACCAACATCGGTGGCGTCCTGCGCGAATGCCGTCTCATCGTGAGCGCCCTTCCCCCCACCTGGTACGATCTCGACGATACGGCATTTGCGTTGCCCATTGACGGCGCGTCGACCACGACTCTCGCCCTGCACCCGGACCCGAGCGCCGCGTCCCCGACCGCCCTCTACCGATTTCGGGTCCAGGTGGCGGGGCCCGATGGCCTAGAGATACTGGACTCTGCCGTCGCGGCCATGACCGTCGGCTACGTTGGCGATCTGCGCGTGGAGGCATACCCGGTTGAAGTCGAGGGCGCGCGAGGGACCTTCGAGGTGCATGTTGTCAATGAGTTGCCCCAAATCGCCACGGTACTCCTGACGGCCGACTATCCCCCGGACGCGCTGCGCGTGCGCCTGGATGCGGCGGGTCCGCTTGTAATACCGGCTGGCGGGGCGCAGCGCGTCAAGATGCTGGTTGTCCCGCGCGGTGGCCGCGCGATCCGGGCGGGCCAGCGTGTCGATATCACGGTGCGCGGTGTCCAGCAGCAAGGCGACAATGTTACTGATCTCCATCTCCTGCAGCACGTGCATTTCACGTACGCGCCGCGGCGGGGCATCCTCGCCCCGCCGTCAAGCTTGCAGCAGTTGCCGCGCCGGGCGGCGCTCCTCGCGCTCGTCGCTTTGCTCGCCCTCGCGGCGATCGTGGGGAGCAATCGGTTGGCCGCGAGCGGGTTGGTGGCAACGTCGTTGCACACGAGCGATGAGACCAGCACGCCCTCACCGGCGACCACTCGACAAGAGGGGCGCACCGTGTCCCCGCAGCTCCCGCGCCCCGCCGTCACGTCGACCGACGTGACCACATCGGCTACATCGCACCCAAAAGCGACGCGGACATCGACACCACCTCCTGTACCCACGCCACCGTCGATCAGCACCACGCCGCCGCTCACGTCCACGATTACCATCACGTTCTGATAGGGCGCGTACTCGGATGCGAATACGGCACTCGTTCTGGTGCCGCTGAGAGTTGGGGGATAGGGTATACGGAGGCTGATGAACAGGGATAGACGAGGGAAGCGTCAGGATTCGGAACGCAAGCGGGCTATGGCGCACGTCAACCTGCGGTGGCCCCTGCTTGATGTCGCCTACGCAGCTTGCAAGGCCACGCGTTATGATGGACCCCTTTGTCAAGACACCGGGGGAGGGCAGTTTAAGGTGGGGACTTCTCCTGGTGTTGTTGGGTTATGCTGAGGTCGGAGCGCAAGCGCCGATCCGAGGGCGGCGTCGTAGGCGGTTGACAGGGACAGCTATGCTGCGGCAAGGATCTGCGTGAGATCGTCCCAGGCGCGGGCGAGGCGCGGAGCCTGCGGGATGCGCGGGTCACCGGTCGGCTCGCCCAGCCGGTAGAAGCCATCACGCAGGGTGCGCATGAAGCCATGCCCGTCACAGACGACCTGCGCGCATCCGAGGCGTTGGAAGCCGCGCATGCAGCGCGTCCGCCCTTTGAGGTGTTGGTGATCGCGCTCGATCCCCTGTTGCTCCATTTTGCCCATCACGTGCTCCGCCTCCGGCACCACGGCCCGCAGCGCGGGCGGGTACGTCGGCGCCTTGTCCGTCGTGGCACGGCGGGGTCGCACGTCGGTCCGCGCGATGGCCTGCTCGAAGAAGGCTGTGGCGGCCGCCGTGTCGCGCGTCTCGCTCAGGTACACGTCGATCACCTGACCGTGCTCGTCGATGGCGCGGTAGGCATAGACCCAGCGGCCCGCCAGGCGGATGTAGGTCTCATCGACCGCCCAGCGGGTGCCGACACGATGGCGATGCGGGCGCGCCGCGTCCTTATAGAGCGGGGTGAAGCGCTGCACCCCGTCGAATATCGTCGAAGCGTCGACATGCACGCCCCGTTCGGCCAGCAGCTCCACCAGGTCGGCGTACGGCAAACGGAAACGTGGATACCAGCGCACGGCGAGCGCGATGATGTCGTCGGGGAAGCAGTAGCCGCGGAAGGCGGAGGTGGATCGTGCGGTCTGTCGCCGGCCGCACACCGCACACTGATAGATCTGCCGCCCCGACCGGTCACGCCCGGCCTTGGCGAACGCGCTCCCCTCGCACTGTTGGCACTGCATGCTGCTCTCCCCCTATCCCCTCGTCCGGTCACAGCATACCCGACCTCAGCAGATCCCAACGATACCCCTTGAAGTGTCCCAGGCCCGTCCCGAGCGTGACCGACGGCGGTCACGCTGTCACGGGATCGGGCTCGTCGCTCACCAGGTACACGGCGTCTTTGTGGACGGCGACGGGCGTGTAGCCATCCCGGTCCATCTTGTGCAGCGCCCGCGACAGGTTGGCGTTGGCCTGCGCGATGATGAGGTGCCGCCAGTCGGGCCGGTACAGCGGGCTCTTCCTGTCGCGCTGCCACACGCTGTTGAAGCCGCTGATCGTCAGGCTGTAGGTCAGCTTGAGCGCGCGCAGGGCCAGCGCCCCCGCCGGCGTCGGGTCCGCGTCGAGCGCCATGCGTGCCCCCCGCAGCCGCTCGTACCACGTTTCCATCGCCCGGCTGTGCGCGGTCCACACGGACGCCTGAGTGATCGCCACCGTCTGCCCGCGCTCGATGGCCCACGCCACTGTCGGCGTGCAGGCCCACCGTTCTTCACTGCCGGCGATCCGCGCCAGCCAGTACCCCGGCAGCTTCTTGTCGAAGGGCAGCTTCCCGGCGGGATCGCGCCGCTCCTCGATGCCGGACAGCCCCAACTCCACCACGCCGGCGGCCGAGAGCCACTGCGCATTCTTGTCGTAGCTATGCAGGTACGCCTTCGCGCGCTCGGCGGGCGAGAGCGTGCGCAGCCAACTCAGTTCCGCCACCGTGTCGGCCTGCCCCGCCGGTGCCGGCAGCCGCTCGGGGTACTCTCGCTTGGCGTCGGCCCCCCGCTTGCCCACCTCCTGCAGCAGGTCCGCCCCCGTGCGGCCCGGCGACCGGTAGTACGGCGTGCCCACAGCCTCCGCGTAAGCCCCGAGTGCCCCCAACAGCGTCGCGCCATCCGTGTCGAGACCCCACACCGCATGCTCGTCGTAGAGCGGGAACACGATGGAGACGCCCGATCCGGCCTCGCCCTTGCGGCGTAGGTCGAGCCAGGGCGTGAGTGCGGTCGGGAAGGCATGCAGGTCGTCCAGGCCGTCGGTGACGAAGGCGTGGCGCAGTTCGCGGAACTGGCCCGCCACGGCGAGCTCGTCGGGCAGTCCGGCCGCGCGCACCCAGTCGTCCGTGAGCCAGAGTTGCGCCAGCCCGTGCCGCCGTGCGTCGTTATACAGATCGCCGACGTGGCGGATCGCCCCCGTGATGGGGGCGAGGGGACACTCAGGGAGGTGCAGGCCGTCGACGTCGAGCACGCCGATCGCGGGCGTCGCGGATGTCACGGTTGCCACGCTACGCCCCCTCTCCCGGCACTGGCCCGCCCGCCTCGATCGAGGCCTCGGGCGGCGCGACCTCCAGGTACCACCGGTGCAGCCAGTCCATGGCCTCCTCGTAGCGCGCCGCGGGCAGCGATTTGTAGGCGCTGATGCGGTAGCGCCGATAGAGGGCGGCGTACACCTGGGCGTAACCCTCGCGGTTGCCCCCCGCCTGCAGCCGCTGCCCGATCGCCTTGACGGCCAGGGAGATCTCCGCCGCCTGGCCGTCGGTGATCGTCGCGCCCTGCTCTGTGGCCTGCTCCAGATCAGCCAGGCGCCGACTCGTGTCCACGATAAACCCGCGCAGATAGTCAGCCATCACGTCCTGGCGGCCGGCGATGTCGGCCAGACGCTGTTCCTGCTCCACCTGATTCCGCGCAAGATGCTGGACGGCCGTCGCGATCTCCAGCGCCAGCACGGCGCCGGACGGGACGCCGGCTGCGGACAGCGGGCGCTCGTCAGGCTCAGGCTCCGTCGGGCCCGCGCCAGTCTCGCCCTTGAACGCCCTCCACAGAACCCGGAAGCAGTCGCTGCGGTAGCGGTTGATCTTGTCGACGAGTTCGGGTCGGACGCGGGCCGTCGTGACTCCGAAGAGCCAACCCGGCAGCAGGTCCAGCGGGAGGCACAACTGCTCCCGCTGGCGGCCGTCGGCGGCCGTGATAAGCACTGGACGGGCGCGCGGCGCGATCACCTCGTCGCGCAGGACGCGGCGACGCTGGGCGCTGAAATCGAGGCCCAAGAAGTCCGTGATCGGCCGCAGGGCCACGTACAGGCCACCGTCGGGTGTCTGCGCCACTGGGATGGCGTCCCCGTAGAAATCGACGTTTTGCTCGCGCCGCGGCACGAGTGCGGTGGCTGCGCCACCTGCGCCCCCGTCCTGACCAGTCGTGGTTTCCTCCATCTCTCTCCCCCCTTCGCCGCATCCTCCGCGTTGCTCATCGCAGCGGTGCCCTGTCTCCCGCCCGTCAACCTGTCCCTCAACCGTGGCCGTTACGGCCACGGTCGAGCAGCTTGTGCGCCGCAACCGTGGCCATTACGGTCACGGTTGGCGATCAAGGCGTCTGTCTCGCGACGCCCCCAGCTTCTCGCAGGCGTCGCATCCTCCCTCGTCATCGGTCTATCTCTGCCATCACCGTCTGCCATCATCGAATGCGCGCTCCCTTGGTCCGGTGGTCCGGTTCTCGATCGAGGTCATCATGACCTCGGTCGTGGCGCGCCCCATCCCCTCGATCCCGTCGAATAAAGAGGGCTGGACGCGTGCCCGTTCCCACGCCGCCACGGCCGTAGGATTCCGCCAGAGTGACTCGACGCGGCGCAGCCCCTCCCGGTGACGCGCGGCGCTGATCGGCACGTCGATGTCCGTCCGCTCCCAGCCAGCCTCCTCGAGCGGCCGGTGGATCGCCGCGTCGCGGTAGCCCGAGAGCACGCACAGCGCCGGCGACGCCAGCAGCGCGGCCGTCAGCGCGTGGTGCTCCTCCGTGGTCATCTCGTGCGCGTACCGCTCGTCGCCGCGCCGCGTTTCCCACACATAGGGCGGGTCCGCGTAGACCAGCGCATCGGCGTGGCCGTAGACGGCGAGCACACGCCTCCAGTCGCCACGTTCGATCTGCACCCCCTGCAGGCGAGCATGCACCTCCGGCAGTCGCTCCACGGTTGAGAGATAGCGTTGCGCCGCGCTGGCCACGCGCGTCCCATTGGCGTTCGTGGCGCTGTAGCCCCATGTCCCCGCCGCCCCCGGTGTGTGGACGCTGTACTTCCACCCGTGGCGCGCCGCGCTCCCCGTCGCGCCGCCGAACGCTTGCCGCACGACAACGAACCAGGCCCAGGCGCGTCGCGCCGGGTCGCCTCCGTCGTCGTCGTCCCCTGGACAGCGGCAGTCCTCGTACTCCTCGCGCGCATAGGGCGTGAACTCACAGAGCAGGCGGAACCGCTCGAAGGCGGCGGGGTCGCACAGCACCCGATAGAACCGTACCACGCCGCCATCGAGGTCGTTAACCGTTTCCAGCCGGGCGCGTGGCTTGGCGAAGAACACGCTGAGGCCGCCTCCGTGCGTCTCCAAATAGCACTTGTGCGGCGGCAACAAGGGGACGATGTGCCGCGCTAGATGACCCTTCCCCCCGAACCATGTCAGGGGGCTGCGCAGGGGTGTGGCCACCGCGCTCATGGTGTCGCCTCCTCGGCCGTGCGCTCGGCGCACCCGGCGCCCCCGCCGCCGACAGCGGGGCTATCACCGTCGGTATCGCCCTCGCCACCGTCATCGCACCCGATCCCGGGACCGGGCGCGATGACGTACTCGACGCGCATGTGCCCGTATCCCAACCGCCCGAGCGCACTCATGACGGGGCGGCGCAGCTTGTGCTCCAACCAATCGCGCCGCAAGGAATCGGGCACACCGACCCGCAACACGTTCTCCGTCCGTGCCACCACGTGCGTCGTGGAGAGCCATGCGCGGTAATTCTCGGCTGTCAGTGAGAGTCGCAGGTCCACGAGAGCGGCGCGCCACACCTCGTCGGGCTCGTTAATCGGCGGTGGGTCCGCGCTATCCACCGCGGCAGTGGGGCTGGGCGTATCCGGGCGCGCGCTGGCAGACGGCGGCGACGCGCGAGCCGTGCGCTCGGGATCCAGCAAACTCTCTAGCGTCCGAAGCAGATAGGGCATGTGGAGGGGACGCCCCCCGCGGCCGCGCTTGCCGATGGCGTGCGCTTGGGAGCGCGTAATCGACGCGGCCTCGTCGAGCAGCGCGGATAGGGCACCGTCGTCAAGCGCGGCCTCCCGCTGCAGATGGGTAACCCGCGTCCTGCTCGCCTGCGGGGCATCGTCGCCGAACTCCACACCGAGCGTGTCGACGCGCGTTGCCAGTGCGTTACCGGCATCGGGCACGCCATCCGTCGCCGCCGTGACCGTGCTAGTCGCATCCCTCTGACTACTCATCGAATCGCTCGAATCGCTCGAATTGGCTTGGGTCGTGTTGCTCTCACGCGCCCCTCGATTCGATATATCTGTTTTTCGATTACCTGTTTCTCTCTCTACTGTTTTTTGTGAGTCCAAATTTTTGACTAGGGGTAGTCCACTTTCTTGACCAGGGGGTGGTCCAGTCTTTTGACCAGGGCTAGTCAAATTATTGGACCAGGGGTCCAAATTATTTGCACCCCTGGTCAAAATATTTGACTGGGGGGGGGCTGCCTCTGGGGCTGCCGCGAGTGGTGCCTCGTCCGGCAGGGGATTCGGGCTATTGAAGACGATCGTGTACGTGTTCACCTCGTTGCCGCGCTCGTCGCTACTGCTCCTCTCCTCGCGGATGTAGCCCTGGTCGATGAGGCTGCGGATCGCGCTGACCGCCCCCTGGCGGCTCAACCCCGTGCCCCGCTCGATGACAGTCCCGTCCTTGCGCGTGATCCCCGCGCAGATCTGAGTCAGGCTGATGCGGTCGCTCTGGCGCTTGAACCCGAACGTCCGCCGGGCGATATACATGAGCACCTTGAACTCGGCGCCTTTGAGCGCGGCCATGGCGAAGTCGATATAGTCGTCGGGGATGGGAGAGTAGTTCGGTCTGCTCACGCCCGGCCACTGTGTCGGTGTCGGGTCGTTCATCGGACGCCTCCCGCGCGCAGGGAGCGCAACCGCCAGTAGCGGTATTCGTCCCACTCCCGAGGCGACGCCATAGCCCGGGCACACCGGCGACCCTCGGCGCGGCGGTCGCGCTCCTCCGCGTCGTCGGCGCGGCGGTGGCCGGCCAGGTCCACGCGCGCGCGATCAAGCACACGGGCCAGGCGCGTGTCCCGGGGCAGGGCGGCCCTGATCCGCGCGCGGCTGTTGATCACCGTGGTGTGATTGGATCGGCCCAAGGCGTGGGCCGTCGCCAGGTTGGTCAGGTGGTAGTCCTCGGCGAGCAGGTAGGCGCACAGGTGCCGCGCCTTGGCCACGGCGGGCATGCGGCTCGGCCCCAGGATCGCCGCGGGGGTCACGTCGTCCGCGCGGTGGTAGCTGGCGTTATAGGCGCGGGCGACGGCCGCGATGATAGGCTCCGTCTCGACCATCCCCAGGCGTGTCCACGCGGGGGATGCGCTAGCCTGTTGACAGGCGCGCGCGTCCGCGCTATCCTGTCGAAAGAGCATGGGTGTGCTTTGAAGCATAAAAGCCTCCTGTGCAGGTCCGCGACCCGGTTCGGGAGCCTTGGAACTCCTTCGGGCGACGGCCTACGTTTTGGTGGCTCTGGTGGTTAGCTTGTAGGCAGGTACACCAGCGCCGGTTACTATAGATAGTTCGTCCAGGGCAAGGTAGAGGCTCACTGGGTACCAACCGGTGGGCCTCTACCTTTTGCGGCCATGACGGCCGCGCCTCGTGCTACATGGCCCACTCCTTCATGATGGGCATTGTAGCCTACCGCCTCCCCTGACGTAAAGGTGACGTGCAGACGCACGCCTTGTAGGCAGGGACAAGGCGCTATCCGGCGCATCATGTGTGTGGTCATGGCAGCCCCGTCCAATCGTAGGCCCGGCCATTCTTCACCGGCGCCGTCGGTGTCCGCGCGGGGCCGGAGGCGGGCGCTCCCGTTACTGCCGCCGCAGGGGTCGCCGGTGTGGCTGCCGACGAGGCTGGGGCCGGGGTCGCGGCTTTCGCCACGACGCGCACCGGTGCGCTAGGCGCCGTGGCCGGCGTTACCCCTACCAGGGGTGCCGGAGCGGGGGCGCTTTGTGCGTGCGGGACGGGCGCGGGCGTCGGCGTGGGCGCGAGGGGAGCCTCGTCGCACGCCGCGGGGGCCGGGAGCGTGGAGAGGCGTTTAAGCGCGCGCACGGTGTAGAAGGGCCGCGTGCGCAGGTCCATCGGCCGCGCCTCGCGCACGCTCACCACGATGCGCCGGCGGGAGGAGGCGTGCAGGTCCTCCGGGAACAGCAGCGGCACGCCGGTCTCGCTCGCCGAGCGGCTGTCGCGCTCCGGCCGCCGCCCGAACAGGCCACCCGGCGCGGCCGAGTCGCCCTCGCTGCGGGCCAGCACCGTGCGCTTGCCGAGCATGTCGCTGGCCCACTGCGCGTCCTTGCCGCGCGTCCCGCCCAACCACGCCAGCGCGTTGCACGACTCCACGAGGGCCTCGGCCCCAGTCTCGTCGTAGTCCTCGATCAACTGGGAGCGCATCTGGAACGAGAGGACGCGCGAGACGCGCACCTGGCGCAGCACGTTGAAGCGATCGGGGGCGTCGGGGACCGCGCCCATCGTCCCGAACTCATCGAGCAGCAAGCGCACCTCGCGCTCCAACGCGCCGCCGGGCAGCGTGCGCGCGCGGTCCATCAGCACGCGAAACAGGGTGGTGAACAGACCGCCCACGAGCGGGCGCAGCGTGCGGTCGCCGACAGGGGTGACGATGTAGAGCGCGAGGGGGCGCCGGCCCCGCCGCCCCAGGCGGTCCAGGTCGAGCAGGCCGGCGCCGCCGACGACGGCGCGCACGGCCGCGTCGGTGAGCGTGGAGAGGCGCGGGGCCAGGCCCGAAGGGATCGACGTGCGTAGGTCCTTGTGCTCCTTGATGAGCCCGAGGAACTGCCCCGCCGCCGGGGGGATGCCACCCGGTGTCTTCTGCAGGCGGGCCTCGATCTTTTCGATGCTGGGCAGGAGCAGCAGGTCGATCAACTCGCCGAGCGTGCCCGTGGCGCGGCCCTCATGAGCGGCGACGGCGTGGACGTGGGCGACGCCGGCGGCGATGAGCAGGATCAGCGCCTGCTCGAAGTAGGCCACGGCCGGGGCGCTGCCCGCCGGCGTGGTATTGCGGAGCCAGGCGGCGGCCCACGCCTCGGCCTGCGCCTGCGTGCGCTCCAACGTGAGCGGCGCCCACGTCACGCTGTTGGCCGGCGTCTGCATGTCGAGGCGGAAGACATCATGCGTGCGGCTCATGGCCGCGGCCGTCTGCGCCCAGTGCTCACCCTTGGGGTCGGTGGCCACGTAGTCCACGGCGGGGTCGGCCTCCAACAACTGCCCCTTGTAGATGGCGTTGCTCTTGCCCAGGCCGTTGGGCGCGCAGATGGCCACGCCCTCCACGAGCAGCGCCTGGGGGATGCCGATGGTGAGGCGGCGCAGGCCCCGCCGCGCCGTGCCCAACACGAGGTCGCCTGGCTTGGCCCGCCGCTGCTTCAACTCGTCCCAGGTTTGCCAGCGCGCGCCGCCGTAGGTGTTCGCCCGCGTCGGGTCGAGGGCACGCTTCCGCCGTCCGATCATGATGAAGACGGCGAACAGCGCCAGAAGCGCGAGCGCCCCGCCTAGCTCCAGGGGGATCGCCGCGCGCACCGGCGCCCCGTCGGGGCTGTGGAGAGTGGCGTAGCGCCAGGCCGCGCCGTGGCGCATCCAGAAGGCCCAGGGCGTCGTGTGGATCGTGGGGGCGAGCCCGTGGAGGCCATGGTGCGCCCATGCCTGCGTCGCGCGTAGGGCGGTCACGCCGTTAGCCGCCGGCCAGGCTACGGCGTCGTAGGCTGTCTGATACCAGAGCGTCACCGCCGCTGCGGTGTGATGGTAGAGGGCCGTAGCCTGGGCGGCGATCCAGCGCGCGCCGGCGGCCGGCCCGAGCCAGATAGCCAACGCGGCGAGCAGGCCGGCGATGAGGCCCGCCCAGCCGCGCAGCAGCCAGAGCGCGCGGGCGAGTAGCCGGCGTCCGGTGTGCAGCAGGGCGCGCCCGAGCACGCTCCGCCACGATTCCCTTTACACATATTTGCAGTGGACGGTGAGACGGTTTTGGGCCGTGAGTGGCCCCTGACGCGGCCCTACCACGCGTGAAATCGCTCTAACCGGCAGGTCAAACTGGTGTTTTCCGTCTCATCATGGACTGCACGTATGTGTCAACCTAATAGTGGCGGAGTGTCCCCGATCGCGTGCGGAAGCCCGGCCGGACGACGCACGGCGACGCCCACGCGCGCCCGAGGGCGGGCAGCGAGGGGAGGGCTGGCGGGGGTGCTCATGGTCTGTCTCTCCTCTCTCCTACAGGTCGAGGGCGGGCGTCAGGTCCCGGTTGTAAGGCGTCAGAGTGCCTGCGCCGAACGTCAGAGTGCCTGCGCCGGACACATCACAGTGCCTGCGCCAATCCGCAGCACACGCCCTCTCGCCAGGGCAACGTCTCCTCTGTCACCCTCACGTGACCCTCCCCGGGAACGCCGCTGACCCCGATCCACACGCACCCCTTCCGCGTGGATCGGCGCACGCACTTTGACGCTCCGGACGGATCGGCGCACGCA